>Ga0208872_1000026_pt1 | contig 156109 bp, 146 predicted proteins | sample CryBogCBH12Aug08_FD_185508 | JGI IMG/M metagenome (GOLD analysis project Ga0208872, IMG submission 185508) | Freshwater microbial communities from Crystal Bog, Wisconsin, USA - CBH12Aug08 (SPAdes) | ecosystem: Environmental > Aquatic > Freshwater > Lake | place: Crystal Bog, Wisconsin, USA...
GAATTCTGGCGCATTGCACCGTCATTCGTGCTGGCACGGACAATGCCGAGGACAGCTTGGTTCGAAAGCGATCGCGAACGATCATTGAGGATCATGCACTTAAAGAGATCATCGGCTGCAGCGCGCCAGTTCTCGGTACAAAAATAGGCAAGGAAATCGTCGAGGTTCTTCTTGAACGCTTGCTGACGATTTTCAACTCCGAAATGGAGGGGCGGGCAAGCTGGTTACAGCGCCCGGCCATAGAAGACCACCCACAAAATCACAGTTGGGATCGCCTTACCAACAGCCTTCTTGACGGTTTCCGAGACGCCCTGTTGGCCTGGGTCGATGCGGACACAGGGAATGCTCATCCCTATCTTGATCAGCTTCTCGACTCTGGAATTGAAATATCGGAACGGGTGGCGATCCATATTGTCAGTCAGCGGTTCGAGCTCCTGAGGACATCCTTGGCCTTGGTGCTTAGGCCAGAAAAGTTCGATTCCGGGCATTTGCATGAACTGTGGAATTTTCTGAGGACGCATTTCGCGGCATTCAGCGACACAGAAAAGAAGAGTGTCATCGACATCATCGCGGCAATTCCAAAGCCTGAAAGCGCCGATAACCCTGATCGGCATTTGCGTCGTGTCCAGCGCAACTGGCTTTCGGCCATTCAAGGGCAAGGGAGCCCTATTGCTGATAATTGGTGGCGTGAGCTATCAGATGATCCTGGTCTTGGGAAGCCGTCAAAATATCCTGATTTCAACAGTTATCACGAGAGTAGCTGGGGATTCGGTGAGTCCCCCCATACGATCCAAGATATCATCGCATTTGCCGAGGCTGGCACTCTCGTGAGCAAGCTCAATGAATTCATTGAAACGAATTCTTGGGATGGCCCGACAACCCGCTCTTTGACGGATTCAATCATTGAGGCGGTTTGTGAAAGACCGGCAAAATTTCTGGGCCTGTTGCCGACATTTTTGGAGGCGAAGCCGGAATATCAATATGCCGTGATCGGCGGATTCAAGAAACTCTGGGATTCAAAAGAAATTGAGCAGACCGACATTGATTGGAATGAGGCATGGCCGAAGCTGCTCGATTTCTTTGAACAGATACTCAATGACGAGAAATTTTGGGCGATGGACGTCGCGGAGCGCCAAGGTCTAACACCCAATCGGGACTGGGTTCCACCGATTATTTCCGAGTTTTTGAGGGCTGGTACCCGTGACGACAAAAAAGCTTATCCGCCTGACCTACTCCCGCGCGCGTGGCTTCTAATCAAAATTCTTCTGAGAGAATTAAAGCCAGAAGAAAAGGCGCGGCAGGGGGATGCGCTGAATTACGCGATCAACACGACCAAGGGCAAAGCCATTGAGGCACTGATGGATCATGCGCTTCGAGCATGTCGTGTGAATGATCCAGAAAATAAAGGGCATATGCCGGTCTGGAAGGAAATGGAACCCGTTTTTGATGCTGAGATTTCTCAATGTCGTGACGGTAACTATGAGTTTTCAGCATTGGCCGGATGTTATCTCGCAAACCTCCTCTATCTGGACTCAGGCTGGACCCATGCTAATTTCAAAAAGATATTTCCGATAGAATATCCGTCGAACTGTCTGTCGGCCCTTGATGGTCTGGCATTCTCGCCGGCTGGCGAGCCGATCTATCGCGAACTTCGGGACACAGGAGTTTTGGCTTGGGCTTTGCGTCAAAATCTCGATGGCCGACATGCACGCGAGAACTTGTTGCAGCGAATCAGCCTGGCCTACCTGTGGGGCCATGAAGAAATTGATTCGGAGATTTTTCAGTATTTATTTTCCGAGAAATTGTCAGATGACCTTGTAGTGATCTGCAAATTCTTCTGGTCAATTCACGGAGAAAATATTTCTGAGGCTCACCGAGATAAAGTATTCATTTTTTGGGATCGATGCGTGACGTGGAGCTTCAGCGTCGAGCCCGCGCCAGAGAAACTATTGTCTGCATTGAGTCTTCTCAGTTGCTATCTCGAATCGGTTGGGCCTAAGGAGCTTGAATGGCTCTTGGTCGTCGCCGCTCATGCGTCCGTCGATTACAATGCCGATAGACTGGTTGATGAGCTAGAGCGGCTGGCAAGAGCGAATCCAGTCGCAATTGCTCAGATTTTGTCTGTCGTGCTGAAAAAATATCAGCCGGCGTTCGATTTTGAAGACAAGCTGCAAATGCTGATCACCGAACTACTGAAACATGAAGAAACGCGGCCAATGGCGATCAAATGTGCTAACCAGCTCAGACATTTGTCCGGGATCCAAAAACTCTATGAAACATTGGCATGAGGCGACCAAAGTCATGCCAGCAATATTGGGGATCGATGCAGCTTGGAGCCTGAACAACGGTAGTGGTGTCGCCCTGATTGCCGAAACCTCTGCAGGCATTTGGCGCACCTTGGCTGTCGCTTCCTCATACGCAGAGTTTCTGTCGATTGCGAATTTATCCGTTCCATCAACCATCAGGGAAATTCCTGCGGCATTGGTACAAGCGTCGCGTCAATTGGCTGGCACCGATTTAAGCATGGTGGTCGCGGATATCCCGCTGGCACGGACCGTAATAACCGGACGACGTGAGGCTGATAATCTGGTTTCCCAAAAGTTCGGCGCACAGGGATGCAGCACCCATACACCGCCGAAGACCGGCCTGGGGCCAGTCAGTGAAGGCCTGCGCGACGGGTTTGCAAAGGCCGGCTTTCCCTTGGCGACCCTGCAATTTTCAATCCCATGTTTGGTCGAAACCTATCCTCATCCGGCTCTGCTGGCGTTGATGCAGACGGACTACCGGGTCAAATACAAGGCAAGAGCGTGGAAAGGCATGCCGGCGTCGGTGGCCCACGAGAAGCGCCATGAACAGTTTCAGTTGATCGCGTTAAAACTGAAGGGGGCCATTGATGGGGTCTCTCTGACGCGCCCAAAAGAACGACTGACATCGACAAATCTGAAATTGCTTGAAGACCAGATCGACGCTTTGGTCTGTGCCTGGGTCGGCATTCAGATCTTGCAGGCCAAGGCAGAGCCCTATGGCGATGAGAATGCCGCTATCTGGTTGCCGGTGAACATTCCAGCGAAACGAACTCTCGCTCCTCTGATAGATCGGGAGGCAGTTGAAATTGCGTAACTTTTCTCCCCTCGAGTTAATTCGTTCGCATGGCTGGAGCAGTGCCTTTTTTACGACCTATTCGCTCAGCCTCGCCTATTTTGAGGCGGTGATCCTCGATGCACTGGTTCGGCAGAATGTCCGGCAGAATTTCATTCTTGCCGACGTTGTGGGGGTGCGGGCCGCTTTGTCCGAGCATGGTGCCCGCTTTGCCGGTCGCAGTTACCAGGTCGAGCCAGTGGCGGTCGAACATGGGTGTTTTCATGCCAAGATGATGGCGCTAACCGCTCCTGATGAAGCCCATCTGGTGATTGGTTCCGGAAATATTACGGTGGGCGGATGGGGATCGAATCTCGAATGTATTGAGCATCTGCATGCCGGCTTTGCCGCAGATGCGTTTGAGGACGCTGCCGATTTCCTCGAATCACTAGCGACGGCGGATACCGTCCGGCATGGTGCTGTTGAGTCCTGTGGTCGACAGGCAGAGGCCCTCCGCCGCGCAGTTGCGGGCGCTCCCCGAAATGGCAATATCCGGCTGGTCACCAATTTTGAGGCTTCCATCTTCGATCAGGTCGTCAGATTCGTTGATGAACTGGGTGGCGCAAATCGGCTAGCGGTCGCATCTCCGTTTTTTGACAATGGATTGGCGATTGATACGCTTTGCGCCCGACTTGGTCTGGATCAGGTCTTTGTGCATGCCCATACTGCGTCCGCAGTCGTGGGAACGATGGGGTTGAATTGGCCCGATCAGGCTAAGATCACGGTCAGTCCCATCATTATGGAACCGCTTGCCGAAGAGCCACGGCGATTGCATGCGAAAATTTTTGAGATCGTCTGCCGCAAAGGGCGGATCGTCATGTCCGGAAGCGCGAACGCAACGACCGCCGCCCTGGCCAAAGGCAAGAATATTGAGCTTTCTGTTCTCCGGATTGATCGCAATCAATCTGTTGGGTGGGGTTTGACACCGACATCGCGTCTGGCAACCGTGGCTTCGACAGAAGACGAGCGTGAGCCAGAGAGCGACGACGGTATTTTGCGGGCGGTTATGCGGGGGGACGATCTGGATGGACAGATCCTGACGAGATTTCCGGCCGGCGACGCTCGGGTTTTTCAGCTCACGGGAACAGGCCCAAAGGAACTCGCGACAGTGCATGTTGGGGGCGATGGGGCATTTACACTGAAGGCACGCGGTTTGGAGCGTCAAAGCTGGGCTGCCCAGCGGCTTGTATTGCGTGTCCAGTCGATCGGGGAAGATAAGAAAGCCGAAGGGTTCGTATTCTTTCCGGACGTGGCGGAGGTCACTCGGCGTGCTGGTCCGGTTGCTGCGCGGCTCTTGGCGGTGTTGTCTGGCACAGAAACGCCCGAAGATGTGGCCGCCGTGATGAGTTGGTTTTTCGAGCATCCGGAACATCTGCGTCAGGCGGTCATTGGTGGTGGGGGCGGCGACAGAGGGACGGCGGAAGGCGACCATTATACGAGCACTTCACAGCTCCTGAATCCGCTCGACAACCTGCATCGCACCGGTGCCGGTGACCGATCAGGCAGCGCTGGCAGCTGGCAGCGATTTATGGATCAGGTCCTTGCGTCCTTTCGCACCCCTAGGGGAAATCTTGCGTTCGCCACTTATCATGGAGATGGGGACGAAGAAGAGGGTGAAGCGCCACTTTCCCCTGAGGTTGACGCCGAGACCGCAAAGGCGATGAACAAATTTGAAGGCGGTATTAGCGATAAGGTCAGTTATTCGAAAAACTCATCTGAACTGAACGGCCACTCAACTGTGCAAACGCCACAAAATAGTATTGATATGCAGTCTTAGCGTTGCTTATCGGAAAAATCATGATCATGAACTAGCACTACCCATAGCGATTCGGTGTCAGTCTAGATAAGGGTTGTTGCTATGCACATCACGCAGGAAAAGCTGTTTTCAGATACTGCATGAACGCTTTAACCTTCGCGCTCGCAAAGCGTCTAGAAGTGTGCAAAGCCCAAATTTCAGCAGGAGCAGCAGATGAAGGCCCCCAACAGACAAGCCTGCCCGCAGCTAAATCTTCTTCGACAAGTGCGCTCGACAGTTTGGCGGCGCCTATGCCTGTGAGCACAGCATCACGGATCATCGTGAACGTCGGCAGTTCAAGAATTGGTTTCGTTTCGATTTCTCGACAGGGGTTCCCCCCGATCTGCCAAGTGGCGGTGTTCCTAGCAGCATTCCTAACCACCACGGGTAGCGACTGCTGGCCAGGGGAAGTAGCCGACGTTGACGGATCCAACAAGGACGGCGCCGCAACAACTAAAAGTTGGTCCCTGAGGAAGCATGTCCCCACAAGCTCCGAATCCGCTTTCGGGTTGACCCGGATCACTACGTCGTAGCCTTCGCTTACGAGGTCCACTTCGCGATCTTCCATCGTTACTTCCAACTCAATCTCTGGATAGGCAGACTTGAATTGGCCAGTTAGGCGGCCCATAAACGTGAGCCCAAATAGAAATGGAACGTTGACGCGCAATCGACCCTTTGGTTGTGCACTTCCGTCTCGCAGCATGTCCACTGCTTGGGCAATGTCATTGAGGGGTCCCGAAGTGCTCTTGAAGAGCATCTCCCCTTCCTCTGTCAGTTGGACGGACCTGGCGCTTCGCTCAAACAGGCGCACCCCTATGCTTGTCTCCAAATCCATGACTTTGCGAGACAGGCTAGCTTTCGGGCGTCCACTCATCCGGCTCGCTTGAGAAAATCCACCGTTGGAGGCCACTAGGACAAAGTCGGACAAGTCATCAAGATTCATTTCGTTCCATTTATAAGACGTAGAGTCTTATTTTGTGGTATTTCGTTTCGATTGTAAATATCATATATTAACCACTGAGACAACCTCTTCTACGACGGCACAGACATTTAACAAGGAATCTGCAATGACACTTCTCGCATCCGGCCCTAATGGCACATCTACATCTCAACCCAACTTAGGAGCAGCCGCAAAGGTGGGAGCCTGGCTCTTCGTCTTATGGGGCGTATTGCACGTCTGGGTGGGCTATGAAGGCATTCACCAATACCTCAGCAACGGGACGCCAGGTCTTTGGAATACCGTGGTGGGCGGCATCAACGCGCCGCGCACAGCTTATGTTCACGCCTCCGATGCAATCACCGCGTTTGCGCAAGGCCAGTTGCTGCTGAACTTCTGCATCGACGTGGGTGGATATGGCATTTTGGGGTTGACCGTGGCATGGCTCATTTTGAATCGTGCTTCCTGGCCTGCCTATTTCATAGGCGTATTCATCATAGGCATTGCCGACCTTACCTTTCTCTTTGCCATGGTCACCTCAGGTGTCATTGAACTAAACGCTGGGACGGTTGGCGGTCCTGTCATTTGGTTTTTAGCGATAATCATGACCCCGTTTGGCATGCCTTCACTGCGCAATAATTCAAACCGTTAGGCGAGCACCATGCACCAGAGCCCCGACACAGTCATTTCATTCTGGTTTGAGGAGATCGCGCCTAAACAGTGGTGGGAGAAATCAGCGGATTTTGACCAGTTGATTTTCCGGCGGTTTGGGGCTTTGCACAGGGCAGCAGCTGCTTGCGAACTATTTGCGTGGCGTGAGACTGCCCTTGGCCGACTAGCCGAAATTTTGGTTCTTGATCAGTTCTCACGCAACATTTACCGCGACCAAGCGTCAGCCTTTGCATGCGACCCTTTGGCACTGGCGTTGGCGCAATCCGCAGTTGCGGTCCAAGCTGACAGTGAACTTGAAGTGAAAGAACGTTCATTTTTATACTTACCTTACATGCACAGCGAATCATCAATGATGCACTTAGTGGCAATGGCACTTTTCGAAGTTCCTGGCATGGAGAGTAGTTTGGAATTCGAACGAAAGCATAAGGACATCATCGACCATTTTGGCCGGTTTCCGCATCGCAACGCATTGTTGGGGCGCACCTCCACGCCAAACGAAATTGAATTCCTGGCAATGCCCGACTCGTCTTTCTGATGGCTGCACGATCTTGCTGACAAATATGCCATAACCACAATGGCGATCACATTTATTGCATAGAGTGCTAGAAGAAGGTTTGGGTCCTATCGAAACGAGGTAGTCAGGAAGGTTTTGCCGTCCATGCGTTCGTCCTTATCGAGCATGCGGTGCCAGCCAAGATAGTTGTCCAGGTTCTTGGTGGCCACTCCGTAGAAGCGGTGCATCCAGCCTTTGAGACGCGAGTGGTAGGAATTTATATTTTGAATATGGTAGCTGCCTGCCGCCTTCTTTGCGGACTGGCATTCCCCCAATTTCGTAGACACTCTTCATAACGCATTTTGGCGTTTTTCGAACTCCATTGGACTTAATTGCTTAAGATGCTTATGACGTCTTGTGCGATTATAAAAGCTCTCGATATATTCAAATATCTCTGACTTTGCCTCTGCTCGTGTTGGATAAATTTTTCGCTTGATCTTCTCACTCTTCAAGCTACTAAAAAATGATTCCGCGACCGCATTGTCCCAACAGTTTCCTCGTCGACTCATGCTTGGACTTAATCTATTGTCCTTGCACCACCGATTAAACTCATCACTGCCAAATTGGCTTCCTTGATCTGAGTGAATGATAATTTCACCTTTTGGTTTTCTCCGCCACTTGGCCATTGTCAGCGCATCTAAAACAATCTTTGTCTCCAAACTGTTCTTCATGCTCCAACCGACCACTGCTCTTGAGTAAAGATCAATCACAACAGCCAAGTACAACCAGCCTTCATAGGTTCGGATATATGTAATATCTGTTACCCAAGCTTGATCAGGTTGATCATAGGTGAATTGCCTCTGTAACTGGTTCGGAGCCACCAATGAAGGTTTACCTACTTTGTATCTTGGACGCTTATATCCCCTGACTGACCTCAATTTAGCTACCCTCATCAAGCGTGCAACGCGGTTCTCGCTGCATTTAATTCCTGCCTCCTTTAAGTCAGTAAAAATACGTGGACTTCCATAAATTCCATTACTGAGATCGTAAAAATGTTTGATTTGATTGGACAATGTTTCATTGACCATGGCTCTGGGAGACAACGGTGCTTTAAGCCAGGCATAGTAACCACTTCTATGCACGTTAAGGACACGGCACATACTCATCAGCCTAAACTCATCTCGATGCGCTTGAATAAACGCGTACTTCACCCTTGCTGTTTTGCGAAGTACGCCGTGGCCTTTTTTAGGATATCGCGCTCCTCAGTGGTTCGCTTTAGTTCAGCTCTGAGCCTGGCATTTTCTTCTTGTATAGACTTCAAATCTTCAACAACTGGCTCTCCAGCTGGACGGCTTAATTGAACCCAGCGGTATAAAAGCCCCTCTCCAAATCCCAATCGCTTGGCGACATCAACCACCGAGTGACCTTTTTCGACCACTTGCTTTACAGCCTCAGCCTTAAACTCTGCCGTATATTGCGTTCTCTTCATTTCTACTCCTCCGATTCATAGTTGACAATAATACATGTCTACTAGATCGGGGGAATGCCAAATAGCGATTGGTTTGATTGAAGCTAAAAAGGCCCATTGATCTTCATAAGGTTGAAAATCACTGTTAACGAAAACGCTAAATCCTTTTTCTCTAGGCCGTTTTTGAAGAGGAAGAGCAATTAAGTTGCCGAAACCCCCTCTAGGCATCATATCTTGGTTAGGGAATAATCGATCATATGAATTGAGCTTTAACTGCCTAGTTCGTGCACAAGTCCTGCTTATAAGTGCAGTCCCCAACTTACGAGCATCACGAGCGAATACTTTATCCTCAAAAAATATCCATACATGTGCACCATTTCCAGATCGTGATATTTCTAGGGCACTGGACACACCTAATTCGTCACAAGATTTTATGAAAGAGCATGCATCTTCTTGCCAATGCTCGTCATCAAAATCAACAGCCAGAAAGTAGCAACAGTCATCTTCCAATAAAGGATACACTCCAATAGTATGTTCTCCAGCTAAGTGATCATAAATTACATCATCTGTTAAGGGTATAAGAGAACGGTTGTTACAGTCTGCACATTTGATTCTTGGTTTATCACAAACACCTTCCCGCCATTCATTTGCGCAGGCAGGTGAATAACCAGATTTGTTCGAAGCTCGGCTTTCCCATCTAACTGGATAAACATCTGTTCGGCCACGAAATAATCTTCGAAAGATTGCTACCTTTTCTTGAGTAGAAAAAGTTTGATTTTGTTTTTTCTGATGTTGTTCATCTGTGTCTTTTTTGGGCAGGCGCCACAAGATTCCATGTTGCTCCAACAATGTTATGAGTCTTTTATTTTCTGCTTTAAGAGCAATTAAATCAGTATTTTCAATCATTGAGGAATTCTATTAGCTGCAAATAAATAGTTGTTGTCAACCTTACTGATATTTTTTATACAAATTTTTCTGCGACCAACATCACTCACTTCGAGTTGTTTAGCTAGTTTAGTCATTGGAGTTGACAAAACCAAATCGAATAATTGTTTTAGGTTTTGTCCATCACTTAGATCCCAAAAAGTATCAGTGAAAACTTTATCAACTTTTTTTTGAATAGATCAACACAATTGCAAAGTATGTTTTATCATGATCTTCTACATTTGAGGATCATGAAATCACAAGTGTAAAAACTTCTTACGCTTGATGTCCTATAAGTTCTAATAATTATATATGTATTAATACTTAAATATTCATAACTATACTACAAGTATACTACTTTGTGACTTCTCAACACGGCTAAGCTGTTGATTATTGATGGAAATATGCCAAATTGCTGGAGTCTTCGGGCGATGGTGCGAACTAATGCGGGGGCATGCGACAACTTAACGCTGGAGTGGGTGGGGCTTCTTTCGGGACGCCCGCCGTTACACAAGTGAATTTAAAAATAATTCCTTGTGACTGCAAGTAACGATCGACGTCCGTTCCTCGTAAGTGGTGAAACAACCTATACATTTGTTGTGGGGTTGACTGCACCGCTATTTCCACAGAACCACCGTGCTCAATCAACATTTTAATCACCTCTACATCGCCGGTTGTAAAGGCCCTCGACATTGGTGTGTATTTACTGCCACTAACTTCATTTACGTTGGCGCCATGTTCAATCAAGTCTTCCATTACATCCAATTCGCCGTGGTTTGATGCTTGCATTAACGGGGACGCCAACATATCCGTACGGTTTGGGTCCGCGCCCGCCGCAATCAACAAATGAGCGATGTCCGAGATACCAAATTTAATGGCTTCATCTAAATAGCACCCAAGTGACGCGCTTGCTAAATAAAAGGTCAAATTTGGGTCCATGCCATTGGCCAGTTCGGTTCGAAATTTATCGATATCGTCGTGGTAAAAGCGCAACTAGCAGCTCGTATTTGTATTGCCAATGAATGTCGTCTGACATTTTCATCAATCTGCGAGTGACTTTAGTGTTCTCCTCCATTGACTTTTCGTCATTTTCCCACAGGTTTACATAGTGGGAGCAATAAGTCGTGAGCCTGTCCCTGTCGAGATATTTTGGATTGATGGTGATTGATGGTGACGAGGTTGGTGGAGTAGGTGTGTTTGACGTTGCCGATGAAGCCACCGGATTGGGATCGGCGGCAGCCGAGTTGTTTGCCCACAACCCTGTAACAGTGAAAACCAAGACCGTTACGACAATCAGACAAGTCGATCAATTAAAATTCATATCACTTATCCCATGCCTCTGGCACTATTGGCATTACTAAGTAGGGCAAGTTTTTCACGTTCAAATTAAGCATCAAGTGGAAAGGGGATATCCTTTCGTCCTTCAGAGGTTCACTTCCGTTTCCTCTGCCTTATCAGTATCAAGCTATGTGGATATCATAAGTCAAGCGCTTCGTCAATTTGCATTATGCTGTGGTGCAATAATTGCATTATTTGAGGAAGTCAGTCGACATTGACGCGGTGTTAAGACTTTGAACGGATGGGCTTAAACAAGCATTGGCCGATAAAAATGGCTTCGTGGCCTGGAGTCGATGCTCGTTTGGGTACGGATACCGGCGGCAGACCCGTTGGCGCGAGTGTGCCCATCACTCGGCGCCCACGTCCGCAAGTTGATCACGAAGTCCCCAGTGCTTCCCTGGGGACTGGGTTTATTATTTTCGCGACTTGGGTTTAAACGATTTAGCCGATTTGGGCTTGTGACGCGGCTTAGCGTTGTCGGATTGCGATAATTCAGCCGCGCTTAAACGCTTCAGTTTGAGCGTAGTCCCGCGCCACTTGATGGCCGCCAATTGAGCAATCAATTTGGGAGCTAAGTCATCGGGGAGTCGGACGAGCGTGTAGTCTTTTTGTATGTCGATTCCGTTGATTTGATTGCCGGCAAGGTCGGCTTTGTTGGCGATTAGTCCAACAATATTGCCAGGCGTAATGCCGTGTAGTTTGCCGACTTCTAAGCGATAGCTTGCTTGTGGTTCGTCGTGACGTTTTTTGTGTTTGCCGCGTTTTTCTTGAAATTCGCTCGGTCGAAAGTTGCTATCGGAGTGTGGTGTTTCTTCAAAGGCGTTCGCCGTTTCCGGCGATGAGGGTGAGGATTTGGGCGACAGCAATAATCCATTCTTGCCTTGGACCATGCGCGCGAGTGAGGCGGTGATGTCGAGTAAATCCACGTCCGTCTCGCGCACAAACTCTTCAATGACTGGACGATATTCCTCAAAACCACCCTGGGCCAGTGAGGCCGATAGTCGGTCTTTAAACTTTTTCAGTCGTGCTTGGTTAACGTCGGATAAGGTGGGTGTCGGCATTTGCTCAATCATCTGCCGCGTTGCACGTTCGATGATGCTCAGCATTTTCCGTTCGCGCGGGGCAATGAAAAGGATGGCTTCCCCTTTGCGACCGGCTCGGCCGGTTCGACCGATGCGGTGCACGTAGGACTCACTGTCGTGCGGGACATCAAAGTTCACCACATGGCTGACGCGATCCACGTCGAGGCCTCGGGCGGCCACGTCGGTGGCGACCAAGATGTCGATTGCGCCCGATTTGAGGGCAGCCACGGTTCGTTCGCGCTGTGCTTGCAGGATGTCGCCATTGAGTGCGGCAGCTCGAAAGCCGCGCGCCTCTAATTTTTCAGCCAACTCCACCGTCGATTGTTTGGTGCGGGTAAAGACCAACATCGCATCAAAGGGCTCCACTTCCAAAATGCGCGTCAACGCATCCAGCTTGTGCATCCCTGAGATTAGCCAGTACCGTTGGCGAATGTTGGCGGCGGTGGTGGTTGCTGTTTTAATCGTAACGGTGACCGGCTGGCGCATCTGTCGTTCAGCGATTTTGCGAATCTGCGGCGCCATGGTGGCGGAGTACAGCACCACTTGGCGCTCCGGCGGCGCTTTGGAGAGAATGGTGTCGATGGCGTCCACAAACCCCATTTGCAGCATCTCATCGGCTTCGTCCAACACCACGTGTTTAACTGAATCCAATTTCAGGGTGCCGCGCTCCAAGTGATCGGTGATTCGACCGGGCGTGCCCACAATCACGTGTACCCCACGACGCAGCGCGTTTAATTGAGGGGTATAGCTTTGACCGCCGTAGATCGGCAGCACCTGAAAACCCGGCAGGTAGGCGGCGTATTTCACAAAGGCTTCCGCGACTTGCAAGGCCAGTTCGCGGGTTGGCGTCATGACCAACACTTGCGGACGATGATCCGTGATGTCGACCAGTGTCAACAGCGGCAACGCGAATGCGGCGGTCTTGCCCGTGCCCGTTTGCGCTTGACCCAGTAAATCCTTACCCGACAACACGACGGGGATGGATTCGGCTTGGATGGGGGAGGGGGATTCGTAGCCGACATGGCTCAGTGCTTTGAGGATCGGTTCAGATAAGCCTAAATCGGCAAAGGTGGGGGTAGCTGTGGTCACTGAAACGTCCTAAAAAGGAGATAGTGTAAGCTACTCTGGGTTTGGAGTTTGAACTAATTGATGAATATTGAGCGTTTACGACACCAGTTTACTCATTCTGTGCAGTGAATGATCGAATCAAGGGTATTATTAGTGACTTGAGTGTGAAATCGATCAATCCATCGTCATTCGATCGTCGTGACGCGAGTTAGAGCTCAGTGGACTTGTACGCCACCATTTGTAAGACGGCGCTGCGACCTTGGTGGCCTTGGCCTTCCTGCACCACGCGTTCACAGACGTTCAATTCACGCATCGTTAATCCTGAGAACTCACGGCGTAAATCCTCCGCCGTTGGCAGCAGATCCAACGATCGGGGCCCGCCGGTGCCCAGGGTGAGCTGTTCGGGTCGATAGCACTCCAAAATCACATAGCCGCCTGGTTTTACGCTGCGCAAGATGTGCTGATGTACCTGCGCTCGCAACGCCTGCGGCAAGTGGCACCAAATCAAGACGATGGCGTCCCACCGATGGTCTTCGAAAGCGTAATGACTTAGGTCGGCTAGGATGGTCTGCAAGGGTAGGTCGTGCTGCGCCAACAAGGTCGATGCTTTGTGCAGTCCAACCGCGGATTGATCCAAGGCGCTGACCGTTAAACCCGATTGGGCCATGTATAGGGCGTTGCGTCCTTCCCCTTCGCCGCAACTGAGTACCTCACCGTGTATCGGATAAGTTTGTAGCGCGTGTTTGAGAAAATCGTTGGGTTCCAATCCGTAGAAAAAAGACTGGTCGGCGTATTTTTGATCCCATTTGTGTGCCTCAGCACTGATGGGGAGCGGTGGCGTTTTCATTGTGTACAGGTTCCTAGGTTTTGCCGATACTCAGCCGGTGTCGGTTATGATACCAAGGCACGATGAGTTGCAGCCCCATGGGGCGTCTGCGCCAAGCCGGCACTCTTAGTTCGTCTACTGTTTGGTGCCAATCGCGTTACGCAGCGATTGCGGAACTCAACTCGACAAGGCTATTTTATTCCAACCCGCCCTAACGCTTCACGCGCTCACGGGGTCGAAACAATCGATCCAACGCGATCGCCAATAAGACGATGGATAACCCGGCCTCAAAGCCATCGCCAATTGATACGGTATTCAACGCTCGGACCACCGGCACGCCCAGGCCGCTCGCGCCGACCAGTGCGGCAATCACCACCATCGACAGGGAGGCCATGATGCACTGGGTTAAGCCTTGCAGAATACTGGCGCGCGCGGCCGGCAATTCGACCCACCAGAGCGTCTGAGTGCGGCTGGCCCCAAAAGCCTCGGCCGCTTCGAGCAACGAGGGTTCAATCGTCTGGATGCCCAATTGGGTTAACCGGATGGGGAACGGAATCGCAAAAATGACGGTGGCGATGACTGCCGGTACTGTGCCGAGGCCGAACAGAACCAACGTTGGAATCAAATACACGAAGCTGGGAAGCGTTTGCATCAAATCCAACACCGGATTCATCACGTGATGGAACCAGCGATGATGCGCGCTCAGCACGCCGAGTGGTACGCCCAGCGCCATGCTGATGGAGGTCGCCACCAACACCAACGCCAGTGTGTCGAGGGTAAGGGACCAATACCCCAAATTAATGATCAACATCATGCTTGCGATTAAAAACAGCGTTAACGTCCACGAGCGCTTGAAGGCATAGCTAATCAGTGCGAGCAGCAACAAAAACAGCGGGGTGGGGATCGACCGCACGCATCGATTGACGGCATCCACTGGGAGTTGAATGAGCCACGCCAAGCCTTTAAAGAACGGTTGGCCCTGCGATTTGAGTTGCTCCAACGCCATCGCGATGGTCGGTCCGACGGGGAGTTTGTAGGCCTCACCGACGGGCATGGCCAACCGCGACAAAACGGTACTTAAACCGACGGCTGCCGTTTGTGGGGTGATGCCGCTGAGCCATCGATGGTGTTGTTCGGGATGCCGGTCGAGCCATCGGCGAGCAATCACGTCCGGGCGATCGTGCGAGGCGGCGATTTGCTCCATCAGTTCATTTTCATCGTCCACACTGAACTGGAGTTGTTGACTCAATTTGAGCAGACTGGGGCACTGTTGTTTGATGGCGGGCCGCATGAGCGTACGGACACTGGCGCTGCCAAAGTTGGGCCCAAAGGTGCGATCGCCACCGGTGAGGTAATGGATCGCAAAGCGACGGTTCATGGGATGTGGTGCCCAAGCCAAAAAAACGATGGGCTTATGCGCGGCGACCGCTCGGTCCACTTGCGCCAGCATGCCTTGCTCACTGGATTCGACTAATTGAAATTTTCCTAAATTGAACTCATTGCGCTTGATGAGGTCGAGCACGTGCCGATTGCCGTCATTGCCCGGTTCAATGCCGTAAATTTTTCGACCAAGCGCTTCGCCGAGCGTGGCGATGTCGCTGAAATCTCGGACGCCCTGATGCCAAGTCTCGTCGGTCACCGCCAACGTGTATTTCGCACCTTCCAGATTCGTGGTGATGACGTCAAAATCGTGTGCATTGAGGTACGGTGTGATGTTGGCGGTTTGCGCCGGCATCCAATTGCCCAAAAAAATATCGATGTCGCCACGTTTGAGGGCTTCAAAGGTGACGGGGACGGACAACAAATCCACCTTTGGTGTGTAGCCCAATTCGGTTAACAGCGCCGTCATCACGGCCGTCGTGGCCGTGACGTCCGACCAGCCCACGTCCGCTAAGCGCGGTGACTGGCACTCGGCGGCATCTTTGCCCCACGATGGCACGACGAATACCCATGCTAATAGGAGCGTGGCGCAACGCTGTCGGAATCGGCACTGGCCTAAGCGAAACAACCGTTAGTCCTGAGATTTGGCGAGGCGCGGGAATCGTGCCATCGCTTCCAGGTCGTTTAATTCTTGATCGTTGCGGATGTACGCCTTGCTTGCCAAGCGCAAGGGTTGATGGTCCCATGGCGTAAAGTGTCCTTGGCGTAGCGCGTGATACACAATACGACGACGCTTTTGGGAGGCCAATACCTTTTGATGCAGGTCGTCCAGATTCCATTGCTCGCGCACCATGGCCCGAAACTGCGTCACGAGCTCGCGCGCATCGGGATGGTCGGCCAGATTGTTGAGTTCCAGCGGATCGGTGCTGAGGTGATACAGTTGGTCGGGATCCACTGGCGAATGAATGAATTTATACGCATCCGTCCGGATCATCACAACCGGCGCGATGGCCGCCTCGCCACAGTATTCCCCAATGACCCGCGTCGTGCTCTGCGGGGGGTGGCCTTGGAGATCATTCAGCAAACTGCGCCCGGCCCACAGCGGGTCTTTGGGTTGTGGTGCGCCGGCGGCGAGATCAACCAACGTGGGCAATAGATCCACCAGTGAGGCCAAATGAGCGACCCGTCGTGGCTTAAAACGGGTGGGCGCGTGGACGATTAAGGGAATTCGGCAGGCGTTTTCAAAGAAGCTCATTTTGAACCACAGGCCCCGTTCGCCCAACATGTCGCCGTGGTCGGCGAGCACCATTACAATGGTGTCGTCCTCAAGGCCAGTCTGCGTGAGGGTGGTCATCAGTCGTTCAATCTGATCGTCGACAAACGACATGGAGCCGTAATAGGCTCGGCGCGCACGCTGAGTTTGTTCGGGATTCGGATCTTGCAGATTGATGCCAATGACGTGACGGATGCGCTCGGAATGGGGATCGGTGGCGCGCTCGACAACGGCGGGTGGATCGATGGCGACGCCTTCATAGCGATCCCAGTATTCTTGCGGCGTGACGTAAGGGTCATGAGGGTGGGTCATGGACACCACCATACAGAACGGTCGACGCTTTGGATCGCGGGCAATGTCGAACAGTCGTTGACGGGCAGCGGTCACCACTTCTTCATCAAAGTCAATTTGATTGGTGCGCACGCAAGACCCCGCATCAATTACTGAGTCCATGGTGTGATACCAACCGGGTCTCACGTCGAATTGATTCCAATCCGGCGTCCAGCCGTAGTCGGCCGGATAGATGTCCGTGGTCAGTCGCTCTTCAAATCCGTGTAATTGATCGGGTCCACAAAAATGCATTTTGCCGCTCAACAACGTGTGATACCCCATGGCGCGTAAATGGTGAGCGAAAGTGGGGGTGTCGGCCGGAAAATCGGCGGCGTTGTCGTAGGCGCCAATGGCGCTTTGTTGTTGCCCACTCACCATCACGTAGCGGGACGGGGCGCACAGCGGGCTGTTGCAATAAAATCGTTCGAATACCACGCCGTCGCGAGCGAGACGATCGAGTGTGGGCGTCTTGGCCGTTTTTCCACCGTACGCTTTGAGCGCGGAGGCGGTCAGTTGATCGGCCATAATGATTAATATATTGGGGGTGCTCACTCGTCATTCCTCGCGCGGTACGTCATCGATTCACCCAGTATAGACCGCTTAAGTCACTGTGTGGGTTATGATTTAAGGTCCAGCGGATGAGGTCTGTCAACCCTAAGGACCGCTGCGGGCTGGCCGTGGCCGCGCCGTACGTCAGCGCAGGGTAAGGCCCCAATTGAGCTTCTTCTGTTAAAATCAAAGGTTTAGACAGTCAACGGTCGGTTCTTTGAGAAAGGTGAGCATCTTATGCTGCAATGGATCCATGATCATTTGAGTAAAGCCTATTGGTTGGTGCTGGCGCCGCTAACGATCGCGTTTGCGTTTTGGGGCATTCAAGGCGTGGCGGATCTGGGGGGCTCGAATGACCGAGAATTTAAAGTCAACGGGGAACGCATTCCCGTTGAGCGCGTCCGCGAAGCGTATCAGCGTAAGCTGGCAGAACTGTCCAAGGCGTACCCCGACGAGGTGCCGGCGGAGATGAAGGCTCAGTTGCAAGACACCATTATCGATCAATTCGTCAACACGACCCTAATCGGTCAAGCCGTTAAAGACAACCGCTACACCGCATCGGACCAACAAGTTCGCGAGGCCATTCGTCAATTGCCTTATTTTCAAGTGGCTGGCCAATTCAGCTCGGAGCTGTATTTTTCGACCCTCAAAGCGCGGGGTATATCCCCCGAACAATTTGAAGCCGATGAGCGTGCGGATTTAGCGACGCAAAAACTTCAAATCGAGTTGGAATTATCCGCCTTCGCCACCCTGCCCGAGGCGCAACGGGCGGCGGTCTTACAAGGCGAGAAGCGAGAGTGGCGCGGCGTGCTGTTGCCCTTTGAGCGGTTTTTGGCGAATGCTCATCCGGATGAGGCGGCGATTAATGAGTATTACAAAGCGCATCGCGAGGAATTTAAATCGGAAGATACGGTTGCGCTGAGTTACATTGAATTGAAGATGGATGAAGCGGCAACGCATCCGTCCGACGCGACCCTTAAAGCCTATTTTGAAACCATTAAAGAGCGGTTTGCCGAGCCAGAGCGACGCCACGCGCGCCACATTTTGATCAAAGCCACGGCTAATCCGGAGGACGCTAAGGCCAAAGCGCAAAAGATTTACGCGGAAGCCCTAAAGAAAGACAGCGATTTTGCGGCTTTAGCGAAGCAGTATTCGGAGGATGCGGGGTCGGCTGCGCAAGGGGGCGATCTGGGATTGGCTGAAAAGAGTTTTTTCGTCGGTCCTTTTGCGGATGCCATGTTTGCGATGAAAGCCGGTGAGATCAAAGGTCCGGTGAAGAGTGAATTTGGGTATCACATCATTAAGCTCGAAGAAATCGTGCCGGGGAAAATAGCGGACTTTGATAAGGTGCGCAGTCAGGTGGAGTCGGAGTATCGGAAGAATGAGTCCGAGAAGCAATTTAACGACAACCAAGAAAAGCTGGAGCGACTGGCGTTCGAGCAAAGCGGCAGCCTGAACCCATTGGCGGCGGCGATTAATGCCCCCATCAAGACCGTTGCGGCATTCCATAAAGGGATGTCGGACGACGCGGTGTTGGCGAATCCCAAAGTGCTGCAAGCCGCTTTCAGTGCCGACGTGTTGGGTGGACAGAACTCTCGTCCAATTGAAATCGCCCCTGGCGATGTGGTGGTGTTGCGCGTCAGCGATCACCGACCACCGGTGGTGTTGGAATTGGGCGCCGTCAAGGAACGCGTCGTAAAAGCGCTGCAGCAGACGATGGCGTCGGCGCGGCAAAAAGCCGCCTATGACGCGGTGGTGGCGGGAGTTGGCGCGGGCAAGCCCTTGGAGGACGTGTTGGCCTCGGTAGCCGCCAATTTTGTGGAACTCAAGGGACTTAAACTCACCGACAGCAAGCTGATTGGCCGCAAGGAAACCGGGATTGATCCGGCCTTGCGCGGCGTCATCTTCAAGATGGCGCCCAAGGCGCACAGCCTCGCGCCGCTGGTGCCGGTGGAACATCAAGACGCTTGGTTGGTGGAATTGCTGGGGGTTCGTCCTGGGGACCCGGCGGCCGACGCGCCTCTGTGGGGGCAATTGCTGACCCGCGAGCACGCGTCTATGGATTTAGAAGTGTATTTGGCGCGTTTGCGGGATCAAGCCAAAATTACCTACAACCGCAAAGCGCTCTTTGAATAACCCCATCGGCGCGTTATCCCACAAGGATCGGTTGGATAACGCGCGCGCTGCCGCGCAAAAAACGCGTTAAGAACAGACTCGGCAGCGGGGTCTGGCCAGCCGAGTCGCGGGGCGCGGTCTTTGATTACTCCTCCGCGTCAAAACTCATGCCCACGGTGCTGAAGCCACCGTCGACGTAGACAATCTCTCCCGTGATCCCCGCGGCGAGATCGGAACACAAGAACGCGGCGGTGTTGCCCACATCTTCTTGGGTGACGTTACGACGAATAGGACTGACTTTGGCGACGTGGGTGAGCATTTTGCGTAAGCCCCCAATCCCCGAGGCCGCGAGCGTCTTGATGGGGCCGGCCGAGATGCCGTTCACCCGAATGCCTTGCGGCCCCAACTCGGCCGCCAAAAATCGCACGTTGGCTTCTAACGACGCCTTGGCGAGGCCCATCACGTTGTAGTTTGCGATGGAGCGGATGGCGCCCAAATAGGAGAGTGTGACGATGGCGCCTGCACGCCCTTGCATGAGGGGTTTGGCGGCTTTCGCGAGCGCGGTGAGGCTGAAACTCGAGATGTCGTGAGCGGTCTTAAAGGCTTCACGTGTGGTGACGTCGGAGAAATCACCTTCCAAGGCTTCACGCGGCGCGAAAGCCACGGAATGCACAACGATGTCGAGGTGATCCCAGTGTTGGCGAATGATCTTAAAGGCGTTTTCGATCGATTGGTCGTCGCCCATGTCCATTTCAGCAACGCACTGGCCGTTCACGCTCTCGGCCAATTCGGTCACGCGGTCCTTGAACCGCTCGCCCACGTAGGTGAACATCAGTTCACAACCTTCACGGCGCATGGCTTCAGCGATGCCGTAGGCTATGGATCGATCGCTGAGTAGCCCCACGATCAGGGCGCGTTTGCCGGTCAGAAATCCCATGATGATTATCCTTTAGCGTGGCCGCTCGAATGAGAATGTGACGCTGATTTTACTTTTTTTTGACCTCCAAGAGTATCAGTGGAGGCTTTTTGTTCCCCCGATCAGGATTTCTGATCGGGGTGTTTTTGCGTTGCCGTGTTCTTGGCGTGGCTTGATTTGGCGTGAGGCGCTGATTTTGAATTGCGCGCAGAGTGTCGGGATTGTGCCAATTGCGCCATTTTGCGTGTTTCCACCGGGTCCTTCACGACCACGTAGCGGTGCGTGGTTTTGACTTTTTTGCCGACGGCTTTGTCGCCTTCGATGACTAGGTCGGTCCGCAGCGGGGACGTGTCGCCGGCGGGGATCAATACCGTTTGGCCTGGGCCACTGCTGTTGGGGTTTAATTGGGTGAGCAGTTCCAGCGGCAATCCATGCGCTTTGGCCAATGAGGCCAGACTTTGCTTTTTGCTCAACGTGACCCGTTCCAAGGGCATTAAGTCTTGATCGGGCATTTGCGCGAGCGCTTGCTCAAACGCCGATTTTGCACTGAAGGGCACCAACAGGTTTAAGTGTTCATTGGGCGGAGTGGCGAATCGATTGAAGGCGGGGTTGAGGGCATGCAACTCGTTTTTGGGAAGACCCAACATCTGGGCCGCGACGCGCAGATTCAACGGTCGATTGACCTCGACGCTCGCGAAATAGGGTTCATTGGGAATGGGCGTGAATTCCAAGCCATAGGCCGCCGGGTTGCCCACAATGCGGGCCATGGCCAACAAGCTCGGCACGTAGCCGCGGGTTTCTCGGGGCAGGTGTAAGTGCCAAAAATCAGTCGGCAGGCCTTGGGCCTTATTCACGTCGATTGCGTGTTGAACGGCGTTTTCACCGCAGTTGTAGGCGGCGATGGCCAACAACCAATCGTTATCAAATTGATCGTGCAGAGCGCTCAAATAATCCAACGCGGCGTGGGTCGATTGAATGATGTCGCGTCGCCCATCTTGCCACCAGTCGACCTTGACCGCATACCGCTTGGCCGTGGGGGCAATGAATTGCCACATGCCCGCGGCTCGGGCGCGGCTGTAGGCGTAGGGGTTGTAGGCGCTTTCGATCACCGGCAGCAACGCCAACTCCATGGGCATGTGTCGCTTTTCGATTTCTTGCACCACATAAAAGAGGTACCGTTCCGAATGCAAAAACGATTGGTCGATGAACGCCGGGTGATTTAAGAAAAACGCCACACGCTCATCGATCGCGGCGTCGTCGACGGGATCCAATTGATAACCCAAACGCAGGCGATCAAACAGATCCGGCAGCGCGCTGATGTAAAGCGGATTGAGGCGCAGAGCCTGTTGCGCCAGTGGAGGGATTTCCTCCAATGGTTGGTCCGGTACGCTGGCCTTGGGGGTGATCACCAAGGGCGCGGACGGCGTGGGCGTGGGCAGCGGGGTCGTGCAGGCGGCCAACAGCCCAACGCTCAGCGCCACGCAGAGGAGGGGAGCCAACGCGTGGCGTCGTGTGGAATTGACCAAAGGGTACATGCTCATCCTTTAAATTCATTTTTCCATTCGCGCAATGCCGCAAAGGCATCGGCATCGCTGACGGCGGCGGGCAGGCCCCGTTCGGCGACTAAGGTTGCGCGAATGTCGGGGTGACGTGAGCGCAAAAAGGGATTGATGGATTGCTCCATGGCCAACAGGGCTGGCACGGTCGCTTGCTGCGCTTGACGGCGATTTAAAACCACATCCTGATAGGCCTTTAAGGCGTCGTTGCGGGGGTCCGCGGCGCGCGCGAATCGCAAATTCGATTCGGTGTATTCGTGGGCGCAGTAAATGAGCGTTTCGGCGGGCAGCGCACCGAGTTGATCCAAGGACTGGAGCATCTGTGCGGGCGTGCCTTCAAACAAGCGACCGCAGCCGCCACTGAATAACGTGTCGCCACAAAACACTGCGCCATGACCGTAGTACGCCACGTGGCCTTTGGTGTGACCAGGCACATCCAGCACGGCAAACGAGAGTCCGAGTTGGGGCAGGTCGACCCGATCGCCTTGGCGCACCGCCACAGTTTGACACGGGATGGGATCGTGGATCGGCCCGTACACCGGTACGTGATGGCGCTCCACTAAGGATTGGACGCCGCCCACGTGATCCGCGTGATGATGGGTGGTGAGTATGGCGGCCAATTCCCATTGTTCCCGTTGGAGCACCGCTTCAATGGCTTGGTCATCGCCCGGATCGACCACGACCACTTTGCGAAAGTCCAGCGGTGAGTGAATTAACCACAAATAGTTGTCATCGAATGCGGGCACGCGCGTGACGACCAGTACCTCGGTGTTGGGGATCGGATGTGCTGTGGTCACGGTGTCTTCCTGTCCTTGAGCCTACTCACTAAAATTTACTCTATTTTTATGGTGACGTGCCATCTTTTCAGAGTTTACATGCTTAAGAATGCTTAAGCCTCAGGTATTCTACACCAATGAAACCAACCGCTCCGAGTGTTGATCAGGTCGAATCGTGGCTGCTGTCGCCGCTGGGGCAATCGTTGTTGCGTGCCCATGAGGCGCGTGCCGCCCAGCTCTTAGAGCGTGTGTTCGGCGACGTTGCGGTGCAAGTGGGCAGTTTTGGGCCAGCGCAGTCGTTTTTGCGTCACGCGCGATTGCCGCATCGCGCGTTGTTGGCGGAAGCGGGCGGAGTGGGCGATCTGCAATGTCACGCCGAGGTGTTGGCCTTGGCCGATCGCAGTGTGGACTTATTGCTTTTGCCACACACGTTGGAATTCACCGATGATCCACTGAGTGTATTGCGCGAGGCGGAGCGGGTGCTGAATTTGGGAGGGTATCTGTGGTTGGCCGGAATGAACCCATGGGGCTATCACCACGTTCGGGCACAATTCAACCGCGCCGCGCGATTGCCGGAGCAGCGTCAAGTGCTCCGTGAGGGAGTGGTGAAACACTGGTTGGCGGTGTTGGGTCTGTCGTTGGTGCGCGTGGAGCGGTTTGGGACCGAGGATACGGTGTGGAGCCGGTTGAAGCCCGTGAGTGGTTTGTATCAAATGTTGGTGGTTAAAAAGTCACACGCGTTAACGCCCATTCGACCACGTCGCCATCGTTTGCCCACGGCGTTGGGTAGTTTGGCAACCCCCAACGTTCGGTCGTCGCTGCGGCGATTGGGTTGATGATGTGTCGCCGCGCGGTGAGCGGGGCGTAATTGGATAAAATGCGGTGCTGTGATTCGGCGGGAGTACTCAGTTGAGTGATGTGGATACGACGGTAGTGATGTACACCGATGGCGCGTGTAGTGGGAACCCCGGTCCCGGTGGGTGGGGGGTGTGGCTGCGGTCTCAAGGCCATGAAAAGGAGCTGTGTGGCGGCGCTTTGGAGACCACGAATAATCGCATGGAACTGCAAGCGGCGATCGAGGGGTTGAAGGCGCTGAAGCGCCGCTGTCGCGTCGACGTGTACACCGACTCCCAATATCTGCGACAAGGCATTACCGAGTGGTCGGTGAAGTGGCAAGCGCAAGGCTGGCGAACCGCCAATCGACAACCGGTGAAAAATCAAGATTTGTGGCAACAGCTGCTGGGCTTGGTCGACGCGCATGAGGTTCACTGGCATTGGGTGAAGGGGCATAACGGGGATGAAGGCAACGAGCGCGCGGATCGCCTGGCCCGTCGCGGTATCCCGACGTGATCGTCGAGGGGCGCGCGGCAGAACGTGGGGTAGCCTTGTGGAGTTGCGCGCCAGTTTTAAAGACGCCAATCGCGGCAGCAAAATCTTTTCAAAACGGCGAAAATAGCACCGTTGTGGACGGGATCACGAAAGGGAACGGGGCATGCGCCAAATTGCTTTAGACACCGAAACGACGGGTTTGGAAACCGCGCTCAATCACCGCATCGTGGAGATCGGTGCCGTCGAAATCATTGACCGCAAGCGAACCGGTCGAACGTTTCACACCTATTTGAACCCCGAACGCGATGTGCCCGCAAAAGCCACCGAAGTGCACGGCCTGACCTTGGATTTTTTGCAGAGCCATCCGCGCTTTAGCGAAGTGGCAGAGGCGTTTTTGGAGTTCGTCGCGGGGTCTCAGTTGTTGATTCACAACGCGGCCTTCGATTTGGGCTTTTTGGACCACGAGTTCGGACGGTTGGGGAAGTCGTCGCTGATGACCGATCGCTGCACCGTTTTGGATACGCTCGCATTGGCCAAGGAACTGCACCCGGGCCAGCGCAACAGTTTGGACAGCCTGTGTAAGCGCTACGCCATTGACAATCGGCATCGGGAATACCACGGGGCTTTGTTGGATGCGGAACTGTTAGCGGACGTCTATTTGGCGATGTCGGGCGGGCAAGGTGATCTTGGGCTCAGCAGCGCGCCGACGTCCAAAGCGCCCACGCGGGCGGTTCAGTCAGTGTCGTTGAAACGCGAGATCCCGGTCATCGCGGCGACTGACGCGGAATTGGTGGCGCACGAGCGAGTGCTAAAGCGCATCAGTAAGGCCTCGAAAGGAATCGTGTTGTTTGAGACTCCACCCGCCGATGACGCCTCGGCACCCAACCACTAATTAAACGTCGTTACGCAGAACGTTAGGATAAACCGATGACCACGCGCTATTCGCCCTTTGCCGATGATCTTTTAAACGCTCGACTGAAAAAATCGGCGGATCGCTGTCTCGCACGGTCGCCAAGTGCGTTGCTCAACGAGCATCGCTTCACCGAATTTTCGATGGAGAGCGATGGCCTGTGGTTGGACGCATCACGACAACGCGTTGATCAAGAGGCGCTGCACGAGCTGATCGTCTTGGCGGAACGGGCGCAGTTGGCCGATAAAATCAACGCGTTGATGAGTGGCGAACGCGTTAACAATACCGAACACCGCGCGGCGTTGCACACCGCGTGTCGCTTGCCGGCGGGTGCAACGTTGACGGTTGATGGCGAGAATGTCGCCGATCTGGTGCAGACCGAACGGCGCCGTCAACAGCAGTTTGCCCACGAGGTGAACTCGGGTGGATTGAGGGGATTTACCGGCGAGCGGTTTACCGACGTGGTTAATATCGGCATTGGTGGCTCCGACTTAGGGCCGGTGATGGTGACGCAAGCGCTCAAAAGTCATCGTCAGGGCGGCGTTCACGCGCACTTTGTGTCGGCAATCGACGGGGTGCAATGGCACGACCTTGCCGAGCGGTTAAACCCAGCGACGACGTTGATATTGATTTGTTCCAAGACCTTTTCAACCATCGAGACGCTGACCAACGCGCGGTTGGCGCGCGCGTGGTTGGTGGCGCATTTGGGTGAGCAGGCGCTGCCCAGTCACGTGGCGGCGGTGTCAACCAACCACGCGGCGATGGACGAGTTTGGGGTGGGTCCCCAGGCGCGGTTTCAGTTGTGGGATTGGGTGGGCGGTCGTTATTCCGTGTGGTCCGCCATTGGCTTGGCCGCTCGCTTAACGTTGGGCAATGAGGTATTCGATGCCTTTTTGGCGGGCGGTCATGCGATGGACCAGCATTTTAGAACCGCCGCGTTCGCGCACAACCTCCCCGTCGTTTTGGGATTGCTGAGTTTTTGGAATCGCGTGGTGTTGAACATCCCGTCGCGGGCGGTGTTGCCTTACGATCAGCGTTTGGAGCGATTTCCAGCCTACTTGCAGCAGCTGACCATGGAAAGCAATGGCAAGCGCGTGCGCCGCGATGGCAGCCCCGTGTTGTCGGTGACCGGTCCGTTGTACTGGGGAGAGCCAGGGAATAATTCGCAGCACTCCTTTTTCCAGTGGCTGCACCAGGGAACGGATTTGGTCGCGATGGATATTCTGTTGCCCATCCATTCCAGTGTGGGCTACCCCCACTCGCAACGCTTGACGATTGCCAATGCGTTGGCGCAGGCGGAGGCGTTTGCGTTCGGCCATTCGCAGGAGGCCGCGATGCAGGAGTTGGTGAAACGCGGGGTCGATCTCGCGCAGGCTGAGCGTTTGGCGCAGCACAAAGTGCATCCGGGTGGCCGGCCGGTGAGTCTGATGGTGTTCGATGCGTTGACCCCGTTTGTATTGGGTCAGTTGGTGGCGTTGTACGAGCACCAGGTGTACGTCGAGAGCGTTCTGCTGGACATCAATCCGTTTGATCAGTGGGGTGTGGAATTGGGCAAAGCAATGGCGGTCGCGTTAGAGCCATCGTTAGCCGGAACCAATCAAATCCCGCTGCGCGCCGACCTGCAAGCGTTGCTGGAGGTGATGCGCGCGCGAGGCTTGGCTTAGAAGCGAACGTTCAGACCGATGTTGGCGCCGTACGCGACGCGCAGGTCGGCAAAACCGTTGAGCAACAGCGAGGGGTCGCGGTCCATCAGTTGATCCGCCCCTTCGCAAAAGGTGTCGGAATCTTGTACGCAGGTGCTTTTGTGAGCGAGTTTCGCTCGTGAGCCATCGTGATTGCTGACACTGGCCGTGAGACTCAGATGATTCTCTTCCCACCAATTTGAGTTCGCAGTTGTGAGCGTCAGTTGGGGTGCTTTGGTGGTGTCGACGGGGTGGGGGCGATGCGACAGTTCCGCGATCAAATCAGCGGAATGGGCGTGTTCCAGCAAGGCCTCCGAGCGAGACAGCGCTTTGCGCAGTGCGGCCATGAAGTCGGGACTGGTCGCTGGACGGTCCGGTTTCTCTTGGGCAAATGGTCTTGGCGGCTCCATGGCGTGCGCGCGTAAGGCCCAGACGACGCCCAGCACGGCCGCAACGCCAACCGCTGACCGGTGGCGGCGTGTGTGGTTACCCAGTGGTCGTGGTCTCGTCATGGCGGTTCCGGTTGGGGCAGGAGAGCAATTTGCTTTCCCCCTATTCTTAGCGCAATTGCATGACCGGCGCAAGCGTGACGGTTGGACGGGGGTGCCCTCGGCGGTCGCCCCAGATTGCAACAAGGCTTTTTAAAACAGTGGCTTGGGTGCGATCTGAGGGGGATGGGGGGTTCGGATCCCGCCTGCGGGCGGTGAGGCGGCGTGGGGTGGAGGCCTTGTCGGGCTTAGGCTTTACGATCAGAGACTTAAAGCGGTTTTGGACTTGTTTCGTGTCGTAAAGGGGGGTACACTAGGCGGCTCATTAACGAGATAACATCACATCCTTGAGGAAAGAGGAACATGGCATTGGACAGCGCCGCTAAACACGGCATCGTAGAAAAGTTTCGTCGTGGTCAAAATGACACTGGATCACCGGAAGTACAAATCGCTCTGCTTTCAGAGCGCATCAAATCCTTAAGCGCCCACTTTGAGGCTCATAAGGCGGATCACAGCTCGCGCCGCGGTCTTTTAAAGATGGTCAATCAACGTCGTAAGTTGTTGGACTATTTGAAGACCAACACGCCGGAGCGCTACACGCAGATCATCGCCGCATTAGGCCTGCGCCGCTAAAACGTTTAGGAAAAAGGCCCGCATTGCGGGCCTTTTTCTTGGCTTAATTTAATTAAGGATCAAACTCGTGTCTTATCATAGTCAAGAATTTCAATTTGGGGCCCACACCGTCAAACTCGAAACCGGAGAAATGGCGCGTCAAGCCGACGGCGCCGTGGTGGTGACGATGGGGGAAACCGTCGTGTTGGTGACCGCGGTTGGTGCAAAAAGTGCAGTGCCTGGGCGCGACTTTTTCCCGCTCACCGTCAATTATCAAGAAAAGTTTTACGCGGCCGGTCGCATTCCAGGCGGATTTTTTAAGCGGGAAGGCCGTCCCACCGAGCGGGAAACGTTGGTCAGCCGCTTGATCGATCGTCCGATCCGCCCGTTGTTCCCAGAAGGGTTTAACAACGACGTGCAGGTGGTGGCGTCGGTGATTTCATTAAACCCGGAAGTTGCCGCGGACATTCCGGCCTTGATCGGCGCCTCGGCGGCGTTGAAGATTGCCGGTTTGCCATTTATGGGCCCGATTGGCGCGGCCAAAGTGGGCTACAAAGACGGTCAGTATTTGCTGAACCCGTCGGCGACGGAATTGAAGACCTCGCAGTTGGACCTCGTGGTCGCGGGCACACGCGAGGGCGTGCTCATGGTCGAGTCCGAAGCGTCGGGCTTGTCGGAAGAAGTGATGTTGGGGGCGGTGACCTTTGGTCATAAAGCCTTGCAAGCGGCGATTGATGCCATTGATGCCTTAGCCAAAGTGGCCGGCAAGCCGGCGTGGAACTGGCAAGCGCCCGTGGCGAAAGCCGACTTGGAATCCGCGGTGGCTTCGGCCGCAAGCGACGGATTGCGTCAAGCGTACTCGCTCGTTGTCAAACAAGAACGTCGTGATGCCATTGCTGCATTACGCGAGCAAGTCGTGGCCAAGTTGGGCCAAGGCGAGACGCCGGCGTTCTCTGAGGAAGACGTGAAGAAGACGTTCGCCGATTTGGAATATCGGATTGTGCGCGATCGCGTGTTGTCGGGCGCTCCGCGCATCGACGGTCGCGACCACAAAACGGTTCGTCCGATTACGGTCAAAGTGGGCGTATTGCCGCGCACTCATGGATCGGCGTTGTTCACGCGTGGGGAAACCCAAGCCTTGGTGGTGACCACCTTAGGCACCGGACGCGACGCGCAGATCATCGACGCGGTTGAAGGCGAGCGTAAAGATGGCTTCATGCTGCATTACAATTTCCCGCCGTTCTCGGTGGGTGAGACCGGTATGATGGGCTCGCCCAAGCGTCGCGAAATTGGCCACGGCAATTTGGCGCGTCGCGGCATCGCTGCGGTCATGCCGGATTTGGAGCAATTCCCCTACGTCATCCGCATCGTGTCGGAGATTTTAGAATCGAACGGCTCAAGCTCGATGGCCTCGGTCTGTGGTTCGTCGCTGGCCTTGATGGATGCGGGTGTGCCAATTAAGGCGCCGGTCGCTGGTGTGGCGATGGGTTTGGTTAAGGAAGGCGATCGCTTTCAAGTGCTGACCGACATCCTGGGTGATGAAGATCACTTGGGCGATATGGATTTTAAAGTCGCGGGCACCGAACACGGCATCACCGCCTTGCAAATGGACATTAAAATCACCAGCATCACTGAAGAAATTATGAAAGTGGCGTTGGCGCAAGCGCGCGATGGCCGTTTGCATATCCTCGGTAAGATGAACGAAGTCATCAACTCCTCACGATCGTCCATGTCGGAATGGGCGCCGACGATCACCACCATCAAAATCGATCCGGATAAGATCCGCGATGTGATCGGTAAGGGGGGTGCGGTGATTCGTGCCATCACTGAAGAAACGGGCACCACCATTGACATCGACAATGACGGTACCGTGAAGATTGCTTCGGTCAACGGCATTCAAGCGCGCGAAGCGCAGCGTCGCATTGAACTGATCACGGCGGATGTTGAAGTCGGTCGTGTGTATGAGGGTAAAGTGGTTCGCCTCATGGACTTCGGCGCCTTCGTGTCGATTCTTCCGGGACGGGATGGTTTGGTGCACATTTCTCAAATCTCGAATGAGCGCGTTGAGAAAGTGTCCGACAAACTCCAGGAAGGCGATGTGGTGATGGTTAAGGTTCTGGAAGTGGATCGTCAGGGACGGGTGCGTCTGTCCATGAAAGACGTGACGCCCGCCTAAGCCTGGCCGTTGATGGGGTGGTTTCCCCAATAAAAAAAGCACGGTTCGTCCGTGCTTTTTTTTTAACCCAATGGTGGTCTTAACGTGGCCGGCGCCGCCGCGACGGAAGCGTCAGTGCCGACTCCGCGGCTGGGGGGCATTATTCCTTCGGGGGTTCTGACGCGCCGGGCATCAATGATTTCAGAAAGCTTTCTTGCAGCTGGGTCCAGCGTTGCATGTTTTCTTGAGCGAGGTTGGTCATGGCCGACATCGGGTCCATGCCCACCATCGATCGCACGCGATCGCGGAGTTGGGATTGTTGGGCGGTGAACAACTTGAGGCTCTGCTCCAGGTAATTGCCGACCATGTTTTGCATGTTGCCGCCGTAGGAGCGAATAATTTGCGCTAAAAAATCCTGACTCATCAGGGGTACGCCGCCGTGTTCTTGTTCCGAGATGACTTGCAACAGGATGGACCGAGTGATGTCTTCGTCGGTTTTCTTATCAACGACCACGAATTCGACTTTCTCCATCACCAACTTTCGAATGTCTTCGAGCGTGATATATCGACTTTCAACGGTATCGTACAGTCGGCGGTTGGGATACTTTTTAATGATTCGAACATCACTCATGTTAAAGACTCCAGCCCATAAAAATGTTGCGTCCTATCATACCCAAAGTTTGCGGCATGGCACCAGATTGTTACTTATTTTGGATAAAAATATTAAAAAAGTGCACAAAATTAATCTAAGTCAATGTTTTTAATGGATTTTAGTCGACTGGGGCGCCAGGCCGGAATCGCCCAGTCCAGTTGCTCTCGCACGGGAGCCTGATGCAGGGCGGGGGGCAGAGGGATCTTTAATAGGGTTAACAGACGGGTCAATTGCTGCGGCGCCTGAGTCGGGTCCACGCCAATGGCGTGGGCGGATTTGGACAGTTTTTCGCCACCGGGATTGGTCAGGAGCGGGACGTGGAGCGTGTTGGGATGAGGCAGCGACAGGGCCTGTTGCAAGTGCCGTTGCTCCAAGGTTTTAGGCCAGAGATCAGCCCCACGGACAACGTCGGTGATGCCCATGTCGGCGTCGTCGACCACCACGGCCAAATCGTAACTGATGGTGCCGTCTTTACGCCGCAGGATGAAATCCGATTCGGGTGAGAGGGTCGCATCAAACCGCCCTTGCAGGCGATCGCTTAACGGCCCAAGCGCGGCTGCGGCTCGAAAGCGCAACAGATGGTTGGCGTAGGGCAGCCGCTTGTCGCGACACAGCCCCGGGTAGCGGTGCAAAGGCAGACCTAGACGTTGATTGTGGGCGAGGATTTGTGCGCGCGTGCACGCACACGCGTAGGCTAGGCCCGAGTGAATGAGCTCGTGTATTTTCTCGGAATAGATATTAATTCTTTGACTTTGTTGAAAAATTTCGCCGTCCCATTCGAGGCCAAATTGCTCCAACACCCGTGGGTACTCCCCGACAAACCGCGACCGCGAACGTTCGCGGTCCAAATCTTCAATGCGCACAAACCACTGGCCACCGGCCTGCTTGGCGTCCAGATAACTGGCCAAGGCGGTGAAGAGCGAGCCCCAATGCAAGGGGCCCGTTGGGGAGGGGGCAAACCGACCGCGATACTCAGCGGTAGCGGTCGTCGCGGTCACCGTATTGCTTTTCTTTTCGTTCACGCCGCTCTTGCGCTTCAATGGACAAGGTCGCTACCGGGCGGGCTTCCAAGCGCTTGACGCCGATTTCTTCACCGGTTTCGAGGCAATACCCATAGCTGCCGTCTTCGATGCGCTGCAAGGCCTCGTCGATTTTGCGAATCAATTTGCGCTCACGGTCACGGGTGCGCAGTTCCAGTGAGAACTCCGACTCCAAGGTGGCGCGGTCATTTGGATCCGGTGGATTGGCCGCCTCGTCTTTCATGTGCGTCACGGTGCGGTCAACCTCTTCCATGAGGTCTCTTTTCCAAGTCGTTAATATATTTCGGAAATGTTCGAGTTGGGCCTTGCCCATATACTCTTCGCCCGACTTCAACATGTACGGCGTGACGTTGCGAGGGCCGGCCAATAGGTTATAGCCACTGAAGCCGTCTTGCTCATCCTCACCCTCACCGGGGGCTTTGACGATGCCGCGACGGATCGTGGTCACCACGGGACCGGTTGGGGCCTTGGGTTTTTTAACCGGTGGCTTTGGAGCGGCCTTGACGGGCTCTGGTTTCACCACGGCCTTCACGACCTCTTTCGGTGCAACCTTGGCGGGCACTGGCTTTTTGGCAACGACTGCTGCCTTGACCGCTTTGGCCGGAGCCTTAGCCACCTTTTTAGGGGCAGGGGCTGGCTTTTTGGTGGGCTTGGCACTGACCTTCTTGGCCGGTTTAACGGGTTTTTTGACGGTTTTGGCAAGCTTTTTCGCCACCGGCTTGGCCGCCAATTTGGTTGTCTTTTTGACCGCCGTCTTCGCGGCCGGCTTCTTGACCTTGGCGGGCGCCTTTTTGGCTTTGGACGATTTGGCGGTGCTCACTTTCTTCTGAGCGGCGGCGGATTTTTTAGGGTGTTTTTTGGCCATTTTAGCTCCGAATGGGGTCGTTGTCTTAGACAGAGTATAGCAAGGACGTCAAACCGACTCGCCGGTCGTGGCTCCGGGCAGGTGCACGTAGGCGGCTGGCGTAAAACCCTTAGCGCGATGTTCTACCACGACACTGGTGTAAATGCCACCGCGGACGTTAAATTTACCCGTCAATCGCATGAATCGCGGCTCAATGGCGCCCGCTAAATGGTTTAAAATCTCATTGGTGACGGCTTCGTGAAAGGCGCCACGGTCGCGAAACGATCCCAGGTACAACTTCAACGCTTTCAGTTCGATGCAGCTGAGGTTGGGGATGTATTCCAGCGTAAACTCGGCGAAATCTGGCTGACCCGTCTTCGGACACAGGCAGGTAAACTCCGGTGCATAAATGCGGATGGTGTAGTCGCGGTCTGCGTTGGGGTTGGGGAACGTTTCGATTTCAAAGGGACGGTTCGACATAATAAAAGTCTCTTCAGGCGTGTCAGAGAAGGTCGCGTACTCTACACTAGTGGCGAGTGGTTCGAAAGCCCATGCGCACCGGCTTGAGTGCGTTTTTGGGATCGAGTTTTTGTGAAAAATTGAGAAAGTTCATGCGTTTATCGAAATTAAAATTATCTGGATTTAAATCGTTTGTGGATCCCACCACGGTCGTCTTGCCGTCGAACTTGACGGGAGTTGTTGGACCGAACGGGTGTGGTAAGTCCAACATCATCGATGCGGTGCGTTGGGTGATGGGCGAGATCTCCGCCAAGCATTTGCGTGGCCAAGACATGACCGATGTCATTTTTAACGGTTCCGGTGGGCGCAAACCCGTGGCGATGGCCTCGGTGGAATTGATTTTTGACAACGCCGATGGCGCATTGTCTGGTCCCTACGCCAGTTACGCTGAAGTTTCCCTGAAGCGTCAAGTGTCGCGCGATGGGCAGTCTACGTATTTCATCAACAACAGTAAGTGTCGCCGCAAAGACATCACGCAACTGTTTTTGGGAACGGGTTTGGGGTCGCGCAGCTACGCCATCATTGAACAGGGCATGATTTCGCGATTGATTGAAGCCAAGCCGGACGACTTGCGCGCCTTCTTAGAAGAGGCGGCGGGCATTTCGAAGTACAAGGAGCGCCGCCGCGAAACGGAAAACCGGATTAGTCATACGCGCGAAAACTTAGATCGCCTCAACGACATTCGCGAAGAACTGGACAAACAAATTCGCCACTTGCAACGTCAAGCGGCCACCGCCAAGCGCTATCAAGGGTTTAAAGAAGAAGAGCGACAATTTAAAGCTGAACTGTTGGCGTTGAAGCTGCGCGATCTGGATCGCGAAAACCAAAACCGCGCCACGATTGCCAAGGAACGCGAAATGGCGCTGGAGGCGGCGGTGACGGCGTTGCGCAGTGCGGAAGCCGAGTTGGAACAGGCGCGAGCGCAGCACGCGGATCGCAATGAAGAATTGAGTGCGGTGCAGGCGAAGGCCTATGCCATCGCCGCGGAAGTGGCGCGTTTAGAGCAAACCATTGCACACACGAAAGAAATGCGTTCTCGACAACGCGACGATTTGGCGTTGGTGGAGCAAAATCTTGAGGAATCCCGCGCCTTGTTGACGCGGGATCAAACGGAGCAAGCGCGGCATCAAGAGCAATTAACGGAACTGGAACCGTCGCTGCACGCGGCTGAGGCCAAAGAGGCGGCACAAGCGGCGGTGCTCAAAGACGTCGAAACACAGTTGCAAGACTTTCAAACGCGCTTTGATGACTTCACGCGCCAAGGCCATGAGGCTGGACAGCGCGCCATGGTGGAACGCGCGCGCATTGAGCAATTGGAATCGAATTTGAGTCAAAGTTTGAAGACGCGCGATCGCACCTTGATTGAACGCGAAACGTTGGCCACGATGAATTCCAACGATTCGTTGGTTGAACTGCAAAGCAAAGAAAGCGACGCCGAACGCCAACAAGCGCAGGCCAGCGCCCAATTAACGGCAGCGCAAACGGCACTGCAAGCGGCCCGTGAGCAAGAGCGCAAGCTGCAAGCGGACGTGGACCAGCTGCGATTACAGCGATCCAAAGTCAGTGGCCAAATCATTTCGTTGGAGGCCATGCAACAAGCGGCCTTGGGCAACAACAAAGGACAGTCTTGGCTGAAGCGCGTGGGTTTGGCGGACAAACCCAAAGTCGCGCAATTGATTACGGTGAATGGGCCGTGGCAAAAAGCCGTTGAGACCATTTTGGGCGATACACTGGAAGCGGTGTGCGTCGATGGCTTCAGCGCGCTCAAGCAACAGTTGGCGGAATTGACCGATGGCAGCGTGACGTTGGTTAATCACGGAGCGCCGCAGTCTGGTTCCGACGGGTTGGCCAGTTTTGTGAGTGCTCCCGCAGCGGTGTTGGAGCGCTTGGCGGGCGTTGAGTGCGCGGCCAGTTTGGAAGAGGCGCTCGCGCGTCAGGATCAATTAAAGCCCGGGCATTCGATCATCACGCCCGAGGGAATCTGGCTGTCGCGCGACTGGTTGCGCGTCAAGCGCGACAGCGACGCTCACAGTGGCGTGTTGGCGCGCGAACAGCAACTCAAAGAGTTGGCGCAATTGAACGCGACCTTGGACAGTCAATGGCAAGCGTTGGAACAAAGTCATCTCGAGGCGAGAGAAGCGATCAAAGCGCATGAGCTCAGTCGCGATGAGGCACAGACGCAGGCCAACCAGTCCCATCGGGCGCACACTGAAATTAAGAGTCAACGCGCCGCCATCGAGTCGCGCGTGGCGCAAACCGAAAAACGAATGGTCGAACTCACCGGGTTAGAGACGGAACTCAGTGGCGCCATTGACAAGACGGAGACTGATATTCGTGCCTCGCGTGCAATTTTGAGCACCGCGTTGGCGGACATGGAGCGCTTGGAAGGGTTGCGACCTGGGTTTGAAGAGGAACGCACGACCTTAAAACAGGCGCACACCGAAGCGCGAGAATTGTGGGATCAGTGTCGTCGAGCCGCTCAACAAGTTGCGGTCGATGTGGGTTCACACCGAGCGGCTTTGAAGGCGATTGAGCAGTCGTTGGTGCGCGTCGAAGCGCAGTTGTCGCAGCTCAACGTGCGTCGTGAAGAGTTGGCCAGTGAACTCAGCACGGGCGAGACGCCCCTCAAAGACATTGAATCCGCCTTGGCGGTGGCGCTGGATCAGCGTCTGACCATTGATCATGAGCTGAAGTCGGCGCGTCTGGCCACCGACGAAGCGGAAACGTTGTGGCGCACCAAAGACGCCGAACGCGTCGAGTGCGAATCGGCGGTGGATCGCGAACGCACCGCCTCAGCCACCGCGGCGCTGGCCGCGCAAGAAATTCGCGTGCGGCGAGAAAGTTTGATGGAGCAATTCACCGCAACCAATTGCGAACTGGAGCAAGTGTTGGCGGGCCTCACCGACGATTGTAGCGTTGAGGCGTGGGAAGAAAAGGTGACGGACGTCACCGAACGCATTGCGAAATTAGGCCAAGTGAATCTCGCAGCCATTGATGAACTCAATGAGCAAAGCGAGCGCAAAGAGTACATCGATAAGCAATTCGCCGATTTGACCGAGGCGTTGAACACCTTGGAGCAAGCCATTCGGAAAATTGACCGTGAAACGCGCGAGCGCTTCCAAACCACCTTCGATTTGGTGAACAAAGGCTTGGGTGAAAAATTCCCCCGTTTGTTCAACGGCGGCAGTGCGTACTTGGAACTCATCGGCGAGGACATTTTAGGGTCGGGCGTGGCAATCATGGCGCGCCCACCGGGCAAGCGCAATTCCACCATCAATCAGCTGTCGGGCGGTGAAAAAGCGTTGACCGCGGTGGCCTTGGTCTTCTCGATCTTTGAACTCAACCCAGCGCCGTTCTGTTTGCTGGACGAGGTGGACGCGCCGTTGGACGAACACAACGTCGGTCGCTTCTGTGACATCGTCAAAGACATGTCGGAACGGGTGCAGTTCTTGTTCGTAACCCACAATAAAAACACCATGGAACTGGCCAAGCAGTTGCTGGGCGTTACCATGCACGAGCCGGGGGTCTCTCGGTTGGTGTCGGTGGACGTGGATGAGGCGGTGCGATTGGCGGAGTCGGCTTAAGTTATGAGTGCGTTGCGACTCATTTTATTGGCGATTGCGATTCCGTTATTCGGATTGATTTGGTGGTGGAGTGCGCGACAGTTAAAGCGCGCACAAGACCAGAATGACTCGGTGGATGAGGCGTCGTCGTGGAACCGTAAAGGTTTGTTGGATGAGGTGCCGTTGGAAGCGGAGGCGTCGTTAGCGTCGCCGCCGTTGGAGTCGACGCAGGCAGTCGAGCCGGTCCTTGCCGAGGACGCCGCGGCGTCGCGGTCGTCGCGGTCGTCGTTGCGCGACCCCCTGGCGGACTTACCGGTGATTGAAGTGCCGGCCGAGGCGGTATCGCAGTGGGAGCATCACGAGGGACCAATTGAGGTGCGTAAAGGATACGTGGAAGAACTCCCGTCCTGGCTCATGGTGGATCCTCCCGCGGAAGTTCCCTTGCCCAGTGCCGCGACGGCGGCGGATCACCGTGCGCCTGAAGTGGCGGTGGAATCGCCAAAAGCCCCAGCGATTCCGGAGCGGATTATTTCCATTCGCGTTCCGTTTCAAGGACGAACCGTGTCCGGCATACGCTTGAAGATGTGGTTTGAGCAAGAGGGTTTGAAGTTTGCAACCCATCAGTTGTTTCATAAAATCGTCGATGGGCAGTCGCATTTTATGGTGGCCAATTTGCACAACCCCGGAGTCTTTGATCCCAAAACCTTGGAAGCCAAGCAGTACAGTGGGTTGACCTTTTTCGCCGTTTTCCCTGGTCCACGAACCATTTCGGCGCAAGCTCGATTCGATGATCTGTTCGAGTGCGCGCGACGCGTGGCGGAACAGTTGGGCGGTGTGTTGCACACCGACGATGGCAGTGAGTTTTCAGTGGCGCTGATGATGAAGCTGCGCGAAGAACTTGCCAGTTATGACCAAGCGCACGCCTAAGGCTTTAGAGCACACTCCGCAGCAGTCCATGCGGGCGATGATTGCGCAACTGCACGAGTGGGATCACGCGTACTATGGTTTGGATGCGCCGCTCGTCCCGGATGCGGAGTACGATCGAGTGTTCAACGCGCTGCGTACGCTCGAGTCTGAGTACCCCGACCTTATTCAGAGCGATTCGCCCACCCATCGTGTGAGTGGGGCGGTCGCCAAAGAGTTCGCTAGTCGTGAACACGGTTTGCCCTTGCTCAGTTTGGACAACGCGTTCAGCGAGGAAGACGTGGTTGCTTTTGATCGCCGCGTGCGCGAACGCTTAGCGCGCGAACGCGGCATTGAGGTGGAGGTGCTGGAGTATCACTGCGAGCCGAAGTTGGATGGGCTGGCGGTGAATTTGCATTACGAACACGGCGAATTGGTGTTCGGAGCAACCCGCGGCGATGGGGTGCGTGGCGAAGATATCACGCAAAACCTCAAAACCATCAAGCACATTCCTTTGCGGTTGCGCGGCCCGTCGATTCCCGAGGTGTTGGAAGTGCGCGGTGAGGTGTTCATGTCGCGTGAGGGCTTCGCGCGACTCAACGAGCAGCAGCGGCAAGCCGACCTGAAACCCTTTGTGAACCCTCGCAACGCCGCCGCCGGCAGTCTGCGGCAACTCGATTCCGCCATTACCGCCCAACGGCCGCTGGAGATGTATTGTTATGGCATCGGCCAGGTGAGTTCGTCGTTTGCACCCACCACGCACGCGCAGACGTTGGAGCGGCTTAAGGCAATGGGTTTTCGAACGTACGCGGCTTCGCAGACGGCGCTCGGCGTGGCGGGTGTAATGGGCTTTTACGCCAATCTCTTAGATCAGCGCGATCGATTGCCGTTTGAGATCGATGGGGTGGTGTACAAGGTGAATCGGCTGGATTACCAAGCCGTGTTGGGCTTTGTGGCGCGTGCGCCGCGCTTTGCCATCGCGCATAAATTTCCAGCGCAAGAAGCGCTGACAACGGTTCAGGCCATCGATTGGCAAGTGGGGCGCACCGGTGCGTTGACGCCCGTGGCCCGCTTGAGCCCCATCTTTGTGGGTGGGGTGACCGTGACCAACGTCACGTTGCACAATGGCGATGAGTTGTCGCGCAAAGACGTGCGCGTCGGGGACACCGTGGTGGTGCGTCGCGCGGGTGATGTGATCCCAGAGATCGTGCGGGTGATGGTGGAACGCCGGCCCACCGACGCGCCCGTGCCTCACGTGCCAAAGCACTGCCCGGTGTGCAAAGCCGCGATCGTGCGTGCGGAGGGCGAGGCGGTGGCGCGCTGCAGTGGAGGCTTTGAGTGCTCGACGCAACGCAAGGAAAGCGTTCGCCATTTTGCCTCCCGCTTGGCCATGGACATTGAGGGGTTGGGCGATAAAATCGTAGACCAACTCGTGGAACGCGACTTGGTGCGCTCGCCAGCGGACGTCTATCGCCTCACGTTGGCCGACGTCGCCGGCCTTGAGCGTATGGGCACTAAGAGCGCTCAAAATCTCATTGATGCCATTAACGCCAGTCGTCAGCGTCCGCTTGCCCGAGTGATTTATGCCTTAGGCATTTTGCAGGTGGGGGAGGCGACGGCGCGCGCCTTGGCGGAACACTTTGGTTCGCTCTCGGCCATTCAAAACGCCAGTTTTGAAGCCTTACAAGACGTGCCCGATGTTGGACCCTCGGTGGCGCGATCGTTGCGCGAGGCGTTGGATGCGCCCCGCACACAAGCCATGATTCAGACCTTGCTTGGGGAAATCACCATTGAAGTGCCAGCGCGTCGCGCATCGACCGAATCGCGTGTGCTGGCGGGCGAAACCTGGGTGATCACGGGCACGCTGCCGACGTGGTCGCGCTCACAAGCGGAGGCGATGTTGCGGTCGTTTGGAGCTCAAGTGACGGGCAGCGTCAGCAAAAAGACCACCGCTGTGCTGTGTGGTGCGGAGGCGGGATCGAAACTGGCCAAAGCCGAAGCGTTGGGGGTTGCGGTCGTGACGGAAGAGGAGCTGCGTGAGCGCCTCGCGCGACTTGGGGTAGGCGATGGCCTCGCATAAGGCGTGGTCACGGACCGTCGCTGGGTTTGGATTGGCATAAAAAAACGCCCCAGTTGGGGCGTTTTTCTTGAGCGGTTTGGCTCAGCCGAACCAGTTTACGGTTTGGCGTCCGACTTGGCAGGTTCTGCCGCGCTCTTCGCTGGCTCCTTGGCGGCGTCTTTCGGCGCCTCTTTGGAATCCTTCGACGGAACCGGCATTTCTTCAATCTTCGCGGATTTCTTCAACGTTTCCACGTAGTCGTGAATCATGTTTTGCTGCAACATTGGCACCAACCGATCTTTCACTTGTTCGAAGGGCGGCGGGACCATCGGACGCGTGTCTTCAAGTTTGATCACGTGCCAGCCGAACTGGGTTTGTACCGGCTCGTGCGTGTATTGGCCTTTTTCCAATTTGCTGACGGCTGCAGAAAACGCCGGCACCATTTTCTCGAGGGTAAAGTAACCCAAATCGCCGCCGTGGCTGGCGGAACCTGGATCAATCGAGAGTTTGGCCAGTTCCGCAAAGTTGGCTTTCTTATCCAGCTTCGCGATGATCTCTTTCGCGGTGGCTTCGTCTTTCACCAAGATGTGGCTGGCCTTGTATTCGGTCTTTGGCAGCTTGGCGATTTGACGGTCGTATTCGCCCTTCAACTCTTCATCGGTGACCGGTTTGCTCTTCAGGTACTTTTCAAACACTTCGTTGGCCACAATGTTGTCGCGATCCAATTCGAGGCGCGCGGCAATTTCAGGGGTGGTGGCGATGGCTTGTCGGTCGCCTTCTTGCGCCGTCAAAATAAGCGCTTCCAAATCATCCAGGGCGCGTCTGCGCTCTTCGGGTGACAAATCTTCGCTCTTTTTGTTGGTGGCAACCTTGACCCACAGATCGAACTCATCCCCTGAAACGGTTTTGCCGTTGATCGTGGCCACCGGAGGTTTGGGCGCCTGGTCGCTCGTACTGTTGCGATGGCACGCTCCTAACATGATCAGTCCGCTGACCGCGACGATCGGAATCCAGACGTTTTTATTCATAACTTCCTCAAAGTTTAGTCGAAAACTGCGTTTACTCACCCACGGTTCCGGAAAGCTCAATCACGGGCATCGATTGCCAATGCGTGAATTTCCGATCCCATCAAATCCGCCACCGCTTGGTAAACCAGCCGATGACGTTCAATCAAGCGTTTGCCCCGAAAGGCGTCGGCGGTTATTCTAACCGTAAAATGCCCAGCACCTTGGTGTCCAGCGTGCCCGATGTGGTTATGACCATCATCCACAACCTCAAGTTCCCGCGGCGAAAATTGGGTCTGCAACCGTTGTGTGATGGCCGCAATGCGAACGTTGCTCATGGTACCACCTGACGAAAGGGACGTACCGTGGTTTTGGTAAAAACTTGAGTTAAAACATAGGGATCTTGTTCCCACCAGGCTCGGGCGCTGGCCAGATCCTCAAATTCGGCAATGATCAAACTGCCCTCAACGCCTCCGGCGGCGGGGTCGTCGGAATCCAATCCCAACACGGGTCCGCCAACGACGACGCGACCTTGATCCACGAGCGTTTGAATGCGTTTGAGATGCTCCGGACGCGCTTGTGCGCGACGTGCGCCGGCGTTGGGGGCATCGATACCTTCTAAGATGTAGAGCATGCGAGTATCCGACAGTGTGAATTTTAAGAACCGGATTCGGGTTCGTTAACCGCGTCCAACAAAACGCCTCGTCGCGCGAGCAACACGATGACGATCGCCATGGCCACAAAGCTCAGCGCCTTCAAGCTCAGCAACCACAGTCCGAACCCCGTTTGTCCGTAGAGCAGGACGTGGCCGATGTTGGCCACGCTGAGCGCGACGAAAATCGCGATTAACCATCGATTCGCGCGCTCACAGGAGTATTCGCTGACGATCAGGTGTGAGGCCAGCATGCGGGAGACGATGGATTGGCGGCCGTCAAAGCTGAAAAACCAAAAACTCAGCGCTAAGCCCAAATACACCACGCTGGGTTTGTAGAGCAAAAACCGCACATCGTGTGCCCACAGGGTTAAGCCCCCCATCACGAACACCAAGCCCGAACCGATGATCAGTAGGGGATGGACGCGTCCTTCGCGACGATACTGCACCACCAACTGAATGAGCGTCGCGACGATGAGGACTGCCGTGGCCACGTACAGCCCCGCCAATCGATCGGCGAGGAAAAAGGCTGCTATCGGTAATAAATCCAACCAGGCGCTCATGGTCGGTATTTTAATGGCTTAATCGTTACAATAGGGGGGTGTGCGCAGGGAAAGTTGCTCATGACGGATGTTTTTACACTGCACCCCGATAATCCGGAGCCGCGTTGGTTGAAGCGCGCGGCGGATGTGTTGCGCGCCGGTGGCGTCATCGTCTACCCCACGGACTCGTGTTATGCCCTCGGGGCGGGGATCGAGCACAAGGCGGCGATGGACCGCATTGCCAAAATCCGCGATGTCGACAAACATCACCACTTCACCTTGGTGTGTCGCGATTTGTCTGAGATCAGCCGTTTTGCGAAAGTGGGCAACAGCCAGTATCGGTTGCTGAAGTCGGCAACCCCAGGTCCATACACGTTCATTCTTGAGGCCACGCGCGAAGTGCCCCGACGACTCGCTCATCACAAGCGTCGAACCATCGGCGTGCGCATTCCCGATCATCCGGCAGCGAACGGACTATTGAAAGAATTGGACGCGCCATTGATGAGTTCGACGTTGATTGTTCCAGGTCAACCGTACCCGCTCAACGAACCGGAAGAGATCGTGAGTCAATTGAGTGGGCAGGTGGATTTGATTTTGCTCGGTGGTCACTGTGGGGTTGAGCCCACCACCGTGATTGATCTGGCGCACGCCACCCCGTTGGTGGTGCGGGAGGGCAAAGGGGATTTGGCGGTGTTGGGCACCCGCTGAACTTGGCGGGAGCTCGGCGGGTCGGTTGATGGAGTCCATTGGGGTTTAAGGCGCTGGGCGGGTGGAATTGACGCAAGAGCAGGTCAACGAACCGCGCCGAGTTTAAAAATGTCAATATAAATCAAGCGTTCCGCGATCTTTTTTCGCAGCGCGTGGATCGCCTTAAGCGGCTAAAAACCTCTATAATTATCGCAGGTCGCCGATGGCGACCGCTGGGTTTTATAAGGCCCCAAGGCACTTTGGGGAGTGGTTAGCGGCATGGTTTCGGATAATTCATTGGTCATGCTTTCGGTGATGGCGTTGCCATTGCTGTTGGCCATCACTTTGCATGAAGTGGCGCACGGCCGTGTGGCCTATTGGTTCGGCGATCCGACGGCCAAAAGTCTAAACCGATTGTCGTTGAACCCGTTGTCACACGTGGACCTGTTTGGCACCGTCTTGGTGCCCTTGGGATTGGTGTTGTTGGGATCCCCGGTCCTCTTTGGATGGGCCAAACCCGTTCCCGTTGATATGCGCTATTTTCAAAAGCCACGACGCGATATGGCGGTGGTGGCCGCCGCGGGCCCGTTGGCGAATGGGCTCATGGCTTTGGCTTGGGGTGGCTTAAGTTACGCCACGCAGTTGGGTCTGCTGGGGCAGGGGGTGGCGGCGCAATGGGTTGTGCAAATGGCCGATGCCGGCATCTTGATTAACGTTTTTTTGGGGCTGTTCAATTTGTTGCCCATCCCGCCGTTGGACGGCGGTCGCGTGATCGTCGGAGTGTTGCCGGCGCCCTTGGCCTACCGCTACGCGCGGGTTGAGCCCTATGGCATGTGGATTATTTTGGGACTCCTGTTTTTTACGCCGTTGAGTCAGTGGATCAGCGTGTTTGTGGCGCAGTTTCTGCGGTAAGCGAAGGGGATTAGGTTGAATCATCCAGATCGTCGGGTGTTGTCAGGCATGCGTCCTACGGGGCAATTGCATTTGGGCAATTATCATGGTGCGCTTGCCAATTGGGTGAAGTTGCAATACCAATACGAGTGCTATTTCTTCGTGGCGGACTGGCACGCGTTAACCACCGGTTATGAGAACCCGATTAATTTACACGGGTACCTGACGTCCATGGTGATCGATTGGTTGGGCGCGGGTTTGGATCCTCAAGCGGCGACGCTGTTTGTGCAGTCGAAAGTGCCCGAACACGCGGAGTTGCATTTGTTGTTGTCGATGATCACCCCGCTGGGTTGGTTGGAGCGGGTGCCGACGTATAAAGACCAACAAGAACAGTTGAAAGAAAAAGACTTGGCCACGTACGGCTTTCTAGGGTACCCCTTGTTGCAAAGCGCCGATATTTTGTTGTATCGACCCGCGTTTGTGCCGGTGGGGGAAGACCAAGTGGCGCACGTGGAAATCACCCGCGAAGTGGCGCGACGGTTTAATCATTTGTATGGCCGGGAAGTGGATTTCGTCGAAAAAGCGGAAAAAGCCTTAAAGCGCTTGGGCGTTAAAGCCGCGGCTCAATATCTGGAGCAGCGCAAAGCCTATCAGCAAAGCGGTGACGAGCAAGCGTTGAAGCAAGCCACCGAGGTCATCACCGATAACCCGTTGTTGACTATTAAAGATCAGGAGCGTTTATTGGGTTATCTGGAAGGCACCGGGCGCATGATCTTGCCCGAGCCCGAAGCGCTGTTGACCGCCACACCGAAGGTGCCGGGCTTAGATGGGCGCAAGATGAGCAAGTCGTATCAAAACACCATCGGCTTGCGAGAAGATCCCGATGACGTCGCGCAAAAATTGCGTTTGATGAAAACCGATCCGAAGCGCGTTCGTCGCACGGATGCGGGCAATCCGGACGAGTGTCCGGTGTTTGATTTGCATCGCATCTACAGCGATGAGTCCACCCAGCAGTGGGTGACCCAAGGGTGTCGCGAGGCCGGCATCGGGTGTTTGGACTGCAAAAAGCGCTTGACCGATGTGGTGGTCAAAGAAATCACGCAGATTCGTGAGCGCGCGCGCGAGTTTGAGGAACAGCCGGAGTTGGTGAATCGGATCATCGAAGAGGGCTGTGAACGAGCGCGTGTGCAAGCGCGCGCGACCATGCAAGAAGTTCGTGAAGCGATGGGGTTGGAGTATCCATGACCGACATCAATCAAGACGTTCCAACCCAACAAGAGATGCCGTTCGCCATTGTCGACGGCGAGCCGTTGAGCGAGCCGCCGCGGGATTTGTACATTCCGCCGCAAGCGCTGAAAGTCTTTTTAGAAGCGTTTGAAGGTCCATTGGATCTGTTGCTCTATCTCATTCGACGGCAAAACCTCGATATTTTGAACATCCCCATCAGTGAGATCACCCGCCAGTATTTGGAATACATTGATTTGATGCAGGATTTGGAATTGGAATTGGCGGGCGAATATCTGCTGATGGCAGCGATGTTGGCGGAAATCAAGTCGCGCATGCTGTTGCCGCGGCCCCCCTCGGACGGGGGTGAGGTTGAGGACGATCCGCGGGCGGAACTGGTGCGTCGATTGCAGCAATACGAGCGCTTTAAGAAAGCCGCCGAGGACATTGATTTGCTGCCGCGATTAGAGCGTGACGTGTTCGTGGCGGAAGCGGAACTGACGGAACGACGGGTTCAAAAAGTCTTGCCGGACGTGACGTTGAAAGAAATGTTGATGGCCTTTAAAGAAGTCATTCAACGGGCGTCGATGTTCGCGCACCATCAAGTGCAGCGGGAGCGCCTCAGCGTTCGGGCGCGGATGACGCATATTTTGGAGCGAGTGCAAACCCAAGATTTTGTCGATTTTATGCAGCTGTTCAGTCCAGCGGAAGGTCGTATGGGCGTCACCGTGACCTTTGTTGCGGTGTTGGAGTTGTTGCGCGAAGGCTTGATTGAGATTGTTCAAAACGAAATTTTTGCCCCGTTGCACGTGCGACGAACCAGTGTGGCGGAGCCGATGCAAACGGCGCGACTGGCGGATCAAGTGGACCCGGCAGAGTCGGCGCACGCCGCGACATCGGAACTGGATCACCCAAGCGAGGCGTCGCAGGAATGGTCCGCCGACGATGACGCGTTGAATTCGAGTGAGGATGAGTCATGAATAACACTAAAATTAAAAACGTTTTAGAAGCCGCGTTGTTGGCGGCGGGTCGGCCGTTGACGGTGGAGCAGTTGCACGAGTTGTTTGATGAGCACGATCGACCAGAGTTGGCGACCGTGATGGATATGTTGACCGAGCTGGGCAACGGCTACGCGAAGCGGGGCATTGAGTTAAAACACGTCGCCACGGGTTACCGCATTCAAGTGCGAGAATCGGTGGCGCCCGAGGTGTCGCGGTTGTGGGCCGAGCGACCGGTCAAATATTCGCGTGCTTTTTTGGAGACCTTGGCGCTCATTGCCTATCGTCAGCCGATCACGCGCGGAGAGATTGAGGACATTCGAGGGGTGCAAGTGAACCCCAACATTGTGCGCACCTTGCAAGAGCGCAATTGGGTCAAAGTCATCGGTCACCGCGAGGTGCCGGGTCGACCGGAGTTGTTGGCCACCACCAAAGAATTTTTGGATTACTTTAATTTGCGTTCGTTGGATGAATTGCCCACGCTGGCTGAACTGAAAGATTTTGAGGCCTTGGGCGTGCAGTTGGAAGCGCCGTTATTCGATGCGGCGGCGGTACAGGAATTCAATGAACGCTCGGGGACCGATGACGTCGGCGAATTGCCGGTGGCGGTCGAGTCTGTGGAAGGCGCGGCGGTGGACAATCCCACGGCCGAGACCCCGATCCATTGAGCGAGCGCCTCCAAAAAGTGCTGGCGGCCGCTGGCGTGTGTTCGCGCCGGGATGCCGAGGCGTGGATTGCCGCGGGTCGCGTGATGATCAACGCTCGGTTGGCCAAGTTGGGCGATCGGGTGGATGAAACGGACACCATCAAAATCGACGGCCGGCGTTTGCGTTTAGAACGACAGGCGCCGGAAGATTTGCTGTTGATTTACCACCGCGATCCGGGGGAACCGTTGCGGCGTATGGCCGATACGCCCTTGGACGTTAAGACGGTGATGGAGCGCTTGCCGGACGTCCGCGGGCGGCGCTGGTTGGCGTTGGCGCCGTTGTCGCCATTGGATGGCGGGCTTGAAATCTTTTCGACCGACGGGCGCTTGCGTGAGGCCATCAGCAAGCAAGCGGCCACCATCAAAACGCGTTACGCCATTCGATTGAGTGGCGATTGGGAACACGTGAGCACCGAGTCCATTCAGGGCTGGATGGCGCAAGCGCCCTTTGTCATGACCGCATTGAGTTTGGCGGAAGGCGCCGGTCGCAATCGGTGGATTGAATGCGAGGTGGAAGGGGTTCAGGTTCGAGCCTTGCGCGATTGGTTGATGCAATTGGGCTACGAAGTGTCTCGAGTGTTGCGGGTGCAATGGGGGCCATTGAGTCTGGAGCGCTCTCTGTCGCGTCACCGCAGCTTGGAAATAAAGGGCAACGATCGAGTCCGATTTTACGAAGCGATGGGCTTGGACGTGAAACCGCGCCCGCCCGCGCCAGGTCGACCGGTCAGCGGCGATGGTCCGTCGCGCTCCAAGCGTCCCGCGCGCGGATCGATGCGGTCACCTGGGGAGCGAACGCGATCCGGGCCGCCACGTCGGGGACCACCGGGGCGACGGTCTGGTCGCGCCTAACCAGCGGACTCCTCGTGGCCGAGTCGGTTTTATAGATTTAAACGCGCGCCGTGCGTGGCGCAATCCACGGTCAGGTAGGGAATGTAGTGCCGCGCCACCGCCTCGGCCGATTTAAGCGCGCTGGGATCTTCGCCGGGAAAGGCTAGGGCGCGCATGTCGGTGCGCGTCGCACCCGGATTAATCACATTGACGATGATTTTGTGCGGATCAACCTCATCCGCCAGCACCTGTGCTAGGCCTTCGACCGCGAACTTGGATACGGCGTAGCCTCCCCAATACGCACGACCGGTGACGCCGACGCCGCTTGAGGTGAAAATCACCGATGCTTTTTGGCTTTGCTCCAACAGCGGCAGCAAGGTGTGGGTCAGTGCAAACTCCGCAGTGACGTTCACGTGCAGCACTTTGGCAAACAGCGCGACGTCGGCATGACGAATGGGCGAGCGCTCGCCCAGCAAGGCGGCGTTGTGCACCAGTCCATCCAAGCGTCCAAAGGCTTGCTCAATGGCCGTATACAAGGCGGCGTAATCCGGCTCCAGCGCGTTTTCAAGATCGAACGGCACAATCGCTGGCGTGGCAAAACCGCCCGCGACAATCGCGTCATAGACCTGTTCCAATGCTTTTTGTCGCCGGCCCAACAGCACCACGGTCCCGCCTTCTTGGGCGATCTCAAGGGCCAGAGCGCGACCAATGCCTTTGGTGGCGCCGGTGACTAAAATCACGCGATCGCGTAAGCGTTGCGACGAGGGAGCGATGGGGGTTGGCGTGGTCATAAACAGGCCTCAAAGTGCGGCAATTTTGCGGGCACGGAGCAAATAGTTGATGGACACCGAGCGGGAGAAACCCATGCGGGTGCTGAAGGGCAACGGCGCGAGTCCTTGGATGGCCTCGACCTCAAATCCGTGGGCTTCTAAGGCCTGCCCGAGCTCGGAGGGCTTGATGAAGCGGTGGTAGTCGTGTGTGCCCATCGGCAATCGCTTTAACAGGTATTCGGCGCCGAGAATCGCGATCAGATAAGCGCTGGGCGTGCGATTGAGCGTCGACAACGTTAGCCCGCCGCCTAAGGGCAATAGGGCATTGAACTGGCCCAGCAAAGCGAAGGGGTCGGGCACGTGTTCCAGCATTTCAAGGCATATGATCTCGCGGAAGGCGGTGCTGGCGGGGTCGATCGACTCGACCGCCTGACGTCGGTAATCGATCGTCAACCCCTCGGCTAGGGCGTGCAGTTCGGCCGTTTCAATCAAGCTGGCGGACAGATCGATGGCGGTGACGTTGGCCCCTTTTTTCGCCATGGCCTCCGCCATGAGACCACCCCCACAGCCGACGTCCAACACCGCCGTGCCCTGCAGCGCCACAAAGCGTTCGAGGAACGCGAGTCGCAGTGGGTTAAGCTCGTGCAGTGGGCGAAACGGACCTAAGGGGTCCCAAAAGCGTGCAGCCATCGCATCAAATTTGGCGATTTCACCAGGGTCCTGTTGGACCGATGGGGCTGAGGACAGAGGGTGCGCTGCGCTGGCCATAGTGGTTGTCATTGGGGTCAGTTCACCATCCCTTGATGGCGGGTGCTGAGGGGCTAAAAAAGGGCGCGAGCAGTATACCGCAAAATGCCTCGGCATCGGCCGCCACGGGCCATCGAAGTCCTTGAAAATCAACCTAAACCGGGTCGGTTCTGCTAGAATTGAAGGCCTGTTTAGACACTCAAAAGAAGAGCTTGGAATGAGCGAAAATCTGCGCGAAACCAGCGTGATCAATTTAGAAGATGAGATGCGGCGATCGTATCTGGATTACGCCATGAGCGTCATCGTTGGCCGCGCGTTGCCAGACGTCCGCGATGGTTTAAAACCGGTGCACCGGCGCGTGCTGTACGCGATGCACGAGTTGTCGAATGATTACAACAAACCGTATAAGAAATCGGCGCGCGTCGTCGGTGACGTGATCGGTAAATACCACCCTCACGGCGATAGCGCCGTGTACGACGCGATGGTGCGCATGGCGCAACCGTTTTCGATGCGCTACATGTTGGTTGATGGTCAAGGCAACTTCGGCAGTGTGGATGGGGATTTGCCCGCCGCGATGCGTTACACCGAAGTGCGCATGTCGAAGCTTGCTCACGAATTGTTGGCGGACATTGAAAAAGAAACCGTTGATTTTGTTCCCAACTACGACGAATCCGAAAGCGAACCGGCGGTCTTGCCGGCGCGTGTGCCGAATCTGTTGATCAACGGCTCGTCGGGCATTGCGGTGGGTATGGCCACCAACATTCCGCCGCACAATTTGGGTGAGGTGGTGAACGCGTGTTTGGCGCTCATCGACGACCCGGACACCACGCTGGCGGCCTTGATGCAAATCGTGCCCGGTCCGGATTTCCCAACCGCCGGGATTATTCATGGGGTGTCGGAAATCGCCTCGGCCTATAAAATGGGTCGTGGTCGGATCCACGTGCGCGCCCGCAGCCATTTTGAAGAAATGGACAAAGGTCGAACGCGCATTGTCATTACGGAGTTGCCGTATCAAGTCAACAAAGCGCGCTTATTGGAGCGAATCGCTGAGTTGGTGCGCGAGAAGATCATCGAGGGCATTGCCGGCGATGGGTTGCGCGATGAGTCGGATAAGGACGGGTTGCGAGTCGTCATTGAGTTGAAGCGTGGCGAAGTCGCGGATGTGGTGTTGAACAATCTGTACAAACACACGCCCTTAGACACGGTCTTTGGCATCAATATGGTGGGTTTGGTCGATGGCCAGCCGCGCTTATTGGGCTTGAAGGAATTGTTGGAAGCGTTCTTGCGTCACCGCCGTGAAGTGGTGACTCGCCGCACGGTCTTCGAATTGCGTAAAGCTCGCGAACGTGGCCATGTGTTGGAAGGACAAGCGGTCGCGTTGGCGAATTTGGATGACGTGATTGCGTTGATTAAAGCCTCGCCATCCCCCGCCGAAGCCAAGATTGCGCTGTGCGCGCGCGATTGGGCCAGTGGGGAAGTGCCGGCCATGTTGGCGCGTGCGGATGGGGTGCGGGTGGCGCCGGATGGATTGCCGGTGGGCTTGGGAATGGGACCTCAGGGGTATCGATTGAGCGAAACCCAGGCGCAAGCGATCTTGGAATTGCGCTTGAATCGATTGACGGGACTTGAGCGCGATAAGATCGTGAACGAGTACCAAGAAATCCTCAATGTGATTCGTGATTTGTCGGATATTTTGGCGCGTCCGGAACGCTTATTGAGCGTGATCCGTGCCGAGCTGGTGACGATTCGGGATGAATTCCAAGACCCGCGCCGATCGGAAATCAATTTTGATCATTCCGATTTAACCATGGAAGATTTGATTGAAGATCAACCGGTCGTGGTGACGTTGACGTCGGATGGCTATGCAAAAAGCCAGCCGATTGGCGACTATCGACGGCAGAACCGAGGTGGTCGCGGCAAAGCCGCCACCAACATGAAGGAAGAAGACCTCATCGATCGGGTGTTCGTTGCCCAAACCCACGACACGTTGTTGTGTTTCTCCAATCACGGTCGCGTGTATTGGCTCAAAGTGTACAAGTTGCCGTTAGCCGGTCGAGGCGGGCGCGGTAAGCCTATTGTGAATTTGCTGCCGTTGGCCGAAGGCGAGCGCATCAGTGCGATGTTGCCCATTCGCGATTACCCGGACGATCAGTTTGTGTTTATGGCCACGCGACAGGGTACGGTTAAAAAAGTGCCGCTGGAGGCATTCTCCCGTCCGCGCGCGAGCGGCATCATTGCGGTGGGCTTGGATGAAGGAGATCAATTGGCGGGTGTGGAACTCACCAATGGCAATCAGGAAGTCATGTTGCTCACCACGCAAGGCAAGTCGATTCGGTTCCACGAAAGCGATGTGCGCGCGATGGGTCGGGAAGCGACGGGGGTGCGCGGCATCACCGTTTCAGATGATCACGTCGTGAACGCGTTGATCGTGCTGAAGGAAGGATTGATTCTGACGGTGTCCGAGAATGGTTTCGGTAAATTGACCGATCCGGCGGAATGGTCCACGCAAGGCCGCGGTGGCCAAGGGGTGATTGCCTTGCAACTGTCCGAGCGCAACGGTCGTATGGTCGGTGCCTTGCAAGTGCACCCGGACGACGATTTGTTGTTGATTAGTCAAAATGGGACGCTCGTGCGAACCGCCGCGAATCAAGTGTCGGTGGTGGGACGCAATACCCAAGGGGTGCGACTGATGCGGTTGGACGACGGCGATAAGCTGGTGTCCTTGGCGCGCATTGATGCCGCGATGGCCCTGTCGGAGGATGAGCCAGAGGAAGCTTTAGAGGACGTCCCATCCGCTGTCCCCGAGTCCCCGACGCCAGAGACCTAAGCCATGGCCACCAAGTCGACTCCATCGGTGCGTAAACGTGTGTCGGCTGATTTGACTGCGCTGCGGTCGCGGATCGATGAGATCGACCGACAACTGTTGGCGTTGATCAGCGAGCGTGCGCGCATTGCTCAACGCGTTGGGACAAGCAAGCGCCAATCCGGTCAGGACGATTTTTATCGACCCGACCGCGAGGTCGCCATCCTGCGTTGCATCACGGAGTCGAACGAGGGGCCGTTATCGAATGACGTGCTCATCACCTTGTTCCGCGAGATTATGTCGGCCTGTCTGGCGCAGCAAGACCCGCTGAAGGTGGCGTTTTTAGGACCCGAAGGGACCTTCACGCAACAAGCGGTGTTCAAGCAATTTGGTCATTCCATTCAAGCCATGCCGCTGGCCTCAATCGACCAGGTGTTCAAAGAGGTGGAAGCGCGGGTGTGTGATTTTGGTGTGGTGCCCATTGAAAATTCCACCGAAGGCACGGTCAGTCACACCGCCGATATGTTTTTAACCTCACCGTTGAAGATCTGCGGTGAGGTGGAGTTGCGCATCCATCAGCATCTGATGGGAAAAGTGGGCGATTGGCGTCGCGCCAAGCGCATCTGTTCGCACGCGCAGTCCTTAGCGCAGTGTCGCGGGTGGTTGGACGAGCACCTGCCCAAAGTCGAACGCATTTCGGTCGCCTCCAACGCCGAAGCGGCGCGGCGTGCTCGGGATGAAGAGGGAACCTTGGCCATTGCCGGTGAAGCGGCCGCAGCGTTGTATCAACTGAAGGTGTTGGTGCCAGAGATTGAAGATCGGGCTGACAACAGCACGCGCTTTTTAGTCTTAGGTCGCAGCGTGATGCCGCCGACTGGTAAAGACCGCACAACGGTGTTGTTGTCCGCGGCCGATACGCAAGGGTCGGGGAGTTTGTTAAAGCTGTTGGAACCGTTTGCCCGTGCGGGGATTACGCTGACGCGCTTGGAGTCGCGACCGTCGCGCCGCAAAAAATGGGATTATGTGTTTTTGGCCGATTTCGCTGGACATGTGGACGATCCGCCCGTCAAAAAAGCATTGGCCGAAGTGCAAAAAGTGGCCAGTCTCGTCAAAATTTTAGGGTCCTATCCGCAGGCAGTGCAATAAGATGAAAGAGAGTTTTCGAGTGGAGGCCGGTGGGTCACTCGCGGGCGAGTTGACCATTCCTGGCGACAAATCCGTATCGCACCGCTCGGTGTTGTTGGGGTCGTTGGCGGAGGGAACAACCGAAGTCAGCGGGTTTTTAGAAAGCGACGATTGTTTAGCGACGCTCAACGCCATGCGGGCGATGGGCGTGCGGATCGAGCGCCCACGAGAGGGGCGGGTGGTGATCGAAGGCGTCGGGCTTCGCGGCTTACAGGCGCCAATGGGACCTTTGGATATGGGCAATGCCGGCACCGCGATGCGCTTGTCCATGGGGTTGTTGGCCGGCCAAACGTTTAACACCACCTTGATTGGCGACGCCAGTTTGTCCAAGCGTCCCATGGAGCGCGCCGCGGCCCCCTTGCGATTGATGGGGGCGCACATTGACACGCATTCCGGTAAGCCGCCTGTGCAGATTCGCGGCACACCGGCGTTGCGAGGCATCGATTACGATTTAGCGGTTCCCAGTGCGCAAGTAAAATCCGCGATCTTATTGGCGGGGTTGTACGCCGAAGGGCGCACGGTGGTCAACGAGCACGCGATCACGCGCGACCACACGGAACGAATGCTGAGGGCGTTTGGGGTTGAGGTGGACAGCACGATGGGCGTGCGCGCCGCCGTAACCGGCCCGGCGCGATTGCACGCGTGTGCGATTGAAGTGCCGGGCGACATCTCCTCGTCAGCCTTTTTCTTAGTCGGCGCGGTGTTGGCAGCCCACTCGTCGCTGTTGATCAGAAACGTCGGCATCAATCCCACCCGCATTGGTGTGATCGAAATTTTAAAACTCATGGGCGCGCGGTTGGAACTGCTGAACCCGCGTGTGTTGGGCGATGAGCCGGTGGCGGATGTGTTGGTGCATCGCAGTGCGCTGAAAGGCATCGACGTACCCACCCACTGGGTGCCGTTGGCCATTGATGAGTTTCCGGCCTTATTCATTGCCGCCAGTTGTGCCTCAGGCCCCACGCGCGTGACTCAAGCGGCGGAACTGAAAGTGAAAGAAAGCGATCGCTTGGGGGTGATGGCCAAGGGGCTGCAGACCTTGGGCATCGCTTGTGAGGTGTTGGAGGACGGCATCGTCATCCAAGGCGCCACGTCGCCAAACCCCTTTAAGGGGGGATTGATTGATTCGCATGGAGATCATCGGATTGCCATGGCGTTTGCGATGGCGGCATTGCGGTCGACGGGAGCGATTGAGATCACGGACACCGCCAATGTGGCGACCTCCTTCCCGAGCTTTTTGACCAGCGCGCAGTCCTTGGGGTTGAAAATCAGCCAAGGCCAGCCCTCGTGAGTGGCCACTCGATTCCCGTCATCACCATCGACGGCCCCTCGGGTTCCGGCAAAGGAACCATCGCGCGCCGTTTGGCTCTCGAACTGGGCTTTCATTGGCTGGACAGTGGGGCCTTGTACCGATGCGTGGCCTTAGAAGCGCTCGAGCGTCGGGTGGCTTGGGGGGATGAAGCGGCCTTGGCGGCGTTCATTCCAAAGTTAAGCATTGAGTTTACAGAAGACTCACAAGGCAATGAAAGCATTAAGATTAATGGCAGGGAAGTGAGTGGCCAACTGCGCACGGAACAGGCCGCAGCGGGCGCATCTACCGTGGCGGTGTTGCCGCAAGTTCGCCAGGCGCTGTTGGCCTTGCAGCAGTCTCAAAAGCGACCCCGAGGACTGGTGGCGGATGGCCGGGACATGGGGACGGTGGTCTTTCCGGAGGCGGTGGCCAAGATTTTTTTGACCGCCAGTGCCGAAGCGCGTGCGCAAAGACGATATAAGCAGTTGAAAGATAAGGGTGAAACTGTTAATCTGATCGACCTTGTTCAGGAAATTGCTCTGCGCGATGAACGGGATGCCAACCGGACGGTGGCGCCCTTGAGACCTGCGGACGGAGCGGTGATCGTGGACTCGACGAATTTAAGCATTGACCAAGTGTTGTCTCTGGTTCGCGACGTCGCGGCCCGAGCGTTGGTGAAGGCGTAAATCAGTAAGGGTTTGAAGGGTTTGAACTTCAAGCCGTGCTGTCAATGGTGGGTGATGAGGCTCGGATCATCATCTGTGGTGTAGCTTAACCTTCGAAGTGATGCCCCTCTTAAACAATCCGGCAGCTTTGAAGTTTTGGAACAAGTGTTCCTTTGGAAGTGTGTAATGTCAGAAAGTTTTGCAGCGCTGTTTGAAGAAAGTTTAGCCAACCAGCGTTTTCGTCCCGGTCAGATTTTGACAGGTCAAGTGATGGAAGTCGGCAGCGACTTCGTGATCGTCAACGCGGGATTAAAATCAGAAGCCGTCATCTCCATCGACCAGTTTAAAAACGAACGAGGCGAAATCGAAGTCTCGGCTGGCGACATGGTGGAAGTGGCGTTGGACTCCGTTGAAGACGGTTCCGGTGAAACGCGTTTGTCGCGTGATAAAGCCAAGCGAGCTCGCACCTGGACGCGTTTGGAAGAGGCCTTTAATCAACAACAAATCGTCACCGGCATTATCAATGGCCGTGTCAAAGGCGGTTTCACGGTTGAGATCGACAACATTCGAGCCTTCTTGCCTGGGTCGTTAGTGGACGTGCGTCCCGTGCGTGATCCGGCTTATTTGGAAGGCCGTGAGCTTGAATTCAAAGTCATCAAGCTGGATCAAAAGCGCAACAACGTCGTGGTGTCGCGCCGTGCGGTTGTGGAGCAAGAATACAGCGCTGAACGTTCAGCCTTGTTGGACAACCTGCAAGAAGGTTCCGTGGTGCGTGGTACGGTGAAGAACCTCACGGATTACGGTGCGTTCGTGGATTTGGGCGGCATCGATGGCTTGCTGCACATCACCGATATGGCGTGGAAGCGCGTCAAGCATCCGTCGGAAGTCGTCAAAGTGGGCGATGAGATCGATGTGCGCATCTTGAAGTTTGACCGGGATCGTCAACGCGTCTCCTTGGGCATCAAGCAATTGGGTTCGGACCCATGGCAGAACATTGCCCGTCGTTATCCGGCCAACACCCGCTTGTGGGGCAAGGTCACCAACATTGCGGACTACGGCTGCTTCGTTGAAATCGAAGAAGGCGTGGAAGGCCTCGTGCACGTTTCGGAAATGGATTGGACCAATAAGAACGTCAATCCCGCCAAAGTGGTGCACATCGGACAAGAGACCGAAGTGATGGTGCTCGACATCGACGAAGAGCGTCGTCGCATCAGCTTAGGCTTGAAGCAGTGTCAACCCAATCCTTGGCAAGAATTTGCTGAGAACCACAGCCGCGATGAGCGCGTGTCGGGTCAAATCAAGTCGATTACCGATTTCGGCATCTTCATTGGGTTGCCGGGCGGCATTGATGGCTTGGTGCATCTGTCGGATATTTCCTGGGAAGTACCGGGCGAAGAAGCGGTGCGCAATTATCAGAAGGGTCAAACCGTTGAGGCCATTGTGTTGGCCATTGATCCGGAACGTGAGCGCATTTCCTTAGGCATTAAGCAAATGGCCAAGGATCCGTTGTCGGGATTCATGTCGCAACATCCGAAAGGCTCAATCATCACGGGCACCGTCCGTGAAGTGGACGCCAAGGGCGCGATCATTGATTTGCCGGGCGGAATGGAAGGACACTTGCGCGCCTCTGAATTGGGCCGTGAGCGTGTCGAAGACGCGCGTACGGTGCTCAAAGTGGGCGACGAAGTGGAAGCCAAGTTCACGGGTGTGGATCGTAAGACACGCGTGATCACCTTGTCGATCAAGGCCAAAGAAGTGCATGAGGAGCAAGAAGCGATGGAAGCCTATCGCACAGAGTCTTCGTCAGGCACCAGCATCGGTGATTTGATCAAAGAGCAAATGAGCGATCGCGAGCAACATTGAGAACGGTCCGCCGCCATCGGGTAGCCCCGATGGCGGTGGGTTTCGGTAACGGCGCCAATCATTAGCCTCATTGGGGGGCCACTATGACGAAGTCAGAACTGATTGATATCTTGACCAACAAGCAAAAGCATCTGCCTGCGAAAGATGTGGAGCTTGCGGTCAAAACCATTCTGGACATCATGTCTGATGCGCTTTCCAGTGGCGAACGCATTGAGATTCGTGGCTTTGGCAGCTTTGCATTGCATTTTCGTCCACCGCGTCAAGGGCGTAACCCCAAGACGGGTGAAGCCGTGGCCTTGACGGGTAAGCACGTACCGCATTTCAAGCCCGGAAAAGATTTGCGCGACCGCGTCAACGACGGTCAAAAATTTCCCATTCGAGATTAAACGATCATTCAATCACCGTGAGCACGGTGGTTTGGTAGACACACCGATAAGGCGAAAGGATGCACGTTAGCGAAGCTCTGATGATCACAGGCGGTGCTCTCATCGGATGGATTTTATCGCGACGTGAAGACCGCCAAGCCCGACGACCTTCACAGGATTATTTAGCGGGCGTTAATTTTTTAGTGAAAGACCAACCCGACCGAGCGGTCGAGGCGTTTTTGCGCGCGGTCAAGAATGAGCGGGATATGGTCGAAACGCAGTTTGCCTTGGGTGCGTTGTTTCGCCGCCGCGGCGAATTGGAACGCGCGATCCGAGTCCACTCGGATTTGTTGAAGCGTGAGGCGTTGGAGCCGTCGTTTCGGGAGCAGGCCGCGTATGCGTTGGCGCAAGACTATCAACGTGCCGGTCTGATGGATCGGGCGGAAGAATTGTTGGAAAGTCTCGTCCAGTCGAAAATTTACCGGCTGGTGGTGCTGTCGGATTTAATTAATTTGTATGAAATGGAGCGGGAATGGCAAAAGGCCATCGACGTCCATCAAACGCTGGCACAAGAGTCCACGGTGGATCAACCCATGGCGATTGCTCACTATTATTGTGAGTTGGCAGACGCGGCGCTGACGGAGCAACGATTGGATGCGTCGAAAGCGGCGCTCAAGTCGGCGTTCAAAATCAATAAGGCCTTTGCGCGTGCGCGGTTATTGCACGTTCGGTTGGAATTGCACGACGTGGCGAACGCGACGGGGGCGGAGGCGAAGGCGGCGGTGCAGTCGCAGTTGACCACGTTGACCGAGCTCATGAAAAGTGAGTCGCGGCTCATGAATGAGCTGTTGCCACTGTATCAGTCGGCGTCGGAGCGACTCGCCGATGCCACGCAGATGGAACACGCCTGGCAGCGCTTGGCGACGGAGGTGTCGGCGCACCCGGCGGTGGCGGATGCCTTGGCCCAAGCGGTGTTGATGCAAGAACGATTTGATTCCCCGGCGCTGCAACAACTCGTAGCCGATTATGTCCGTCGCGACCCATGGGTGGGCGGACTGTTGACGGCCTTTGGGGTAGCGCCACAACCGGTGCAGCTGGAAACACTCAAAGCGGTCGGCAAGCTGATGAAACGTCAAGCGCTCAGCAAAGCGCGTTATCGTTGTGGCGAATGTGGGTTTACCTCGCGGTTATTTTTTTGGCAATGCCCTGGTTGTCGGCATTGGGATGCGTGGGAGAGTTTGACGCCAATGGAAGGCGGTTAAGCCTCTGGTAAACTGTCGCCCAGGTTACTTGGTTAACGAGGCTACTATGATCACTCAACCGATTCGCACGGCGGTCTTTCCGGTGGCCGGTCGCGGCACGCGTTTTTTGCCTGCCACCAAAGCCAGTCCCAAAGAGATGTTGCCCATTGTGGATAAGCCGCTCATTCAATACGCGGCTGAAGAGGCGATGGCGGCAGGGGCGACGCGGTTGGTGTTCATCACCGGCGCTTCGAAGCGCGCCATTGAGGATCATTTTGACAGCGACCCGGAATTAGAAGAAGCGCTCGCCGCACAAGGAAAGCGCGAACTACTCGATGTCTTGAAGAGCATTGTGCCGTCGTCGGTGACGTGTATTTACATACGACAACCGGCGCCATTGGGCTTGGGGCACGCCGTGTTGTGTTCAGCGCCCGTGGTTGGTAATGAGCCTTTTTTTGTGCACCTCGCGGACGACTTGATCGATTCCAGCACACCCTGTTTGGCGCAAATGGCGCAGGTGTACGCTAAAACCGGTTGCAGCGTGTTGGGCGTCGAAACCGTGCAACCCACCGATACCGATAAGTACGGCATTGTGAAGACCTCCGGTCACGATGGTCGCACGTCCACGATTGAGGCGATTGTTGAAAAGCCCAAGCCCGAACACGCGCCGTCCAACTTGGCGGTGGTGGGGCGGTATTTGTTGACCCCGAGCATCTACGGTAAGCTTGAAAAAATTGGCAAAGGAGCGGGTGGGGAGATTCAACTGACCGACGGCATTTCGGCGTTGCTCGCCGACGAGACCATTCACGCCTACGCGTTTGAAGGGCGCCGGTACGATTGCGGTAATAAATTAGGCTATTTGGAAGCCACGGTCGACTATGGGTTGAAGCACCCGACCTTGGGTCACGAATTCGCGTCATTCCTGCAAAAACGACTGGGTCGTTGATGGCGTCCATGAACGGCGATCGACGGGGGTTCACCACGTCGATCGACCGAAGCCTCGCTGCACGAGGCAGGAGACTCAGGACGATCGAATGGAGTGGTGGTGCCCAGAAGAGGACTCGAACCTCCACGGTGTTACCCGCTAGTACCTGAAACTAGTGCGTCTACCAATTCCGCCACCTGGGCATAGCGTCATTTTATCATATTACGCTTTTTAAGTGATTTGCCGCGACGGCTCACGGCTTTGACAACCCGATAGTGGCATAATGCAATCCTCTGTCTGGGTAGTTCCAAAAGGTGCCCGTGGGACGTCCTTGAGTCGGTGTATGCCCAAATCTTCTTCCGCAGTTCTGTCTGATCGTCACATTCTTGAGGTGCTGGAGCAGCACGGGGCGCCCATCACGGTGCCGCAGTTGGCACAGCAGATGGCGCTGTCCGGTGCCCATAAAAATAAATTACAAGCACACATTAAGGCGCTTGCCGAGCGTGGGGTAGTCCACATCAACAAGCAATTTCAAGTGGTGTTGGTCAACACCAACGCTGTGTTGCCGGGTCGTGTGGTTGGGCACCGCGACGGGTTTGGTTTCGTGATTTTTAGCGGAACCCAGCCGGATGCGTATTTGTCGGTGGATGAGATGCATAAAGTAATGCACGGCGATCGCGTGTTGGCGCGGATCGTTGGATCCGACCATCGCAGTCGACCCATTGCTGAGATCACCGAAGTGACTGAACGGGCACGACATAAAATTGCGGGCGAGCTGAAGCAGAATCGAGGATTGTGGGTGGTGGAGCCGGATCATCCGCGCATTCGCCACCGAGTGTTGGTCAAGGCGTCGGAACTTCAAGGCGCCAAAGAGGGCGATCGGGTGGTGGCGCTCATCACCGAGCCGCCTTCGGAACACGGTGAGGTGCGCGGTCGCATCGAAAAGATTCTGACCTCCAGTGGCGTCACCTTGCTGACCGAAATGGCGATTGCGACCCACGGTCTTCCCCACGAATTCCCGGCGGCGGTCCGACGTCAAGCCAGGCGCATTCCCGCGACGGTGGATGAACGCATTCTGCAGGACGAACCGCATCGACGCGACTGGCGCGCCATGGCCTTTGTCACTATCGATGGGGAGGATGCGCGCGACTTTGATGACGCGGTGTTGGCGGAGAAAAGCGCGGAGGGTTATCGGTTGTGGGTGGCGATAGCGGATGTGTCGCATTACGTCGTCGATGGATCGGCACTCGACCAAGAAGCCCTCAACCGTTCGACGAGTGTGTATTTTCCGGATCGGGTCATTCCCATGTTGCCGGAAGAATTATCCAATAATTTGTGTTCATTAAATCCCCGCGTGGATCGCGCCGTCTTGGGTGTGGAGTTAATCATCGGCTTCGATGGCCGGTTAAACGATTACCAATTCGCCAAAGCGTTGATTCATTCCAAAGCGCGTTTAACCTACACCCAAGTGGGCGCGTGGTTGAGCGCGGGGTTTGGCGACGCGGCGATTGATCCTTGCGTCAAACAATCGCTCACCGTGCTCCACGAGTTGTATGGGGTGTTGGCCAAAGCGCGGCAGGTTCGCGGCGCGTTGGAGTTCAATGCGCCCGAGACCAAGCTCAAATTGGATGAGCACGGTGAGGTGGTGGACGTGGTGATGATTCACCGCAATGATGCCCATAAGTTGATTGAAGAGTGCATGATCACCGCGAACGTTGCTGCAGCCAAGTATTTGGCGTCTGAAAAAATGCCGTGTCTCTATCGCGTCCACGGCACGCCGAGCGATGAGAAGATTGCGGAATTGCAAAACTTATTAATGACGCGCCAAATTCAATGGCGATGCCAATCGCCGGTCACTCCCAATCAATTGACCGAACTGCTGCGCTCGGTCCGTGATCGGTCGGATTTGTCGGTGATTGAGACGCAGGTGGTGCGTTCGTTGCCTCAAGCGGTTTATCAGCCCGATAATATCGGGCACTTCGGCTTAAGCTTAAGCCACTACGCGCATTTCACTTCGCCCATTCGCCGTTACCCAGATTTGTTGGTGCACCGGGCCATTGGCCACTGCATCTTGGGATTGGGCCCTGACACGTTTGACTACAGCCACGCGGACATGGATCAGTTTGGCGAACTGACGTCACAGCACGAACGCCGTGCGGACGATGCGACCCGCGACGTGGTCAGTGGATTGAAGTGTCGCTGGTTGTCAAAGCGCGTTGGCCAGGAGTTTGATGCGGTCGTCTCGAGTGTGGTGGAATTTGGTCTGTTTGTGCAGATTGAACCATACGCCATCGATGGCCTGATTCACATCTCCAGTTTGGGGCGAGAGTATTTTGATTTCATCGCGGATCGATTGGAATTGCGCGGCGTCCAGTCCGGTCGACGCTTCGGGTTGGGCGATCGCTTGCGGGTTCAGGTGGTGCGAGTGGACGAACGCGACCGCAAGGTAGACGTCCTGTTGGCCGAAGACGCCAGTGGGACCGACGCCGATCGCCCGCAGTCGCGTCATCGCCGTTACGCCCCAGCACCGCACCGATCGGCCAGCGATCGTCGGTCGCACGAGCGTGAGCGGACGAGTCACGCGTCTGGCACGCCGGGCAAGTCGCGTGCGAAATCAAGATCAACGGGTAAGGGCCAGCCGGCGTCCTCGACCCGAGTCAAACCCGCGACGCCTGCCGCCGCCGCGACCTCCAAGCGGGGCCGAGCTCACAAAGTCACGGGAGCACAGCCTCAGGCAAAGCCTTCAAAATCGGCGCGACCCAAAAAAACCACATCAATGGCGCGTCCCGCGTCGCCGCGTGCGCACAAACGGCGCGCGGGTAAAAAGCGGTAAACTGGCTTTCGAGCGTTGAGTGAGGGCGGTATGAACGGCGAAATGGTGTATGGCTGGCATGTGGTTGAGGCGCTGTTGCGCAATCGTCCCGACGCGGTTAAACGAGTGGTGGTGGGGGAACAGCGACAAGACGCCCGATTAAAACAACTCAAAGCCTTACAACCCACCATTGGTTTTGAAACCCGCGCCATGCGCGAATTGGACGCCTGGTTACCGGATGCGGTTCATCAGGGCATTGTGGCCTTCGTGACCCCGGCGCGCGAGTGGAGTGACGATCAGTTGTGGGATCGCTTAGACCAGATTAAACATCCACCGCTGTTGCTGGTTCTCGATGGCGTTACGGACCCACACAACCTGGGAGCCTGCATGCGCACGGCGGACGCCAGTGGTGTGGATGCGTTGATCATCCCCAAGGATCGGGCGGTGGGATTAACGGCCACCGTTCGCAAAGTTTCGGCGGGCGCCAGTGAGACTTTGCCTTTGGTGGCGGTGACGAATTTAGCCCGGTTCTTAACCCAATGCCGCGAACGTGGCTTGTGGGTGGTTGGCACCAAAGGCGAGGCCGACAAGAGCCTTTACGACGCCGATCTCAAAGGACCGTTGGTCATTGTGTTGGGCGCCGAAGGTTCGGGCATGCGGCGTTTAACCGAAGAGAACTGTGATTTTTGTGTGAACCTCCCGATGCGTGGCGCGGTGGAGAGTTTGAACGTCTCGGTGGCCACCGGTGTGGTGCTGTACGAGGCCTTGCGCCAGCGTCGTTGAGCCGAGTTCCGTTGGTTGGCACCCCCAATCTGCGCGGGCGGCCAGAGGCCGCACGACGCCCTCTCGGGTCGATCCCCGAAGCGCTGGCGACGAGCACGACCTTTAAAGGTTTATTTAGTTAAATCAATTAGTTACATATTGTCTGCCGTTCGGGCGGTAATTGCATTGTCATTTTTGCGGTTTTCACGTTAAAATGGTGGGCTTCCTCACATTGGGTGAGGATTTTTGGCTCTCTGCCATACGAGCAGTCTCGGCTCGGTGGTGCCAACCGTAGGGAGAAATCATGAGACATTATGAAATCGTTTTTCTGGTCCATCCGGATCAGAGCGAGCAGGTTCCTGCCATGCTCGAACGCTATCAGGGCATCATCACGCAAAATGGTGGACACGTCCATCGCGTGGAAGATTGGGGTCGTCGTCAATTGACCTTCCCGATTGCGAAAGTGCACAAAGCGCATTACGTGTTGTTGAACATCGAATGCGACAGCAAAACTCTGGCTGAAATCGAAGGCGCGTTCCGCTTCTCGGACGCAGTCATCCGTCATTTGACCATTAAAATGAACGGACCTGTGACTGAGCCATCGCCCATGATGAAAGGTGGCGATGAGCGTGATGACCGTGGTGACCGCGATGATTATCGCGATGATCACGACATGCGAATGTAAGCTGGGAGTTTAAATCATGGCACGTTTTTTTCGTCGCAAAAAGTTTTGTAAATTTACCGCTGACGGTGTAGCGCAGATCGATTACAAGGATCTGGGTATGCTGAAAGGCTACATTACCGAAACCGGTAAGATTGTTCCGAGCCGAATCACCGGCACCAAGGCCAGCTATCAACGTCAATTGTCATTGGCGATTAAGCGCGCTCGGTTCTTGGCGCTGTTGCCGTATACCGATCAACACTAATGGATCACGAGCCGTCCTCGCGTGAGGTGAAGACGGGTCGGTGGGCGTGGTGGTTGGCCGCTCGTTGGCGCATGGCGGTGCTCGTGGTGTTGGCGTCGGTGGTGGCGGTGAGTATTCCGCTGCTGTTTTGGTTGCCGAGCGCCCTCGTGGTGCTGTTGGGGCAATTGGAAAGACGGCAAGTCCGCTTTGCGGGATGGGCCGCTTGGATTGCCGCATGGACACTGTTTGCGCTGCTTCAACCCCTCGGGGATTGGATGGCGATGGCGGTGGCCGTAAGTTGGGTACTCCCGGCTTACGTGTGGGGAATGAGTTTGCGATACGGTTGGACCGTCAATGCGGGTTTTCAAACGTGTCTGTTGGTGGTGTTGGGGTTGTTGGGAGTCGCTCATTTATGCGTTGCAGACGCGGCGGCGTTTTGGAAGCCCTTGCTCACTGAGGCGTTAAAGCCGATGGGCGATGTGAATGCGCTGTTGCATTCCGCTGGGTTCAGTGCCGAGTGGGATGCCAACAAAGTCATTCAGTTGGCAGCAGAGCGAATGTGGGGCGTGGTCGCCTGGTTTCTGTTGCTCAACGTCACCATGGGCGTGATGGCGGGACTGTGGTTGTGGGGTCGATTTACTCAACAGCCCATTTTGTCATCGCAGTTTGCCGGGTTGAGTGTCGGTAGACGCTTGGCTTGGGTGGCGATGCTGTTGTGGATGGTGGGCAATTTTGCCGATAATCCCATGGCCAGCGACGCCACGTGGTTGTTTTGTGGTGCGTTTACAGTGCAAGGCTTGAGTGTGTTGCACTTTTTAGCACGGCGCTTTGCGGTTCGTGGCTTGGGAGTGGTGTACGCCTTATTGGTGATACCGTGGACCACCCCTCTGGTACAGGCCGTTTTAGCGATCGCAGGGGTTTTGGATAACTGGTGGGATTTTAGGGCGCGCGTGTCGCGGACTTAAAAAGTCCTTTGAATAGTGACGGTGAGGATCAAACGATGGAAATGATTCTTTTGAAGAAAGTGGCCAACCTTGGCAACATTGGTGACCGCGTTAAAGTCAAAGCGGGCTATGGTCGCAACTACTTGTTGCCCAGTGGTCGCGCTACGATGGCGACCGCGAAAAACATTGAGCGCTTTGAAGCTCAACGTCAAGAGTACGAAGCCAAAGCGGCTGCCGAACTCAAAAAAGCGACCGATATGGCGGCGCAATTGGCGGGCTTTAAACTGACCATGTCGGCGAAAGCGGGCAGCGAAGGTAAATTGTTCGGTTCAATCGGTACCACCGATATCGCCGACGCCTTGCACAAAGCGGGGCACACCATTGAACGCGCCATGGTGCGTATGCCGAATGGTCCGATTCGTTCGATTGGCGAGCAAACCTTAACGTTGCACTTGCACACCGACGTCGATGTCGACATCGAAGTGGTGGTCAACGCAGAAGCCTAAACATCGACTTTCCCTTGTGGAAAAAAGGGGGGAGCAAAGCTCCCCCCTTGTTGATCGACACGTTGACACTCCAATCTTAAGCTAGGATGACGAATGGCCAGCGTACCTGAACACTCCCAGTATGACAGTGCTGTACGGTTGCCACCGCACTCGGTGGAAGCAGAGCAATCCGTTTTAGGCGGACTGATGTTGGATGCGGGCGCCTGGGACACCGTCGCCGACATCATCACCCACCAAGATTTTTATCGTCGCGATCATCAACTGATCTTCGAAGCGATCGCGAATTTAGTCAATCAGCAAAAGCCCATCGACGCCGTCACCGTGTTCGATCTGTTGGCCGGTCAAGGTCTGGGCGAAGAAGTCGGGGGGCTCGCGTATTTGGCGCGGTTGACCAACGAAACCCCCAGTGCGGCCAACGCGCGAGCCTATGCGGTGATCGTCAAAGACCAAGCGCTGCTGCGGCAGTTGGTGAGCATTGGTGGCGACATCGTCTCCAGCGTGTTTGCCAAAGACGGTCGATCGCCGTCGGAATTGGTGGAAAACGCGGAACGCCAAGTGTTTGCGATTGCCGAAACTGGCACGCGCACGCGCGCGGGCTTTCGGCCGATCTCAGACGTGTTGCCGCAAACCGTTAATAAAATTGACGCGCTGTTCAATAACCCCGATGCCTTCAATGGCGTGCCTTCCGGTTATACCGAGTTGGACCGAATGACCAATGGCCTGCAGGCGGGCGATTTGATCATCATTGCGGGACGGCCGTCCATGGGTAAAACCACGTTGGCGGTGAACATTGCCGAAAATGCGGCCATTTCGCAGCAAACCCCGGTCGCCATTTTTTCCATGGAAATGTCGGCGGAGCAACTCACGCTGCGCATGATTTCCTCGCTCGGCCGAGTCAATCAGGGGCATTTGCGTAACGGACAATTATCGCCGGAGGATTGGACGCGCATCACGAGCGCGACTGATTTATTGCAAACTGCGCCGATCTACATTGACGAGACCGCCGGTTTGACCCCGACCGAGATTCGCGCGCGCGCGCGCCGGTTGAAACGTGAAAAAGACATTGGCCTCATCGTGGTCGACTATTTGCAGTTGATGACGGTGGCGGGGAACACCGAAAACCGCGCCACGGAAATTTCTGAAATCTCACGCTCGCTGAAAGCCCTCGCCAAGGAACTCGCCTGTCCGGTGATTGCGTTGAGTCAGTTGAACCGCAGCGTGGAGCAGCGCACCGAGAAAAAGCCGGTCATGAGTGATTTGCGCGAATCCGGCGCCATCGAGCAGGACGCGGATTTGATCTTGATGATTTACCGCGAAGAAGTGTACGAACCCAACACCACGCGCAAAGGCATCGCCGACATCATCATCACCAAACAACGTAATGGCCCCACCGGCGAAGTGCAAATGACGTTCCTAGGGGAATACACCCGCTTCGAGAACTTCGCCAGTGAGTCGTACGCCGAGGCGTTCCGTTGAGCACACCCCCAGAGGACAGCGCCGCCAAAGGCGTGCGGCTGAATAAATGGTTGGCCGAACATGGCGTGTGTTCGCGACGCGAAGCCGATGGCTTCATCGACGCCAAACGCGTGCGGGTGAACGGCGTCATTGCGGATTTGGGCTATCGCGTGCAGCCCGAGGACGTGGTGGAGGTGGATGGCGCGCCGGTTAACCAAGCGCCCAGAGCTGTGTACATCGCGTTTCATAAGCCGGTGGGCGTTGAGTGCACCACCGACACGCGCGTGCATCACAACATCGTCGATTTTATTGCGCACCCCGAGCGCATCTTTCCCATCGGTCGATTGGATAAAGATTCCGAGGGGCTGATTTTGCTCACCAACGACGGGGACATCGTCAATCCCCTGTTGCGGGTGGAAAACAGTCACGAAAAAGAATACGCCGTGACCATTGATCGTCCCGTCTCCGACGAGTTCATCTCGCGGATGAGTCAAGGGTTGGAAATATTAGGTCGCACCACGTTGCCCTGCGAGGTGTGGCGGACGGGCCGCAATCAGTTTCACATCGTGCTCAAGCAAGGGCTCAATCGCCAAATCCGCCGCATGTGTGATGTGTTGGGCGTAACGGTGCGACGCTTGGTTCGAGTGCGGTTTGTGAACATTCGGCTGGCCGACATTCCGGTGGGACGCTGGCGTAATTTGACTTCCGCCGAGTTGAAGGGGTTGTTGCCCGATTACTTCACGTAACCGGCGATCCCCGCCGCCGCTGGGAGTGACGTCGGTCGTGCGCCACGCTCACCGCAACGCGGCGATCGCGCGGATCAACTCATCGACCGCGTGCACGCTTTGGTCAAAGCGAGTGACCAAGCGCCACAATGGTTGGTCGTTGGGTGAGGGCCAATCGTAAAAGCCAAAACCCTGGGCTTGCAATTGTTCGGCGTGTTCTTGGCTCATGTGGATGAACACTTCGTTGGCTTCGACGGGGTGAATCACCGTCACCTGTGGGAGCGGCTTAATGCCGTGCGCTAAACGGGTGGCCAGTTGGTTGGCGTGGCGGGCGTTGTCGAGCCAGTGATCGTTCTTAAAATACCCCAACCACTGCGCCGCCGCGAAGCGCATTTTCGACTGCAGTAATCCCGCACGCTTGCGCCGATAGAGTAGTTTTTCCGACAGCTCGGGTCGAAACGAGATCACGGCCTCAGCCGCCAAGGCGCCGTTTTTAGTGGCGCCACAACTCAACACGTCCACGCCCACCGCCTGACTCAAGGCGCGCGGGGTCGCGTTCAACGCGACCAGCGCATTGGCAAAGCGCGCCCCATCCATATGCACCCATAACCCACACCGATGCGCCGTGTCGCACAGGGCGGTGAGTTCATCGATGGTGTACACGCGGCCCCATTCGTTGGCTTGGGCGAGCGACAACACTTTGGGTTTGGAGTGGTGGATGCCTAAGCTGTTCGCGCGGCGCACGGCCGCGGTGACGTCCGCTGGGGTGATTTTGCCGTCAACGCCTTTTAAAAGCAAAAACGGTGAACCGGCCGTATAAAAGGGAATGGCCCCACATTCGTCGGTGACCAGATGAGCGCTCTCGTGGCACAAAATGCACTCGTACGGATCCAACAGCGCGCTCAGCGCCAAGGCATTGGCCGCCGTACCGGTGCTCACGGGGAGGATGTCCAAGTCGGTTTCAAACACCGCACGCGCAAGCTCGGTTAATTGCGGACTCCACTCGTCATTACCGTAGGACGCTTGCGCGCCGTGATTAGCGGCCTCCAGCGCCGCCCAAATTGGTGCCGATACGGGGCTGATGTTGTCGCTGGTGAAGGATCGATCGTGGCTCATAGCAGTCCATTAATGCTCAGCCGTTGGCTGAGCGTTGAATAAAGAAACATCCACCGCGCCATCGAACACGCGACACACGGGGGGGCGTTGACCCAACCAATAGGACAGCGCGCGCGGGTGGTCGATGTCCCAAAAACACAAATCCGCTCGCAGGCCTGCTTTGAGTTGGCCGCGGTCGTGCAGTCCCAGCGCGCGCGCCGCCTGAAGGGTGATTCCCTGGAGCGCTTCTGTGGCGGTTAAGCCAAACTGAGCGCGCGCTAAGGTGGCGGCGAGGGTCAGGCTCGTGAGCGGCGAGGTGCCCGGATTTAAGTCGCTGGCCACCGCGATGGGAACACCGTACTCCCGCAGTGCCGCCAGCGGTGGGCGTTGCTTTTCTTGGATCATTAAAAACGCACCGGGCAACAACGTTGCAACCGTGCCTGCGTTTTTTAGCGCTCGGACCCCCGACTCGTTGGTGTACTCGACGTGGTCTGCCGACAACGCCGCGAACTCCGCCGCCAGATCCGCACCGCCATAGGCCCGCAGCTGATCCGCGTGCACCTTGGTTTTTAATCCAAGTGTCCGGGCAGCCGTCAGCACCTGACGACATTCCGCGACCGTAAACGCAATCTGTTCACAGAACACATCGACGTGCTGGCACAAGCGTTGGCTGGCGATCGCGGGGAGCCATTCGTGGGTTACCACATCGACGAAGCGCTGACGATCCTCTTTAAAGTCGTCGGGGAGGGCGTGTAAGGCCAAATACGTGGTGATGACCTCAATGGGGCGCAGGTCCGCGAGGCGTTTGGCGACCTTGAGCATTTTGACCTCATCGTCAAAGCTGAGGCCATAGCCGGATTTGATCTCGACGGTGGTCACGCCGGAAGCGATGAGGGCATCGACGCGCCAGAGCGCTTGAGCCAACAGCTCGTCCTCCGAACGCTGCTGAGTGAGGGCAACGGTGCGGCGAATTCCACCGCCGCTCGCGCTGATCTCGGCGTAGGTTTTGCCTTGGGTTTTTAAATCAAAATCGAGGGAGCGATCGCCCCCGAAGACCAGATGCGTGTGGCAATCCACCAATCCCGCCGTGACCCAGTAACCGCGACCGTCCAAGGTCTGCCGGGCCTGCCAGGGACCGGGATGCGCTTTCGGCCCGGCGTACGCAATCCGCCCGTCGCGCAAGGCCAATAGGCCATCGGTCACGCTGTGATCTCCGTCCACGCTCAGATGGACGTTGGTCCACACGAAATCATAATTGGCCAATGTGCTCATAAACGGCTTGCGTTGTGGGGTGTGTGCAGACAGTTTACACTTATGCCTTCAATTTCGGAGTAGCCCTGTGCGGATTACATTTAAAGCAGCACTGTTGCCGGAGGGATTAAAATCTCAGGTGACCTTTGAAGTTGACCAAGGCCTCATTCAGTCGATCACCACCAACGACGCCCTGCCGGCGATCGAGGGATTAGCCATTCCGGGTGTGCCCAACGTCCACAGCCACGCCTTTCAGCGCGCCATGGCCGGTCGGGCCGAGCGCATGGGTGGGGTGAACTCCTTTTGGGGATGGCGCGAGCGGATGTACGCGTTGGTCGATCGGTTAACGGTCGACGACATGAGCGCCATAGCGGCGATGGCGTACGCCGAGATGCTCATGGCCGGGTATACCGCCGTTGGCGAATTTCATTATTTTCACCAGCCGAATGGGTCGGCGGCGTTGGCGACCGCACAGGCCATGCGCGCGGCGGCTCGGCAGGCGGGCATTCGTCAGTGCTTGTTGCCCACGCTGTATCAACGCGGCGGGTTCGATGGCCGGCCCTTGTCAAGCGCGCAAGCGCGGTTTTATTTGTCGACCGAGGCGTACACCGACTTGGTTGCGGCGTTGTGCGATGCCTCATCGGCGACGTGCACCACCGGCATTGCCCTGCACAGTTTGCGGGCGGTTGACCTCGGCGCGCTGCGGCGGGTGGTGGAGGCGCAGCCCGGGCTGCCGATTCACATTCACATTAGTGAGCAACGCCTCGAAGTCGAGGAGTGCGTTGCTCTGCATCATAAAACACCGATTGATTGCCTATTAGACACGGGGCTCGTGAACGACCGTTGGTGTCTGGTGCACGCGACCCACGCCACGGAAGCCGAGTTGGTGCGGTTGGCGCCCACCCACGCGGTCGTCGGCTACTGTGTGACCACTGAGGCCAATCTGGGTGATGGTTTTTTTGATTTTAAACGTTGGCAGCAGTTGGGCGGACGGTACGCCGTGGGTTCCGACAGTCAGGTCTCCATTGACCCCGCCGAGGAACTGCGGTGGATGGAATATCAACGCCGTTTAATCGACCAGCGTCGGCCCAGCACGGGGTGGGAAGCCGGTACCCACACGGGGTCGGCGTTGCTCGCCGCGAGCGTGCAAGGCGGTCAGCAAGCCCTCGGCCTGCCGGCGTTGGCCGTGGGGGCGCCGTTTGATGTGGTGCTCTTAGGCCATCCGAGCGTTGCGCCGGGCGACGGCCACAGCGTGCTGGATCAGTGGGTTTTTGCGCCCCGACCGCAGATGGTCGAAGCGGTTTGGGTGCACGGACAGCAGGTGGTGGCGGGTGGGCGACACGTCGATTACCCGGCAATTGCCGCGCGCTACCGGCACGTGATTGAACAGCGGCTTGGGGAGCGGCCCTAGACGGGCAAACCGCGGAACGCAGTACACTGATGGTCGGTCTTCTGGAATTTATTTTAGAGTAGGGAAGGAAGCGGTTTATGAGTCAGGAACCTTGGACAACGCAAGCGCTACACAATGGCAAACGAGTGATTCGTGCGCCCAGAGGCACGCAACTGCATGCTCGGTCGTGGTTAACGGAGGCGGCGTTGCGCATGCTGTGCAACAACCTAGATCCCGACGTCGCCGAGCGCCCAGAAGATTTGGTGGTGTATGGTGGCATTGGACGCGCCGCGCGTAACTGGGAGTGTTTTGACGTCATCGTCGATACGTTGAAGACCCTCGCCGATGATGAAACGTTGTTGATTCAATCGGGCAAACCCGTGGGCGTGTTCCGAACTCACGCCGATGCCCCACGCGTGCTGTTGGCCAATTCGAATTTGGTGCCGCATTGGGCGACGTGGGCGCACTTCAATGAATTGGATCGCAAGGGCCTTATGATGTACGGCCAAATGACCGCGGGGTCCTGGATTTACATCGGCAGTCAGGGCATCGTGCAAGGCACCTACGAAACCTTCGTCGAAATGGGTCGACAGCATTTTAATGGCGACTGGCGTGGGAAGTGGATATTGACCGCCGGCTTAGGCGGCATGGGCGGGGCACAACCCCTAGCGGCCACCATGGCGGGGGCGTCGATGTTGGCGGTGGAATGCAATCAAAGCCGGATTGATATGCGCTTGCGCACCGGTTACGTGGATTGCGCGGCGACGTCGTTGGTGGAGGCGCTAAAAATCCTCGATGACGCGAAGGCGAACGCGCGACCAACCTCCGTGGCGTTGTGCGCCAATGTGATTGATGTGCTGGAGGAGTTGGAGCACTTGGGCGTGATGCCCGACGCGCTGACCGATCAAACCTCAGCGCACGACCCAATCAACGGGTATCTGCCCCAAGGCTGGACGGTGGCGGAGTGGGAACAGAAACGTGTCAGCGATCCTCAGGCGGTGGAACGCGCCGCGCGCGCATCGATGGCCGCGCACGTGCAAGCGATGCTGCGGTTGCATCACCGCGGGGTGCCGACCGTGGATTATGGCAATAACATTCGCCAAGTGGCGTTTGACGAGGGCGTGAAAGACGCCTTCGCTTTCGATGGGTTCGTGCCCAAATACATCCGACCGTTGTTCTGTCGGGGGATCGGTCCGTTCCGTTGGGTGGCCTTGTCGGGAGATCCGGAGGATATTTACAAGACCGATCAGAAAGTGAAAGAGTTGTTGCCGAACGATCCGCATTTGCATCACTGGCTGGACATGGCCAAAGAGCGCATTCATTTCCAAGGATTGCCGGCGCGCATTTGTTGGGTGGGTCTCGGTGATCGACATCGCTTGGGATTGGCGTTCAATGAGATGGTCAAGCGCGGCGAACTCAAAGCGCCCATCGTCATTGGTCGGGATCATTTGGATTCCGGCAGTGTGGCGAGCCCGAATCGCGAAACGGAAAAAATGCGCGATGGGTCGGACGCCGTATCCGACTGGCCGTTGTTAAATGCCCTGTTAAACACCGCCAGTGGCGCCACGTGGGTGTCGCTGCACCACGGCGGCGGCGTGGGAATGGGTTTTTCACAGCATTCGGGAGTGGTCATCGTGTGCGATGGCACGGATGCCGCCGCGGCGCGCATCGGCCGGGTGTTGTACAACGATCCGGCGACCGGCGTGATGCGTCACGCGGATGCTGGCTATCCGGAGGCGATGGATTGTGCCAAGGCGCAGCATTTGCGTCTGCCGATGATCCAACGACCCTGATGTTTGAGTTGCAGCGCGGTGACCGGCCGATTTTGATCAGCATGCCGCACCTCGGCACGCAGATCCCCGAGTCGTTGCGGGCGGGATTCAGTGACGTGGCTTGCGCCGTGCCGGACACCGACTGGTACGTCGATCGACTGTGGTCCTTTGCGCACGGCGTGAGCGTCATCAAGCCTCATTGCTCACGTTACGTCATCGATTTGAATCGTCCCAGCGATGACCAGTCGTTGTATCCGGGGCAAGTCACCACGGGTTTGTGTCCCACCGAAACCTTTGACGGTGTGGCGCTGTATCGACCGGGATGCGAGCCGGATGCCGCGGCCATTCAGTCGCGCGTCGAGCACTATTGGTTGCCGTATCATCAGGCCTTACAGGCGGAGTTGTCGCGGTTGCGCGAGCGGTTTGGTGCGGTGCTGTTGATCGACGCGCATTCGATCAAAAGTCAGGTGCCGCGCCTGTTCGCGGGTCAGCTGTGGGATATCAACGTGGGCACCAACGACTCGCAAACGTTATCGCCCACCCTCGAGCAGGCGCTGATGGATCGCTTGGCACTGCAGTCGAATTATTCCTATGTCCTCAATGGGCGTTTTAAAGGCGGGTACATTACCCGACATTATGGTCGGCCCGACCAACGTCAATACGCGGTGCAATTTGAGTTGTCGCAACGGCGCTACATGGACGAAGCCAGTGGGGTGTACCAAGCGGGGCCTGCGGCCGCGCTGCAGTCCGTTTTGAGTGCGGTATTCGATGCATTGCAAAAAAGCCTCCTCGAGTTGGTTTGAACAATTTCGGTTCGGACGTTCTGGTCATCGGGGTGGGCGATGCTGAATTTAAAACCGGTGTACACTTAACGCACTTCGTTCAATGGTGAGGAACCCGTGGTTACTCGTTCTCGCTTGCATGTTCCCCACGCGCCGGCGCGACCCGGACAGCCGCCCGATTTCAGTTACGTTCGTCTGTCGGAGGCCGGGGCGGTCGGCCGACCCGACTCGACGGCCGCGTTAAGCGATTGCGCGCCGTTGGCCGACGAACTCATTCGAGTGCTCGATGATCAGCATCACGCCGTCGGGCCTTGGAATCCCGCTGTTGAAGCGCATGAGTTGCAATTGGGGCTGCGAACCATGCTGCTCACGCGATTGTTCGACGAGCGCATGGTCACCGTCCAGCGGCAGGGCCGAATTTCGTTTTACATCAAATCCACCGGCGAGGAAGCCGTGGCGGTTGCGGCGGGCATGGCTCTTAAAAACGATGATTTCTTGTTTCCGTCGTATCGGCAACAAGGGTTGCAACTCGTCCGTGGTGCGAAGTTGGTGGATTTGATGTGCCAGTTGCTGTCGAACACCCGCGATATGTGTAAAGGCCGCCAATTGCCGGTGTTGTATCACAACGCGGCCGGCCATATTTTTTCCATTTCAGGGAATCTCGCGACCCAATTTCCGCAGGCGGTCGGCTACGCCATGGCCGCAGCCATCCGGGGTGAGGATCGAATCGCCGCCAGTTGGATTGGTGAAGGCTCCAGCGCCGAGGCGGATTTTCACCAAGCGTTGGTGTTCGCGGGCGTGTATCGGGCGCCGGTGCTGTTGAAAGTCGTGAACAACCAATGGGCAATCTCCACCTTTCAGGGAACGGCGGGCGGCGAGCAGCGGTCCTTCGCGGCGCGTGGACCGGGCTACGGGATCCCGGGATTGCGCGTCGATGGCAATGATTTTTTAGCGGTGTACGCCGCGACGCAGTGGGCGGCCGAGCGCGCCCGGCGGGGGTATGGGGCGACGTTGATGGAGTTGGTGACGTATCGAGTCGCAGGCCATTCGACGAGCGATGATCCGTCTCGTTACCGTTCGAAGGATGAACCGGACGCCTGGCCCTTAGGCGACCCCATTGAACGCCTAAAACAGCACTTGATCGCGCTGGGTGCGTGGAGTGAGGCCCAACACGCGACGCTGACGCGCGAATTGGAGGCGGAGGTGGCCGCGGCGTGGAGCGAGGCCTTGAGTTTCGGCGCACTGAATGAGGGGCCGCAGTTGGATCCGCAACTGATGTTTGAGGACGTTTTCAAAGAGCCGCCGCCGATGTTGGTTGAGCAACGCGCCCAATGGCTGCGAGAGCGGGGCGGATCATGAGTCAAATGAATATGATTCAAGCGCTCAACAGCGCCATGGACATCGCCCTCGGCCGCGATCCCACCGTGGTCGTGTTGGGTGAGGATGTGGGGTATTTTGGCGGTGTGTTTCGGGTGACCGACGGACTCCAAGGCAAGTATGGGGAACACCGGGTGCTCGACACCCCGATTGCGGAAGGCGGCATTGTGGCGGTGTCGATAGGCATGGCCGTGAATGGGCTGAAGCCCGTCGCCGAAATTCAATTTGTGGATTATATTTACCCGGGCTACGATCAAATCGTGTCCGAGCTGGCGCGCCTACGCTACCGCAGCGCTGGCGCGTTCAGTGCGCCCGTGGTGATCCGCGCGCCCTGTGGCGGTGGGATTCGCGGTGGGCAAACGCACTCCCAAAGTCCCGAGGCCTTGTTTGCACACGTGTGTGGCATTCAGGTGGTGATCCCCTCCAATCCTTACGACGCCAAAGGCTTGCTGTTGGCGGCGATTGAATCGCCGGATCCGGTGATCTTTTTGGAGCCCAAGCGAATTTACAACGGTCCGTTCTATGGCGATCCCACGCAGGCGGCGCAACCGTGGTCGCGTCACCCCTTGGGGGAGGTGCCCGATGGTCACTATGAGGTGCCGATTGGCGTCGCGCGGCGGGTTCGTGAGGGCAATGAGGTGTCGATCATCAGTTACGGCACCATGGTGCATGTGGCGGAGGCTGCGGCGGAGGCGCTCCAGTTGGACGCCGACATCATCGATGTGCGCTCCATCGTTCCGTTGGACGTCGAGGCCATCACCGAGTCGGTGCAGCGCACGGGTCGTTGCGTGATCGTTCACGAAGCGACGCGGTTTGCGGGATTTGGGGCGGAATTGGCGGCGTTGATTCAAGAACGGTGCTTTTGGTATTTGAAAGCGCCCATTGAGCGAGTCGGTGGCTTTGATACGCCGTACCCACACGCGTTTGAGTGGGAATACTTTCCAGGCCCACAGCGCATTCAACACGCGCTCAAGCGTGTGATGGAGCCCGAATGAGCCACTACGAATTTAATTTACCGGATTTGGGGGAAGGCACGGTCTCCTCCGAGATCGTGCAATGGCGAGTTGAGGTCGGACAGCGGCTCGTTGAAAACGCCCCATTGGTGGAATTGGCAACCGAGAAGGCGGTGGTCGAAGTGACCGCGCCGGTTGCCGGGCGGATTCTGAGCCTTAATGGCAAACCCGGCGATCACATTCCCGTGGGAGCGGTTCTGGTGGTCTTCGACACCGACGCCGCAACCCCAGCCGAAGAGACCACCAGCGGCGATGCAGCGACGGCACCAACGGCGACGCCACCCCGTGCGACGGCATCCGTCGCGTCGCCTGCGGCAGAGCTCAGTGCTCAGCGTGGGCGTGGTGGAGCCGCCCATCGCGTGATGACTTCACCCGCCATTCGGCGCCTCGCGCGCGAAGCGCGCATCGACTTGACTCAAGTCGTGGGCACGGGGCCTCAAGGTCGGATTGAGCGCCGCGACATTGAAGCGTTGTTGAACGACGCGCCACAACCCGCCGCCACGCCCGTCGATGCGTCGGTGCGACGGATTCCCGTGGTGGGCGTGCGTCGCGTGATCGCGGAGCGCATGGTGAAGGCGGTGCACTCCATTCCGCACATCACTTATGTGGAAGAGGTGGATCTCACGCGCTGTGAAGCGCGACGACAGGCATTGAACGCCGCGCTGCCAGCGGGCGAGGCTGCGTACACGCTGTTGCCGTTCGTAATCGAAGCGTTGACGGCGGTGTTGAAGCGCCATCCTAGGCTCAACGCGCATTACGATTCGAAAGAAAACCTCATCCTGGAGTACGACGCGGTGCACGTGGGCATTGCAACGCACACGCCCGATGGGCTAAAAGTGCCGGTGTTAACCCACGCCGAGCGATTGACGTTGCCCGCCATCCGCGATCAACTGCACACGTTAGCCGAACGTGCGCGACACAATCAAAGCAAGCGCAGTGAACTCACGGGCTCGACCATCACCATCACGTCGTTGGGCAAATTGGGTGGCATCATGTCGACGCCGATCATCAATTCCCCCGAAGTGGCCATCATTGGCCTCAATCAAGCGAAGCCGGCGGTGGTGGTGCGAGAGGGGCAAATGGTCATCCGATTGATGATGAATCTATCCGCCTCTTTTGATCATCGTTTTGTGGATGGCTACGATGGGGCGCTGTTCATTCAAGACCTGAAGCGGGAATTGGAAGCGGCGCCCGAGGCGGCGCCGGTGGCGTCGAGGGCGTAATCAAAGGCGTTATCAATGGCTTAGCGCCATTCGTCGTCCGCCCACACCGGTGAGCTCAGCGCTTAACGCGCGTCACCATCGGTGTTAAAATGAGCGCAACGTAGTTCAGGGGACAACGATGTTAGAAGCTGCAAAGACCGCGCCATTCGGGAGTGTGTTGGGCCCATTAATGGCCAAGGCGGAATTCACCGATGGTCAGTGGGGCAAGCCCACGTGGACACCCGTCGCGCCATTGTCGATTCACCCAGCGGCGCACGTGTTGCATTACGCGTCCGAAATTTTTGAGGGCTTTAAAGCGTATCGCTGGGCCGACGGCAGCGTGCATGTGTTTCGCATGGATCGGCACATTGCGCGCTTTCGCCAAAGCGCGCAGGCGCTGCGCTTGCCTGTGCCCTCGGTGGAACTGTTAGAAGAGTCCATCTTAGAACTCATCCGACGCTCCATAGACGTGGTGCCTGAGGCGCCAGGGTCGTTGTATCTGCGTCCGGCGTTGATTGGCACCTCGCCCAACATTGGGGCCGCGGGTTCGCCGACCAAGGACGCCTTGCTCATGGTGTTGGTCAGTCCGGTCTACGATTATTTTGCCGGTGGTTTAAAACCGCTGACGATCTATGTGGAGGAAGAAGCCACGCGTTGCGCGTCCAACATGGGCATGGTCAAAACCGGTGGCAACTACGCGGCCGCTTTGGGACCGACCCTGCATGCGAAAGAGCAATTTGCCGCGGATCAAGTGTTGTTTGCGCCGCACGGCGAAGTCCAAGAGACGGGTGCCTCCAATTTCGTATTGGTGCGCGAAGGGCAATTGTTAACCAAAGCCCTGGATCGAAGTTTTTTACACGGCGTCACACGCGATTCGTTGCTGGTTCTGGCCAAAGACATGGGCTTTGAAGTCACCGAACGACGGGTAGGCTTGGACGAAACTCTGGAGTGGATTAAATCCGGCGAGGCAGCCTTGTCGGGAACCGCTGCGGTGTTGGCGCCGGTCGGGACGTTGATTGTGAAGCAACAGCGTTGCCCGGTTGGGAATGGTCAGGTGGGCCCCGTGGTCACGGCGCTGCGCAACGCGTTGATTGGAATCTATCGCGGGGAACGCGCCGATCGCTACGGCTGGTTGACGAAAGTCAATTAGTTGATCCCGGCATGGCCAAATCCACCTCAGCGAAGACGGCCTATGTGTGTGCGGATTGTGGCGACAGCGTCGCCAAATGGCAGGGTCAATGCCCCAGTTGTGGGGCCTGGAATACCCTAAAAGCCATCGCCGTCGCAGCCCACAGTGGCGCCAAATCCAAGCGTCTCGTGGCCGCCTCCGCGGCGATGAGTTTGGAGCAAGCGCTCAAACTCAACGACGATCGCCTTCAGCAGCGTCACGACACCCAAAGCAGCGAACTCAATCGCGTCTTGGGGGGCGGCTTGGTCGCGGGCTCCGTAACCTTGATCGGCGGCGATCCGGGCATCGGCAAATCAACCTTGTTGTTGAAAGTGGCTGCGGCCGTCGGCACGCAGTCGGCGGTGTTGTACGCCACGGGCGAGGAGAGCGTGCATCAGATTGCGCTACGTGCCAAACGCTTGGGGGTGAGTGCGGATCACCTGACGTTGTTGGCCGAGACGGAACTGGAGACCATCTTGGAACAGGCGGAGCGGTTGACCGACGTGCGACTTTTGGTCATTGACTCCGTGCAAACGATGGTCTCGGCAGCGGTTGAGTCGAGCGCCGGCAGTGTGTTGCAGTTGCGCGAGTGCACCGCGCGACTGGTCGAGTTTGCCAAGCGCACGCACACGGCGGTGGTGTTGATCGGCCACGTCACCAAAGATGGGCAAATCGCCGGACCGCGCGTGTTGGAGCATTTGGTGGACACGGTGTTGTATTTTGAATCCGATGCGCAAAGCCGCTTCCGGCTGTTGCGCTCGATTAAGAACCGATTCGGGGCGACTGGCGAGTTGGGGCTGTTTGTGATGGACGGCAGTGGCCTTAAGGAAGTGCGCAATCCCTCGGCGATTTTTTTAAGTCGAGCCCGGGAGACGGTGCCCGGCAGCGTGGTCACCATCACGCGGGAAGGGACGCGTTCGGTGTTGTTGGAAGTGCAGGTGCTCGCGGATCCCTCGAGGCTTGAGCACCCGCGGCGCGTGGCGGTGGGCTTGGATCAAGCTCGACTGCATTTGTTGTTGGCGGTGTTGTCGAAGCACGTGGGCTTGAGTCTGGGTGCGTGCGATGTGTTTGCGAACGTGGTGGGCGGATTGAAAATCGCTGAAACGTCCGCGGACTTAGCGTGGATCGCGGCGGCGGTCTCGAGTTTTAAGAACCAGGCCGTGTCGAGTCGTCTGGTGGTGTTTGGCGAGTGTGGGTTGTCGGGCGAAGTGCGTCCCATTGCGTTTGGCGAGGAGCGACTCAAGGAAGCGGCCCTGCACGGGTTCACGCACGCAATCATTCCCAAAGCCAATCTGCCGCGCGAACCGATTGACGGCTTGCACCTCATTGGGGTTAGCCATTTGGAAGAGGCCATCAAAGCCCTCGGGTTGCGCTGAACCCGCGTACGCCGTTGCACGAGCACGCTCGGAGCCCCAATCCTCGACGAAGCGTGAATTCACTCGGACGCCGTCGCCTCATCGGGGGAGCCGTATCCACCACCGCCTGGGGTTTCAATCACGAGGGTGTCGCCGGGCGCGACGTCGATCTCGGCCGTGCTCGCCAACGCCTCCACTTGACCGTTGGCGCGCTCCAGCCAATTGCGACCCACCGCGCCAGCGTGCCCGCCATGGAGTCCAAAAGGCCCGTGAACGCGGTTGTTGCTGAGTATGGTGACCGTCATGGCTTCGAGGAACCGGATCCGACGCACGCCGCCGTCACCGCCGCGCCACCGACCCAGCCCACCAGAATGGGGTTTGATCGCGAAGCCGTCGACGCGCACTGGATAGCGCCTCTCGAGCACTTCCGGGTCGGTGAGTCGGGAGTTGGTCATATGCGTCTGTACCACGGCGGTGCCATTGAATCCTGGACCGGCGCCGGAACCACCGGCGATGGTTTCGTAATACTGCACGCGCGCGTTGCCGAACGTGAGGTTGTTCATGGTGCACTGACTGGACGCCAGAACCCCCAACGCGCCGTACAGGGCGTTGGTGACGCAACTGGAGGTTTCGACGTTTCCGGCGACCACGGCGGCCGGCGGACGCGGGTTGAGCATGGAGCCTTCGGGCACCACGATGGACAACGGTTTTAAACAGCCGTGATTGAGTGGAATGTCATCCTTCACCAGCGACCGAAATACGTACAACACGGCCGCGGTGGTGATGGCGCGAGGCGCGTTGAAGTTCTCATTCAGTTGGTCGCTGGTGCCCGTGAAATCAATGACGGCCTCCCGCGCGGCGGCGTTGACGCGGATCGCCACCCGAATGACGGCGCCGTTGTCCAACGGCAGCGTGAACGCCCCGTCGGTCAAGGTTTCAATCGCACGCCGTACGCATTCTTCGGCGTGATCTTGCACGTGGCGCATGTACGCTTTGACGGTCGCCATGCCCACCTGATCGACGAGCCGTTTGAGTTCGCGAACGCCGGTTTGATTGGCGGCGATTTGCGCTCTGAGATCAGCGCGATTTTGGTCGGGGTTTCGGCAGGGGTAGGGACCGGACTCAAAAACGTCGCGCCAACGTTGCTCGTTGAACGAGCCTTGTTCCAACAATTTGACGTTTTGAATCAACACCCCTTCATCGTGAATGGACCGCGAGTGCGCGGGCATTGAGCCCGGCGTGACGCCACCGACGTCGGCGTGGTGACCACGACTGGCCACGTAAAAATCGGCCTTGCCCGCGGGGTCGGTAACAAACACACCCGTGACCACCGTGATGTCCGGCAAATGCGTTCCACCCTGATAGGGATCGTTGAGGACGATCACGTCATCGGGTTTTAAATCCGGGTGTTGCTCGATGACCGCGCGAATCGAGTCGCTCATGGAGCCCAAATGCACGGGAATGTGTGGCGCGTTGGCAATCAACTGTCCCTCGCCATCAAACAGCGCGCAGGAAAAATCCAAGCGTTCTTTGATGTTGACCGAATAGGCGGTGTTTTGCAGACTCAAGCCCATTTGTTCGGCGATGTTCATGAACACGTTGTTGAACACCTCCAGCTGAATGGGATCCACGTGCGTGCCCAACGCGTGGCGCGTGGTCCGCGGTTGGTGGCGGGTCAACACCACATGGCCTGACGCGCTGTAGACCGCTTGCCAGCCGGCTTCAATCACCACCGTGGAATGCGCTTCGATGAGCAGCGCCGGGCCCACGAGCACATCCCCATGGATCAAGTGGTGACGGTGATACAGCGGGGCGTTGTGGTGGGTGTGGTGCTGATCGTCGGTGAGCCCGATGAAGTCGACGTGCGCGTGTGGCGTGGCGGGCTGACTGGGCGTGGCTAATGCGCCTGGCTTGTCCTGCAACGCTCCGGGAATGCGGCATTCGGTGACCAGCGACTCGATGGTGAGGGCGCGGTCGTGCATGAGAAACGCAAATCGTTGTTGGTAGCGTTGTTCGAATGCGGCGTGAAGGCGCGTCCACAACTCGTCGTCGCTAACGTCGGCGGTGTAGGGGCATTCGATGGCCGAGTCGGTTCCCTCGTAGCGCAAGCGCAGCTGATGCGTCCACACCAAGTTGGCCTTGCGCTGGTCCGTGGCGTGTGGGGCGGCGTGTTCGACGTCCTGCTCGAGCTGACGGCGGAGGGTGTGGACCACTCGCAATCCCGCCAGCGTAAACGGCTGTTCGACACTGACTTCGTGGACACGGACGTCGTCTGCAACGCCGATGCCGTAGGCGCTCAATACCCCCGCCAGAGGGTGTAGCAGGATGCGATCCACGTGCAAGGCATCCGCCACGGCGCAAGCCAACTGGGCGCCCGCCCCGCCAAAACATTGCAGGGTGTATTCCCGGACGTTGTAGCCCCGCGCAACGGAAATTTTTTTGACCGCGTTCGCCATCTGTTGCACGGCGATGCGCAAGGCGCCGGCCGCGACGCCGACGCCGTCGATGGCTTGGCCTAGGGTGGTGGACATGGAGTCGGCCAAGGCCTGAAACGCGTCTGCAACCACCGTTGGGTCCAACGGCTCGTTGCCGTGTGGGCCAAAGACTGCGGGAAAGCAGTCGGGCCGCAGCCGTCCGCATTGCACGTGGGCGTCGGTGATGGTCAGTGGCCCGTGTTTGCGATAGCAGGCGGGTCCGGGATTGGCGCCCGCTGACTGGGGGCCAATGCGTAAGCGCGCACCATCAAATCGAATCAGGGAGCTGCCGCCGGCAGCGACGGTGTGGATGTTGAGCAAGGGCGTTTTGAGGCGCACCCCGGCCACCGTGGTTTCATAGACCCGTTCAAGTTGTCCTGCGTAGTGACTGACGTCGGTGGACGTGCCGCCCATATCAAAGCCGATGACTTTGTCAAAGCCCACCGCTTGGGCGGTTTTGGCCATGCCGACAATGCCTCCCGCTGGCCCCGATAAGATGGCGTCCTTCGCTTGAAAGTGCGCCACCTCGGTCAAGCCGCCAAAGCTTTGCATAAAGCGCAATGGCACATTGGGCAGTGCGCGGCGGACTTGCTCCACGTAGCGATTTAAAATGGGGGACAAGTACGCGTCCACGAGTGTGGTGTCGCCACGTCCGATGAATTTAATCAAGGGGCTCACCCGATGCGATAAAGTCACGTCGGTGAAGCCCGCGGCGCGCGCGATGCGTTCCGCGCACACTTCATGCTGGGGGTTAATCCAGGCGTGTAAAAAGACCACCGCCAATCGTTGGTGGCCGTTGGCCTTAAGCGCCAAGCATTGTTGATAAAACCGATCTTCTGCCAACGGCGTGAGGATCTCCCCATTGGCCGTGATGCGTTCGTCCACTTCAACGACCTGGTCGTACAACAGTTCGGGCAGTTCGATGTGTTGGGCAAAGAGCGCTGGACGCGATTGGTGCCCGATGCGCAGCGCGTCTTTAAACCCCGTCGTGGTGACCAACACGGGGCGGTGGCCAGTGCGTTCGAGTAGCGCGTTGGTGGCCACCGTGGTGCCCATTTTCACCAGCGCGACCCGATGGTGGGTGATGGCTTCATCGGGAGTGAGGTTTAACAAACGCCGGATGCCTTCGATTGCCGCATCGGCGTATTGGGTCGGGTTTTCAGAGAGGAGTTTGAGGCTGTGAATCTGACCATCCGGCGCTAAGCCGATGACGTCGGTGAACGTGCCACCTCGGTCAATGAACACCTGCCAGCGTGGATCGGGTTCGGACACAGCGAGGGGCCTTCAGCCGAGGGTCTCGGACTGTCCGCGCAGGGATTGTCCGCTGGTTTCTGGGAGACCAAGGCTGCTCAGGATGACGATCCCGTAACAGCCTGCGGCCATGAGGCCAAGGCTTAATCCGAGGCTTTCGCCGGAGGCGCTCATGGCGCCAATCAGCAGCGGGCAAATGGATCCCACGGCGCGCCCGATGTTGTAGCAAAACCCTTGTCCCGACCCGCGAAATTCGTGGGGGAAGAGTTCGGCGAGATAGGCCCCCATGCCGGAGAAGATTCCCGACACAAAAAATCCGAGGGGAAAGCCTAAAACGAGCATTTGACCGTTGGTGATGGGGATGCGTGTGTAGGCGAGAACCAATGCGGCACCACAGGCCGCAAAACTCACGAACGCACGGCGTCGACCGACGACGTCGCTCCACCAACCCGAACTCAAATAACCGATGAACGAACCGGTGATGAGCACCAACAGATACCCACTGGTTCCCAACACCGTCAAATGGCGTTCGGTTTTCAGATAGGTGGGCAACCAGGTGGTGATGGAGTAATACGCCCCTTGCATGCCCGTGGCTAAGAGTGACGCGAGGAGGGTGGTTTTGAGCATGGAGCGATCAAAAATGGTTAAAAACGCCAAACGGGAACGAATCACCTGGCGGTTGTTGTAGACGGGCGGATCTTTTAATTGGCCGCGAATGTAGACGATCAACAGCGCCGGGGTAATGCCCACCCAAAACAGACATTTCCAAGCCAGATCCGCACTCAAATAAGACGATACCGCCGCAAACAGCACGGCGGATAAGGCCCACCCCACCGCCCAACTCGATTGCACGAAGCCCGCGGCCTTGCCGCGGTGTTTGGCGTGGATGGTTTCGGCGATGAGCACCGAGCCCACCGCCCATTCCCCGCCCATCCCGAAGCCTTGCAGGGTGCGCGTCACGAACAACTCCGTGAAGTTGTGGGTAAACCCACTTAAAAAAGTGAAGACTGAAAACCACACCACCGTCCATTGCAAGACCCGAACTCGGCCGTATCGATCGGCGAGAACGCCTGCGGTCCAGCCGCCAATGCTCGAGGACAACAACGCGCCGGTGGCAATGCTGCCCGCCTCGGTTTTGGTGAGTCCCCACGCGACCATGAGGGTTGGGATCAGGAAGGTGTACATCATGAAATCAAAGCCGTCTAAGGCGTAACCGGAGAAAGTGGCGACTAACGTATGTCGCTCGATTGAATTGGTGTGTTTAAGCCACATCGATCAACTCCTGTGCGTGTCGCTTAGGATGGGCGCAAACGGGGAAACGGCCAAAGACGGGCGTAGGCCCGCGGATCTGGGCGATGCGGTGACCGTCACGGCGTGTACCCCGCTGACCCTGTTTTGTCCTCCGCGGTGGCCCCGCGTGTGGGCTTGGCTTTTTTTAACCGCACGCTTTGCACACGGTGGTCTTGTACTTTGAGCACCTCCAAAATCACGTCGTCCAGTTTGATGGTGGTGCCAACGCGGGGAATGTTCTCCAGCCGTTCTTGCACCAAGCCATTGATGGTGCGCGCCTCGCGCGCACTGAGTTTGAAAGCGGAGCGGCGATTGACGTGGGTGAGGAGGGTGGTGCCCGGCAGGATTAAACTGCCGTCGGCGGCGTTTTTAAACCGTTGCAGATTGTTCAAATCGGAATCGGCAAATTCTCCGACGATTTCTTCTAAGATGGCATCCAACGTGAGCAGGCCTAAAATCTCGCCGTACTCATCGACAATGTAGGCGTGCTGGCGACGGCCTTCTTGAAAGTTTTGCAGTTGATTGATTAAGGTGGTGCCTTGGGGGACGAAATAGGGTTTGCGCGACGCCGCGAGCTTTTCGATAGTGGCTTTGCTGAGGTCGGAGCGAATCAAATGCGCCGTGATGTCCTTGAGATGCACCACCCCGAACACGGTATTGATGTCGTCGCGATAGACGGGCAGATGCGAGGGCACTGACGTGCGCAGCAGCGACAAGAGGCTGTCCCAGTCGTCGTTGAGATCAATGCCCACGATTTCGGTACGGGGGATCATGATGTCTTCGACTCGCACGCGGTCTAAGTCCAAAATGCCGGTCACCATTTGTCGGTGATTGAGGGGGATCAAACTGCTGGCCTCGGTGACCAGCGTCCGTAATTCATTGGTGTTTAATTGCGTGCGCGTTTCCCGAGAGGGCGAGCGCGAGCCCATCAAGTGCAGCCAAGCGCGCGTCAATTGAGTGATCGGCCACACCAACGGAAAACACAGCCACAGCAGCGGTCGATACACAAACGCCACCGGGATGGCAATGCGTTCGGCGTGCACCACAGCCCAGGTTTTGGGAATGACTTCGGCGAACAGCAACAAGATTAAGGTGGTGGCCCCCTCGGTAAACGCCAACCATTCGGCGGAGCCGTGTTCGAGCGTCGCGACGGTGACGATGCTGGCCGCCGTGACGTTCAAGAGGGTGTTGCCCATCAAGATGAGGGCGATGAGTTCATCGGTGCGCGAGAGGATGTACTCCACCAATTGCGCACCGTGCTTGCCCTCGATCGCCCAGTGGCGAATGCGGTAGCGATTGACGCTCATGAGGGCGGTTTCGGTGGAGGAGAAAAACGCCGATCCCAAGACGCAAGCGAGAAAGGCGAGCACCCAGCGGATCATGGCGACTTAGCCCCAGTGCCGATTGAGCAGCAGTTCTAAGACGAATTTGGAACCGAAATAGCCGAGCAGAAGGTTGGCCACTCCAAATAACGTAAACCGCAACGCGCGTCCGGCGCGCCAGCCGTAGCGAGAGCGTCCGATGAGCAAGATGGCAAACGTGATCCACGCCAAGACGGTGAAAATGATTTTGTGCCACAAGTGCTGGGTGGTTGGATTCGTGACGTAGAAAAATCCGGTTAATAAGGCCAGCGACAGCGCCACAAACCCACCACTCAAGGCCTGAAACAGGACCGTCTCGATGGTTTCAAGGGCGGGCCAATAGCGTTGCCAGCGGGCCACGCTCAATCGCAGCCGTAAGGAACGGTGCACCACCATCAACATGATGGCGCTGATGACCGCAATGCCAAACCAAGCGAACGCGAGGCCCGCCAGGACGATGTGCGCGGCCAATTCCCACGGTGGGTGTTCGGGGGGCGCAAACCCATTGAGCAGACCGGTGAGAATGGACAGTGTGGCGCTCACCAAGACGACCAGGTAAGGCAATATCCGCAACTGGGGTAGGAACAACAACATCCAACCGTTGACCGCCATGATCCAGCCAATCAAGGAGGCGGAGTCGGTGATGGCCAAACTGAGTCCACGGCTGTCGACGGTGGCGATGAACAGTTGGAGGCCATGGGCGACGAGCGCCAGCAACACCAGCGCGCGCGTCCGCCAAGACGGGCGCTCGTGGGTCGGCATCTGCACGATTCCGTCCAGGAGGGCGATCACGTAGAGCAGGGCGGGTAGCCCAAACCAGTTCAAAATGGAGGTATTCACCCCACGATGATCGCATGTGGGGCGGTCAGGGGGAAGAGGTTTATAATAGAAGCTCAACCGAGGTGCCCCCATGTTTGACCGATTAACTGAGCGACTTTCCCAGGCTGTGGCGAATTTGACGGGCAAGGGGCGTCTGACGGAGGAGAACATCACCGACGCCTTGCGCCAAGTGCGCATGGCGCTCATCGAGGCGGACGTGGCCTTGCCGGTGATCAAAAGCTTGATCGATGCGGTGAAGCCGCGGGCAGTGGGGGCCGAAGTGCAGAAGAGCCTGACCCCGGGTCAGGTGTTCATTAAGATTTTGCACGACGAATTGGTGACCCTCATGGGGCCGCCGGCCGATCGTTTGGATTTGCGTCACGAGCCACCGGTGACGGTGCTGTTGGCCGGTTTGCAGGGTGCGGGTAAGACCACCACCGCCGCGAAGCTCGCGAAACGTCTCAAAGAATCTGAGAAAAAGCGTGTTCTGTTGGCATCGGTCGACGTCTATCGACCTGCGGCGATTTTGCAATTGGAGCGCTTGGCGGAGCAAATTGGGGTGGGGTTTGTAAAAACCGACTCCCAGGATCCGCTGCAGATTTGTGCGCAGGCGCAGGAAGCCGCGCGCAACGCCAACGTGGACGTGCTCATCATCGACACCGCTGGGCGGTTGCACGTCGATGATGAAATGATGAGTGAAATTAAGAAGATAGACCAAAAAGTTCAACCGCATCAGCGTTTGTTTGTGGTCGACGCGATGGCCGGTCAAGATGCGCTCAATTCGGCCAAGGCCTTCCACGAGGCGTTGGATCTGACCGGCATCATTTTAAGCAAGGCCGATGGCGACTCGCGCGGCGGTGCGGCGCTCTCGGTGCGGTACTTGACGGGCCGTCCGATCCTCTTTTTGGGCGTTGGTGAGAAAGTGGAGGCTCTGGAGCCTTTTTATCCGGACCGACTGGCGTCTCGAATCCTCGGAATGGGGGATGTCGTCAGTTTGGTGGAGCAGGTGCAAAAGGACCTCGACCATCAGAAGGCCGCCCAATTGGCTGAGAAATTAACCAAGGGCAAGAGCTTTGATTTCAATGACTTAAAAGAACAAATGCAACAAATTCAAAAGATGGGAGGCGTGGCCGGCTTACTGGATAAAATGCCTGCGCAACTCAGTCGGGCCGCCAATCAACAGGCGGCCGGTATGGATGAATCGAGCGTGAAGCGTCAGATCGCTATTATTGATTCCATGACCAAGAAGGAGCGTCGTCGGCCCGACTTGTTGGATGGGTCGCGGAAGCGGCGCATCGCCAATGGCGCGGGGGTTCAGGTGCAGGACGTGAATCGCTTGCTTAAACAGTTCTTGCAGATGCAGTCGATGATGAAGCAATTCAGTAAGGGCGGCCTTAAGAATATGATGCGGATGTTGGGCGGTAAGATGGGCGGCGGTTTTCGGCCTTTTGGCTAAATCCACCCACCTCCGCTGAATTCAGCCGCGATGCGGACGGGTGCGGCGTTCGGTCGGCGGGGTGAAGTCGATGGACGCGCATTCGACCCTCAGCGGGCGTCGCTTTGGCGCCGTGGAGGACGCGCTCATGTTTTTAAGAGCATGATTTTAAACTGGTTATTAGTTCATCGCGAACTCGGTTGCGGGGCAAGCGACCGGCGTACGAGGTTGCGGGTGTTGTTGAGCGGCGCAACCCAGGCCGACGGTGGGTTGCTCGCCATGGGCGATCCGTTCGGCGTCGCGGGCGCGGAATCACCCGTCCTTGGTTTTAGACGGGAATGGGACTGGTATTTCATCAATATTTTCAGTAAACTAGGCGGCTTCCCAGCGGCGGGCGTATGTTCGACGCAGTTTTAGAGACTCAAGGATTCACATGGTTACGATTCGTTTGACGCGTCGCGGTGCCAAGAAGGAACCGTTTTATCACGTCGTGGTGATCGATAGTCGCAAGCGACAAGGCGGCACTATTCTCGAGCAAGTGGGCTTTTTCAATCCCATCGCTCGCGGTAAAGAAACCGCTTTGCGTTTGGACACCGCCGCGATTGACGCTTGGATTAAAAAAGGTGCCAAGCCTTCCGATCGAGTGGCCGCATTAGTGCGTCAGTACTCGAAGGAAGCTCAAGCCGCCTAAGGAGTTGCGACCGTGGAGCGAATGATCGTCCTCGGTCGTTTTCGATCGCCTTTTGGAGTCAAAGGGCAGATTAAGGTGGAGTCGTTTACAGACCCACCGGAAGCGTTAGTGCAACGCACGACTTGGCAGGTGAAACGAGCGGACGGATCTTACGCATCCGTGACCGGTATGGTCGCCACTCGACACGGCAGCAGCGGTTTATGGGTAGTGACGCTCCCAGGAGTCACGTCACCCGAGCAGGCGCGAGTATGGGTCAACTGCGAAATCGCAGCCGCCCGTAGTCAATTGCCCGAACTCCCCGCAGGGGAGTATTACTGGGAAGATTTACGTGGCTGCTCGGTGGTCACAACGGAAGGACGAGAACTCGGCGTGGTGGATCACTTCTTAGAGTTTCCGGCCAATCCGGTGATGGTGGTGAAGGCGGGACGAGTGGAGCACTGGTTGCCTCTGATTAAATCCATGTTAAGCCATGTGGATTTGGAAAGAAGGCAGATGGTGGTGGATTGGGACCCGTTGTAATGGCCATTGCGTTTGAAGTAGTGACGTTGTTTCCGTCGATCATCCAGGCACAGTTGTCGGGTGGGGTGGTTAAACGGGCACTGGATCGAGGGCTGGCGCGGGTGGGGTGTGTGGACCCCAGAGCGTTTGCCACGGATGCGCATCGCACGGTGGATGATCGGCCGTACGGGGGTGGTCCGGGAATGGTGTTGAAGCCCGATGTGTTGGCTTTAGCCATTGAGGACGCCATGAGGCGGTTGCCGCCGGGTAGTCCGCGGGTGTATTTGTCTGCCCAAGGGCAGCGCTTTGATCAGAACAAAGCGCGCCAGGTGGCGAACTGGCCGGGAGTGTTGTTGCTCGCGGGTCGGTATGAAGGAGTGGATGAGCGGTTGATTGAATCCCACATCGACGAAGAGTGGTCGATTGGCGATGTGATCGTTTCCGGTGGTGAACTGCCGGCGGGGATCGTCATCGACGCGGTGGTGCGATTGCTGCCCGGGGCTTTGAACGACGATGAGTCGGCGCTCCAGGAGAGTTTTGCTGCCGCACGACCGATATTGGACTGGCCGCATTACACGCGTCCAGAGCAGTGGCAAGGGCGAGTGGTGCCTTCGGTATTGACGGAGGGAAACCACGCGGCGATTGCGCGGTATCGGTTGAAGCAGGCGTTGGGTCGAACGAGCCAACGCCGACCGGATTTGTTAGAAGGGTTGGAGTTAACCCGTGAAGAACACGAGTTGCTCCGTGAGTATCGAGAGGAAATGAAGTTATGAAAAATGCAGTCATTCAAGCCATCGAGGCGCGTCAAAGCAGCCGACAACTGCCGGATTTCGGACCGGGCGACACCGTTGTGGTGGAAGTGAAGGTCAAGGAAGGCGATCGCGAGCGCGTGCAGGCTTATGAAGGAGTGGTGATTGCGATGAGCAATCGTGGACTGAACTCCTCGTTCACGGTGCGTAAGATTAGCCATGGTGAGGGCGTGGAACGCGTCTTCCAAACCTATTCGCCGGCGTTGGGTGAAGTGACGGTCAAGCGTCGCGGTAAAGTGCGTCGCGCTAAGTTGTATTATTTGCGTGAGCGTTCGGGCAAGTCCGCGCGCATCGAAGAGCGCATCTAAACGCCCTGACTCGGCAGAGTGGGGCGGCGAACGACGGCAACGTGGTTCGGCAACGATCCAAGGCCAACCAACTCGGTTGGCCTTTTTCATATTGGGCGTTCGTCGTGAGCGCTTAAAAGGCAGTACACTGTGCCTTCCGTGCAGGGCAAAAGCGAGTCGCGTTCGGCGACCGCACCTGCCGAATTACCGCGAGGGAGTTGGATCCAATGACTGTCGTCTTTAAACTCATCAAAGGCCTATTCCGATTATTAGAGTCCTTGGGTCGCATCCTGATGGTGGTGCTGTTCGTGGTCTTTTTGGGAGTCATCGCTGGCGCCAATGGGCACAAAAGCGTGCCGGCCCCAGCGGAGCATTATGCGCTGGTGCTACACCCACATGGCCAACTGGTGGAACAGTTGTCGGAGACGCCGTTGTCGCTCTCGGAGTTGGCGGTGTCGGATGACGGTCCACAGGAGACGCTGTTGCGCGATCTCCTCCGAGCGATTCAACACGCGAAAACGGACGCGCACGTGAAGGCCTTGGTCATTGATGCCAGCGACTTGGATCGCAGTGGGATCAGTAAGATCAAGCGGTTGGGTGCGGCCATTCAGGACTTTAAGACGTCGGGCAAAAAAGTATACGGGTATGCGCGTAATGCCACACAAGAACAATATTATCTGCTGGCGTTGGCGGACCAATTGATGTTGGATCCCACTGGTGAAATCGAATTGACGGGCGTGGCCAGTCACCACTTGTATTTTCATGAGGCCTTGGATCGCTTGGGGGTCGAGGTGAACGTGTTTAAAGTGGGCACCCACAAGTCCTACCCTGAGCCGTTTGTGCGTCAGGACATGTCCAAAGAAGATCGCGAGCAAGTCAAAGGCTTAATCGAACCATTGTGGGACAGTTACCAACGCGGCGTTGAGCAGGCGCGTTCGTTGCCCCATGGCACCATTCAACAGGTGGTTCTGGGCAGCGTGGATGGTCTAAAAGCCCTGCACGGCGACGACGCGCAATGGGCGCTCCAACAGAAGCTCGTTTCGGTGTTGGGAACGGAGCAAGACTTTGAGCGCGTCTTGATTGCGGAGGTCGGGGAGGATAAGAGCAGCCACAGTTTTAACGCCTTGGACGTCAGCGATTATATGGAGTTGCACCCGGAGCTTCACAACAAGCCGCAGTCGAGCAACGTGGCGGTCATCGTCGCCTCGGGCGATATTGTGGATGGCGACGCGCCGGCGGGGCAAATTGGCGGAGATTCTCTGGCGCGCTTGTTGCGCCAAGCGCGCTTTGATGACGCGGTGAAAGCCGTCGTGCTGCGCATCGACAGTGGCGGTGGCAGCATGTTGGCTTCCGAGACCATACGCCGTGAAGTGTTGGCCTTGAAGGCTGCGCACAAGCCGGTGGTGGCGTCCATGAGCAGCGTTGCGGCTTCGGGGGGCTATTACATCGCGGTGGAAGCGGACCGCATTTGGGCAGAACCGGAGACGATCACCGGTTCCATTGGCGTGTTTGCGATCATTCCCACCTTTCAAAATACCCTCAAGAAGATCGGTGTGGCCTCCGACGGCATCAGCACCTCGCCCTTGGCGGGGGGCATCGACGTTGAGCGCGGCTTCACGCCGGAGATGAAAACGGTTCTGCAGTTGGGGGTTGAACACGCCTATCACGAATTTGTGGCGATGGTGGCCAACGCGCGGCATTTGGATTTTTCGGTGGTTGAACCGAATGCGGAAGGCAAAGTGTATTTGGCGCCACAGGCGCTGCAACTGAAGCTCATTGACCGTTTGGGCTCCATCGACGACGCCATCGCGGATGCGGCGACCCTAGCGCAACTGAAAGCTGGCAGCTATGGGATTGATTATCGAGAAAAAGCCCCGGACTGGCGCGACGTGTTGCTGAAGGCCTTGAAAGACAATCGAGGCGATGGCCACGTCCACGCCCAGAGCCGCACGATCGCCCAGCCCGCCATGGTCTTATCGGCGCGCTTTTTACAGTTGCACCCGCAACTGCGCGCGCTCTTACACTTTAATGACCCACAGCAACGCTACGTGTGGTGTGAGTGCGTCGCGCCGTAAAGGAGACGACTGCCACGGCGATCCATTTAGAGCGTGGTTTCTCTGGATGGGTCGCTTTGCAATGAGGCAGTCGCTGTGGGAATCCTTAGGCCACCCAATCCAAAATGACTTTGCCACTGTGGCCTGAGGCCATGGTTTCAAAGCCCAAATTAAATTCGCTCACTGGTAAGCGGTGGGTGATGATGGGCTTTATGTCCAAGCCGCTTTGCAACATGGCCACCATTTTGTACCACGTTTCAAACATCTCGCGGCCGTAGACGCCTTTCATCATCAAGCCTTTGAAGATGATCTCATCCCAGCTGATGCCGGTGTCTTTGGGCATAATGCCCAACAACGCCACGCTGCCCCCATGATGCATGGTGCGTAACAGCTCACGGAAGGCGGAGGGCACGCCCGACATCTCCAAGCCCACGTCGAAGCCTTCTTCCATGTGGAGGGACTTCATGACGTCGTCCAAATTTTCAGAGCGCACGTCCACCGCACGCGTCGCTCCCATTTGCTCGGCGAGTTTTAACCGGTAGGGATTCACGTCGGTGATCACGATGTGGCGAGCGCCCACGTGTCGGGCGATGGCCACCGCCATGATGCCGATGGGACCGGCACCGGTGATTAACACGTCTTCGCCCACCATGTTAAACGATAACGCGGTGTGGGTCGCATTGCCAAACGGATCCATAATGGAGGCGATTTCATCGCTGACGGATTCGGGCAGTTTGAAGACGTTGCTCGCGGGCAACGCCATATACTCGGCAAAGCAGCCTGGACGGTTGACGCCAACGCCTTCGGTGTTGCGACACAAGTGGCGACGACCCGCGCGGCAGTTGCGACAATAGCCGCACGTGATGTGACCCTCGCCGGACACGCGATCACCCACTTTTAATCCCCGCACTTCACTGCCCATGTCGACGATTTCGCCACAGTATTCATGTCCGACCGCCATGGGAACGGGGATGGTGCGTTGGGCCCACTCGTCCCAATGCCAAATGTGCATGTCCGTTCCACAGATGGCCGTTTTGCGCATCTTGATGAGCACATCGTTGGGTCCGATGGTGGGTTCCGGGATGTGCTCCATCCAGATGCCTTTTTCGGCTTTGGCTTTCACTAACGCTTTCATGAGAAGGTTCCTGAATGTACGAGGTTAAGGAATGAGTTTCAATTCGCGGCCCGCCGTCACGAAGGCGTTAACGGAGGCGAGGATGTCTTCCGTGCGGTGTCCAGCGCTCATTTGGGTGCGGATTCGCGCCTGACCTTTGGGCACGACGGGGAACGAGAAACCGATCACGTACAGCCCCAATTCCAGCAACCGGTTGCTCATCTGGACGGCCAAGGGCGCATCGAAGAGCATGACGGGGATGATGGGGTGTTCGCCGTCAATCAACGTGAATCCCGCGCGGGTCATCTCGGTTCTGAACAAGCGCGCGTTCGCGAACAACTGAGCGCGCAGCGCGTCGCCTTGCTCGATGCGGTCCAATACCTTGAGCGTGGTCGCGGCGATGACGGGCGCGATGGAGTTGGAAAAGAGGTAAGGGCGGCTGCGCTGGCGCAACCATTGAATGATGGGGCGTTTGGCACTCACAAACCCGCCTGCCGCACCGCCGAGGGCTTTGCCTAAGGTGCTGGTCACGATGTCCACGCGACCCAAAACGCCACAGTGTTCAATGCTGCCGCGGCCGTGTTGACCCAAGAAGCCGCTGGCGTGCGAGTCGTCGACGGCCACCAGAGCGTTGTAGCGATCCGCCAAATCACAGATTTCTTTCAACGGCGCGATCGTGCCGTCCATTGAAAAGACGCCGTCGGTGATGATGAGGCGAGTGCGCGCGCTCTGGGCGTCTTTCAAACACTGTTCCAATTCGTTGAGGTTGCGGTTGGCGTAGCGAAAGCGCTGCGCTTTACACAACCTGATGCCATCGATGATCGACGCGTGGTTGAGGGCATCGGAGATGACGGCGTCTTCTTCGCCTAATAAGGTTTCAAAGAGTCCGCCGTTCGCGTCAAAACACGAGGAATACAAAATGGTGTCTTCCATTCCTAAAAACGCACTCAATCGATGTTCGAGTTCGCGATGAATCGTTTGGGTTCCACAGATAAACCGCACACTGGCCATGCCAAACCCATACTGATCCAATGCGTCGTGCGCCGCTTGGGTGACGGCCTCGTCGGCGGCGAGGCCCAAATAGTTGTTCGCGCACAGATTGATGACTTCACGCCCATCGGCGGTGACGATGCGCGCCTTTTGTGGGCTCGCAATGGCTCGTTCTTCTTTATATAACCCGGTCTCCTTGAGTTGCTGGAGTTCGGAATCAAGACGAGCCAAAAATGCACTTTTCATAGGAACCTCTTGTGGAGAACTAAATTATAGGCAAAATCGTCCCACTGTGCGCCGCGGCGATCGCATCGAATTTATGCATTAGGTTATGCGATGGGTAAGCCATCGTGTGATTTAACTTCTTCCATCACCACAAAGGTGTGGGTGGTCTGAACACCGGGTAATCCCGCGAGGTTTTCTAAAAATTGCCGGTACTCGGCCATATCGGCGCAGCGCACTTTGATTAAGTAATCGAAGCCACCGGCGACCATATGACACTCGAGCACGTGGGATAACTGCAGGATGCGTTCTTTGAATTGATTGAACACGTCCGGCGAGGTGCGATCCAGCCGCACTTCCACAAACGAGAGCAGGGACAGGCCTAAGGCTTTGGGATTAAGCCGGGCGTGGAAGCCTTCAATGTAGCCCTCGCGTTCCAACCGTTTGACGCGCTCACTGCAGGGCGTCTGACTCAGGTGTACCGCGCGCGCCAGCTCTGCGATGGTGATGCGCCCGTCTCGTTGCAGCAATTCCAGCAGTTGTCGGTCGATTCGGTCGATTTCTGGTTTCATTGGGCGATTTTAGTAATAAATCGTTAAAAAAAGCAATATAAATAGTTAAAATAACTACCATAAAAGCAATAAAGTAGCGACTTATGATTGTTCCCGCAAACGATCCGAGGCCAATTTGAATCTCTTTAACGACGTCGCTGTGGAGCCCGTGTCGGAGGAAGCCTCTTCCGCACCGCCGTGGTCGGTCATCAATGCCTTATGGATGGCCGACGAGGCCGCCGTGGTGCAGTCCTTATTAGCCGATCTGCCGGCCAACCCCGAGCGCAACCATCGGATCGAAGCGCAAGCCTCCTCGTTGGTGCGGCAAGTGCGTGAGAGCGCCTTGAACCGCGGTGGGGTCGATGCCTTCATGCGCGAGTACAACCTGTCCTCCCGCGAGGGCATCGTCTTGATGTGCATCGCCGAGGCGTTATTGCGGATACCCGATCCGTTGACGGCCGATCGGCTGATCGCCGATAAAATTGCAGGCGGCAGTTGGAAAGAACACCTCAACTCGGGATCGATTTTCGTCAACGCATCCACCGTGGGCTTGTTGTTGACCGGTCAATTGACGCAAAAGCCCTTTGAAGTGGGCGATCCCATGGGATTTTTGCGGCGATTGGTGACGCGCATCGGGGAACCCTTGGTCCGCGCGGCCATGCGTAAAGCGATGCAGATTTTGGGGCATCAGTTTGTGATGGGTCGAACGTTGAGCGAAGGCTTGCAGCGTTCGGCGTCGTCGGATCCGGAACGATTTCGCGTCTCCTTCGATATGCTGGGGGAGTCGGCGATCACGCGTCGCGACGCCGAACGGTATTTGCACGCCTATGAGTCGGCGATCCACACCATGGGTCAACACATTGACCTCAAGGGCAGTTGGGCGGCGCGACCCAGCATTTCGGTCAAATTGTCGGCCATCCACCCGCGCTATGAAATGCAGCATCACCGTCGGGTTCGCCAGGAACTGGGCGCGTCGTTAAAACACTTGTGTCGCTGCGCTTATCAAGCGGGCATTGCGCTCACGATTGATGCGGAAGAAGCGGATCGGTTGGAACTGTCGCTGGAGTTGTTGGATCAGGTGTGGACCGACCCAGAACTGCGCGGCTGGGAAGGCTTGGGGCTCGCGGTGCAGGCGTACCAAAAGCGTGCGCACGCGGTCATTGATCACTTGGTTGAACGGGCAGCGCATCGCGCGCCGCTGAATGTGCGATTGGTCAAAGGCGCTTACTGGGACAGCGAAATCAAGCGCGCTCAGGAACGAGGTGTAGTCAATTACCCGGTGTTTACCCGCAAATCCCACACCGACTTATCCTACTTGGCTTGCGCGGCACGTTTGTTCCGCACGGATCGGTTGAATCGACAATTCGCCACGCACAACGCGCACACCATTGCCAGCATCATCGAGATGGCGGCGGGCAAACCATTTGAATTTCAGCGATTGCATGGCATGGGCGAAGATCTGTACGCACGCATTACGCCAGTGGAGCAGATGGGCATCCCCACCCGAGTTTATGCCCCCATCGGTTCTCACGCCGATTTGTTGCCGTACTTGGTGCGCCGCCTATTGGAAAACGGCGCCAACACCAGTTTTGTGAATCGCATCGTCGATGAACGATTGCCCATTGAACAGATCGTTCGCGACCCAATTGAGCCGATTCGATTGGATCCCACACCGCACCCGCACATTCCGCTGCCGCGCGCGTGTTTGGGGCGCGATCGGCACAACCCCACCGCACAACTCTTGGCCGATCCCGCTGTCTGGCGGTCCTTGGGAGCACGTATGAAAGATCGACTGTCAAAGCCCTTGCAAGCCATCCCGCTGTTGGCCGCGCCGTTTAACAGCGCCACCTTGAGCAAGCGGCCAATTTTTAATCCCGCGCTGCGACACGAACAGGTCGGTGAAGTGGTTGAAGCGGGTGAGGCGGAAGCCCGCCAGGCGTTGGTGGAAGCCAAGGCGGCGTTTGCGGAATTTGAAGCGCTGCCCGTGGGCGTCCGGGCGCAGTACTTGTGCACGGCGGCGGATGCCATGGAGGCGGATCCGGCCTTGTGGGAGGGGTTGCTCATCAAGGAAGCGGGCAAGACCTTAAGCGATGCGCAAGCCGAATGGCGCGAAGCGATTGATTTTCTGCGCTACTACGCCACGCTGGCCGAAGCGCAAATGGGGCAACCCGTGGCGTTGCCGGGCCCCACCGGAGAATCCAATCACCTGCGGCTGCGTGGACGCGGCGTATTCGTGTGCATCAGCCCATGGAACTTTCCCTTAGCCATATTCGTCGGTCAAGTGAGTGCGGCGTTGGCGGCGGGCAACGCGGTGATCGCGAAACCGGCGGAGCAAACGCCGTTGGTTGCCTTTAAAGCCGTGCAACTGTTGCACGAAGCGGGGGTGCCGACCAACGCCTTGCAATTCCTGCCCGGCGATGGCGCTACGCTGGGTCGGGTCCTGTTAGCCGATCCCGCTGTGGCGGGCGTGGCGTTTACCGGTTCAAACGAGACCGCGACTGTGATCTCCAAGGCGTTGGCCAACCGCGCCGGTCCATTGGCGAGTTTCATTGCCGAAACCGGTGGTTTGAATGTGATGATCGTCGACAGCTCGGCGTTGCCAGAGCAAGTCGTGCAAGACGCCGTGACCTCCGCGTTTGGGAGCGCCGGTCAACGTTGCTCGGCGTTGCGAATTTTGTGTGTCCAAGAAGAGATTGCCGATCGGGTGGTCGAGTTGTTAACGGGTGTGATGGACGAGTTGGTGGTCGGTGACCCGGCGCGCATCGACACCGATATTGGACCAGTGATTGATGAAGAGGCGTTGGCCAACTTGCAGCATCACGTGGAGGCTTTGCGCGCACAGGTGGTGCATCGCGTTTCGCTGCCCGGCGAGACCAGCGCGGGGGTGTATTGCGCGCCGACCTTAATCGAAATCAAGGCCCTGTCAGAGGTCAAGCGCGAAGTCTTCGGACCAATTTTGCATGTGCTGCGCTATAAAGCGACCGACCTGGAGTCGCTGTTGAAAGCGGTGGAGGCCACGGGATATGGTTTAACCTTGGGCATCCATTCGCGCATTGAAGGCACGATCGATTGGATCGCGCGCAACGTTCGCGTAGGCAATGTGTACGTCAATCGCAATATGATCGGCGCTGTGGTTGGGGTTCAACCGTTTGGCGGCATGGGCCTCAGTGGCACCGGACCGAAAGCGGGTGGACCACACTACCTGAGTCGCTTCGTCACCGAACAAACCATCACCGTCAACACCGTGGCGGTGGGCGGGAACGCCAGTCTATTGACGATCGAAGAATAGCGGCGCCGACGAACGCGGCCCATGCCCCGACGATCGGATCGGGGCGTAAACCCAAGGCGGCTACGGGGATGTGCTCAGCGCGGCTTGAACGATTTGACCACGTCGAACGAGCCTTTCATGGCGTTCACCCAGTGGTCGAGCGTTGAGCGCAGCAACAGCGCTTCGGCGGGTTCAAATTCCGCCAAATCGTCGTCGTCGCAAGCCCAGCGCGCCAACCGACTGATGCCGGGGTTGTGGCCCACGAGGATGATCGTCTGACTCTCATCCGGAACGTGCCGCAACACCTCCACCAGCGTGGCTCGGTCGGCGTCGTATATGCGTTCCTCAAAAACCAGTTTGAGATGCGATAACCCCAGGCCGTGCAACAGCGCGCGTGCGGTGCTCTGGGTGCGCATCGCTGGACTGGACATCAGGCGATCAACCGACAGATTGGCTTTGTGTACCGCCTCCGCCAAGTGAGCCGCGTCTTTGAGGCCGCGCTCGTCCAAGCGACGTTCGATGTCCGAGCGGTGCGGCGCTTGCTTTTCCGCGTGGGCGTGTCGCACTAACAACATTTGGCGCATACGAGTCCTTTAGATCAAAACCCCAAAAAATCCATTCTGGCACTGCACCTCAAAGGTGGTGACGGGTTCGTAGGCTGGAGGGCTCAACGCGTCGCCGGTTTTTAAACAAAAGCGCGCGCCGTGGCGCGGGCAGACGATGGCGCCGTCTTCAAGCTCACCGCCCTCCAGTCCTTGGTCGTCGTGCGTGCAGCGGTTTTCAATGGCATAAAAATCCTCACCCACTCGAATCACGAGTATGGACCAGCGGCCCACGTCGTAGCATTTTGAGTGACCCGCGGGCAAGGCCTCGATTCGATCCAGTGCCGTGAACTGCTTCATAGCATGCCGGTTTGCAAACGCGCGGCTTCGCTCATCATTTCCCGACTCCAGGGCGGATCGAAGACCAGTTCCACGTTCGCCACCACCAGCGTTGGAATTTGCTCAAGCTTATCCTTGGCGTCTTGTAACAGCACATCCCCCATGCCGCAGCCGGGGGCGGTCAGGGTGATTTTGACGTCGGCGTAGCGCGCCCCATCTTCGCGGCGCTTGATGTCGCATTCGTACACCAACCCCAGATCAACGATGTTGACGGGGATCTCCGGGTCATAGCACGTTTTTAATTGCGACCAGGCCATGGCCAACACGTCTTCATCGGTGGCGTCTGGCGCCAGTTCAATCGGCTGTGGGGGAGTTTTGCCAATGGCGTCGGCATCGGCGCCTTGAACCCGAAACAAATTGCCTTCGACGTACACGGTAAAACTGCCGCCCAAGGCTTGGGTGATGTAGCCTACGCTGCCGGTGCGCAATTTCACTTCGATGCCAGCCGGGACCAAGACCGCTTTGACGTCGCGGCTCACCACAAACGGTTCTCGTTCTGAGTGTCGCATGGATGTCTCTTACTCTGTTTTAACCGTGGTGCTCTCACCACGGAGGGCTTGACGGAGGGTGTGCCAGGCCAAGCTCGCGCACTTGACCCGCGCCGGGTATTCGGCCACCCCCGACAATGCCGCGAGTTTGCCCAACTGGGCCGGAATGGGGGCATCGGTGTGGGTGAGCAGGTGATGGACGGCGTGGATCAACTCCTCAATCTCCGCCAGAGTTTTGCCTTTGACCGCTTCGGTCATCAACGACGCCGAGGCGGTTGAAATGGCGCAACCGGTGCCTTCAAAGCGGACGTCGTCCAAGCGCTCATCGGTGATTTTACAACTGATGATCAATTGATCCCCGCACAGCGGATTATGCCCTTGGGCGAGGTGAGCGGGCGGGGGGAGGGTGCCGGTGTTGCGGGGGTGTTTGTTGTGATCGAGAATCACTTCCCGGTAGAGATTTTTGAGATCCATGGTGTCCTTCCCTTTACTTAAATAGCGCGATGGCGCTATCCAATGCGCGCGCGAGCGCGTCGATTTCAGCGTCCGTATTGTAAAACGCAAAACTGGCTCGAGCCGTCGCTGGGAGTTTAAAGAACTCCACGGCCGGTTGGGCGCAATGATGGCCGGTACGAATGGCCACACCCGAATCATTCAAGATGGTGCCCAAGTCGTGGGCATGAATGCCGTTGACCACAAAGGAAATCAAACTGGCTTTGCGCGCGGCGGTCCCAATGATGCGCACGCCGTCGATGGCCGATAAGCGTTGGGTCGCTTGGGTCAACAAATGCTGCTCCCACGCGGTGATCGTCGCAAACCCCACCCGTTCGACGTAATCGATCGCCGCCGCCAACCCCACCGCACCCGACATGTGCGGCGTGCCCGCTTCAAAGCGATAGGGCAATTCGTTGTACACCGTTTTTGCAAAACTCACCGATAAAATCATATCGCCGCCGCCTTGCCAAGGCGGTAAGCGCTCGAGGCGTTCGGCCTTGCCATACAGAACGCCGATGCCATCTGGCCCGTAGAGCTTGTGCCCAGAAAAACATAAAAAATCACAGTCCAACTGCGTCACGTCGATGGGTTGATGGGCCACGGCTTGTGCCGCGTCCAACAGCACCGGGATGTCGCGCGCCTTGGCGAGCGCAATGAGCGCTTCCACCGGCACGATGGTGCCTAAGGCGTTGGAGATCATCGTGACCGCCACGAGTCGCGTGCGTTCGGTGATCAACGCCTGAGCTTGCTCGAGGTCCAGTTCGCCCCGCTCGTTCATGGGGATGACTTTGAGGACCACGCCATGGGATTCGGCGAGCATTTGCCAAGGCACGATGTTCGCGTGGTGTTCCAAGTGGCTGATGAGAATTTCATCGTTTGGCTTTAATTGTCGCCCAAAGGTTTGGGCGATCAAATTGATGGCTTCCGTCGTTCCTTTGGTAAAAATGATCTCGCGCGTTGAGCGTGCGTTGAGGAAGCGGCGGACGCGCTCGCGCGCGCCTTCGTAGGCGTCGGTCGCTCGTTGCGACAGCGTGTGCACACCGCGATGAACGTTGGCGTGAGTGGTCAGGGCGTAGTGTCGCTCAGCCTCGATCACCTGCAATGGCCGTTGGGTGGACGCGCCGTTATCGAGATACACCAACGGCTGCCCGTTCACTGTGGTGCTTAAGATCGGAAAATCGTCCCGATGGCGAGCGATGGTGGTTTTGAGTTCGGTGAGATTCATGATGCGCTCAAGGGAATGAACAGCGTGTGGTCAAACCACTCGGACAACACCGCCTGCGGTTCGGCGGGCAAGGCTTCGTGCCAGAAGGCGCGCTGCAAACACAGTTGGGCCTCTTGTGGCGAGAGCCCACGGGATTGCAAATAAAACGCCATCTGCGGGTCGAGGCTGCCCACGGTTGCACCGTGCGAGGCTTTGACGTCGTGGTTGAAGATTTCGAGGATGGGGCGCGCGTGAATTTGCGCGCGATCATCAAGAAGCAAGTGCCGACTGGATTGCGTCGACTGGGATTGAGCGGCGAACGGCTTGATGTGGACGACGCTTTGATCAGACCCTTTGCCTTGACCAAATCCCAATCCGCGCGTGAGTTGTGACGATTGGGTGTGTTGGACGTGATGCGTGACGTGGGTGTAGTGATGCGCTTCCAGCGCATCGGTGACCGTCAGCAACGCTTTGGCGTGTACGCTGGCCCCACCGCCTAAGAGATGAATGTCGCGCCGCGTGCGCACCACTCGACCCGAGGTGTCGCTGTGAAACTGGTGCAAACTCGCGCTGTGATGCACATGGGCCACAAGGTGTTCCAGCGCCACGGTGTGCGGCGCGTGAGCGCCCACGCTCACGTGGTGAACCAAGCTGTGTTCGTGCAAGTGCACGTGGGTCAGGCCTAAGCGTACCGGCGCGTTGGCGCTGCTCAGTTGAATCAGCGTCACGGTGGAGCGAGCGCCCACATGAATCTCCAGATTCGCGGCCGCACCGGTCGACGACAGGATCAGTGGAGCGCCCGGGTGGTGATCGGGCGCGAGGGTGATTTTGATGACCGGGACGGCGGCCGCTTCCAACAACAGGTCGCAGTGATCGTCGGCGGTGAGATCGGCGAGATGAACGCCATCGTGGCCGCGGTGTGGCGGGGCGGTAAGCACTTCGACGGTGATGCCGTCGAGGGGTCGGTGGACAGGCGCCGTCGTGGCGCTGACGTCCACCACGATGGCCCCGGGGAACGCCTCTCGCAAGGACGCCAAGCGCGCGGCCTCAAAGCCGTGCGAGTCGGTCAAATCGAGATCCCGGAACGCGCGTTCCAGATCGCGGCGCGCCAGCGTTTCAAAGCCCGTCATCTTGGCGTGCGGCCAGAGGATCGCGGGCAAGTCCGCCGGGGAGCTGAGGGCTTCGCGCGCTTGGGTTAAGAACTGGCGCGCGGATTGCGTTCGGGTCGTCATTATGGTGTCTCGGTGATCCAGTCGTAGCCCTTGGCCTCTAACTCGCGGGCCACGGACGCATCGCCACTGTGCACAATTTTGCCGTGCGCCAGCACGTGCACGTGGTCGGGGACGATGTAATCGAGGAGGCGTTGGTAATGGGTGACCAACACGATGGATCGCTGCGGCGATCGGGCGCTGTTGACGCCTTGTGCAACGACCTTCAGGGCGTCGATGTCGAGGCCCGAGTCGGTTTCATCCAGAAGGGCCAAGGTCGGTTCGAGCACCAGCATCTGGAGAATTTCGTTGCGCTTTTTTTCACCGCCCGAAAACCCTTCGTTCACACCACGGTTTAAAAAGCTGTCGTTCATTTTCATGGCTTCGGTGTGCGCTTTCACCAAATTTAAAAAATCAAACGCGTCCACTTCCGGTAAGCCCTGTTGCTTGCGGCGCGCATTCACGGCCGCTTTGAGCAAATAAATATTGGACACTCCTGGAATTTCAATCGGGTATTGAAACCCTAAAAATAATCCACGGCAGGCGCGTTCTTCGATGCTCAAATTTAATAAATCCTCGCCCATGAACGTCGCTGAGCCCGACGTGACCGTGTAATCGGGTTTGCCCGCCAATAACTGCGACAGCGAGCTTTTGCCAGCGCCGTTGGGTCCCATAATGGCGTGTACTTCGCCTAAGCCCACGTGCAACGAAAGGCCATTGAGCACGGGTTTGCCATTGACGGTGGCGTGTAAATTGTCGATCTGTAAACAAGTGGTCATAATAATCCTGAGGTGAGGAAGGCGGGCGTTAACCGACCGATCCCTCCAACGTGACGGCCAATAAATTTTGAGCTTCTACCGCAAACTCCATCGGTAATTCATTAAACACGTTTTTGCAGAAGCCATTCACAATGAGGTTGGTGGCGTCTTCGGCGCTGAGTCCCCGTTGCTGGCAATAGAACAGTTGGTCCTCGCCAATTTTGGAGGTGCTGGCTTCGTGTTCGATGATGGAGGAGGTGTTTTTTACCTCCACCACGGGATACGTGTGGGCTGCCGCTTGGTCGCCCATCAACAACGAATCGCATTGGGTGAAGTTGCGCGCGCCGGCGGCGCTTTTGGCAATCGTCACAAGCCCGCGGTAGCTTTGACTGGCTTTGCCCGCAGCGATGCCCTTGGAGACGATGGTGCTTTTGGTGCGTTTGCCGAGGTGAATCATTTTGGTGCCGGTGTCGGCTTGTTGATGGTGGTTGGCCACGGCCACGGAGTAGAACTCGCCCACGGAATCGTCGCCCTTGAGCACACACGAGGGGTATTTCCAAGTGATCGCTGAGCCGGTTTCCACTTGGGTCCACGAAATTTTGGAGCGCGCACCGCGACACTCCCCGCGCTTGGTGACGAAATTGTAGATGCCCCCGACGCCATTTTCATCGCCCGGGTACCAGTTCTGCACGGTTGAATATTTGATCGACGAGTCCTGTTCGGCAATCAATTCGACGACCGCCGCGTGCAATTGATTTTCATCGCGCATGGGGGCGGTGCAGCCTTCGAGATAACTGACCGTGGCCCCTTCGTCGGCGATGATCAAGGTGCGCTCAAACTGTCCGGTGTTGGCGGCGTTGATGCGAAAGTACGTCGACAGCTCCATCGGGCAGCGCACCCCTTTGGGGATGTATACGAACGAGCCATCGGTGAACACCGCCGAGTTCAACGCGGCGTAAAAATTATCCCCAATCGGCACGACCGAGCCCAAATAGCGCTCCAGCAGCTCCGGGTGCGATTTGACCGCTTCTGAAAAAGGGCAAAACAGGACGCCCGCTTTCGCCAAGCGATCCTTAAATGTGGTGGCCACCGACACCGAGTCGAAGACCGCGTCCACGGCAACGCCCGCGAGGCGGGCCCGCTCGTGCAACGGGACACCGAGTTTTTCGTAGGTGGCTAAGAGCTTGGGATCCACCTCCTCCAAGCTTTTCGGCGCATCCTTTTTGGTTTTGGGGGCCGAGTAATACGAGATGGCTTGGTAATCGATCGGGGCGTAATCCACCGCGGCCCAATGGGGTTCGCGCATGGTTTGCCATTGCCGAAACGCTTTGAGTCGAAATTCCAGTAAAAATTGTGGTTCGTTTTTTTTCAACGAAATGGCGCGCACGACCTGTTCGTCCAAACCGGGCGGAAGGGTATCGGATTCAATGTCGGTGATGAAGCCGTGTTCGTAGCGTTTGGCGATCACGCTGTCTAAGGTGTGGTCGGTCATAGATGAGCCCGTCGTAAAGGTCGTTCACCGAGCGGCACCCACGCCTTTGGGTTCGGTGCCGCCAACTCTTGCAGCGAGATGCTTTGCAAGGTGCTGCGAATTTTCAAATGCACTTGTTGCCAGCTGTGGCCCACCTGACAATCCGACTCTCGGTCACACGCGCCAGAGGCGCAGTCCGTAAGCCCTTGGGGGCCTTCCACCGCGTCAATGATGTCGGCCGCACTGATCAGATCGGCGGACTTGGCCAACTCATAGCCTCCCAAGGCTCCCCGCGCCGAGTCGACCAGGCCCGCTTGGTGTAGCGATTTCATGATTTTGGCCACGGTCGGCGAGGCAATTTGGGTTTTTTGCGCGAGCGCTTGGACGTTCAATAGCTTGCCGTCCTCGACGCTGAGCCGCGCCAACAGCACGGTCGCGTAATCGGTTAACTTGCTGATTTTGAGCATACAAAGCCTTGTGTTCAGTACAGGACTATTTTAGTCCTATTTACAGCTTTTGTCCAGATGGGCTCGGCTTGCCGGATGAATGGGCTAGGGGGGGGGAACCCTAACGGCGACCGTCGGTCTAGTGGGAACCCACGGGGTCTCGTCGGTGACGGGCGCGGCAGTTGGTTGGAAGCGATGGAGATTACTGTCGCGTCACGTTTGGGACCGGATGACCGCGTTGACGCGACGCATCAGGTAAAATGCGCGGGACGTTGGCTTATTCACCCAGGACATGAAGGACGGCTGTGAGCGGCATTATTGAACTGCGTGGGGTGGATTACAGTGTGCGCGGCCATCAGGTCTTTAAAGACTTGAGCTTGTCCATTGCCGCGAATCAGGTGAGCGCCATCATGGGTCCCTCAGGCACGGGCAAAACCACGCTGTTGAAGCTCATCACCGGGCAAATACATCCCGACCAAGGGGAAGTCTGGGTGGAAGGACAAAACCTCAAAACCTTAACGTTGTCCGAACTCTATGCCCTGCGCTTACGCATGGGGTATTTGTTTCAAAACGGCGCGTTGCTCACCGACTTGACGGTGTTTGAGAACGTCGCCTTCCCACTGCGCGAGCATCAGACCTTGGCGGAGCGGCCGTTGGCGGAGGCGGTGTTGCGAACCTTGGAGGCCGTGGGTCTGCGTGGTGCGGCGGCGCTCAAGACCGCGGAATTATCGGGCGGTATGGCCCGGCGGGTGGCGCTGGCGCGCGCGCTGATCACGAAGCCCAAAATCTTGCTCTACGATGAGCCCTTCGCGGGTTTGGATCCCATCGCCTTGGGCGTGGTGCTCCGGTTGATTCGCTCGACCAACGACGATTTACACATCACCAGCGTGGTCGTCTCGCACGACGTGCACGAGATTGAACGCCTTGCGGATCACGTGGCAATTTTGGCGGATGGACGGGTGGCGGCGGAGGGCTCACCGCAGGCGTTGACGCAATCGGATAATCCGCTCATCAAGCAATTCTTAAGTGGGTCACCGGATGGTCCGGTGCAATTTCAGTATCCCGCCCCCGCTTTTGACGAGCAGTTGCGCGAGTGGGTGGGCGCATGACGCTGCATAAAGGCATCGCTCGTATTGGCCAATTCACGTTGTTCGCGGGATCGTTGTTGGCCCGTAGTGGGGTCGTGTTTAAGCGACCGCGGCTGGTGGTGGAGCAGGTGTATAACTGCGGCGCACGCTCATTGATCATCATCATGTTGAGCGGATTGTTCGTGGGCATGGTGTTGGGTCTGCAAGGCTACGATTTGTTGCGACGATTTGGTTCAACCGAATCGTTGGGCACCGCGGTGGCCTTAGGCCTGTTGCGCGAGTTGGGACCGGTGGTGACCGCGCTGTTGTTTGCTGGACGCGCCGGCACGTCCCTGACCTCTGAAATCGGCCTCATGGCCGCAACCGATCAATTGCTGGCCATGGACATGATGGCGGTCGACCCGGTTCGGCGCGTGGGGGCCCCTCGCTTGTGGGGCAGCGTGATCGCCATGCCGTTGCTCGCCGGGGTGTTCGCAGTGCTGGGGTTAACCGGCGCGCATTTGATCGGCGTCAGTTTGATGGGCGTGGACGCAGGCCAATTCTGGTCCCAAATGCGCGCCAGTGTGGAAATGCGCGACGTGCTTGAGGGTTTACTCAAAAGCGTGTTGTTTGGAGTGGTGTTGGGGCTGATCGCGGTGTTTGAAGGGTTTAAAAGTGAACCGACACCCGAAGGCGTGGGTCAAGCCACCACGAGAACCGTTGTGGTGTCGTCAATTGCGGTGCTGGCCATGGATTATCTGGTGACGGCCATTTTGTTGTGAGGATCGACTTATGAAATCGCGTCAATCGGTGGAGTGGACCACGGGGCTGTTTGTGTTGCTGGGGTTTGCGGCGATTTTTTTTCTGGTCACGCAATTGACTGGCCAAGGGCTTAAAGTCCATCAGTCGACGTATTCGCTCACGGCGTTGTTTGACAACGTCGGTGGTCTTAAAGTCGGCGCCCCCGTGGCAATGTCGGGCGTTACGGTGGGGCGCGTGGACGAAATCCATTACGATTTGAAGCGCTATCGCGCGGTGGTCACGTTGAAAATTGATCAACAGTTTGATCGCATTCCCAACGACTCGGATGTAGCGATCTACACCGCCGGTTTGTTGGGTGGGCAGTACGTGGGCATCAGTCCCGGCGCCAGTGAATCGTATTTTAAGAACAACGATCAAATTGAACTCACGCAATCGGCGATTGTGCTGGAAAATTTGATCAGTAAGTTTTTGTTTGACAAAGCCAAAGAGGGCACCGCCAAACCGTGAGGCCTAGGGCGGCGCGCGGCGAGGCGCGCGCTGGATCGCGTGGCGGGGGTGGTGCGTACGAATGACGTCAGGAGAGATGATGAGCAACTCGGTAATTGGTATTCAGCGCGTTCTGTGGGGCGTGGTGGTGGGGCTGCTGTTGGGGACGAGTGCCGGCGCGCTGGCGCAAACCGCACCCAGCATCAGTGCACAAGAGACGATGCAAAATGTGTCTCAAGACTTGTTTAAAGCGCTGGATCAAAATCGGGCGCAATTGAAGAAAAACCCCGATGCGGTGTATCCGTTGGTGGAAAAAATCTTACTGCCGCATTTCGATGCGCCGTACGCGGGCAAATTGGTTCTGGGCACCCATTGGTCCAAAACCAGCGAGGATGAGCACACGCGATTCATTCAATCCCTGCGTCACGCGCTCACTCGATTGTATGGCGCCGCGATCGCCGATTTTTCAGCCGATCGCTTAAAGTTTGTGCCGGGACATAACGACCCCAACTCCAGTGAAGTGGTGGTGCGTTCGATTGTGACCCGATCGTCGGGATCGACGGTGCCCGTGGATTACCGCTTGCACGTCGTCAACAACCAATGGCTGGTGTACGACGTGGTGATTGAAGGGGTGTCGTATGTGCGCAACTACCGCACTGACCTCGGCGCTGAAATCGATCAAAAAGGCATCGACGAAGTGATCGATCGCTTGGGGCGCGAGGGATTGAAGTAACGGGCCAAGAGCTCTCTTGAGCGCTGGCGGGCGCTCAGAGGCTCCGCCGACGCTTAGGGTTCGGTATCGTCCAACGGCGGCAAGTCGTCGTCGTCGGACTCGGGGCCGTTGAGGTGATACGCGCGTTTTTGCAAATAGGCCTCCCGCACGCTGCGGTAGGGATCAAACGCGTTATCGACGGCCGCATCGGCGGGCAGCAGTTCATCGCGTCGCGAAATCAAACGGACCGCGGAGATTTCCCATCTCGTGGTCGATTTTTTCAAATGCCAATCGATGCTGTCGTAGCGATCCACCACCTCACTGGGCAAGTCGCGCAACACATCGGGGCCTAAGATGGGCAGCATTAAGTAGGGTCCAGGCGGCACACCGTATTTGGCCAAGGTCTGACCAAAGTCGGTTTCGTGGGACATCAGACCCAGTGGGGTTGCCGGATCCCACAGTCCCGCTAAGCCCACCGTGCCATTAATCACAAAGCGTGCGGTGTCTCTGACGAAGACGTGCCCGGATCCTTGTAAGAGGTCGTTCACGATGACGCTGGGGTAAGTCAGTTCCGCCAACACGCCACCGATGGCGCCGCGAACGGGCTCGGGGACGACGGCGTGGTAGGTTTTGGCAACCGGGCGAATGGCGTGATGATCGACCCACTGATTAAACGTGAAAATGCGGCGATTGGTGCGTTCAAAGGGGTCTTGCGGATTAACCGCGGCGGCTGTGCTCGGCACCGCGTCTGCCAAAACGGGGGCGTTTGGCCACCAACAGATCATCAGCGCTAGCGCTAAGCTGCTCGTCTTCGTCATTATTGTCCTCGATCCGGTGTTTCGGGTGGCAAAGGTTCGCCGCGGTCTAACGCGGCTTGAGAACGGGCGGGCAGGTACTCGCGCAGTTCTTCAATTCGGGCCTTGTAGCGCTCGCGTTGCACCGGCGTGATGGTCGGTGCGGCGAGCGCTTGGCGTAGGGTTTCGATGGCGATGGAAAGTTCGCCATTCATCAAATGATACTCGGCCATGTAGTAATTGGCTTCGGCGCTTTCCCCGGCCGCACTAGCGGCGAGCGCAATGAAGCGCACTTCCGCGGGACTGGGCGGCACGTTATTGAATAAATCCAACAACACGGCGTGCGCCAGTCGGGCGTCGTTGTCGCGCATCAAGCTTTCGGCGTAGCGAATGGTCACCGGCGGATTGCGCGGAAACAGTTCACGCGCGTGTTTGAGCAGCGCGCGTGATTCCGCGAATTGGTGGTTGTCGAGATACGCTTGCCCCAAGTCCACTTGGTACTCAATCACATCTGGGTGACGGTCGGCCAAATTCTTCAATAAGGGCACCGCTTGATCCGCTTGGTGCTCTCGCAGGTACGCCAACGCGCGACCGTACTGACGAACGTCGTTGATCATCGGGTCTTTAAATTGGATTTCGGGATACACTTCCAGTGGGTCTGAGCCAATCGGCAGTTGCATCACCCGCAGCCGTTCCCGCGCCAAGCGGTAGGCGGTCGTGTCCACCGCGCGAATGACTGGCAACTTTGCCGCGCGCGACTTCGCCTCGGCAACCCGCTCGGTGGAAAGGGGGTGGGTTTGCAACAACTCGATCATGTGAGCGTTTTCACCGTAGCCGCCTTCGTGGCGCGCCAGCACGTCGAAAAACGTGGCCATGGCTTGGGGATCGTATCCGGCGCTGGCCATGACGCCAATGCCAATTCGATCGGCCTCAAATTCGTCCTCACGCGAGAAATTCAACTGTTGTTGTGCCGCGGTGCCCTGACCGACCACCATGCCGGCGATGCCGGCGTTGGCGTTGCCCGACGTGGCGCCGATGAGGATCGCCGCGAGCATGGCGGCTGTGGACGCCAAACTCGCGCGCCGCTGATTCAACACCCCGCGGACCGCGTGGCGTTGAGTCACGTGACTGATTTCGTGAGCGAGCACGCTGGCCAATTCGCTTTCGCTGCGGGTGGCCAACACCAGTCCCGCGTTCACGCAAATAAAGCCACCCGGCAACGCGAAGGCGTTGATGGCGCCGTCGCGCACCATGTAAAAGTGAAAGACTCGATTGCCTTCTTGGGCGTGCGCGGCGATCTTGGAGCCGATGTCTTGAATGTATTGATTCAGCACCGGGTCATCAATGAGTTCACCACTGTCCCGCAGTTGCCGCATGATCATCGATCCCACTTGATATTCTTCACTGTTCGTCAGGATCGCGTCTGCGGGCGTGCCAATGTCGGGCAGTTCAGCCGAGGGAGGGGTGTTGATGACGGGGGAAGCGGCCGCGTTATTTAAGCCCACGATCATGAGCGCCGTGGCCAGCGTTCCCGTCATCCATCCAGAGGCTTTTAATGTCATTGTGGTTTGACCCGATGTCGCGCGTGGAGTTCCCGGTTACAACGAGTCGGAAGCGAAGTCCGCCAATCGAGATCGTTCCCCACGCATTAAGGTGAGATGTCCTGCAAACGGCCATCCCCGGAATCGGTTGACCACGTAGGTCAGCCCACAGGTGGTTTCGGTGAGGTAGGGGGTGTCAATTTGGGCGATGTTGCCTAAGCACACGACTTTGGTACCGGGACCTGCGCGGGTGATTAACGCTTTCATTTGCTTTGGCGTTAAGTTTTGCGCTTCATCCAATATGATGTAGCGGTTTAGGAACGTTCGACCCCGCATAAAATTCAAGCTGCGAATTTTGATGCGTTGACGTAACAAATCTTGCGTGGCCGCCCGACCCCAACTGCCACCGTCCTCGCCGTGGGTCAACACTTCGAGGTTGTCCATCAACGCGCCCATCCACGGCTCCATCTTTTCCTCTTCCGTGCCCGGCAGAAAGCCGATGTCCTCGCCCAGCGGCACCGTGACCCGAGTCATGATGATTTCGGTGTAGCGGCGTGTGTCCAAGGTTTGGGCGAGTCCCGCCGCCAACGCCAAGAGGGTCTTACCCGTGCCCGCGACGCCCAACAGCGTCACGAAATCAATGTTGGGGTTCAATAACAAATTCAAGGCAAAATTTTGCTCGCGATTGCGCGCGGTGATGCCCCAGACCGCGTGACGCTCCGTGCGGTAATCGTCCACCAACTCTAAGGTCGCGGTGGTGTTTTTAACTTGCGTTACGCGCGCTTCAATGCCGTGCTCCGCCTCGTCGTAGACCATTAAATTCGGCGACCACTGCGCCAAGTCATCGCCGGTGATTTCGTACAAGGTGTGACTTTGTTCTTTCCAAGAACGCATTTTGTCGCCGTGGCTTTCCCAAAAATTGGCCGGAAGGGCTTGGGTTCCGGTGGGCAATAAGTCGGCATCGTCAATGGTTTGATCCGAAAAGTAGTCTTCCGCGTGCACGCCGACAATCGCGGCCTTAATGCGCAGGTTGATGTCTTTCGACACCAACGTGACTTCCACATCCGGACGCGACACTTTGAGTGCGAGGGTTTGGGTCAATATTTCATTGTCCGCACCCGATCCCGGCAACTCAGGCAATTTCATATCCAGCTTTTTAGTCTGGAAAAACAAATGTCCGGAGCTGTTGGTTTTGCGACCATTGCTCACGGTGGGCAACGGCAATCCTTCGTTGATGGATTGGGTGCTCGCGCTGTGCATAATCTCATCCAGAAATCGACTGACTTGCCGCACGTTACGCGCGGCTTCCGAGACGCCTTTTTTGCCGGCGTCCAACTCTTCCAAGACGATCATGGGGATGTAAATGTCGTGCTCATCGAAACGAAAGAGCGCGGTAGGGTCGTGCATGAGGACGTTGGTGTCGAGGACAAACAGCTTTCGCAACGCAGTCGACTTTGGCATGATGATTTCCTTAGGCTTAACCTTCCGTGTTGTACCAACTTCGGATTAAAGTTCAGTGACGGCTTCGAGCACGGCCTCGACGTGACCTTTGACTTTGACTTTGCGCCATTCGGCACGCAGCACGCCAGTCGCATCGATTAAAAACGTGGAACGCTCAATGCCCATGTAGCGACGGCCATACATGCTTTTTTCAACCCACACCCCAAAGGCGTTGGCCAGAGTTTTGTCTTCATCCGCGACCAACTCAAACGGAAAGCCATGCTTCGCTTTGAACTTTTCATGCGAGGCCACGCCATCCGGGGACACGCCCAGAATCACGGTGTTGCGCTTTTTAAACTGAGCGTGGGCGGCTTTAAAATCCAGTCCTTCTTGCGTACAGCCCGACGTATCGTCCTTGGGGTAAAAGTACACCACCAGATTCGTGCCTTTGAAGTCGATAAAACTGGTCTTGCCGCCGGTGCTCAGCAAGGCTGCGTTTTTGATCTTTTTGCCGACGACGGGCAGTGAGGATGCGGATGCAGAGGTCATAACAATCTCCGAGTGCCTTGATGGACCACCCCTGAGCTCATCGAGGCGTCCGTCGCGAGGGGTGTTTCGGGACGGCGCCGCAGCGATTAGACCTTAAAGGGCTCTAAAATCGAATCCAGGTTTAATTGGTCACAAAAATCCATAAACTCTTCGCGCAACACCCCTAAGTGGATGCGGCTGGGAACATTGATGATTAAGCGCACGCTAAACATTTCGGCACCGGTGTGCGCGGCAGCGTAACTTTTGGTATCCAACTCCGCGATGTCGATGCCGCGTGCGGAGAAAAATCCAGACACGGCGGCCACTATGCCCGTTTGATCCAAACAAATGATGTCCACGCTGTACGGCAACATGTCTTTGCGCGGCGCGCGCGCTTCCGTTCGGCGAATGTCGAGTGCAATCCCGCTGGTTTCGGCAACTTTTTTAAGTTCCGACTCGATTTTGGCAATCGAGTGCCAATTGCCGCTGACCAACAGCGCCATGGAAAACTCCGATCCCAATGCCGCCATGTGGCTTTCGACGACGTTGCCACCGCAATCTGCGATCACGTGCGTGAGATCGTGGACCATGCCGGTTCGATCACCGCCCAACGCCGAGATCGCAATTAACTGTTTCATGACTTTTTCCTTGAGACTGACGCTATTTTATCAAGTTATCGCTTACGATGTCGGTATAGAATACGGACTGGATTCACAGGCCTAGGGCACTCAGTTAAGCGGGAGCAAAGGGTTGAGCATGGAGTTAAGCGGAAGTCTGGTGGCCATCGTTACGCCCATGGAGGCGGACGGGGAGATCGATTGGTTGGCGTGGGATGCGCTCATCGATTGGCATTGTGAGCAGGGCTCGGATGGGATTGTGGTGGTGGGCACCACCGGCGAGTCGCCGACCGTCTCCTTGGAGGAGGCGGTGGAATTGGTGGCGAAGGCGGTGGAACGCGTGGATGGTCGCGTGCCGATCATTGCAGGGGCTGGAACGCACGCCACTGAGTCGACGATTGAGCGGGCACGGGTGTTGGCGGACGCGGGTGCGGATGCGCTGTTGGTGGTCACCCCGTATTACAACAAACCGCCGCAGGCCGGTCTCATCAAACACTTTCTCAGTGTGGCGGACGCCGTGTCAACGCCGATTGTTTTGTACAACGTGCCTGGACGAACGGGGGTGGATTTGCTGCCCTCGAGCACCGCCACGTTGGCCGCGCATCCGCGCATTGTGGCCATTAAAGAAGCGGTGGCGGGACCGGCGCGGGTGCGAGAAATTTTGGATGCCGCAGCGAATTTTACGGTGTTGTCGGGCGATGATCCGACGTTCGTGGCGGCGATGGAAGCCGGTGCGAAGGGCGTCATCTCCGTGTCGGCGAATGTCGTGCCACGAGCGATGCATGAGATCGCCTCGTTGGCGCAACAGGGACGATGGGATGAGGCGAAAGCCTTAGATCAAGCCCTTCAGGAACTCCATCAGGGCATGTTTGTCGAACCCAATCCCATTCCGGCCAAAGCGGCGTTGAAGTTGATGGGGCGAATCGAAAGCGGAATACGCTTGCCGTTGGTCGAGGCCTCTCCGGCCGCCGAAGCAACGGTGCGAGCAGTATTAAAAACGGCGGGAGTATTATGAAGCGAGTAGTGGTGTTGGCGTTGGTGGCCTTGGCCGGCTGTAAGGGGTTGTTTCACCGGAAGGATGAGTGTTTAAAACATCAGCCTTATGAGGATGCGGTGTCGGTGGCGGCATTGCACGGCGCCGGCGATCTTCCGCCACCCGCGAATAAGCAGGCGTTGAAAATCCCGGACGTGGCCAACAGCGACCGACCACGGGTGCAGTGTTTGGATGTGCCGCCGAAATTTCAAGAAGCGACGAGCCAGCCGAAGCCGAAGGCCAACGATCGGTTCCATACGCCCGTACCGTCGACCGATTCGAAAGAAAAATCACAATAAGCCAAGCGCCGCTCGCGAAAGGAGTGCCGATTTACCCTCAGTCAGGGGGTGTCGGCGACTCATTTTAGGCTACAATGCAGGCCTTCGCGGAGAGGTGGCCGAGTGGTCGAAGGCGCTGGACTGGAATTCCAGTAATACCTTCATAGGTATTCGTGGGTTCGAATCCCACCCTCTCCGCCATTATCTAAATAAAATCAAAGCTTTAGCATAGTAGCGAACCGCGGCCGATCGCGTCGCCCATCACTTTGGACAATGCGGTTGCGTTGTTTCCCCAGTGTGAATCGTAATCGGTCTCCTCTGGAGGGTTCGCTGGATGGGGAAGGATAAAACGATCATTCGATCGCTATGCCGAAAAAGCGAAACCCAGTCGGTGCCGAAATGGTCACTCCCCAGAGACGGACGGCCGCTGGTGCTCAGCAACGAATTCGCGATGCTGCGCGGGCGCTAGGGAGATGGGTTCTCAAAGAGTCGTTCGTCCCATCCGATGGCGTGGGCAAACGCGTCTGCTAATTCGCGATAGCCCGCCGGGGTGAAGTGAATCAGATCCGGCGCCATTTTTCGTGGGGTTGATTTCGACCAGCGATAGGCGCTGCCCAATCCACCCATAGCGCGCTGAAGATCAAAGGCCTGACACTGAAACTCGCTGCCCACGCGTTGCTGAATTTGATTGATTTGTGCGTGTATGAGCGAGTATTTGAGCAACTGCTGCTGACGTTGGTGGGTTTTAAGGCGCTTGCGTTTTTTGTGCGCGGCCGGGGTAATCACACCGCGATCCGCGGGGCCCACGAGTAAGCAGGCGGCAGTGGGGAACACGCGGCGCATTTTGGATAACGATGCGCGTAACCCCAATTCGTAGGCACTGGCATCAAATGAAGGCACATTGCCCTCATTGGTGCCAAACCAGAGAACGACGGCATCGTAGTCGTTGGGCGTGAACCATTGCGCCCAGTACTCCACGTTGGCTTTATCAAAGCCCATCACCGTGGCGCCTGGATAGCCAAAACTGTCCAGCGTGAGCGCGGCGCGCGGTGCGGTGGGCAGTTTTAATCCTTGAAAGCGAAACTCAGTCGATTGGGTGGTCAGACTGACAATCGAGATCGGACGCGGTGCGATGATTTCCAACTGCGCCGGTTGCGGTGGGCCTGCTGGCAACTCCACAGTTAACGCCTCGCCGCGGTCTACGCGAATGGCCAGACGTTGGGGAATGTCGCTTTGGTGATACAACACGCTGACGCGGGTTGTCCACGCGGTGCCGTTGGGCAGTCTTAAATCGAAGCTCAGTTGCGCGTCGCTCAACGGCGCGCGGGCGCTCGACAGCCCGGGACCCGGAAATTGCGCCGCTTCGATGCCGGCGTAACTGGCTTCATACTGCCATCCACCGCTGCTGCACACCCGCTTTAAATTCAATCGCACCCCAGGTCGATCGACGGTGGCTGGGATCAACTGGCTGGTCACCGCGTCCAAACCGCTCAATCGAATCAATTCCCCGCTGAAGGACCCGGCGGCCAAGTGACTGTCGCCAAACAACGCCACTTTAAACCCCGATTTGGGATGGGTGATGGTTACCGGAGCCGGTGCGTCCGTCGGGGGCGGCACCGACAACCCCGCAAGGTCGTCGTCGGAGGGCAACTCCATAGGTTCAGTCGGCGCCTTGGGCGTCGTGTGCGGTTTGGGTAAGCAGACGAGCTCGGTGGTGTCGATTCCCATACTGGGGTAGGCACTGATTCGGGTCATGGCGGTCACGACCGGTTCCGCTTGCGCGGTCCACGCACCGAACACACCCGTTCCGGCCACTCCGACGAGCCACAGAGCGAGGAGGAGGGCGGAACGAACCGAAGGGGGCAAAACGTGTCTCATGGGCAGGACCCTGGGTTGGTGCAGTCGCCTTGTGGAGGATCGGCGAGTTTATCGCGAATGGTGTTGGGATCGACGGCCGTGGGGTCCGCCGTGGAGGCGCTGCTGGCGGCTTGAGCACGGTTCGCGACGCCTTTGAGGGCCACCGTCGGCGGTCCTAACCACGGACTCAGCGCGGATGCGTAGGCGCGAATCCCCGGGGCCGTGAGGTGGATGTGATCGCTGACAAAATACTCCGGATGGTCTTTGGACAGCGATTGCCAATCCATCAAATGGACGGTTGGGTAGTCGCTGAGCACTTTTTGCAGCAACGCGTTGTTGTCGTCCACCCACCGTCGTGGTGCGGCGGCGTTGATGAGGACGACCGCTTGGTCCTTGAGCAGGGCTAACAAGTCGCGCAATTGGGTCTCGGTAAAGTAGCCATTCGTGCCCAGATGAACGACGACGAGCGGGGGGAGACTGCCTTGCGCCTTTCGCAACTTCACCAACGCCAGCACGGCCGCCGCTTGACGCCCCACCTCAGCGTCCACTTGAACGCTGGGATAGGCTTGTTTGAGGTAGACGCTGGCGCCCAGCAGCACCGAGTCGCCCACCATCCACACCGCACTGGGGGTGGGATCCGCAACGCTGCTGGGCGGCAATGGGGTCGGCGTCGGTTCGACGACGGTGACGGAGGGGGGAGCGAGGGTGGGCGGCGGTTGGCGCGGGATGGGGGTAGCCATCAGCGCGCTGACGCTCAAAATCGTGGTCACCAAGAGAGCGGTGGCCACGATCAACCCCCGCTGGGTCCACTCGGTGTGCGGTCCGGCTGGGCGGCGAAGGGGGGCGTTGAACGTCGCCGCCACGTTCACAAACCGTCGAGCCCGGATGGGTTTTTCAAGCCACTGATGGCTGCACTCCGTGAGGGCGAGGGTGATGGTGAAACGAGCCAGATGGGTGAGAATGGGGTTCCAAGACACGTCCAGTTCTGGACGCAACAGCGCAAACACCGGCCAGTGCCACACGTATAAGCCATAGGAACGTTCGCCGATCCACCTGAAAGGCTTTAATTCCAGAATGCGCGACAGCACGCTCGCGGGGTGCACGACCATCATCACCACAATGGCGGCCAACACGGACACGGTTAAAAATCCGCCTAAATATAAAAACTCCGAAACGGGGTTCAGTTCAAAGCAACACCACAGCAACCCGGCCAGCGCCATGAGCCCCACGGCGTTGGCCAAACGTGGCAGCGGTCGTCGGGTGTGGCGCAGCCCGGTGGGGGTGAACAACGTGAGCGCGAGCCAAGCGCCAACCATGAGTCCCATGGTGTGGGTGTCCGAACCAAAATAGACTCGGGTGGCATCGGCTTCTAAGGGGTAGCCGTGCGCTAAGGACAAGTGGATGAGTTGGCAAGTGGAGATGAGCGCCAACACCAACGCCGTGTAGCGTAAGCCGACGAGGGCCCCATGCCGCAGTCCCCACCATAAAAACATCGGCCACAGCAAATAGAATTGTTCTTCGATCGCCAGCGACCACAAGTGTTGCAGTAGAGGTTCGCGACCGCTTTGCTCAAAATAGCTGCGTTGATGCAGTATCTCCGCCACATTGGTGGTGTACGTGAGGGCGTACCAGACGTCGTGTTGCAAGGACTCCAAGGCGTCGGGAGCGATCGTGATGGCGGCCAGACTGCACACCACGATGGCGCTCAGCACCACGGGGTATAAGCGCCGCAGTCGGCGCAGGTAAAACTGCCCGAGCGCGATGTCGCGATGGGTGTGCCACTCGCGCAGTAACAATATGGTAATCAGAAACCCGCTGATCACAAAAAACAGGTCAACCCCTAAAAAGCCGCCACTGGGGGTGTGCGGCAAATTGGAGTGAAAGGCCAAGACCAATCCCGCCGCCAGCGCGCGTAAGCCGTCTAAGCCGCTCAAATGGGTCTGGTGATGGGGGGAGTGGCTGTCCATGCGTCCGCGGCGGGTTCAAACGAAACGGCCATGATAACCGATCGCGGATTTTGCTTGGCTTCACCAGCGTTGAAAGCGACTCTTTTTACCCCCCTTTTGCGAGATCGAGGGCTTACAATGAGGCTCTCTCGTCATCGACTCAGGAGTCGATCATGTTGTGGTGGCAATGGGTGTTGGGTGGGTTGATGTTGCTGGCGGCCGAACTGAGTTTCGTGGTCGCGGACTTTTATTTGGTTTTCATTGGTTTGGGGGCGATTGGCACCGGTGTGTGTTTGGTGGTGGGGTTCGCCTTGCCCCCCTGGTCGCAATGGGTGCTCTTCGCCGTCTTGGCGATTGTGGGCTTGGTGTTTTTTAGAGCCAAGGTCTATCGCTATTTAAAACGGCCTGAGGCGGCGGTGTCGCTGCGTTTGATTGGCGAAACGTTCATTTTGAATGAGCCCTGTGAAGCCTATGCAACGGTGACGATTGAGTTTCGTGGCAGCAACTGGGCGTTGCGTCACGTCAATTCGGCAGCTTTGGAGGCGGGCACCTTGGTGCGCGTGATAGGATTGGATGGCTTAACGTTGTTGGTTGAGAAAATCGATGCCCCGGGACCGGGGCGGTCGGTCAATTAAGGGGTTGTGATGGAAAGTTTAATCGTATTTTTTGTGTTGGCCTTTTTGGTGGTGACGGTGATTGCCAAAACCGCCGTGGTGGTTCCGCAGCAAAATGCGGTGGTGGTGGAGAACTTGGGCAAATACAGCCGCACGTTGTCGGCGGGCTTTCACATTCTGGTGCCGTTTATCGAACAAGTGGCGTATCGTCACTCGCTGAAAGAGCAGGCCATTGATGTGGCCGAGCAGGTGTGCATCACTCGCGACAACGTTCAAGTGGGTGTGGACGCGGTGTTGTACATGCAGGTGTTGGATCCGCATTTGGCCTCCTACGGCATCACCAACTACAACTTTGCCATTACCCAGTTGGCGCAAACCACCTTGCGCAGCGAGATTGGTAAAATCGAGTTGGATAAGACGTTTGAAGCGCGGGCCACCATCAACGCCAACGTCGTGGCGGAATTGGACAAAGCCTCGGCGGCGTGGGGCGTTAAGGTCATGCGCTACGAAATCAAAAACATCACACCGCCCAAAGACATTTTGTCGGCGATGGAAAAACAAATGCGCGCCGAGCGCGAGAAGCGCGCCACCATTTTGACCTCGGAAGGCGAGCGTGACGCCAAAATCAACCAAGCGGAAGGCGAAAAGCAGCGGGTGATTAAAGCCTCTGAAGCGAATAAGCAGCAGCAGATTAACGAAGCCGAAGGCCAAGCCGCGGCGATCTTGTTCGTGGCGCGAGCGACGGCGGATGGTCTGAAGCAAGTGGGCGAGGCGTTGCGCATCCCTGGGGGTGCGGAAGCGATGCAATTGCGCATTGGTGAGGAATACGTGAAGCAGTTTGGCAAGATGGCCAAAGAGAGCACAACCTTGGTGGTGCCCGCAGGCCTCAGCGATGTGGCCGGCATGGTGGCCATGGCGAAAAACGTCCTCAACAAAACCCCCGGCTGAGTCGAGCGGGCCTTCACGGCGACGGCGTGGGTTTTGCGCGGATTTGGCCTCGCCCAAACGCGAGGCCTGCCGCGGCTGCCGTAATTGCCGCCATAAAGCCGCTGAAATGCGCGGCCTATGACAGAACCCAGTTTAGGCACTAAAATACCCCCGATCGCCTAAACCGCGATCGTTCAGAACCTCGTTGGTTCTTTCTGTGGTGGTCCGCGTCGGTTTCTTCGCGACGATTCGCCGTAAACCCCGTCAGGCCCGGAAGGGAGCAGCGGTAGCGGATGAAGCGGGTGTTGAAGAGGTGCTGGCGCGGACCGCCTCCCTTCGGTTGGTGGAGTACGCATGAGCTATTTGGTGTTGGCGCGTAAGTGGCGCCCCCGTCGTTTCGAAGAACTCGTGGGCCAAGAACACGTGGTGCGTGCGTTGTCGAATGGCCTAGAGAGTGGGCGCATCCATCACGCGTTTTTGTTTACCGGCACACGCGGCGTGGGCAAAACCACCGTCGCGCGGCTGCTGGCCAAAGCCCTGAACTGCGATCAAGGGGTGTCCAATCATCCCTGTGGCGAGTGTGGGACGTGCAAAGAAATCGAGGAAGGGCGATTTGTTGATTTGATTGAAGTGGACGCGGCCTCGCGCACCAAAGTGGAAGACACCCGCGAACTGTTGGAAAACGTCCAATATGCACCGACCCGTGGTCGGTACAAAGTGTATCTCATCGACGAAGTGCACATGCTCTCGGGGCATTCGTTTAACGCCCTGTTGAAAACCCTCGAAGAGCCCCCGCCGCATGTGAAGTTTTTGTTGGCGACCACCGATCCGCAAAAATTGCCGATCACCGTGGTGTCGCGTTGTTTGCAGTTTCATTTAAAGCGCCTCGTGCCGACGCTGATTGTCAGCCGGTTGGCGCACATCTTGGAGACCGAAGGCATTGCCTTCGAGGCCACGGCGCTGGATTTGTTGGCCCACGCCGCCGACGGCAGTTTGCGCGACGCGTTGAGCTTGCTGGACCAGGCTTTGGTCTACGGCGCGGGTCAGATCCTCGACGCCGATGTGCGTAAGATGTTGGGCACCATTGATCGCAGTCACGTGTTGGCGTTGATTCAAGCGCTCGCCGCCAGCGACGCCGAAGCCTTGTTGGCGGTGATGGCCGACATGGAACCGAAGGCTTTGGATTACCATCAGGTGCTGGGCGAGTGCTCCGAGGCCGTCTTGCGCCTGACGCGCGAACAGTGGGTTCCGGGTACGGGGTTTATGGATTATTCCGAGCCGCAACCGTGGCTGAACATCGCGGCCGCGGTCAGTGCCGAAGAACTTCAATTGTGGTACCAAATTCTGTTGCTCGGACGCCGTGACATGAGTCTGGCGTTGAGTGCGAAGAGTGGTTTTGAGATGACGATGCTGCGCTGTTTGGCGTTTCGCCCCGATGACGGCGATGGTCAGAGCGTGACGGGCGGCAGTCGGCCCAGTCGGGCGCGCGCCGCCGGTGTGGTCCGACCGGCGGCTCGGTCGGAGGGCATTGTGAACGAACAAGCGTCCAACGACCCGAGCTTGCCGAAGGCGTTGCCCACGCGGGGTCATTTGAGTGCGGTTCCCAAGTCGGAACCCGTCGTGCCCATCATGCCAGCGCAATGGAGCGATCCCGCGCAGTTTCCGGAGTGGGTTCAGTCCTTGCCATTGCGTGGCGCGTTGCAGGCGTTGTTGTCGCATTGTTCCTTGCTCGAGGCGTCCCCGGAGCGCTTGCGCCTGCGCTTGGATTCCAAAGGGTTTAGTTTTTACACCACCGAGCGGGTGGCGCAACTGGAGGCGTTGATTCACAACCTCACCAAGTTGTCGGTCGCTGTGGTGATGGAACGAGCACCGGACGCGGCGGTGGCGGCAGCGGATCCATCGGTGCCTCGCCCAGTGAACGCCGCCACGACGTTGGCGGAACGACAAAGCACTCAGCAGCGACAAGCGCAGTCCCAGGCTCAGCAGTTATTTCTAAGCGATCCGGTGGTCAAGGCGTTGCGTGAAAAATTTCAGGCAGATGTGAAGCTTGAGACGGTAAAACCACTTCAACGAGGTTCATGATGAAAGGGAATATTGGTCAAATGATGCGTCAGGCCCAACAGATGCAAGAGAATATGCAGCGGGCTCAAAATGAAATCGAACACACCGAAGTGACGGGCACGGCCAGCGCTGGATTGGTCACCGTGACGATGAGCGGCAAACACGAACTCAAACGCATTAAGATCGATCCCAAGGCCGTCAGCGACGACGTTGACATGTTGGAAGATTTGGTGATGGTGGCGGTCAACGACGCCGTGCGTCAAATCACCGAATTGACCAATCAAAAGCTCTCCGGTGCGATGGGCGGGTTGCGCTTGCCGCCGGGCATGAAGATGCCGTTCTAACGGCATCTCTGGCGTTGTCCATGAATTTTTCACCCGCATTATCGGCGTTGATCGCCGCGCTCAAGCGACTGCCCGGCGTCGGGCCCAAGTCGGCACAGCGCATGGCGTTTCATTTGCTCGAGCGCGATCGAGCGGCGGCAACGCTGATGGTTCAAAGCCTTCAAACCGCGCTCGACACAGTGGTGCATTGCGAGCGTTGTCGAATGTTGTGCGATGGGCCCTTATGCCCGATCTGTCAGAACACGGCGCGCGACAGCAGCGTGGTGTGTGTGGTGGAATCCCCCGCCGACGTGGTGGCGATTGAACAAGCGGCGGGGTATCGCGGACGCTATTTCGTGCTCATGGGGCACTTATCGCCGCTGGACGGGATTGGGCCGCACGAGTTGGGCGTGCCGTTATTGGAACAACTCATTGATCAGCCCGAGGTCAAAGAACTCATTTTGGCCACCAACCCCACCGTCGAAGGGGAGGCCACCGCGCACTTCCTCGCCGAATTGGCGCGCAAGCGGCACATTAAGGCGTCGCGGATTGCTCACGGTGTGCCGGTGGGCGGCGAACTGGAATACGTTGATGGCGGCACCTTGGCGCACGCCTTGGCGGGCCGGTTAACCTTAGAGTAAGTGCGGTTACGCGCCTAGCCGTTTGGCCAGGCGCAGCAAGTCGACGTAGCTGTGGTAGCGTCGCGCACTGATGTGGCCGGCCTGTAAGGCCGCTTTGACCGCGCAGCGCGGTTCTTCCAGATGTTGGCAGTTGTTGAAGTGGCATTGCCCACGGTATTCCGCAATTTCTTTGAAGCCAAATTGCAGTTGCGCTTGCGTCGGCAAGGGCGGGGCAAAATCCCGCACACCGGGCGAGTCGATGAGTTCGCCACCGGAGGGCACGTGGTAGCGAATGCTCACGGTGGTGGTGTGCTTGCCTTCTTGCGAACTGTCGGACAACGCTTGAGTGCGTTGCGCGGCGTCGGGCACTAAGGCGTTGGTTAACGTCGATTTGCCCACGCCCGACTGACCGACCAACACACTGACCTTTGCCATCAGGCAGCGTTGTAAGTTCTGCAGCGAGTCGTCCGCGCGATGGTGGGTGGTGATGACGTCTACGCCCAAGCGTTTGAAATCGTCCAGTGCGGCGAGATCGGCCGCGGCCAAGGGGAGGTCGGATTTGTTGTGCACCAGCACAAAGCTCAGGCCTTCAAACTCGGCCGCGGCGGCGTATCGATCCATTAACACCCAATCTGGTTGAGGTGTGGCGGCGATGACGGCGATGATTTGATCGACGTTGGCGCACACCACTTCGGTTTTGCCGCGCGCCGTCACGCGTTTTAATTCCGAACGGCGTTTCAATACCTTGGTGACAATCCACGTGGCCGCATCGCCGGTGGGTGCGAGTTCCACGTCGTCGTTGCACACGGGGGTGGGTTTAACGCGCCGGGCGTTAATGGTGTAGACTTCACCCCGACACTCGACCAAACACTGTTGACCGTAAAACGCCAGGACCCGTCCGCTGTGTGGGCTCATGCGCCCAAAGCCCGAACGCGCTCCACCACACTTGGATGCGAGGCAAAAAATCGCGCGTACCACGGATCGGGCACCAGGCAACTCGCGTTGTCGCGCACCAGCTTTTTCAACGCACTCGCCAGTTGTTGTGACGAACTGTGTTGCGCGGCGAACGCATCCGCTTCGTACTCGTGGCGACGCGATAAAGCATTCTGCAGCGGTTGAAGGGGCCAACTGATGAGTTGGAGGGCCAAGAGGCCGACCACCAGCAACATGCCGGGACTTAAGCTCAGATGCACACTCGTAAAGACCGCAGCGCTCTGACTGAGTTGTCCCAACACCCAAAACCCAACTCCCAACAGCGCTACGCTGATGAGCAGTTGGCTGCGGATGTGGTTGAGTTTGAAATGCCCCAATTCGTGGGCCAACACCGCTCGGAGTTCGTCCGGGTTCAGCCGCTCGAGCAGGGTGTCGTAGAAGACGATGCGTTTGGATTGTCCAAACCCCGTGAAATACGCGTTGCCGTGGGTGGAACGACGGGAGCCATCCATCACAAAGACCCCTTTGGCCTTAAATCCCACGTCGGCGAGCAGCTGATCGATGCGCGCTTTCAGCGCCGGGTCGTCCAGTGGTTTAAATTGATTGAATAACGGTGCGATGACCGTGGGGTAGAGCAGCGTCAGGGTTAAACTGAATCCCACAAACACCAAATAGGCCACCCACCACCAGTTCGGGCCCAAGCTGGCCATGGCCCACAACACAAACACCAACAGCGGCACTCCCAACAGCAGCCCAAGGCCAATGGACAGCAGTTGATCTTTCACAAATAAGCCCACCGTGCTCTGATTGAATCCAAAGCGCGCTTCCAATCCAAACGTGCGATAGGCCGCGAATGGCCAGTCGATGACCATGCCCACCGCCAATACCGTTAATGTTAGGGCCACGCCATGACTGAGCGAGGTCGGGGGGGTGTTGGGCATCCAAGCCTCGAGCGCGTGGTCCAAGCGCGCGAGACCGCCCGCCACAATCCACATCAGCAACACGAGGGCCTCGACGAGTAATTCAAGGCGGGCCAAGCGAAGTTTGGCCAGCCCATAGCGCGTGGCTTTGAGTTGATCGTCGGCGGTGTAGTCGTTTTCAAACCCCGCGGGCAACGCGTGGCTTTGCTGTTGAATGGCGCGCCCTTGGCGCGCCAACAAGACCCATTGAAGGGTGTAATACAGTGCCCATAACCCACAAAAGGTGTCCATGACCGGCTTCCAATGTTCAACCGCAGCTCGGCTTATTTTACGGCATTTGAATGGGCAACACGGTCGAGAGAGGGGTTTATTCAGTCGCGTCGGTCGCCGTGCGATAGGCGTCGTGCCAAAGGCGCCAATTGACCCAATCTCAACCTGTTAAACTGCGCGAGCACAACGACGGCGAGGAGAGGATCGTGGATAACCAGAACGTGAACCCCGAACGGGCGCGTTGGGTGTGGATGGATTGTGAAATGACTGGTTTGGATCCGCGGGTAAACCGCTTAATTGAGATCGCAACCATCGTCACCGATACCGATCTCACCATCCTCGCGGAGGGACCGGTGCTCGCGATTCACCAACCGCCCGAGGTGTTGGCGGCCATGGACGAGTGGAATCAAACCACACACGGCGCCAGTGGTTTGCTGGAGCGTGTGCAGCGGTCGACGATCACGGAAGCCGAGGCGGAGCGCCAAACGCTCGAGTTCATACGGGAGTGGGTCCCAATGCCACGGACGTCGCCGTTGTGCGGCAACAGCATTGGGCAGGATCGGCGATTTTTGCGCAAGTACATGCCCTCGTTAGAGGCGCATTTCCATTATCGAAATTTGGACGTGAGCACCCTAAAGGTCTTGGCGCAAGCCTGGTCGCCCTCGTTGCTCACCAAAATCAGTAAACCCACCGATCATCAGGCGCTCTCGGACGTGCGCGCGTCCATCGCGGAGTGTCGGGTGTATCGGCAGCATCTGTCATGGCCATCGGAGCGCGTATGAGCGCCATCCACCCCACCAAGCGCGCGGTGTGGTGGGGTCTGCTCGTGGTGCTGTTGGCTGTGGGCATCGCTGGCCGTGTGTACTACACCCCAGATGAGCCGCGGGAGGCGAGCTTGGTGATGTCCATGGTGCACCAAAGCGACTGGTCGCTGCCCGAATTGGCGGGGCGGACGTTCGCGGAAAAGCCGCCGCTGTTGTATTGGCTGTCGGCGGCGCTCGTGAGGGGGTTTTTGGGGTCATCGGAGTGGGTGACGCGGTTGCCGAACCTAGGGTACGGGTTGCTGTGCGCGTTTGCGTTGAGTCGGCTGGGGCGGCGCATCGGCGGCGAGCGTGTGGGGGCGGTGAGTGGGCTTTTGGCCCTCACCATGCTGCAGAGTTATTTGGCGTTGATTTGGTTGGCCACCGATGCGCCTCTGGTGGCTGGCGTGTCCTGCGCCTTGGTTGGACTGTTTCGATTGGCGGAGGCGCCCGAGGAACCCCTGAGGCGGGCCTTGGTGTGGCTGTTCGCGGGGCTGTGGATTGCGTTTTTTGCCAAAGGCTTGGCGGGGTGGTTGGTGCCGGGCGTTGGGTTTTTGGGCGTTGTTGTCGTGGAACGACGGTTTACGGTGCTGCGGCGTGGTGAATTTTGGGTGGGGGCGATGCTGTTGCTGTTGTCGGTGTTGGCCTGGGTCGGTTGGGTGGCGCTGCGCGCGGATGGGTTGGCGCAATTGAAGATTCTGTTTTGGTACAACTTGGCCGGGCGCTTTACCGACGTGGCGGCACCGACTCTGTATCACTACAGTGACGGTCACCCCAACACGCCTTTCAAATACCTGCTGGAATTGCCCTTATATGGCTTGCCTTGGTTGGGCTGGTGGTTGGGCTCCGTGAGGATGATGGCGCAATCGCTGCGCGCCAACAGCGACCGTGGGTACACCCGGTTGTGGTGGTGGACCGTGGTGGGGGTGCTGGTGTTGTTGTCGCTCGCGCGCACCGCCCGGGGCGTGTACATTGCACCCCTGTTGCCGCTCATGGCCGTGAGCATGGCGTTGTACGCCAACCGGTCTCAGGCAGTGTGGGATCGGCTGGACCGGTGGCTGTGGCGGTTGAATGGCGTGTGTCTGGTTGGGATGGCGGCGGTGTTGACCACACTCACCGCCGTCATTTGTTTTGCACCGAATCCGCCCGTGCACGCGCTCTGGGGGGTGGTGGCCGTGGTGGGCTTCGGGGTGCTGGTGGGGATCTTGGTTACGGGCCCCTCCATGGGAATCGACGCCCTGCATCGGCAGTTGTGGGCAGCGGTGGTGTTGTACAGCCTCGTCTTGGCGCCGTTGTACGGGTGTTTGAATCAGTGGCTCAGTTTGCCGACGATGGCGGCGCAAGTGACGGCGGTGAGCGCTCGCGCCCCGTTGCAGTTGTGGGAACCCGATGAAACCACGCAAGCGATGGCCACGTTGTATTGGCCACAAGCCGTGGCCGCCGATGCGGATCATCCGCCCACCCCGCGCGCGACAACCGCGGTCGTCTCGTTAACCTCCACCCACTGGGCGGTGTCCCGTTACTTAGCCTTATTAGGGTATCGCGTTGGTCCGCTCGCGGCGCCGCCGCGACCCGAGTCGCCACGCGGCTACGACGAATTTGAACTCGGTTGTCGCTTTGAACGCCCAGGCGGGCGCGTGTTGCTGCTGTGGGTGAGTAAAGATCAAGCCGCCGCGGTTCACGAACGCTGTCGGTCGGCTGGGTTAAGCTTGTGATGGGTTTTGGTGCGACCCGAGAAACACGCACCGCCGGCGGAGATCATCCCGATATGAACACGTCCCTCATCACCCTACACGGTCACTGTCACTGTCAGGCGGTGCGCTTTGAATGCGATACGCCGCAGGTGGTGTCGGTGCTCGAGTGCAACTGCTCCATTTGCAGTTTAACCGGCTACCTGCATTTGATCGTGCCCAAAGCGCGTTTTCGGTTGTTGCAAGGTCAAGCGTCGCTGACCGAGTACCGATTCAACACGCAACAAGCGCAGCACTGGTTTTGTAAAGTCTGCGGCATCAAAACCTTCTATGTGCCGCGGTCGCACCCAGACTGCGTGTCGGTTCATTTGAACGCCGTCGATGCGTCTCGGTTAACGGTGACGCGCGTGCCCTTTGATGGGCGGCAATGGGAAGCCGCCAAGGCCCGCTTGAGCGGGTCCGTTGGCGAGTAGGGGGTTTTGCTTAAGCGGGCGTTCGCGACGACTGGGTGAGGCGTAACCAGGTCTCCAACACCGTGTCGGGGTTTAACGACAAACTGCTGATGCCTTCTTGCACCAACCAATCGGCGAGGTCTGGGTGATCCGAGGGGCCTTGCCCACAGATGCCCACGTATTTATTGGCCTTGCGACAGGCGCGAATCGCCAGCGACAACGCCGCTTTGACCGCGGGATCGCGCTCATCAAAATGACTGGCCATAGAGCCCGAATCGCGATCCACGCCCAACACCAATTGCGTCATGTCATTGGAGCCAATCGAGAAGCCATCGAAATATTCTAAGAATTGATCGGCGAGCAGGGCATTGGTGGGCAACTCGCACATCATCATGATTTTGAGGTCGTGTTCCCCACGCTTGAGACCATTTTGCTCCATTAAATCAATAACCGCTTTGGCTTCCGTTAGGGAGCGCACAAACGGCACCATCACTTGAACGTTCTTCAGACCCATGGTTTCGCGCACGTATTTCAGTGCCCGACACTCCAATTCAAAGCAGGGTTGAAATTGCGGATTGAGGTAGCGAGCGGCACCGCGGAATCCCAACATCGGGTTTTCCTCGTGGGCTTCATAGCGATTGCCACCGATCAAGTTGGCGTACTCGTTGGATTTAAAATCCGACAACCGCACAATGACGGTGTGCGGCGCAAACGCCGCGCCGATTTGCGCGATGCCCTCGGCCATTTTGTGCACGTAGAAGGTCACGGGATCGGGGTAGCCGGCCATGTGGCGTTTGATTTGCGCTTTGACGGCGGGCACTTGTTCATCAAATTCCAACAACGCTTTGGGGTGCACGCCGATCATGCGGTTGATGATGAATTCCAATCGCGCCAAGCCCACGCCTTGATTGGGAATTGCGGCAAAATCGAAGGCGCGGTCGGGGTTGCCCACGTTCATGGTCATGCCCACGGGTGGGGACGGCAGCGCTTGCGTGGCCACGTCGGTGCGCTCAAACTCCAATAAGCCTTCGTAGACGTGGCCAATGTCCCCTTCGGCACACGAGACGGTTACTTTGGTGCCTTCTGCGATGTGCTGGGTGGCGTCGTTGCACCCCACCACCGCGGGAATGCCCAACTCACGGGCGATGATCGCGGCGTGACAGGTTCGGCCACCGCGATTGGTGACGATGGCCGCGGCTTTTTTCATCACCGGCTCCCAATCGGGATCGGTCATGTCTGTGACGAGGACATCACCGGGTTGAACGCGCACCAACTCGCTCACGTCTTTAATCAACCGCGCTACGCCGGAGCCGATTCGGCTACCAATGGCTCGGCCTTGCGCGAGGACTTTCGATTGGCCGTGCAGCTTAAAGCGTTCGATGGAGCCGCCTTGTCGCGACTGAACGGTTTCGGGCCGCGCTTGCAGAATGTAGACTTGACGCGTGTCGCCATCCAATCCCCATTCGATGTCCATGGGGCAGCCGTAGTGGTCTTCGATGATGAGCGCTTGGCGCGCCAGTTCTTCAATCACCGCGTCGTCGATGGAGAAGGTGAGTTGCTCAGCTTCGGTCACCGCGACGGTTTTGACGCGTTCGCCCGGCTCGTTCGAATACACCATCTTCAGGGCTTTACCGCCGAGGTTTTTGCGGACGATGGCCGGGCGCTTGGCACGAATGTTGGGCTTATACACATAGAACTCGTCCGGGTTGACCGCGCCTTGCACCACCGTCTCGCCCAATCCGTAGGACGCGGTGATGAACACCACGTCCTTGAAACCGGATTCGGTGTCCAAGGTGAACATCACACCCGCCGCGCCGCGGTCCGAACGCACCATGTGTTGAATTCCGACCGACAACGCCACTTGCGCGTGAGCAAAGCCTTGGTGTACGCGATACGCGATGGCGCGATCGTTGTACAACGACGCGAAGACTTCGTGAACGGCTTGGAGCAGCGCGGTTTCGCCCACCACATTGAGGAGGGTTTCTTGTTGACCGGCAAACGAGGCGTCGGGCAAATCTTCGGCCGTGGCACTGGAGCGCACGGCCACCGCAATGCTTGATCCGCCCATTTTTTGGTACGCGGCCAACAGTTCTGACTCTAAGGCCGGAGGCAGGGGCGTGTTCAAAATCCACTGGCGAATCTCGAGCCCCGTTTGCGCCAGCGCTTTCAGGTCGTCCACATCCAGTCGATTCAACGCATCGTCGATTTTGGCTTTGAGACCGGATTGATTTAAAAAGTCGCGATAGGCGAGCGCGGTGGTTGCGAATCCGGTGGGAACGCGCACCCCCAGTTGGGTGAGGTGGCTGATCATTTCACCGAGCGAGGCATTTTTACCGCCAACGGTGTCGACATCGTGTTTGCTGCAGGACTCAAAGGGCAGTAAATAGGCGCTCATAGTGCAGTCTCGTCTGGTCAAAAGGCTAGATTGTGCATCAAATTACGCCGCTGTGCACAAGCGCGGAACGGGAAGCTTTGCAATCGATTGTAAGTTCGCTTTCATTGTGGCCGCAGTACAGGTACCCTATGGCGTGTCGAGTGGGGCCACATGGAAGAGATCATGCGCAGTGTGTATTTTGTATCCGACCAGACGGGTGTGACCGCCGAGACCATGGGGCACAGTCTGCTCACACAGTTTTCGGACGTCGAACTAAAAACCACCACCATTCCGTTCATTTCCAATGCGGAGGCCGCGCAGTTGGCCCGCGCCCAAATAGAAGCGGAAGCACGCAAGAACGGCCTTCGGCCCATTATTTTCAGCACCATCTTGGACGACGAGGTGCGGGCCATCCTCTTGGGCATTGATGCGGTGTTTTTGGATTTTTTCTCGGCCTTCGTCACGCCGATTGAAGTGGAATTGGGCGTCAAAGGATCGAAGGTGGCGGGTCGGGCACACGGCATGTCCGATACGGCGTCGTACACCGCGCGCATCAACGCCACCAATTTTGCGATGGCCAACGACGACGGCGCCAACACCAAAGATTACGAAAACGCTGATGTGATTTTGGTGGGCGTGTCTCGTTCGGGTAAAACCCCCACTTGTTTGTACATGGCCTTGCAATACGGCGTCTATGCCGCCAACTATCCCTTAACCGACGACGATCTGGACAGCTCGCGAGTGCCCGCGACCTTGCGGCCGTTTCACCACAAGCTGGCCGGACTCATCATTGATCCCAACCGACTCATGGAAATTCGTCACGAACGACGTCCCAACTCGCGCTACGCCTCGGCCAATCAAGTGGAATACGAATGTCGTCAAGCGGAAATGATTTTTACGCGCAATGGCATCGTTCACTTTGATACCACCACCTGTTCGATTGAAGAAATCGGCAGCCGCATTTTACAAAACCTCAAACTCAATCGCCGCGTGCACCCATGAGCGAGCGGTTTGACTTGCCGCCCACCGTCGTCTCTTGGCGTACGCGGCCGCAAAGTTTCGGTGCGCTCATGGCACTGTATGAGGACAATTATCGGCGGCTTCTGAAATTGATGGGGGATTTTCGGGGAATCGCGCCGGTCACCGTGAGTTCCATTGAGGGCGATTGTGATCTCAAAATCACGCTGTTGGAGCGGACGCCGTACACCATCACCTTGCAACTGACCTACGAATTTTTACCACAAACCGAACTCAACGACGCGCCGAATCTGTGTGTGCGTATCTTTGAAGACGCCCGTTTGTGTTCCGCCGAGGCGCTCTTTGATCATCCCAAAGCGCGGACGTTATCCGCACGATGGCAGCGAAATATATTTTTAAACAAGTGGTTGGAATATTTGTGGGATCGAGGGTACACCGTGTCGACGCTGTAAAAGCGCTCGCGTGGTGCTCGAGGTCGAAAGGGCAGGGTTCAGTCGCCTGGCTGGCAAGGGCACCCGTGCCCCCATGGTTGAATTTTTCTTAGAAAAGCACGGTGATGGATACCGTTCAAAGAATATTTCAATCGAAGCGCTGCTGAGCACGTTAGCGTGGGATACGCCCTACCGCACCACTGATGGACGTGGTCGCGGACCGCACCCGCCCGCCGCTCGACTGGCTCAATCCGACTGACTCAATCCGGCTGGCTCAAACGATAGGGGCGGGGTTTCTGTCCAGTACCAAACGGCAAACTGGACATCAACAAGACCTTGGCGCTGTTGACTCTCGACGTTCCTGAATTGCAACTAGGCGGACAAGCAGCCCTAGCCTCGCGTGGTACCCGTCATAATCGTATGCATCATAGCGAGCGACTTGGAAGCGCGAGTCGTTGGATAGCCGTTACCCGGGATAAAAAATAGTGCATCTTAAAAAATGAACCCAGCATACGTTCAAACCGTTAATGGACTGTTGGACATTGCGCCGATGGTATTTCAACAACCTCGATTGGCGATGACAGGAGGGGTGGCGCTGAACCTGTTCGTTCAGGACTCGCCACGGTTGTCCGTGGACATTGACGTGGTATTCATGGATCACAGCCCGATCGGGTAACCGCCCTCCCTGAAGTGAGGTGGTTTTTTTATTGGTGGCGGAACACGGAACCGAACCCGCGTCCGCTCTTAACACCAAGTCCGTCCGCAAGCTTGTAGTCCCAGATTTCGAACAAACGGCCGATTTCTTGGACGTTCGCCCGGTCAAGCATTCCGTCACGGTCGTGGTTTTCGATTCGTGCAATGGTAGCCAGTCGCCATCCGAGGTGAGGAACAGAATGGAAGCGCCGGATGGTAATGCATTTGCATTGACAAGACAAGGCGATTGCATTACCATGAGTGCTGTACATCCCTTTAATCGGAGCGCGCTATGGCTGCCACCCTTGAAGTTGAATCCACCCTGACCGACCGCTACCAGACCACGGTGCCGGAAACAGTTCGCCGTGCCTTGAGGCTGGGCAAGCGGGACAAGATTCACTACACGATCCGTCCCGGCGGCGAAGTCGTGCTCTCTCGCGTGGAAATTACCGAGGAAGATGATCCGGTGCTCGGGCAGTTCTTGGGCTTTCTGTCCCGCGACATTGCCAACCATCCAGAACGGCTCCAGGCCGTTGACGCCAGTCTCGTGCAACGAATTCATTCGTTGGTCGGTGGCATCGAAGTCGATCTTGATGCTGCCTTATCGGCAGACGATGAATGAGCAGGAGTCAACCCGCTCCCTTGGTGGTCAATGGCTGGACCATCTTCGCACACCCGCTGTTCCTCGCCGAGCTTGAGACAATCACTCGGCAGGTCGAAGCGCTCAAGCAAAAAGACCCTGTCGGATTCACCAAGAAAAATGCCACCAAGCGACTGACAGCGATTGCCAAGCTGGCGTTTGAGGTGATTCCACAAGATCCGGCGCGGGCCGAATACCGGCAAGGCAACACGCTGGGCGACGACCACAAGCATTGGTTTCGCGCCAAGTTCTTCCAGCAATATCGGCTGTTTTTCCGCTATCACGCACCCAGCAAAGTGATCGTCTACGCGTGGGTGAACGACGAGGACACCAAACGCGCCTACGAGAGCAGCGACGATGCCTACCGTGTGTTTCGCAAGATGCTGGAAAGTGGCCATCCACCGGACGACTGGAATCAACTACTGGCAGAGGCGCATACCGAGAGCGACCGACTTCAGCGCATCGCAGCAGGGGTGGCGCAGGTGCAGCCCTGAATTGAGCGCCGCGCTTGCCTTCCATGGCAAACAGAGTTGTTATGGTGGCATTTGGCCAGGAGAAGAAAATGCACTACCCCGTGATGACAGAACGGCAAGTTGCCGCCCGATGGAAAGTCAGTCTGTAAACCATGCGACGCTGGCGGCAAGACAAGGTTCGCCCAGCATGGTACAAACTTTTTCATCACGTCCGCTACCACGAGGCAGACGTTTTCGATTTTGAGCAACAAAGCGCCCAGCACTGGCTCACAATTCTTGGCGACCGCGAGCGCGTCCCTCGCATCGTGACGCATCCGCCGAAAGAAATCCCCACTCCCAAAGATCAGGACATCCAAGCTGACCCGGCGGTGCATTACGTCAGCGCCAAGGAGGTTGTTGCCGCCACCGGTTTGCCAGGCCATCTATTTCAAGATCGCGCTGCTCGGGATCGTAAGCGCATCCCGTACTTGATGCTGGTCGGCAACCTGCGTTTCTCGATAGAAGCCATTTTTCAATGGGAGTTGGCGAACAGCGTGCCGGGCATCACGCCAGAACCGCCTCCTGCCATTGCCGCAGCAGAAACTGATAGTCAGCCCGAGGCGCCGGTGCGCATCCCGCGTTGGTACGAAATCGCCCAAGAGCTGGAGGGTAGTTCGATTCCCCGCAGTGTCCAAACAGATGTCCCTGTTTTTGGTTTAAATGGCACTGTTTAGGGCATTTGTTCGCGAGTGGCGGAGTACGGAACCGAACCGGCGTCCGCTATTAACACCAGGTCTATCCGCAAGTTTGTAGTTCCAGATTTAGAAAAATGGGCGATTTCGTGAACATTTTCCGGACTGAATTGGCAGACATTCTCGTCCGGTTTGATGCGACCGACTGGTAGCCAGTCGCCCTCCGAGGTTCGAAGGTTGCCCATGCTGTAAGGGGCCTTGTAGACACAATGTGTCATTTGTACTAACATTGAGTCCACTGTACATCTTAAGGGGATTTGCCATGACTGCCACTACGACCGCTCGTTCGGCCCGGCTCGGCCTGCGCGCGACACCAGAACAGGAAGCCGTTCTCCGTCGCGCCGCTGATGTAGCACACAAATCATTAACTGATTTCATTCTCGATGCCGCTTACCAAGCGGCCGAGCACACCTTGCTCGATCAAAGATTGTTTATGGTTTCCGGCAGTCAGTACCAAGCGCTCCTAGAAATGCTGGATCGACCGGCGTCTGACAACCCTGGTCTTGCCAAGTTGTTCTCCCGGCGTCCGGTGTGGGCAGAAAAATGAGTCTATCGGCGCCACAATCACTGGATGCGAATCATCGGCTGGTAGAATTTGACTGCGGAAATCCGGCCCTCACCGACTGGCTGCTGCGCCACGCACGCCAAGCTCAAGGTAGCGGTTCAGCGAAAACATTCGTCGCCTGTGATGGAAGTCGCGTTGCCGGGTACTTCAGTTTGACCGTTGGGCAGATCGACACGCTCGACGCTCCCGAGCGGATTCGTCGCGGGATGGGCCAGTACCCGATTCCGCTGGTCATTCTGGCGCGGCTTGCTGTTGATCTTGATTACCAAAAACAAGGTCTTGGTTTCAGCCTGTTGCAAGACGCTATTCGCCGAACGGTTGCAATTGCAGAACACGCAGGCATTCGGGCTCTGCTGACGCATCCCATCGATGTAAAGGCCGATGCGTTTTATCGTCGTTTTGGCTTCGAGTCGACACCAACACACGAAAAGCAACTGATTCTGCTGCTCAAAGATGCACGACGTTTTGTTTGAACAGCACAATGAAATCGAATGCTCGCAGGCATGGGTGAGACAAGTTCGACCGCGTAGTGCTGACGCGCTTGCCTTCCATGGTGAACAGAGGTGTCATGGTGGCCCCCCAGTTAAGCTTAGGGGCGTGATGATGAGGATTACTAAAAGCAATTGTTGTTGACCTTCAGTTTGGCTTATTGATTTCTATTGCAAACATGTAACACCCCAAGAGCCGAAATGGTCATCAATTCGAACAACCCATGTTGGTGCTTGGCGCTCAGGGTCTCCAAGCTGAGCAACCCCATAGACATATTTTCCATTTTCGAGCGGAAGCAAAGAAAAAATCCAGACATCTGCATAAACCAAATCCTTAGGAAGTCTTTGAGCCACTTTCCTTGGATACCATTCACCTCCCCCAGTGTACAAAAAGATGATGAGAGTTTTTCCTGCAGCATACGCTGGGCCACCCTTTTTAACTTTTGAGTTGTACGCCTGGAGAACTCGGCACTCAATCGATGACTCAGTTTCATGCGGTGTACGAGGTTTACCAACCATGACATGCTCCGTTAGCCAAGATGCATTTGTTTGAAAATTGACTATGACCCCATCACCCCGTTGAGGATCGCTTGTGAAGGTGAAGCAGTCCTTTCCTGCATTGGCGTTCAGGACTGCGCATATTAGCCAGTTTCCTAGAATTTCGCGCGAACGTAATTCTCCAAATTTTTGGAATGGTCTCCCCGTCACGAGGTGATTTCCATCTCGTACAAATGGTTCGATTTCTTTTAACGCAATTACAAGGTTCTTGAACCTGGTCACTTGATATTTCATAAATGTTAAGTATGCGTTGTCTGCAGAACTCCATCAAACGTGGCTTTTTGCAGGCACTGTGCCCAAACGTGAACTCATCAACTACTCCATAATCATGACATCGTCCATACGTAGCTCGGCCAGACCATTCATGTAGTGCTTCCAGCAATCTGATTGGGATGGCGTCTTGCCCGGAGCATTATGGGACGTGAAAACTTGATCGACGAGCCGATTCAAGCTGGTCTTTGGTGCCCGGACATTCGCAAAAACCGTGAGGATCTGACCATCATCATGGAGTTTGGCAATGAGGCGTATGGCCACAACACCCACTGGCTTGAAGAGCGAGAGGCTTGATCGCTTAACTGGTCGAAACCTTCACTTATTCATTACTATCTTTGCACCAGCACTTTGAGATAAAAATCCATCTATTCGACACGCGCATAACTTATTGCTCTATAACGCATTCTGCGTGTGCTCAAGCGTGAGAGTTTGAAAAAATTCCGTGAGGAAAGAGAGGCAGACTATGAGATTTCCTGCCAGAAGTGGGCACATGAGCCTGAGGGTCCAGGCACACGCAAAATCGAGTACGGCCCGCGAACAATGGGAATAGCACAAACGAAAACGCCCAACTGAGAACAGTTGGGCGCTTGATACTGGTGGAGCGGAGGAGGATCGAACTCCCGACCTTCGCATTGCGAACGCGACGCTCTCCCAGCTGAGCTACCGCCCCAACCAGCGCGTACATTACCACTTTGGAGTATTTTTCTCAATTCAATCAGCTCATCGATTGGTGCTTTGGTTGATTTTTGACGCGCGATGGGGCTTGCTTTGGTTATGATGGAGGCCGTCGTGGTGGTTTTTTGAAATGTTATGGCGCACCGGTTCTCCTTAGGAGTCTTGATCGTCGCCGCGGGGCAGTCCAGCCGCTTGGGGCGCTCCAAAGCGCAGCTGAAGGTGCACGGTCGAACCCTATTGGAGTGGCAAGTGGCCAAGGCGCGGCGCCTCAATCCGGCTTGGATTGGCGTGGTGTTGGCCGACCCATCCAACGCGTTGAGTCGCCGGTGGGTTAAGCCGATCCCGTCGCGCATTGCCGTCAAGGTGTGCGTGAATCAGCGGGCTCGCTTAGGTATGGGCAGTTCGATTGCCTGTGGGGTCTCGGCAGTGCCTAAACGGATCACGTCCGTGCTGCTGCTCACCGTCGATCAATGGGCGGTTGGCGTGCGGGATCTCAAACGCTTAAGCTCAGGTGTGGGCTTGCGCGCTGCGCGTTACGCCAATATTTTGGGCATCCCCGCAGTGTTCCCCCGCCGATATTTCAACATGCTGTGCGCCTTATCGGGCGAGCAGGGCGCGCGAGCGGCTCTGGTGAACGCCACGGGCGTGTCGATTCCGCACGCCGCGATGGATCTCGATACCCCGGAGGACTGGGCGGCGTTGCGTCAGCAACGCCACCGCGCCCGAATCGCGTTTAGCGCTTAGTGCGGGCTCACTTGAGCCACCGACCGGTGTTCGGGCGGGTGCTGTGATAACTCAAATAAATCTGCCGCAATTTCCGCGGACTCATCTAAGGTGGCGTCGATCACCTCATCGGATTTGACGTCTTCTAAGGTTTTGTAAGGCGTTTGTTTGTGCGCCACGCGCAAGGTGTTTAAATGCTCGAGCCGTTCTTTGTCCAAACGATCCCGTTCCACCTTCCGATCGCTGAGTTTGAGGCTCACCGATTTTTGCTGACGCAACTTCTCAAATTCCGCAACCTCGGCTTGCAGAACTTGTAAATCCGTCACCGATTGCATGCGGCTCTGATGGGAAGAGGTCAACACATCCAGCCACGCCTGCGGCCCACTCAGACGGGTAAAGCTGGCGCCGCGAATTTGATCCCAGGGCAAGGCAAAATCCTTGGTCGATTCACCCACGTCGTCGGTGTTGATCAGCGACGGCAAGTCAATGTCCGGCATGACCCCGCGGTTTTGCACCGAGTCCCCCGTCACGCGGTAGTATTTGCCGATGGTGACGGTGAGTTCGCCAAAACTCGCGCCCGGTCCCAAGGTCCATCGATCCAAGGGATACAAGTTTTGCACCGTGCCCTTGCCGTAGGTTTGCTGACCGACAATCAAGCCGCGGCCGTAATCTTGAATGGCTCCGGAAAAAATTTCAGTGGCGGAGGCGCTCGAGCGATCCACCAACACAATCAATGGTCCGGTCCACACTGGGGGATCGTTGGGCGTGGTCAGCGCTTCCACTCGACCGCCCGCTTCGCGCAGCTGCACCGCCGGTCCGTGGGGAATGAACAACCCCACGAGCCCCGTGGCTTCGCTCAAATGCCCGCCGCCGTTGACGCGCAAATCCATGACGAGGGCATCGATGTGGTCTTGTTTGAGTTCGTTGATCAGCTTGGCCACGTCTTTGGTGGTGCTGCGGTAATCGGCATCGCCTTTGACCTTGGCGTCAAAGTCTTGATAAAAACTGGGCACATCAATCACGCCCACTTTGAGAAGCGTGCCATTGCGATTGACGGTGATGGTGTTTTTCTTTTGCGCCGCTTGGGCTTCCAACGTGACTTTGTGGCGCACAAACTCAATGTGGCTTTCTTTGGAACCAGGGGTGGCCCCCGCGGGCAAAATCGCCAAGCGCACGGTGGACCCTTCTGGTCCGCGGATCAACTGCACCACGTCATCCAAGCGCCAACCGACCACGTCCACCAACGCGCCTTGCTTGCCTTGTCCCACCGCGGTGATGCGATCGTTGGCTTTCACCAGGTTGGAGGTGGCCGCAGGCCCACCCGGGATCACGTTGATGATGGTGACGTAGTCGTCAATGAGTTGCAGCGAGGCGCCAATGCCCACGTAAGAAAGCTTCATGGCCATGTCGTATTCGGCACTGGAGCGCGGGGAGAGGTAGTTTGAATGGGGATCGTACACGTGAGCGTAGGTGTTTAAGGCCAACTCAAACACATCGTCGCTGCTGGTTTGATCAATCCGTTTCAGAACGCGCTCGTAACGCTTTTTAAGCACGTCCGCGCTCTCTGCCCACGTCTTATTGGTGAGCAGCAGCGACAAGGCGTCGTTTTTGACCCGGGCGTGCCACAGCGCATCGCGCTCGGCCATGTCTTTGAGCCAAGGCGCGTCTTTGCGATCAAAGGCCAGTGAATCGGCCTGTTCAAAATCGGGTTCGGTGTTCAACACCTTAATGGCGCTTTCAATGGCTTCGCGGTTGCGCATCTGAAAGCGCGTGAAGATCTTAAAGATCGGTTCCAAGTTGCCCGCTTTCAAGTCTTCGCCAAACGCATCGCGTTCCGCCTTCAATCCCTCAATGTCCGAGGCCAGTAAATAACTGTGGCTGCTGTCGAGGGTTTGCAAAAAATGATCGAACATCGCTTGCGACATTTCCCGACTCAAGGGCGCTTGTCGATAGTGTTGCTTCTCAATGACGTCGGTGACCAAGCGGGCTATTTTGCGCTGCCGATCGGTGGGTTTTAATTCGCCGCCCGGGATGCTGGTGTGGTGGGTTTGCGTGTCTTCCTTGGCACCCCCGAAGCCAGCCATCAGGGTGCCGGCTAACGCCAACAAGGGAATCAGTAATGCCAATCGACGGTTGCGCTGAGAAAAATTCATGATGGGGATTTAAAATCCTAGTATCCTGAGACGGGTAAACCTGCACAGTATGGACTTTTATTGAAGGTTTTCAAGATCTTTGAGCATTTTTTAAGCTAAGGAACGCGGTAATGACGCCATTGGCGGTATTGATTGGGATTGTCATGGGATCGGCGGTCACATTGACCATGGGTTTGGGAATGGTGTTGGTGGTGCTCATCGCCGCATCCAGCACGCAGGCGGAGTTGACCCGCGACCTGATACCGCTGTTTTGGAGTTTTATTCTGTTCCTCGCATTAGCCGCCATTGGGGCTTGGGCGTTTATTTGGGAGTTGCGTCAACACCGCTGGCGGTTTGTGGCTCAGGGGTGCATGTGGTTGGCCGTTGTGGTCGTGGGGTGGCATTACTGGCCGACGTATTGAACGTCGAGAGTGCGGCCGAATTCGGTGCGCTCGGGGGCTCGGCCTTTTCCTCAAACAGGGCATGCACAACACCCGCTAAACACTTGAATTTAATCTGCTTTTTAATCAAGCCAACGCACTGGTGCGAACCACCCCTGGCGTGAACCGGAGCCCAGAACCGCACACGCGGTCAGGGTCGGTTTACACTAGGACATTCAGGGCGTTGAGTAACGGGAGAGCCTCATGGCGTACGCGCAGCATCAATGGGTAACGGTTGGGGTGTCCCTGTGGCTGGGGATGAGCGCCGCTGTGGCGGCGGCTGAGCCGCCTGCCGCTGTGGCCGCGGGCATCAGCGATGCGGGCTACCGAGAAACCGTCAAAGACTTGAGTTCCGATGCGTTTGGCGGCCGCAAACCCGGTCAGCCCGGCGGCGACGTGACCTTGGCCTACTTGGAAAAGCGCTTTAAAGAGTTGGGCTTAAGCCCGGGATACCAGGGACACTATCGCCAGCCCGTGCCCTTGGTGGAACTCACCGCGAAGCCCGTGGCGCCGTTAACCCTGCGCACGCCGTCCGGTGCCTCGGAGGTCTTGCCTTACGCGGAACAGAGTGTGTATTGGACTCGTCGCGTTGAGGCTCAAGAGCGCGTTGACCAGAGTCCGTTGGTGTTTGTGGGGTTTGGCATTCACGCGCCCGAGTTTGGGTGGGACGATTACGCCGGCGTGGACATGCACGGCAAGACGGCCGTGATCCTCATTAACGATCCCGGTTTTTACGATGCGCGCTTGTTCAAAGGCCGGCGCATGACCTATTACGGTCGATGGATGTACAAGTTTGAGGAGGCCGCTCGACAAGGCGCGACGGCGGCGCTGATCATTCACCAGACCGCCCCGGCCGCTTACGGTTGGGAGGTGGTGCGCAATTCCAACACCGGCCCCCTGTTGGAGGCCGATGCGCTCAATAAGCATCTGGATCGAATTGCGGTGGAGGGCTGGATGACCGAAGCGGCCGCCAGTCGCGCCTTTGAGTTGGCGGGCATGGATTTCAAAACCCTCGAGCAACGGGCGCATCAACCACAGTTTAAACCCGTGCCCTTAAACCTCACGATGAACGTGGCCTTCGACAACGCCATTCGCAAAGAAGTCTCCACCAACGTGGTTGGCGTGATCAAGGGCACCCGGCACGCCGACGAAGCGTTGCTGTACATGGCCCATTGGGATCACTTTGGGCAAAGCGTGGATGCCAATGGGCAAACTCAAATCTTCCACGGCGCCGTGGATAATGGTTCGGGCGTGGCGGGTATCTTGGAAATCGCCAAGGCTTTTCAACAGCAACACCCTAAACCGGAACGCAGCGTTGTGTTTATGGCGCTTACCGGGGAGGAATTTGGGCTTTTGGGATCGGCGTACTACGCGCAAAATCCCATCTTCCCGCTGTCAAAGACGGTGGCCGCGTTCAACATCGACGCGATGGAACCGCACGGCTTAACGCGCGATGTGGAAGTGTTGGGTTTGGGGTTTTCCGATTTGGACGATCGGCTGGCCGTTCAAGCGGCCAAGCAAGGGCGCGTCTTAGCACCCGACGGCGAACCGGAAAAAGGCTATTACTACCGGTCGGATCATTTTAATTTGGCTAAGGTCGGCGTGCCGAGCTTGTTCATCAAAGCGGGTCTGCAGTCACGGAATCATTCGGACGAGTGGATTCAGGCGAACCTGAAGGACTATCTGCAAAATCGGTACCATAAGCCCGCGGATCAATACGATCCGAGTTGGGACGTGTCGGGCAACTTGGAAGACTTTAGTTTGTTGTACCGCGTGGGTGCCGAGTTGTCGATCAATCGTGAGTGGCCGCAATGGGCGCCCGACGTCGCCTTCAAAGCGGCGCGGGAGGCCTCACTCGCACCGAACGCCGGTCACTGACTCGGCGGGCGATGGAAACGGGTTGGGATCAGGGTCGTGATGTGGAGTAAAGTGAGCGAATGAGTACGCAAAAACCAGTGCGAGCGGGCGTGATCGGGGTCGGTTATCTCGGTCGATTCCACGCGCAAAAATGGGCTTCGATCCCCAACGCGCGACTCGTCGGGGTCGCGGATCCCTCGTTTACGCATCGCGAACGCGCCACCGTGGAGTTTGGCGTGAAGGCCTACGAGCGCTTTGAGGATTTGTTGGCTGAGGTCGATGCGGTGTCCATTGTGACGCCGACGCAGACGCACTTTGAGATCGCCAAAGTCTGTCTGCAACGCGGCGTGCACGTGCTTTTGGAAAAACCCATGACCGAGACCTTGGCGCAAGCCAAGCAGTTGAACACCTTGGCGCATAAGCAGCAGCGGGTGTTGCAGATCGGTCACTTGGAGCGCTTCAACGCGGCGGTGTTGGCCTTGGAAGGCCAGTTGGGACAGGTGCGTTTCATTGAGTCGTCGAGGTTAGCGCCGTTTCGCGAACGAGGCACGGAAGTGTCGGTGGTGTTGGATTTGATGATTCACGACATCGATTTGATTCAAAGCATCGTCAAAAGCCCTTTGCAGTCGATTGAGGCCATCGGCCGATCGGTGTTTTCGCAGGATTTGGACATCGCCAACGCGCGTTTGGCGTTTCAAAATGGCTGCGTGGCCAACGTCACGGCCTCGCGCATCAGCATGAAAACCGAGCGCAAATTGCGGTTGTTTGAAGACGAGGCGTATTGGTCTGTGGATTTGCAACAAAAAATCCTGACTAAAATCCAACGCGGCTCCGATCAACTCAAAGACGGCTTGCCGCAAGTATCAATCGATGAGCGCAATTACGAACAAGGCGACGCGCTCAAAGCGGAAATCGAATCGTTCATAGACGCCATTGAGCGGCAGCGCGCGCCGCTGGTGACCGGTCAGGATGGCGTGCAAGCCTTGGAAACGGCAATTCGCATCGCGCAGTTGGTCAAAACCCAAGGTCGATGGGTGGCGCGTGGCGCCAAGTTCGCCGGCTGAACGGCCGGCGCGAAACCCACCCGCGGATCACTGAAAACGGCAATCGCGGGCGCGCGTCACTTGGGCAAATAATCGCGCTTCTTCCACATCCGCTTTTTGCAGGTCTTGCCAGGTCTTCAACGGCGCTGCGCGCGGCGTGAAGCAGGCGGTGAGCAGGTGTTCACAACCCAACCGCAAGGGCGACGTTGCCGGGAGTGCGGCCAACACTTGGTCGCAGTGCGCTTTGGCGTGGGGCCGATCCGGCAACAACACCTCCACCAGCGCCAGCCGGGTGAGTGTGTTGGCCTCTAAGGCGCTCAGGGTGGTGGGACGGTGGGGGTCTTTGGCGTCCAAATAGCGCGGCTCGTCCACGAGCATCTCCTCGAGACCGCGGTGGGCGTTTGGGTAGTCGTCGGTGAACAAGGCCACCGCAATCCGATCTTTGATCCAATAGAGTCGATCGGGGTACAGCTTGGAAGCGTGGTTTTGAAGCGCGTCTAATTCGGCGCCCCAGGCACGGGCTTGGCCACTCGTCAGCATCAATTCCCGCAACGGCTCGTGGGCGGTGAAGTTGCCGTGCGTCCACGCGCGTCGATACCAGTTGATCGCCTCGGAAAAATCTCCAGCCGCTTCTGGACCAGCCGATGGACTCGACGCGCGCCTGGTTTGGGCTTCGCTCAAGACGCCGAGGCTCAGTTCAATCTGTGCAACGGTGGGCAGCCCTTCAACCAGGGGGACGGGTTGGCGAATGGTCGGCGCGGCAGCCAGCAGCGTCAACAGGTCGGGTTTGGCGGCGTCCCATTGGCTTTGGCTCATGAGCTGGCGCGCTTGATTGTATTGGTCCACGTACGCGGCTTGACGGGCGTGGATGAACCAGCCCAACAGCAAGCCCAGGTGGAGGGCAATTAAGCCGATGGCGATCCACCGTTTGAGTTGCAGACGGGTCATCGTGTCACCGCTCACGGCGTCCGATGATCCAGACGATGGACGTGTGTGCGGGGTGTCATGGTGGACCTCGTAGGCGAGTAAACGGTTGGTGATCACTATGGTAAGTTAAAATGAGCGTCATCACGTCAACGCAGGATCAAGCCGTGGCGTTGGATGGCGATCGACTCGACCACGAACCACGCTCAACATCGGCAACCACGCAACTACGTGCGGTTTATTCGCCGTTGGGAGTCGCACTTTAGTATGATAGCGCGTTGAGGATAGACCCAGTGCGACGGGCGAGGAGAGGGGATTGAGCGAGTTAGGGTATCGAGAAACAAATGAGACGAAACTTTCGGAGTGGATCATCAAACTCCTCCGCGAGGGCGCGCTGTTTTTGTTGTCGGCATTGGCGTTGGTGTTGTTGCTCGCGTTGGCCACTTACTCGGATCTGGACGGCGGGTTTACCCGCACCGGCACCCACGAGGTGACGCACAATTTGATGGGGCCCCTGGGTGCGGAAATCGCCGACATCTTGTTCCTGGCCATGGGAGCCACGGCGTTTTTGTTGCCCGTGACGTTGGCGTTAACGGGGTATCGGATTCATTTGGGCAAAAGCGTGCCCCCGCCGCGATGGGTGCGGTGGATACGGTCCTTAGGGTTGGTGCTGACCATCGCCAGTTCCGCAGGCATCGCGGCCATGCATTTTAAGTCGTTGCATTATCCCGCGGGTGCCGGTGGCATTGTGGGGATTGAATTGGGTTTGGGCCTAAAAGACATTGTGGGGTTTATCGGCGCCACCTTGTTGTTGTTGGCCAGTTGGTTTGCCGGAGTGGCGTTGTATACGGGCGTGTCGTGGTTTACGGTGATGGACGCGATTGGCGAGTCGATCCTCGTTGGCATTGAGCGCTTCAAAGCCTATCAAGCGCGGCGCGAAGATCACAAAGCGGGTTTGGAACTCAAAGCCCAACGTCTGGCGGCGCGCGAGCAGAACGAGAAAACCAAAGCACAAGAGCCGCCGCGCAAAGCGCTTAAAATTGAAACCCCACCGCCGGTGAGTCCGAAAAGTGAACGGGTTGAGCGGGAAAAGCAAAAGCCGTTGTTCGATAAAGTGGCGGTCACCGACTTGCCGCCGTTATCGCTGCTCGATGAGTCGCCGCCGCCCACCAAACTCCACGATCCCGAGACCTTAGAAGCGTTGTCGCGGCTCGTCGAGATTAAGCTCAAAGACTTCGGGGTGGAGGTGCGCGTGGTGGCGGTTCATCCGGGACCGGTGGTGACGCGCTTTGAGATGCAACCGGCGGCCGGCGTTAAAGTCAGTCAAATTTCAGGTTTGTCTAAAGACATCGCGCGCGCCTTGTCGGCGATCAGCGTGCGGGTGGTCGAAGTCATTCCCGGCAAAGACGTGGTGGGGCTTGAGATCCCCAACGAAGTTCGCGAGATGGTGACGCTGGGCGATGTGTTGCGCTCGAAGGCGTACGACGAGGTGAGTTCGCCGCTGACCTTGGCCTTGGGGAAAGACATCTCTGGTCAACCGATGGTGGCGGATCTCCAAAAGATGCCGCATCTGCTCATCGCCGGTACGACCGGTTCCGGTAAGAGTGTGGGCATTAACGCCATGGTCTTGTCGTTGCTCTACAAAGCCACTGCGGACGAAGTGCGGCTGATCATGATCGACCCCAAAATGCTGGAGTTGTCGGTTTACGAAGGGATCCCACATTTGCTGGCGCCGGTGGTGACGGATATGAAGCAAGCGGCGAATGCGCTGCGCTGGTGTGTGGCGGAAATGGAGCGTCGCTATTTTCTGATGTCGCAACTTGGGGTTCGCAACATCGGTGGGTACAACCGCAAAGTGACGGACGCGATTGCCGCCAAGCAACCCATTCCCGACCCCATCCTCAACAAGCGCCTGCAGGCGGGCGATCGCTCGGTGTTGGATCCCATCACCGGCAATGTGCCAACCCTGACCACCTTGCCCTACATCGTGGTGGTCATCGACGAGTTGGCGGATTTGATGATGATTGTGGGCAAGAAGGTGGAAGAACTCATCGCGAGACTCGCGCAAAAAGCGCGGGCGTCGGGAATCCATCTGATTCTGGCGACGCAACGCCCCAGTGTGGACGTGATAACCGGGTTGATCAAATCGAACATCCCCACGCGGATGGCGTTTCAAGTGTCGGCCAAAGTCGATTCGCGGACCATTTTGGATCAAGGGGGCGCCGAGAGCTTATTGGGCCACGGCGACATGCTCTTTTTGCCGCCGGGCACCAGCGTGCCCATTCGCGTTCACGGCGCGTACGTGTCGGATAACGAAGTGCACCGGGTGGTGTCGGCGCTGCGACAGGCCAATCCGCAATACGACGAGCAGATCTTAGAAGGGCCCGAGTCTCCCTTGCCGGGTTTGGAGACCACCGAGGGCAGTGGCGACTCGGAACAAGACGCGTTGTACGACGAGGCCGTGCGGGTGGTGCTGGAAAGCAAACGCGCGTCCGTCTCCGGGGTGCAGCGGCGTCTGAAAATTGGGTACAACCGTGCGGCGCGATTGGTGGAAGCGATGGAGGCGGCGGGGCTTGTGGGCCCCTTGCAGTCGAACGGCACGCGTGAACTTCTGGTGCGGGGATCCGAGGATGGCTAACCCCAAGCGCGGTGGGTGGGGCTTCGCTGTGGTGGGGGCCTTGTGCGTCGTGGGCGGTAGCCCCGTGCACGCCGAAGACGCGGGGGCTCAGCTCGATCGCGTGTTGGCGGGGTTTAGTCACGTTAAAGCCAATTTCACTCAAACCGTTCAGAGCCAAGGCCAAACCAAACACGCCAGTGGGACACTGTCGATTGAGAAGCCCGGTAAGTTTCGTTGGGAATACGTGAAGCCGGCGCAAATTGTGGTCTCGAATGGCAAAACGTTGTGGTTTTACGATGTGGACTTGGCGCAGGTCAACATTCGTCCCTTAAACGACGTGCTCACGGACACGCCCGCGGAGTTGTTGGCGGGCGAGTTGAAATGGCGCAGCCAATTTACCCTCGTCGCGCAAACGCAAGCCGATCATCGCGCGGTATTAGAACTGGTGCCAAAAGCCAAGTCATCGGAGTTTAAGAGCATAAAATTGGTGGTGAGCGGGGATGCGGTGGTGAGTTTGGAGTGGGTGGATAAACTCAACCAAGTCACCAAAGTCGCCTTGGATCATTGGGATACGCTCAGTCCAATGGCCGCCCACACGTTTGAGCTGTCCATTCCCGCCGATGTGGATGTGGTGGGCAAGCCGTGACCACGGCTGATCCCGCCGATGCGCGCCCGTTGGCGGAGCGACTTCGACCCCACACTATGTCGGACGTGGTCGGCCAGGCGCATTTGTTGGGGCCGGGTAAACCCTTGTCCATGGTGTGGGATTCCAAAAAAGTACATTCGATGATTCTGTGGGGGCCACCGGGCGTGGGCAAAACCACGCTGGCGCGGTTGCTGTCGGAAGGGTTGGGCTATGAGTGGATCGCCTTATCGGCCGTGTTCGCGGGCGTAAAAGAAATTCGCGCCGCGATGGATGCCGCACATGCCAATCGCGCGCTCCATAAACCCACGGTGTTGTTTGTGGATGAGATCCACCGATTCAATAAGTCTCAGCAGGACGGGTTGTTGCCTTTTGTGGAAAGTGGGATTGTGACCCTCATCGGCGCCACCACCGAAAACCCTTCGTTTGAGTTGAATAAGGCGTTGTTGAGTCGAGCGCGAGTCTATGTCCTGCAATCGCTAAACGAGGCCGAGTTGCGGTTGCTGTTAACTCGCGCCAAAACCCATCTGCAGTGGAACCCACACCTTCCGGAGACGACGGACGCCACGTTGATTGGGATGGCAGATGGGGATGGGCGACGGCTCTTGAATCTGTGTGAGCACTTGCATGAGGCCGCGCAGGGTAAATCGGCGGAGGAGTTAACGGACGCCTGGTTGTCGGCCCTGTTGCATCAATCCCTGCGTCGTTTTGATAAAGACGGCGAGACGTTTTACGATCAAATCTCCGCGTTGCACAAGTCGGTGCGGGGTTCGGATCCAGACGCCGCGCTGTATTGGTTGTGCCGTATGCTGGATGGGGGAACCGATCCGTTGTATTTGGTGCGGCGAATCATTCGGATGGCCTGGGAGGACATTGGCATCGCCGATCCCCGCGCGTTGCAAATCGTCAACGACGCGGCGGCCACGTTTGAGCGCTTGGGGAGTCCCGAAGGCGAATTGGCTTTGGGGGTGGCGGTGGTGTATCTGGCGGTGGCTGCCAAAAGCAACGCCGCCTATCAGGCGTTTAATCAGGCGAAAGCGTTTGTGGCGAAGGATCAGTCGCGTGAGGTGCCGATGCATTTGCGTAATGCACCGACCGCTTTATTAAAGGAATTGGGGCATGGCCAGCACTATCGCTACGCGCACGATGAACCCCACGGCTACGCGGCGGGGGTGCACTATTGGCCCGATCAATTAAAACCGCAAGCCTGGTATCAGCCCACGCCACGGGGGCTGGAGGGAAAGATTGCGGAAAAGATGGCCTTTTTACGGTCCTTGGATGCGCAATTCAAAGGCGGGTAGGGGGGCTTTTAGTTACAATGCACGGATGCGGCGAGTGAGGAACAGCGGTGTTAGATCCTAAAGTATTGCGTACAGACCCAGAGATGGTGGCAGCCAACCTCGCCAAGCGGGGTTTTCGTTTGGACGTGGCCCATTTAAAAGTGTTGGAGGAGCGCCGTAAGCACTGCCAAGTGCGCATGGATCATTTTCGAAATGAGCGCAACAGCCGTTCAAAGTCCATCGGCATTGCCAAAGCGAAGGGCGAGGATGTGGCGCCGTTGTTGGCGGATGTGGAACAATTGGGTCTGGATTTGGCCGCGGCCGAACGCGAGTACGAGCAGGTGGCGGCTGAACTCGAACAACTGACGTTGACTTTACCCAATCTGTTGGATGACTCGGTTCCCGTCGGTTCCGATGAGCAGGCGAATGTCGAGATTCGCCGGGTGGGTACGCCGCGTGCGTTTGAGTTTAAACCGCTGGATCACGTCGCCTTGGGTGAGCAACTCGCGGGGTTGGACTTTGAGTCGGCGGCGAAAATCTCCGGTTCGCGGTTTACCGTGATGAAAGGGCCATTGGCCAAACTGCACCGTGCGCTGGCGCAATTTATGTTGGATGTGCACACCGAAGCGCATGGGTACCAAGAAGTCTATGTGCCCTATTTGGTGCATCGACACGCGCTCACGGGCACTGGGCAATTGCCCAAGTTTGAGATGGATTTATTCAAAGTGCCGGCGGCGGCGGAGTTTTTTTTAATTCCCACGGCCGAGGTGCCACTGACCAATCTGGTGCGCGATGAGATCGTGGCCCACGAGCAGTTGCCGCTGAAGTTCGTGGCGCACAGCCCGTGTTTTCGCTCGGAGGCGGGGGCTGCGGGTAAAGACACGCGGGGATTAATTCGTCAGCATCAATTCGATAAAGTTGAGTTGGTGACCATCACCACGCCCGAGCACTCGATGCAGGCCTTGGAGGAGATGACGACCGCCGCGTGCACGATCCTTGAAAAACTCGATTTGCCCTATCGGGTGCTGGCGTTGTGCAGCGGCGACATTGGGTTTGGCAGTGCCAAAACCTACGATTTGGAGGTGTGGCTGCCCGGTCAAGATCAGTACCGGGAGATTTCATCCTGTTCCAACTGCCAAACCTTTCAAGCGCGGCGTATGCAAGCGCGCTACCGAGATCCGAAGACCGGTAAGCCCGACTGGGTGCACACCTTGAATGGTTCCGGGGTCGCCGTCGGGCGAGCCTTAGTGGCGGTGATGGAAAATTACCAAGAATCGGATGGGTCCATTCGCATTCCAGACGTGTTGGTGCCTTATATGGGGGGACTGACGCGCATCGAGCGCGCCTAAGAGTGCCGCAGAATGTACTGCGGCAACCCCAATCAATGTCGATAAACGTCGCGGCGGGATCAAAACCCCCCACGGCGTTCCGAGGAACGTCCCGAGGGCTTTTTCGGTGTTTCGGGGCAAAACCGCTCATCTAAACAGCAAATTAGGGTAAAATTCCGCGCGTGATGTGAGCGACGACGATCTCAACCAAGCGTCGTACTCAAGATCAAGACGGAGAGGTGGCAGAGCGGTTGAATGCACCGGTCTTGAAAACCGGCGTCCCCGTGAGGGGATCGTGAGTTCGAATCTCACCCTCTCCGCCAATATTCGACCCCAAACCCCAACCCATCAGTGTCCGCCCGCAAGGCCACAGGCCTTAGGTAAATCATTTCTGCAGATGTTCTGGGTCCCTGCGGTTCAAATAATCGATCACTTGCAGGCTTGGCCAAGTCGGTCGAGGTCATGACTGACGCGACCCGGTTCATAACTATGTGATTTATATAATCAATTACTAAATTAGACCAATCGCTTTCTATTGAATTGGAATGCCATTCAAAGTCCGCTCGACGCTTCTAAACCCTGTATCTGCTTCCGTGGATACGAAATCCACTGGTTCGTCATTAAAGTGACTCCAATTCGTCATTTTTGGTTAACGCAGCGTATCTGAAAAAGTTAAAAAAACTAATCAATTAGATCGCACTTGTTCAAGTTTGTACGATAAACTTCACACTTCTTGACACTTCAATAGTCCCATATTGGCCTTGCCCGATAGGGCGGTAGCGTGCTCAACCGAACCCCCACCATGGAACCCCTCAACCGCCAAGAGAGTTTAAAAGCCGACACCTATTTTCGGGTGATGCGGCTGTTACAGGACAACCCCGACCTCACGCAACGCGAGTTAGCGAACCAGTTGGGGGTGAGCGTCGGCATGATGCACTATTGTCTTAAGGCGCTTATTGAAAGAGGGTTTATTAAAGTTAAGCGCTTTGCCAAAGCTAAAAACAAGTTTGGGATCATTTATGTGCTGACTCCAAAAGGCTTGGGCGAGCGCGCCGCGTTGGCCAGTTCGTTTTTAAAACGCAAGCGGGCAGAGTACGATGCGTTGCGTTTAGAGATTGAAAGCCTTCATTCTGATTTGAACAGTTGGAACCTGGATCGGTCTGACGAACACGCGGTGAATCAGCGGTAAAAATTGCCGGATAGCGGGCATTAGCGGGCGTAAGTATCAAATAAATCTTTAATCATTAATATCTAAGTCCAAGTGAATTCAAGTCAAGTCTTTCCCTTAATCCTCTGCGGCGGCTCTGGCACTCGCCTTTGGCCCCTATCGCGCTCTGGCTTTCCCAAGCAGTTCTTAGTGCTTTCTAGCGATGACTCTAAAAGTAGCCTTTTTCAACAAGCGATTGAGCGTATTCATTCCGTTGGCGGCAAAGACATCACTCTTGGCAAAACACTGATTGTCACCAATGAGGAGCACCGCTTCTTGGCACTCGATCAATTACGAGAATTAAAAGACGTTCAAGCAACCCTGTTGTTAGAACCTACTGGTAAAAATACTGCTCCTGCACTCACCTTAGCGGCACTCTATGCACAAGAGGGTAGCGATAAACCAGAAGATCCGATTTTGATCGTCACACCTGCAGATCAAACCGTTACCAATCCTGCTGCATTTACCAAGGCCTTACAAAGCGCTGTTGTAGTAGCTAAGGAAAGCGCGATCGCGATTTTAGGCATTACTCCCACATCCCCACAAACAGGATATGGCTACATCAAGGTAAAAGGTGATGCGACAAATCATGCTTACACCGTTGAGCGCTTTGTTGAAAAACCGAATGAGGCAACTGCCAAGCAATACCTAGAAGAGGGTGGTTACTTTTGGAATGGTGGCATGTTTGTCCTTAAAGCCAGTGTTTGGCTTAACGCCCTAAAAGAGTTTCGCCCTGATATTTTTGGCGCTACCGAAACTGCCTGGGTTGCCAGAACCACAGATCAATCAGATCAAGCCACTTTTGTGCGTCCTGACAAAGCTACTTTCAATACGATCCCGAGCGAGTCGATTGACTACGCCGTGATTGAAAAGTGCCCAGGATCAAAATACCCCATCAAGATGGTTGAGCTTGATGCCGGTTGGAATGACTTAGGTGCTTGGGATGCCGTTTGGCAAGTCGGCAATCAAGATGAGCAAGGTAATGTCACTAGTGGCGATACCCTCATTACTAACTCTAAGAATTCCCTTGTTCATGCCAGCAGCCGTTTAGTGAGCGCAGTAGGGGTAGAAAACCTCATCATTGTCGAGACAGCGGATGCGGTTCTGGTGGCTGATCGCAAAAACAGTCAAGATGTCAAACACATCGTTAACGAGCTAGAGTCGCAAAAGCGTGAAGAGAAAAATCTGCATCGTAAAGTCTCCCGTCCTTGGGGTTGGTATGACAGCGTGGATGAGGGCGAACGCTTTAAGGTCAAGCGCATCCAAGTTAAACCCGGCGCAAGTCTCTCATTGCAAATGCATCACCATAGAGCTGAGCACTGGATTGTGGTTAAAGGTACGGCAGAGATTACCAATGGCGATCAAGTGATCCTGCTCACCGAGAATCAAAGTACCTACATCCCCCAAGGCCAGACACATCGCTTGGCTAACCCAGGCAAAACCCCCTTAGAGATTATCGAAGTCCAATCGGGTGGTTACCTGGGTGAAGACGATATTGTGCGGTTTGAGGATATATATGGAAGGTTACTTTAAATAAATAATATGAATTTAGAAGATTTTAAGAAGTTAGCCTCCCTTGAGGTTAATTTAAACAGAAATGATCATGATCCCGCCGTTATTGAGGAGGCAATTCGCATTCGTTTAGTGGAGCAAAAATTTTTAGAATTATTTGCCCAAGGGAAAATGAATGGTACGGTTCATACTTGTGTTGGACAAGAATTTAGTGCCGTTTCTGTAGCTGGCCAACTAACATCAGATGATTGGGTGAGCTCAAATCATCGTTGTCACGGCCATTTTATTTCTAAGACAAAAAATTGGCAGGGCCTAATCGATGAGTTGATGGGATTGGAGAGTGGTGTTTGTAAAGGTCTTGGTAGTAGTCAGCACCTTTACGCAAAAGGTTTTCTCTCAAATGGACCGCAAGCAGCTCTGGTTCCAGTAGCTACAGGCATTGCTCTACATAAAAAAATTCACAAACAAGAGGGTATTGCGGTTTCTTATATTGGTGAAGGAACCTTGGGTGAGGGTGCTCTATATGAGGCATTTAATTTAGCCTCTATTTACCAAGCGCCCCATTTAATTGTTTGCGACAAAATAAATTGTACTCTCAATCTACCCCCCAAGCCACGGGAGTTTCGGGATCGGTTTTAGAGCGTCCAAAAGCTTTTGGTATCAAAACTTTTGAAGCTGACACCTGGAATTTTGAGAATCTGATGCAGGTCTCAAAAGCGGCCATTGATTATGTACGAACTGGCCACCCCGCGTTTTTGGTTATTCGAACCTATAGACTGAATGCCCACTCCAAAGGGGATGATGATCGCGATGGGGCTGAAGTCAAATTCTTCAAAGACAATGACCCGCTTACTAAACTATTAAATATTGAGCAATGGGCCACTTTGGCGCAAAAAATTGCATCCCAAATTGATGATCATGATTTATAGGGTAATAATAATTATTATGATGATAATAATTATCTATTTAGCGGTATAACTAATTGAATTTTGTAATTAAGCAATTAGATAGCCAGTATGTTTGGCTTGTTGGATCAAGAATGTCTCTGGCTGCGATTACTTTTGCCATTATTTATATGGCTAAAGTCATAAATTTTGAGTTTGCAAGTTATATCGCCAGTGGTGTTACCCTTGGATTTGCACTTTCAGCTTTTGATGGCGGGGAGATTTTAAAACTAAGGCAAGCGATTCAATTAAATAAATTATGTAAAATTAATACTAAATTTATTTTAACTTCCCAGATATCTGGATTATTAATAATATATTTTATTGGAAGATATTTTTTTAAATTAAATATTAGCAATATTGAATTTTATTATTTAACTATCACAACATTATTTATATCAATAAATGTAATAATACAGCAGTATACTATAACAATTGGTAATAAAAAAGATATAAAGAACTCAATTATATATTATTTTTTAACATTAACATTTTTATTATTATTTTTTAAATTTTTTAAGAGTTATATTTTTTACTTTGTTTTTTTAAATTTCATTACATTATTGAGCATAATATATTTTTTAGTGTTTAATAGAAAATTTAATATAAATAAATTTGAAATAATTTTTAAAATTAATCATGACTTTTATAATTCATTTGCTTTATTTATATCAAATTTAATATTTTCACTGGTTCCACTTTTATTTTCCTCTGAGAATAAGGCTGATTTTGGTATTATAGTATCTACTTCTAGGATGTTCTCGGGTTATTGCTCTGGATTTATACAGCTATTATTGATCAGAAGTCATTACGAGGGATCTTTTAAGTATAAAATAGTAAAATATTTACCGGTATTTTCTGCTTTTTTTTCAACTGCTGGACCAGTTATTTTTATTTATTTCTTAAATGGAAATTTATTAGAAGATTTTTGGTCAAAAAAGTATATTTTAATATTTGTTTTTATATACAGCTTAATGCAATCAACAGGTATAATTTTATTTATTAGGTGTCAATACCTGATTAAAAATTCTTATTTTATGACTTATAATACATTATTCCAATGTTTAATAATATATTTTTCCTATATTTCATCTTCTATTAATGCGCTAACATTTATGATTTTAGAAATATTTTTTATGTTATGTTCTATTTTATATCATATATTTTTAATAAGGTGTAATGATGAAAATTTTATTTAAAATTATAAATTTACAAAGTAAGTTAATTACTATCATTTACACTATTTTAGTTAAGGGCGCTTTCTTTAGTTTTGGAAAAAATTCTTTAATAAGAACTGGTGCCCTTATTAATTATCCCAATATGATATCAATTGGCTCTAATGTTAGGATTTCTCAATTTGTTTGGCTAAACGCGAGTGAAGACTTGGGTAATGGGTCCCCAAGTCTTCACATAGGAGATGGAACGTACATTGGAAGGTTGGTTCACATAAACGCTTGGAGAAGTGTGCAGATTGGATCGAATGTTCTAATCTCAGATCGTGTTCATATAAGCGATGCTACCCATATATACAAAGATAAGTTGTTGCCTATCAGTAAACAAGGTACGGAATTTTCTGGGCCTGTTTGTATTGGTGATGGCTCCTGGATAGGAGCTGGGGCTGCAATCTTACCAGGGGTTACCATAGGTAAGAATGCAATAGTAGGTGCTAATGCCGTTGTAACAAAAAATGTTTTAGATGGTCAAATTGTAGCTGGTGTACCAGCTATTGCGATAAACTGATTTTTAGTAATAATATCGGGAGGAATATGTATTTTCAAATCTTTAAAATATTAACAAAATTAAAAAATAAAAATAATCCTATTAATGAGTCTTATATTTCCGCTGAGGGTACTGAAGAGATTTTGGATCAAACTGGGAGAATAGTTTCTTCTCCCAAAAAATTAGAAACTATAATCGGAAAAAGTGATATTGTCTTTAGTAACTTTGAGAATTCTATCGCACATTCTTTTTGGCGTAGTCAGGAGCTAAGCCTATTTCAAGCAGCCCAAAAGGATTTTAAAAAACCAATTCTAGACTTTGGCTGTGGGGATGGAGCCTTTTCTGCTTGCATATTCAAGAGCATAAACTTTGGGGTAGATATTGATAAAAAGGCCTTGAATATAGCTGCTATGTATGATTTGTTTGATGATTTGATTACCTTTGATGATTTGATCAGAAGCATGCCCGGTGAGAGTATTGAGACTGTATTTTCATGCTCAGTTCTTGAGCATACAACACATCTCTCGGATTGCGTGTCCCAAATTTCGCGGGTACTCAAGTCAGGCGGCCGCTTCTACTTTACAGTTCCAAATGCAAATTTTACGGCTCAAATGACATCTTTAGTGGATGAAAGATTTGCTGAAAATATGTAATGACCCAGTAATTTCCTGCTCAGGTACTATTAACCTTGGAGGAAGTTATGAGTACCGAGTTAGATGATGAGATTAAACGTTGGACGGCGAAGCGTAAGTCCGCGTTAGTATTGGAGATTTT
>Ga0208872_1000027_pt1 | contig 155468 bp, 172 predicted proteins | sample CryBogCBH12Aug08_FD_185508 | JGI IMG/M metagenome (GOLD analysis project Ga0208872, IMG submission 185508) | Freshwater microbial communities from Crystal Bog, Wisconsin, USA - CBH12Aug08 (SPAdes) | ecosystem: Environmental > Aquatic > Freshwater > Lake | place: Crystal Bog, Wisconsin, USA...
CGTAGATATTCAAATTAGCTTCAATGTCACCTGTCAGAGTGCCAAAACGCTTCTCTAAAGCCCGACGAAGCTCCTCCTGAGTTTTCTCGGGTTTTTCAAGTTTCTTGGCTGTGGCCATTTCTATGATTGATTCTGGGGATTTCATACTTATTAGATAAAGCTTTACTATAATATCACAAATCCTTGAGGTGTTCTTTAAGCAAATCGCCCAAAACTATTGGTAATTTCGTAACATCTTCAACTACCAAAGCGTTAGGTGCGTATGTCTCTATGACAGGTCTTCCTGCCTCGGTCATACCAACACCGATTACGATCACTCCGCTATCTCTCAAAACCTTTAATGCAGACTGAACTCTATCAGGTTTATCACTGCCACCATCAGTAAATACAATAACGATTTTTTTTAATTCACCTTCAAGTATCTTTTTCTTTGTATCATCATCCAAATTTTCAGCGACCGCCTCCAGACAATTGAAATCAGTGGTACTACCTGGCAGATCGTGTAATTTCTTCAAAACACTGATCCTTTCTGCTTCACCAAGCTCTTTTGACATCTTTTTGAGAGGAGTCTTATCTTCAGAACTACCAGCAAAAGTGTACACCTCAGACTTTACCTCCAGAGGCTTATCAATATTTATTTTTTCTTCCTCACACATATCTGCAAACTCTTTCAAAACTTCCATTACCAAAACTGCAGATTTTCTCTGCTCAACAGCTTTTTGACCTTCATCCATCGAGCCAGATCTATCACAAACAAGAGTGATTTCAACCTCACCAAACCTGTCACCTTTCTTTTCTATAATTTCAGTATTTTCCCAAACTTTTGGCTGTAGATTTCCAGATTTTACATCAGCTACCAACTGAGCCGGATCAGACAACTCATCACCCTCTTCAACTGGATATTTTGGAGCCTGCTGAAGCTTCGTTCTCTTTGAAATTATTCTTGAAAATAGATTTTTTAGCTCTTCCATCAAACTTACATCCGTTTCTGGATTGACCATATTTTCCAATGACTCGACTATTTTTCGATATTCCTGCAAATCCTTCTTTTCGACACCCAATTTATCTGCATATTCCTGATCCGCTTTTTCTCCACCATCTTTATTACCTTTTTGTGCTTCTTGCCACTCCTTGAGAGCCTTTTCAACATCTTCTATAGGTACTGCTTCTGGAAATTTCTTTTCAGCTTCTTCATATTCTTTTGCAAAAATCTTGTTTGGGTCAGTTTCTTCAATTTTGTCGGATTCTTCACCTCCATCACCCGGTTTTGATTCTTCATTTTCTGGCTTGCCTTTCTCACCTTTTTCGCCTTCACTTTTTTGCTTATCTTTTTTCTCCTGTTCCTTTTGTTTTTTCTTATCCTCTTTATCTTTTTCTAAAAGTGCCTCAACTTTTGGCCAAATATATCTTTCTTGCAATCGAAGACGCATAGACATGGGTGTTGCGGGGTTTGTCATTATATCTAGAAGACCTTTCGTATTTGCCACCTCGTCGAGAGCCAACCTCACATCTGGATCAACTAGACATTTTTCTCCTGGCACTCTAGCTTCACGTAAAATAGTCTGACAAAACTGTATATGTCTTGGCTGTTTAGTGAAATCTGTCTCATTGAACAAATCTTCTCTATACACTTTTTGCTCGAGTTCACCCATACCTTTATTCGTTTTGGAAACAACGGTTTTATTTTCCCTGATATCAGCCACACAATTATCCATAAGTCCAAAGGCTCTAGATTCCTTGATTCTCTTTAAATATCCTGCAAACTTTTTCTCACCAGATTCTTCAATGACTCGACCGCCCTTACCCTTCTTTTGAGGCTCTAGGAGCAATTGTTTTTTCTCGGCAAAATGTTCTATCTCATGTAGAGTTGCGAAGACCGTCTTTTCTTCTGAAAGTCCTCGCTTTTTATAAAACATGGAATTTATGTAGATGTCATTATTTTCTAGGTTAAATGCAAAAGTTTTAATACTCGCTGGAGCAGGTTTTATATTCACTTTACCTTTTGCATAATGTTCAAAGAAGTCTCTGTGTTTTTCCACAAAAGCCACCGCTTCTGCATGTTCCCCATTTTCGGAATGATACCCAGTTTCAACTTCAGCGGTTTCTGTAGTCCCACCATTCCGTGGTTCTTGTCTCTTTGCTTCAATAATATTCTGTTGCCCCATTCCTTCTTTCATACTCATATACTACCTTTTTTGACAGATTATGTGAATTACATTGTTTCAATATACCCATATATGAATCCATACTTTTATAACTGATATTTCCATAAATTTTGTTTTTTGTTTTATCACGTAGAAGCATGGCATTGGGTAAAACCGTAAATCCAAGGAAATCAATGCCCCAGCCGGGTATCTTTAAATTGTGGGCTTATAGAAGCTCGACAATATCTAGAAATAGAAGCAAAGCTTCAGGAAATAGGTCGCATGACCCAGGGCTGGATCAAATACTCAAGAAACATGAAATAGCCCACATTTACCACAACATAGCTGTAAGTAATAAGAACGGCGGGAAGGGCGAACGCCAAGATTCTCATTCTGATAGTCGAGATCGTTGGCATTCACATTGAGCTTGCCATCGCTAGGATTCCAGTTGGCATTGACGAGACGAGCGCCCGCCCTTCTTGTAGCTTTGTGGTATCCGTATCGAGCATGGAAACCAGACTCTATTTATCAGGGCTTCATTTCCCTACCACAAAACTGCAGTTCTTTTTTTCTTCCACACAAAATAGATTATTCAGCGCAAAATTATGCAAATAAACATCGCATCAGAGCCCAAGCTACAAGCTACCGTTTTTTAAAAGAAACTGCGGGAAGGGCGAACGCCAAGATGCACATTCTGAAAGTCGAGAAAGTTGGCACGCACACAGAGCTTGCCAACGCTAGGATACCAGAAGGCATAGACGAGACGAGCGCCCGATTTCGTGGCTAGCCATGTCCAACCTTCTTCGTCTAGGTGTTTACCTGTTTCTTCGAAGTATTTCCTTTGGAAGACTAAATAGTCTTCCAAAGTGAGTGCTTGGTCTAATTTGACGTCTTGGCCTTTGGTATTGAGGGTCTTAGCTAGTTCTGGGTTGTCCTTGAGATTTTGGGTTTTATGGACGAGGATGAGACGAGGTTTGTCCACATTTTCGCTCTTTGCCCTTGAAAAACCACCACCTGCATCAAAAGTTGATCCGGTATAATAACCATTCCCCATCTTCATTTTGTCCGCTAATTCAGACAAAGGTATGTTACCTGGCACAAGAAGAATATCATCAAAACCATTTTGTTCGATAGCTTCCTGTATTTCTGCACTGTTTCTGTTCCAGATGTCTGTGATTGACTCCTCGAAGTCTGGTGGTAGTTCTAGACCTGTTTTTTTGTATAGATCTAGGAATTCTTTGGTTTTGGTTTCGAGGTCAATACTGCCTATTTTTTCGATCTTTTCTTTCCTAGATTTACTAGAAATTTTATTTAGCTTTTTACGCAAAGATTTTGAAAATGCATCACCATTTTTTTCTTCATCTTTTCCTTCATCGCCCAGGAACTTTTCAGCTTGTTGTCTAACTTTTTCTGCAGTCACACCAAAAGGATCGAGTTCTGCAACTTCTTTCAAATTTAGGTGCTTAATATCACCAGATTCTCTTTGTAACTCCTTCACAGCATCATCACCTCTCATAGACTTTATTGTATTTAAATTAAAAATATCTGCCGGCAAGCCAAGTTCGTCTGCATTCAAAGTCAAAAGAAAACCTCTAGAAGCCAGTATTTTAGCCACCAAAACTCGGTCTTCTTTTGGATATTCTTCAAATGTGAGCGCCGTCTTAAAACGTTGATCTAAAAATTCTGAAAATGACTTGTTTGATTTCTTTGTCTTTTGTTCAACTGACCAGTAAGACAAAATCGCCTCTATGGAACCCTGTGTCATGACAAATTTCTTGAGTGAATGGACCTTGCCCCCAGCATTCATGGCGCCTGCTTTTTTAGCGACTTCTTTATCAGTCTCATTTGTATATGACTCCTGGATATCAGCCATGACTTTACATAAGTTCGGTAAAGTTGTATTCAGATCATGGAAGGACATGTCCAGAGACCCATCACTATTGAGGAGGCGCGCCAACATGACATCGTAAGCCTCACCTGGTGGCGTATATTTAACTTTTATATTATTCTGTTCAAACTCACGAGCTATTTCTGGTGGCAAATCTTGTCTCTCAGGGTTTTTCTCTGACTTTAGGTTTGCAGTGAACATCATCTGAAATCCTGGTTTTATCTCAACTATGCCGTTACCAACTATATTTATTTTATCGCCAACTTTTGCATTGAAAATACCTTTTATGAACACCATCTGCTCTTTTGGTAATGCTGTAAATTCATCAAATATAACTGACTTACCTTCTATCATTGCTTTTGCAAGCGGTCCGTATATTTCAACAGTTTCTATAGCGCCACTTTTTCCTGATTCTCCTTGCACAGGCCGTATACCAGTCTTACCCCAAACATTTGATTCTTTGGTTTGAGGACTACAAAAGACCATCTCTGGTGTCTCTCCTGTAAAATGTGTCGCTGCATACCTAGCCAAAGAAGTTTTTCCTGTACCTGTTGGACCATGTAGAAATACAGGCTTACCAGTGAGCATTCTGTCACCTATAGCCTCTAAATCATTTTCAACACTTGGTGTAATACAAATATGACCGCTATGTGCCAAATCTTCTTTATATTTGATAAGTTCGACTTGCTTCAAAAGCACAGGATCTGTCTGTTCCAATTCCTTCTTATTTTTGACTATCTCACTATCAACAGTTTTTAACACTGACTCTAGTGTCTTTTTGAAAGAAAGCGAAACAGCTGGACTCAAGATATCAAACACTGTCTGCATTCGAACATCCTTAGCAACGGCTATTTCTAACATAACTTTTTGAGGTCTAGCCATATCAGGATATTTTGTCACTATCGCTTCATGATCAATAACACCCTGATCTTTCAAGACTTTTTTTTCATATTCACCTCTCTGCTTTTTCAAAGTTTCTTTTGCACCTTTCAAGCCTCCAAATTTAGATATTTTAAAAGTTTCAGCCTTTGCATCAAGATCATTTTTTGATGATTCAAAAGTCTCAGAAATTTTAGCCTTTAATACAGAATCAGGGAGTTCGGTATTTAGATTTTCTAGGGCCCTATTTAGTTCTTTTCTCTTTTCCGACACCTCGTGGAAATTAGGTGCTTCTGACATTTCCGGCACCTCTGGCGCATTGGTCATTTTAGGTAAACCATCAAAGTTTTTCATAGCCTAAATAATACACCAAAATATGGCGCTGGTCTACCGTAAGGTCTGACCTTACGGTTCTAGTACTCCCTCATACTTACCTGAGCATCTATCTTCTTCAATAGATCAAGGACAACTGAAACAACGATGAGGAGTGATGTACCACCGATAGCGAGTGTCTGACCACCAGTGAAATTCTGAAGTGCAAGAGGAAGAACAGCCACAATACCCAAGAAGACTGCACCAACTAGAGTGATACGAGTGACGATACCAGCTAGATAATCACGAGTATTTTCACCTGGACGGACACCTGGTACGAACGCTCCACTCTGCTGAAGATTCTCTGAGATCATGGTTGGATCGAAAGTGACAGCTGTATAGAAGTAAGTAAAAAGTACAACAAGAATAAAGTAAAAACCACCATAAACCCAAGGATTGTTGAAGAATAGAGAAAATGATGAAGCGTAAGATGCTACCAATGGGTTTGAAGCGCTGGATAGGAATTTAGCGATGATCTGAGGAAAAAGGAGGATAGACAAAGCAAAGATGATTGGAATAACACCTGCTTGGTTTAGACGAAGTGGAAGATATGTTGAAACACCACCATAAACTTTATTACCACGGACTTGTTTTGCATAAGTCACAGGAACTGAACGTTCTGCTTCTGTAACGAAGACGACTCCGGCGATAACGGCAAGAGCGATGACAAGAACAGCGATATAGATAGTCATCTGTGAAGCATCAAAAGTTGAGAGGAATTGAACTGTATCTTTTGGAAGACGTGAAATGATACCAGCAAAAATAACGAGTGAAACTCCATTACCAATACCGAACTCAGAGATGAGCTCACCGATCCACATAAGGAGGATGGAACCAGCTGAAACAACTACAGCATTCATGATCAAATGGCCGGTACCGAGATGTGCTAGAACATTCTGATTTTCAAGAAGAACGATAAAACCAATAGCCTGAACTAGAGCAAGTGGCACCGAAAGAAGACGTGAATAGTTCGAAAGCTTCATACGTCCAGCTTGACCTTCATCATGCATGAGAGCTTTCCACTTTGGGAACATCATAGTCAAAAGCTGAATGATGATAGACGCTGTGATGAATGGTCCGACACCGAGCATAACGATAGATAGGTTTGAAAGACCACCACCAGAGAAAATATTAAGAAAACCAAAAAACTGACTTGAACCAAGAAGTTTTGAAAGATTAGCAACATCAACTCCAGGTATTGGAATTGTAGCCATGAGACGGAAGATGACCAGTGCACCAACAGTGAAACCAATTCTCTTGCGAAGAATAGGGTCCTTGAGAGCTACTGTGAATTTTTGCCAGAAGTTTTGCATATTATTTCTTTCAATTACTTCTAATGCGATTAATTATATCTTAATTACTATGCCTTTGCTTTCTTTTCTGGAGCTTTCTTTTCCTTTACTTCTTTCTTAGCTGGAGCATCGGCCTTAGGAGCTTTTACTTTCTTCTCCTTCTTTTCAGCCTTCTTTGGTGCAACAACCACCTTTGGTGTACCTACGATACCAGCAGCGCCAGTATTCTTAACTACAACCTTTGGAGCTATAGGAGTAACTGTTCCACCGGCTTTTTCAATCTTTTCCTTTGCACTACCTGAGAAAGCACAACCTGAAACTTTTACCGCCTTTGTGATTTCGCCATCACCAAGGATCTTGATAGATGGAATGTTTCCTGAAAATGTTACGACTGCACCCTTTTCAATCAATGTTGTAGGAGTAACTGCGTCACCAGCAGAGAAAATAGCTTCGATCAAACTGACGTTGATAACCTTGAAAGTATCAGAGACTGGCTTGTGTTGATTTACACCACGTCCACGCAACTTTGGAAGACGCTTGATGATGTCACGCCATTCTGGACGACGCTTGTTACCAGCACGAGCAGACTGACCTTTACCACCACGGCCAGATGTTTTACCACGCTTACCACCACGACCAACAGTCGTACGCTTGGTATTCTTATGTATTCGTTTTAGTTGATGGAATTGCATATATTTATTAATTATCAATGACACAATGTTCAATGATCATTGTGTCATTGGTTATTGATCATTTCTTATTAACATCATCCTTTACTATCTTAGGAGATTTACCTTGTAATGTCCTGCGGTTAATTTTGCTTAGATTATCCAAAGCTAAGATGACGGCGCGAGCAATGTTAACTTTGTTCTTTGAACCAGACATGATCTTGGCACAGATATCACGTACACCAGCTAGTTCAATGACAGTACGAGCTGAACTACCTGCCACTATACCACTACCGCGAGCTGGGAAGACCATGATGCGGGCACTGCCGAACTTTGCTTCAGTAGCATGAGGGATAGTCATGTTTGAAGATAGATTTATCTTAACCAAATGCTTCTTTGCTTCACGTGTAGCTTTTTCAATAGCGAGTGATGTGTCGATAGCTTTTCCAAGACCAACACCAACACGTCCTTTGCGGTCACCAGCAACAACAGCAACACTGAAGTTCATACGACGTCCACCAGAAGTCACACGAGTAACACGGCGAATATCGATCATCTTTGCATCGAATTCTGGCTTGACACGCTCACGTGGTTCCCCTCCGCGTCCACCAGTTCTGCCTCCACGACCACGTGTATCACCTGGCTTACTACCTGTGTGTCCACCTAGACGTGCAGAATCACGCATCTTGCGACCTGGAGTGATTTTGTTTGCAATAGCTGGAGTAGCAACGATAGCTGTATCTCCGATAACTGTTGGAATTTGCTCTTCTGTTGTGATGATTGGGTCTTTAGGCATGGTATTAATAAATATTAGAATTGAAGTCCTCCCTCACGCGCACCTTCAGCTACAAGTTTGATCTTACCGGCATAGAGGTAACCTCCACGATCAAAAACAATCTTTGTAATCTTTGCAGCTAATGCTTTCTTAGCGAGTCCAAGACCAACTTCCTTTGCACGATCTGAAGGGGTCTTACCCTTCACTTCTTTTGAGGTAAAAGAAACAAGAGTGTTGCCTTTTGTATCATCGATGATCTGAGCGTAGAGATATTTGTGAGATTTGAAAATAGAAAGGCGAGGTCTCTCACTTGTACCACTGATCTTTGCGCGAACACGTGCGTGTCTGCGAGCAAATTTCTTATTTTGTGTTTTGATAATTGATTTCATGTTTTTGTTTGTGATTTTAATTGATCATTGTGTCATTGAGACTTGATCATTTTATACTACGCCGCCTTCTTACCTTGCTTTCTGCGGATAACTTCATCTGAATAACGGATACCCTTTCCAAGATATGGTTCAGGCTTCTTTGTGGCACGAGTAACTGCAGCGAACTGACCAACGACTTCTGTATCGATGCCAGAGATGATGATATTAGCCTTCTCTGTTGTAACCTTGAGACCAGCTGGAATTGGGATACTAACAGGGTGTGAGAAACCAACGTTCAAGACCAAATCCTTACCTTTTACATCAGCTTTGAAACCAATACCTTCGATGACAAGTTTCTTTTCATAGGCCTTATGAACACCGGCGATCATGTTACGGATGTGTGAAGCGTAAGTACCGATCATAGCTGCTGCCTGAAGAGTATTGCGAGTCTTTGTAAGGACGATCTCGTTATTTGCGATAGCAACAGTGACATCATCACGGAAATTCTTTTTTAATTCACCGAGGGGACCTTTGACAGTCAAAACACCATTAGCAAAAGTGACTTCTGTCTTGGCTGGGATGATTATAGGTTTTTTGGCAATTCTTGACATGGTATTAGTTAAAAGTTAAAAGTGTAAAGTTGAAAATTATTATTTACCATATCTTAAACAAGATTTCTCCACCAAGCTTTGACTTCTTTGCATCAGTATCTGTCATGATTCCTTTTGAAGTCGTAAAGATAGTATTACCGAAACCACTCTTAAATGAACGGATGTCTGAGGCTTTCTGGTAAAGACGACGTGATGGCTTTGATATACGTTCAACACCATTGATACGAGGAACGCCATCAAAATAAATAAGTCCGAGTTCAAGTTCACGCTTTGTCTTACTCTTTTCTACAGTTGAAACATAGCCAGCTTTCTTCAAGACATGAGCGATATTCTCTGTTAGCTTTGAAGCTATAACTGTGACTGATGCTTTCTTTGCATCACTACTGTTTTTGAGACGTGTTATGAGATCTGAAATAGGGTCTGTTACCATGATGATTTCTTTATACCTGGAATAATACCTTCATTGGCGAACTCACGAAAACAAATACGGCAAAGATCAAAATCACGCATATAGCCGTGCTTGCGACCACAACGGAAACAACGACGAACAACACGCGAAGCAAACTTCGGTGTTCTCTTGGAGCGAGCTATAACTGCTTTAGTTGCCATAATGTATTTTTTAAAATAAAATTTCGATTGGTTAGCCTGGGCCTAATTTAGGCTTTTGCTTCCAATCACTGCCTCAAACATACTTTTTACTGAGGTAGGTATGATACTAGCAGATGATGAGTAGGGGGTCAAGAGGATCGTCTTTTTCTGTAAGTGACCGTAAGGTCTGACCTTCCAAAAGCATATTTGAGTAAATTTATCAGAATTTTAACTAAACTTTATCATTATTTTATTAAAATTTTATCGTTTCTTTAACTTTATTTGAACATTTCTTCATTTTGGGTTGATAAGCTAACTCCGTAAGGCTAGACCTTACGAAACCATGAATAAATTACCAACAAATTACTACCATATATACAATCGAGGAGCACATAAAGCAAAGTGTTTTATTGATGCAGTTGATTATCGTAGATTTTTAAATTTACTTTATCTTGCAAACGACACAAAGCCTGTACGTATTAGCGATCTCAATCCTAGTAAAATATACGAGCAAAAACGTAATGATACACTAGTCGAAATAATTGCATATTGTCTAATGCCAAATCATTTTCACATTTTACTAAGAGAAAAGACTGAGTGTAGTAAAACAAAATTTATACAGAAGTTATGTACGGGATATTCAATGTATTATAATAAAAAATACAGCCATTCCGGCATAATCTTCCAGGGATCATACAAATTCAAGCTCGTTAATACCGATGATTATTTTCGCTATTTAATTCAATATATTCACTTAAACCCATTTGGAATCGAAGAACCAGAGTTAATGAAAACAGCAAAGCTGAGGTATCTCCAAAAAGCAATTAAATATTCAAAGAAATATGAGTACTCCAGCTACAAAGATTATTGTGGTGTTCACAGAGCTCAGAGTGTTATCTTAACCGTAAGGTCTGACCTTACGGTTACAAAAACAACCTGACTAACCTTATCTCCTCAAAGGTGAAACTACCACCAAGAGCTTGTCTAACCGGTGAAAGTGCTCTACCACCTCCCTCCTGGACACCAACAGCATGAAACGCCATAGCGATCTTTTTGAAACGTGTGACGGGGAGAGCGTTACGTAAGTGTGAAATATTCCAACGAGGATCTTCTCTTTTTTCATGTTCAATATGATTCAAAATAGTGTCAAAAGACAGACCACGCTCCTTGGCAACTTCACGGACAGATTTTCCTTGATCAATGAGAGAACGTGTCACTTCAGTCGTTGGAATCTTTGGCTTCTTTGCTTTCTTTATACGCTTTCCTTCCACATCAACAGAAGACGCCGAACTTCCTCCCAAAAACTTATCCTGCTTTTCTTTTAATTCATCTGCAGTCAACGACATAAAATGTGCTTCGGCCTTTTTTGACTGTTCTCGGAAATATTGATCAAACTCAAAAGCTTCAGGATGAATATGGAGTGCCACATCATTCAGACCAACCAGAGTAAGCCCTAGGAGCGACCTCACACGTGATAATGCCACATATCCCATACCTTTCTCAAAAGAACGTGACAGATCGATGTGTGCTGAGTCCAGAGACATACCCTGACTCTTATGAATAGTGATAGCCCAAGCTAGGCGAAGTGGATATTGTTCTATTTCGGCTAACACCCTATCACCTTCATCTACATGCCAACTTTCGCGAGGAACATCTATCTCGCGACCATCCAGAGTTCGAACGATGATATGATCATAAGTACACTCAACGACGATACCACGCGTACCGTTGACATAATTCATCTCGCGGTTATTCTTCACAAACATAACTTGTGCACCTTTTTTCAGACGTAAAACTTCTGGTGCTAGACATGATTTTTTCAAACCTTCTATCAATTTCTTTGCTCCATGTGCCGTCATGCTATATTCCATACAATGACCTGGAACCAAATCTAGTTCGCGCTCATTTTCATTATCGACATCTGAATTATGTGAATAAAGACGAGTTGGTTTTATTTTCTTTTCGAGCTCACCATCTTCAATAATCACTTCATTGTCATTCTCTAAACCATCTTCATTTTTTAAAATAATCCTGCCTTCCAAAAGATCTAGCATATCTCTCGAAATATTTTGACCACGAATACCGTTCAAAATCCCAATATATTCCCTATCTATTTGACGGTGTTGTTCTTCCAAATAACAGACAACGAAATTTGCCTCCTTCCAAGCCAGTGAATGATAAGCGAAATATGCGTCAGGCTCACCACCACGTGATATGGGCGGAAGCTGAAAAAAATCACCACAGACAACGACCTGAAGTCCACCAAAAGGTTCATCTGATTTTCTGATTTTCTTAACTATCCTATTTATGAGATCCAATCTGAAATGATGGAGCATAGAGATCTCATCTATGATCAAAACTTTAGCTGCTTCAACTTTTGTCTTTACATAACTTTTTTTAGCGATTTCCTCCAGATCAGAGTCACTTAAGGAATCTTTCACTCCAACTCCAGACCAAGAATGAATAGTCACTCCACCCATGTGAGTCGCAGCTATACCTGTTGATGCTGTGATACCAACTGGTATATCTTTCTCACGCAGAAATTTTAAATACTCTCTGAGTACATAGGTCTTGCCACTGCCAGCTGGTCCTGTCAGAAATACATTCGCTCCGGTTTTTAAAATATTTAATGCTTCGGTCTGGGTCATGATTTAATTATTGTACTGTGTGAAGTAGTATAACAGGTGGCGACAATAATTTGCGACATAATTGATAATTGACAGACTCTTTGGATTTGATACTATTTAAATATGTCTGTGGGCGAAAGCCCCGTTCAGTCAAAGTCTACTGACAAACTGAAGGCAGACATACCAAAACTACTCCGCTTCGGCGGGGTATTTTTGTTTCTATTCATCTTCAATACCATCAGTAAATAATTTTTGTTGTCCATTCCTAATTTTTGAATCAGGCATAACACTCCAGAAAGTAATATTTCCGTCTCCAACCTGTCGTAAAATTGCACGAACCTTAATTTGATTTTGACCAACGATTGCCGCCATTCCCCAGTACTGGACTTCTTTCATAGGAATCGCACCGTTTGCAGATAACTTACCAATAGGTGTTAAGAGTCTTCGGTATTCTTGAATCGTACCTGATTTCCTGATAATTTCTAAACCAAGAGGTAATAGCCTAAATTTCAGAAGTTGTTCATGTTTATTTCTCTCTGTTCGATTTGAAAATTGAAGGTGATGAAATCCATCAGAATTCAACACAATCTCTCTTTGAAAATACGGGTTACGCACACTCTTTTGCGAATTAAATATTTGTTTAGCTTTTTCTTTTTTCTCATTAAAATAATTTATATCTATATTCATGTATATTTTAATTAATTGTTAATAATGCTTACTCAAACAAAAAAGGCGTCCTTTCCTTGTGGTCACGCCTTTTTAATATTTTATTAGGCTATTTTAGCTAAGCCGATTAATTCTTGCAAATAAAAAACTCTCCACCACCTGGCAGAGAGTCTGGGATTTCGTTACGAGTTAACGCAACTTCATGGATTCATCGTAGAACGTAAGATCAACCGGTTTGATTTCAACACTCCTGGGACCATCTTCGACATGACCAACGACGAATGCTGTATAGCTTGCATGGCAAGTTAACACACTGAGTGCCACATCAACGTCCTTGCGAGCGACGATGAGAGCCCAGCCGGCACCCATGTTGTAATTACCCCACATTTCCTTCGGCTCGATGTTCCCGAGCTTTTGGATTGTGGTGAAAATATCCGGCATTGGCCACGGAATACTTTCAATAACATAGGTAAACGGCGAACGTGCACGCATGATTTTGCGCCAGCCATGACCAGTGATATGGATCGCGTAATGAGGAATTATTCCAGCAATATGCAGAGCATTCATCGCTTTCACATACACACGAGTCGGGACCAAGGTCTTGCGACAAAGATCCAAACCACCGTCCGGTTGCTGTTCGGCGATTTTACGGATGAGCGTAATGCCGTTTGCGTGAACTCCTGAAGCGGTGATCATAATGATTGCATCACCAGCAGTAATCTTCTCGCGAATCGGTGAATGTGGTCGTGGTAAATATCCAACGACTGAGCCTGCGATGACGGCAGTATTCGGAGCAACAATGTCTTTCAAGACTGGAGTTTCGCCTCCCGTCCATGCAACACCTGCTTCTGATGCTCCGTTTAGCCAGCCTTCATACAAAGCTTGGACACGTATGCGGTCCTTGAGCCAATCACCATCACCAACAGCCAAATGCATCTGTAATGAGACCGGCGGAACACCAAGCGTCGCCATATCATTCACAATCATCGCGACAGTGTCTTGCCCGACAGCATTGTATCCATTTGATTCCCCTGTTTGCTTGTAGAGATAGTCGGCCATGAGCACCTTAGTGCCGAGACCCTCCTCAACATGTGCAATGTGAGAACCATCAGGAAGCTTAAGAACGTAAGCGCTTTCGCCACGAAATTCTTCAAGTGGTGTAACACCAAGCCATTCTGGCCCGGTAATTGTTTTAGGTGCAAAGCTTTGGGCAAGCACCTTTGCCGGATCAATATCTCCGTAGTTAACGCCTGAACCGGCGTATGTCATTGGTTTACTCATAAGTTTCAATTTGCTTTCCTTTCAAGCTACAAACTACCTATTTTTACAATAAATGGCAAGCGCATCAAAAAACCACCTCCTCGGTGATTTTTTTAGTAATTAGATTAATTAGAAATTTTTTTATCTTCCTTTCTTCTTATCATCCTCCTTCTTGAGTGGAAGTCCTAAATATTCTAGGAAACCAAGAGTCTTTGCCTTATCATCTGAAGTTGTGACGAGAGTGATACTCAAACCAAAGACGTCCTTTAGATCTTCATCTGAAGTTTCAGGGAAAATTGTGTGTTCCTTGATACCAATAGTATAGTTGCCCATAGCGTCAACAGAATTACGTGAAAGACCACGGAAGTCCTTTGTACGAGGAAGAGCAATGTTGATCAAACGATCCATGAACTGGAACATACGTGGGCCACGTAGAGTGATCTGATATCCGAGAGGATCACCAACACGAGTCTTGAATGTAGCGATAGCTTTCTTTGCTGCACGTGGAGCTGGCTTCTGACCAGTGATACGAGCGAGGCGGTCTGCGATGATCTCAATTTTCTTCTTATCTTTGACTGAACCAAAACTACTACTGACTACAACCTTTGAAAGCTGAGGAGTCTGCATTGCATTTTTGATATGCAAAGTATCTTTGAGTGCTTTGAAAGCATCTTTGTTTAGTTCTTGAACTGTTTTCTTGTGAGTTGTTGTCATTGTAGTTGTGATTACTGTTTACAGGTTTCTGTTTACTGATTACTGAATTTTCGCGACCTTTGAAGCATGCATAGGCATAGCACGTTCAACTATCTGACCTTTTGCTCCTTGCTTACGTGAGCGTTCATGCTTCTTGATAGTATTCATACCCTCAATGATGATCTTTCCTGTTGCAGGAAAAGCCACAGCAACCTTTCCGGTCTTGCCTTTATCATCTCCTGAGAGAATCTTTACTGTGTCGCCTTTTTTTATGTGAAGTGATTTCATGTTTTTTCTGTTTACTGATTACCGTTTACTGATTACTCCTTATACGATTTCTGAAGCCTTTGAAGCAATAGTCTTAAAACCAGCCTCTGCAACTTCACGTGGGATTGGGCCGAAGATACGTCCTGCAATAGGCTCCTTCTTATCCTTTTCAATGATAACGACTGCGTTCTCATCAAAACGAATGTATGAACCATCCTTTCTACGAGTAGGCTTACGCTGACGGACAACTACGGCATGAAGGACATCTTTCTTTTTTACTGACTTACGAGGTTCTGCCTTCTGGACTGAAAGAACGACGACTTCACCAATCTCAGCATAACGCTTGTGTGAAGCACCGAGCACCTTGAAAATACGTCCAATCTTGGCACCGGAGTTATCTGCAATATTTACGATTGAGCGTGGTTGTATCATGGTAGTTCTTTAATAATTAAAAATTATGCAATGACTTTAAAAGATTTATTCTTTGAAATTGGACGGCAACCTTCAACTGTAGCCTTGTCCCCTATCTTCTTTGTATTACCAATGTCAGAAGCCATGAGCTTTGTGCTTTTCTTTATAAACTTCTGATATTTTGGATGCTTGATGAAGCGCTCAACACGAACAACTACTGTGTCTTTCATCTTGTCAGAAGTAACGACACCGGTATATGTCTGGCGTGTAACCTTGACCTCAGGTGTTGTTGTTTTAGTTGTTGTTTTAGTTGCTTTCATGAGAGTGTGATATTACTTGAATTTACTTGTTTTGTCCAGTTTATTGATCATTGTGTCATTGATCATGATTATTTATTCTTTCTTTGCAGAATTCATTACTGTCAATATTCTAGCAATGTCTCTGCGAAGAGTCTTGCCTTCTTTAACATTCTTTACTTTTGCACCAGCTCCACCAAAACGAAAAGCGCGTAGAGCTTCACGTTTGTCGGCAACCATCTTGGCGAGGTCAGCCTGTGTCTTATGTGCTATATCTTTGAGTAAAGTTGATTTCATGTTTTTTTCTGATTACTGTTTACTGATTACTGTTTACTACTATATGCGTGTTACAACCTTTGTCTTCATAGGAAGTTTTGTGCCAGCCTTACGAAGAGCTTCACGAGCGACTTCTGCCTCAACACCGTCGATCTCAAACATGACACGGCCTGGCTTGACTTCACATACAAAGCCGACTGGTTCACCTTTTCCCTTTCCCATTTTCACTTCGGCAGGCTTCTGTGTATACGGACGATCTGGGAAAACGCGTACCCAAACTTTACCAGACTTTGTAGCATAACGAGCCATAACTTTACGAGCAGATTCGATCTGATTTGAAGTTATACGAGCATACTTCATAGCTTTCAAGCCGTATGAGCCGAAAGAGACCTCGATGCCACGAGTTTCGTTTTTAGCAGCTTCTTTAACGCTGTTCTTGCGTTTGGTGAACCACTTACGGTGTTTAACTTTTTTAGGGAATAACATGGTAGTAAATTAAGATTAAAAATGAATATTGAAAATTTATTTCGTAGCTGCTTTAAGGTCTTTGGCAAAAATTTCACCTTTATAAATCCAGACTTTTATACCAATATCACCGTATGTCATATGAGCCTTCTCACGAGCAAAATCGATGTCAGCACGGAGGGTCTGTAGAGGAACCTGACCTTTCTTCAACTCTTCTGAACGAGCGATCTCAGCACCACCGAGGCGACCACCGAGACGAATACGGATACCCTTCACTTCTTTGTTAGCCATGACCTTTTCAATAGTCTGCTTCATAACACGGCGGAATGGAAGACGCTTTTCTAGAGCTTCAGCGATCATCATACCGGTGATAGCGGCGTTTGATTCTGGAGTACGAACTTCTTCAATATCAAGCTTGAGTTCTTGGTTTTTTAGATCGATCTTAGCTTTGCGGAGAAGAGTCATGACTTTTGCACGTAGCTTGACGATACCGTCACCAGACTTCCCTATGAGCATACCTGGACGTGAAGTCTTGATGACAACACGGAGAACCTTTTGTGAACGTTCTATCTCGACACCACCAACATAGAAAGTACGGAGTTCTTTCTGGAGGAATTCACGGATGATGACGTCTGTCTTCAAAGCTGTACGGTAGCCTTGATCAACACCAAACCAGCGACCTTTCCAATCGCGAATGATACCTAGTCTATGTGAATATGGGTGTACTGTGTGTGACATGTTATTTTTTTGCTGTTTTCTTATTAGTTTTTGATTTCTTACTGACCTTTTCAACTGCTGGTGCAAGAACAACACTGACGTGACTGTTGCGCAACTTTATAGGATGAGCTGAACCACGTGATACTGGCATTGAACGCTTCATGACGAAGCCTTGATCAACACGGATCTCTTTTACGATGAGACCTTCAGGACCAATTTTGAAATTATGAGAAGCGTTTGCAACAGCTGAATCTATAAGATCAGCTATAGGATGACGACCTTTCTTATCAGCAAGTGAAAGGATGGTCTTTGCTTGTACAACTGTCTTACCGCGAACCATATCTGCGACAACACGGATTTTGCGAGGGGCGATGCGAGTATTTTTTAGGGATGCGGTAATCATAGTCGTGTATTATTTCTTTGTAGTAGCGGCTGTAGCTGCTTCCTTAGCTGATTTTGCAGCATTCATCTCAGCTTCTTTAGCTTTGAGTTCAAGTTCCTTCTGCATCTTACCACCGTGGCGTACGAATTTACGTGTAGGCGCAAATTCACCGAGGCGGTGTCCAACCATATCCTCGGTGACTAGAATTTCAATATGAGCGCGACCATTGTGCACACCAAAAGTAAAGCCGAGCATCTCAGGAGAGATCTGACTGCGACGTGACCATGTCTTGATAACGCCAGAAGTAGCAGGCTTTTTACCAGCTATTTTCTTGAGGAGTCTTTCCTCGATGTATGGTCCTTTTTTAAGTGATCGCGCCATGTTTATTAGTTAAATTGATTATTTTTCCAATTAAGTATGAATGAAAAAGGCTCAAATGAGCGTGAGGACTATAGTAGCAGAGCCAGATTTCTAAGTCAAGCATTTGGTGGCTTAATTACGTAAGGTTTAATCTGTGGCAAATTTAAATAATAAAAAACCAGACACTTCCCTACGGAAGGCTGGTTGTGATTTAAGGACTTGAAAAGATTAGTTAATTCAAACGATCACCAAGCGCCGCTTCGGTAGAACTCAGTTCACTGCGAAGCCGAGCGACCTCCAACTTGAGTTGATCAATTTCCAACTGCAACGGATGTGGCGGAAAGACCAACTTATGGGCTTCGTAAACGCCAGGCTTAAGAGGGTTCTTTTCAATGGCATCAATAACAACTTGCAGGCCGTTGAAGTAGCAAACACGGCCGAGTGTCCAGAATTTGATACGTGCATCAACTCCCCCAGCAGAGACATTTAGGAAGTGAGCACCAAATCCACCGAGGTGCTCTGGCGGAATTCCGAGTTCATGTTCCGCCTTGTCATCATCGCGGATATGAACGATTTGATTGTCAGGGACACCGAACATTTCAGCAATTTTCTGTGCCGTAATCGCCGGCGATGTTTTCGTGGCTTGATGCGCTTCCATCACACCCGCTTCCATCGGCTGAATAATTTTGGCCAATTGCGCGAGACGTGGCAGGACATCGAACAGAGCCAAGATAAGTAACGCCAAGTTTGGTGCCATAATTACCGGTGCCGTAAGCGTTACACCTTCGGGCACACTTTTGATGCCGGAAGACGCAACGATCAATGGCAGCCTTAATTTCTGACATTCTTCGAACACGCTTTGAAAGCGTCCAGTGCTGCTGACATAAACAACGACTGCATTAGGATCGAAATGTTGTGGAAAAGGTGCACCCTCAACCAGAAGGTATGGGATGCCATTTTTTTCACACTGTTCAACGAGCATTTTGGCCATAGATCCCTTCAGAACACCAGCTTCGTTTGTGCCGATACGACCAACAATAATCAGAGGTTTCATAATTTTCAATACTAGTTTTTGGTTTAGTTAACTGCGTTTCAAATTGGATATTACATATCAGATGTGGCTCTGTTCAATTGGATCAGTCAATCTTTTTTAAATTAAAAATAATAAAAAACCGGACACTTCCCTAAGGAAGGCCGGTATATGAGATTTAAGAATTTACAACAACTGTCGAATTAGACTTTAATTTTCTTGGCCGCATCAAGAAACACCCCCCTAACGTCCCAAGTAGCCATATTGTGACAAAGTGCGATAGAAACAACCCGACTCATTTCTTCAATCGCATTACACTGATCACGTTCATCTTCACTTTCCAGACGATCCTTTATCGCTGCCAAATACACTAACAAGTTCTTGGCTATAAAATGTCCTTCACGTTCGGGGAGATTCTGGAGACTCTCCCTTAAAATACGTGGCGCCTTTTTCATTAGACCACAACTTTCGGCCGGATAATGATAACCAATCAAGTGACCCAAGGTGGAAGAGAACGACTCTGCACTATGATTAGTGTCACTCATGAGATGACCCGCTCTCAACTTCTCCCTTGAAGCATATTCGAAAAAAGTTTCCGGAACCGGATCACCAGTCTTAAGACGAGTGAATGTGTTCAAAACCAGATAATCCAAACGCTTGGAGTATTTGACCAGCGCCTCATCGAGTCTGGTTGCACCCACCTTAGATAGTTTGACGCTATATAAAGTGAAAGTATCCTTACCCTCCTTAACACAATTAAGTGTTACTCCTTCTAAATCCTTTAGCAAAATTCCCTCAAGTAGGTTTGGCCATAAAAGCGGTAAAATTTCCATTGCCCCCGCCTCGTTTTGACCAACAATATAATCAAGGACCAATTGTTCAAGTGCGTCCTGTCTTTTTTCATTTGTTCCACATTGCTTGAATAGCAACGTGAACAAGGGAATGTTCTTGCGAATCTCAAGCCTGTTATCAAGCGTGAGTATATTACTCATTTCCATAACTAACTTTCTGGGTCCATGGACCCCTTTCTTCTCCCGTAGGAAAAGCGTCGTGAGACATGAGTACATGCCATCCGACCTCGTTTTTATTTCAAAGGGCAAAGCAACATGCCTTACCTAATCCGAACATTACGCTCTTAATTTAATTAAGTCAAACAGTTAACAGTAAGTAACAAAAAACACCTCCTTCGAAGTGCTTTTTATCATCCGTAAATCAAATTGTAGAAATGACTCCCCCCTCATTGTTTAGTCAAAAAATTCCTTTGTAATCACAACCATAGTTATTTTGTGAACTACAGCGTGCATAAACTTTACAAACATTCTATGCAAACCATGTGCAACATTTCTCATAGTTTTATTAGCTTACCCACAGATAGGCCTGCGGAGAAAATTACAATGAAACCTTCTTCTTACCAACATGACGGCGAGAGACGATAAAGACGTTAGAGTACTTCTTAGGTGTACGTGTCTTCTGACCCTTACCTGCTGGCTTGCCCCAACGAGTCTTCAAACGGCGAAGACCTCTTCCCTGACGCTGTTCACCACCACCGTATGGGTGATCCACTGGGTTTTGAGCTGTACCACGAACTGTTGGGCGAATACCCATCCAACGTGAACGACCAGCTTTACCGATATTGACTAGACGATTTTCTTCATTTGAAACAGCACCAATACTTGCCCACGCATCTTCGTGAATCTTACGAACTTCTGTTGAAGGCATCTTGATGTGAGTGTAACCAGCATCGTTAGCGATAACCTGAGCGAATGAACCAGCTGAACGAACTAGCTTTGATCCACTACCAGGCTTGATCTCAATATTGAAAACGAAAGCACCGACAGGAATATTCTTAAGAGGGAGACGATTACCGGTTGTAACTGGAGCTTTCTCTGAAACGATGAATGAATTACCAACTTTCATTGTCTTTGGAAGAAGAACGTAACGCTTCTCACCATCTTTATATGCAACGAGTCCAACATAGCCAGTACGGAATGGATCGTATTCGATAGTCTTAACTGTTGCATTGACGTCTTTCTTGTCATACATGAAATCAATCTCACGATAGAGCTTCTTATGACCAGCTCCTTTGTGACGAACTGTGATGCGACCATGCGCATTGCGTCCAACATCACGCTTAAAACCGTGAGTGAGCGGCTTGTATGGCTCAGACACTGTCAAATACTCCTTGAAAGGAAGTACTGTCATGTGGCGGCGAGATTTTGAGGTTGGGCGGAATGATTTCATGTTAGTAAATTAGTAAACGATGTTAGTAATTAGAAATTAGTAAATTTATGATAATTATATGAAGTCGATCTTATCTCCTTTCTTCAAAGTTACAACGGCTTTTCTCATACCTGACTGAACACCCCTCTTTCCACGAACGATAACGTTACGTGCAGGAAGATTTGAAACAGTGACTTTGATAGGAGTAACTTTGTAGAGAGCTTTGACTGCAGCTGCTATCTCAGGCTTGTTTGCACCTCTTGTAACTTCAAAAGTGTAGACACCGCCCTGACTCAAGATACCAGATTTCTCTGTTATACGAGGTCGAAGGATGATTGAAGTGTTTTTTGAATTTGTAGCCATGTTAATAAAATTAAATCTTAAAAATCAAATCTCAAATTAAGGAGTGCTGACTTTAGCTGATAATGCTTTCAATGATTCTGTAGGATTTACGATAACGAGATAAGTGCTGTTCATCAAAGAAACTGGGTTGATATTACGGAATTCTTCAACTGAAACGTTTCCGAAGTTTTTAAAACTCTTATCAACAGCAGAAGTTCTCTTATCAAATGCCAAGATAGCTGCATTTTTCTTCTTTGAAGCAATCTTCTCAAAACCTTTGATACTTCCAAAAGCGTTCAAAATTTCCTTTGCGTCCTTTGCCTTTGGCTTTGCAAAAGAAATAGAGTCAACAAAGAGTATTTCACCGTCCTTCCACTTACGTGAAAGAATTGTGAGGAATGCCTTATCTTTAGCTTTCTTATTGATCTTACGATCGAAATTCTGATCATTACGTGGGCCATGTGTAACACCACCACCAACCCAGATAGGTGAGCGTGATGAACCGTGACGAGCACGTCCTGTACCCTTTTGCTTCCAAGGTTTCTTTCCGCCACCACGAACTTCACCACGAGTCTTTGTGTGAGCAATATTCTCGCGTGAATTTGAATTCATCAAGCGAACAACTTCGTGAACGAGGTCAGCATTCCATGGCATATCAAATATACCAACTGGGAGTTTGAATGAACCCGCTTCCTTTCCTTTTTGATTGTAGATTTTTGTTTCCATATTATTCATTCAATACTATTAATTTGCTGACACTATTTCGACTAAAGTGCCTCTTTTACCTGGAATCGCTCCAGCAACATACATGACATTTTCCAGAGCGTCAATATGAGCGACCTTTAAGTTTTTGACTGTGATACGATCACTACCCATGCGACCCGCCATGCGCATTCCTACTGGAACACGTGTACGAAGTCCACCACCGATAGAACCTGGTTCACGCTCTGAGTGCTTCTGACCGTGAGAACGAGGACCTCCACCGAAACCGTGACGCTTCACAACACCCTGAAAACCTTTACCTTTTGAAATAGCTGAAACTGTAACAACGTCTCCGGCCTTGAACTGTGAAAGTTCGATCTTATCACCAACTTTTTGAGTTGGAGCTTCAACGCGGAATTCGTTTACAGCAGCGAAACTACCAAGGTCTTTAAAATGACCTTTTTGAGCCTTATTTATACGATTGACATTACGTGTACCCTCACCTATCTGAACAGCTTCATAGCCATCCAAAGCTTTTGTGCGAACCTGAGTGACGGTATTGCCTCGGGCAACGACCAGTGTAACTGGAATAGCTGCGCCAGAAGCATCATAGATCTGTGACATATTGAGTTTTCTTCCTAGAATGAATTTCATGGCAGTGTAATAAGTAATCAGTAATCGGTAAACAGTAATCAGAGAAGCAACTTGCTTCTGTTTACTGATTACTGTTTACCGTTTACTTTTCAAGCTACATCATCTTTACGTCTATATTGACTCCAGATGGTAAGCTCAAGTTCGTAAGAGCTTCAATAACTTTTGGATTCGGGTTAATAATATCTATCAAACGTTTGTGAACACGCATCTCGAACTGTTCACGACTGTTTTTATCGATGAAAGAAGAACGATTGACTGTGTACTTCTTTATCTCTGTTGGCAAAGGAACTGGACCATTCACTGTAACATCATATCTTGTAGCGATGTCCATGATCTGACGAAGTGAAGCGTCTAGAATCTTGTGTTCATAAGCACGAACACGGATACGAAGATGAGGAACCTCCCCTTCTGCTTTAGCTTTCTTTGCACGAGGTGCAGTCTTTGCAGGAACTTTTTTTGTAATTTCTTTAGGCATAGTAACTTATTTAGGCAATGATCTTTGTGACGACACCAGCACCGACGGTCTTGCCACCTTCACGGACAGCGAAACGCATCTTCTCTTCTAGAGCAACTGGAGCAACGAGCTTAACTTTGAATGTAACTGTGTCACCTGGCATAACCATTTCAACCTTCTCTGCCAATGTAACTTCGCCAGTAACGTCTGTTGTACGGATATAGAACTGAGGCTTATATCCTGTAAAGAATGGAGTGTGGCGACCACCTTCTTCCTTCTTCAAAACGTAAACTTCTGACTCAAATTCTGTATGAGGCTTAACTGAGCCTGGCTTTGCAAGAACTTGACCACGAGATACGTCATCCTTAGCTGTACCACGGAGGAGAAGACCGGCGTTGTCACCAGCGATTCCCTCTTTCAACTGCTTATTAAACATTTCAATACCAGTGATAGTAGTCTTGGTTGTGTCGCGGAAACCTATGATTTCAACTTCTTCACCAACCTTGATCATACCGCGCTCAATACGGCCAGTAACCACGGTTCCACGGCCTTCGATTGAGAAGATATCTTCAATAGGCATGAGGAAAGGTTTGTCAGTCTCACGAACTGGCATAGGGATATAGTTATCCAAAGCATCCATGAGCTCTGTGATCTTTGCTTCCCATGTAGCATCTCCTTCGAGAGCCTTCAAAGCTGAACCACGAACAACTGGAGCTCCTTTACCATCAAAACCTTGCTTTGTGAGGAGTTCACGCACTTCTTCCTCAACGAGGTCGATAAGATCCTTTTCTGGAACTGCATCACACTTGTTCAAGAAAACAACGATACGAGGCACACCAACCTGCTTTGCAAGAAGAACGTGCTCACGTGTCTGTGGCATAACACCATCAAGAGCTGAAACCACGAGAACTGCACCGTCCATTTGAGCGGCACCAGTGATCATGTTTTTAATATAGTCGGCGTGACCTGGAGCATCGATGTGAGCATAGTGACGAGTAGGAGTCTCATACTCAACGTGTGCTAGAGAAATAGTAACGATCTTTGAAGCGTCACGAACTGTTCCACCTTTAGCAATATCAGCATAAGCCTTGTTTTGTGCAAGACCTTTCTTTGCCTGAACGGCAAGGATAGCTGTGGTAAGAGTAGTCTTTCCGTGGTCAACGTGACCGATTGTGCCTACGTTAACGTGAGGCTTGGTGCGATTGAATTCTGCTGCCATATGATTATTTGTTTAGTGCTTTGGTTCTCATTGTCTGGGCGTGAAGCCTTATTAAAGGCGGCCAAGCAACGCGAACCAAAGATAAAGTTATTAATAGTTTATAAATTGTAAGCTTTTTGACTTTGAGCCCACAAAAACGCCGGCGACCAGTAGGTCGGGCCGAAGGAGGCCAAGGGCGAATTCGCATATACTAGCAAGTGATGAGAAGGATGTCAATCTAAAAGGCTTATCCTCGCAGATAAACCTTTTATTGCTAACTAATAGATAATTTTAGTGGAACAAAATAGCTTTGAGATTAGTCAATGCTGAATCAGTCAACATTCCTGCTGATAAATTTGAAGTTGATGTTCCATAGTTGATTCCGTTTATTTGAACGGTTGCCATAGATGATGGTGAACCTACTGCTGTGTAATTGGCTGTAAATGTTCTTGATTGACCAGGAGCTATGTAGAAATATGTTGATCCATCAGCTGAACTTAAACCATCATTTGTGGATAGACTCACCGGCCATATCCCCATATTAGCTGATGTGATAACTGACACAGCGAAAGCTGTCGGGGATTTACCTCCAACTGAATTAGTCTTCGATATAAAGATCGGATAACTTCCAGTTGTTATTGTCGCCAAAAATGAAAACTGTTGAGTAGTTGTACCTACCCCGTTTGGTGGAGATATTAATGAACCATATGTCGTGGAAGTGTTTGAGATTACTGGTGAAGAAGTTGCGACTGGAGTATTTATAGTGAACACTCCACTTGTTCCGCATACATTACTATTAACACCTGAGGAATTAAATTTACATACCTGTATTACGTATTGATTTGAGGCGGCTTCAACATTCTTAATTCCGAGATATTTTGCAATAAAATTCTGTGATTGATTCATACCAACCCCCCATCCCCCATTATTTGGTTGAACTGTCCAAGAATAAGAATAGATTGAGAGCAAACCACCTACTATTGTCGTGTTTGGATAATTATAATTAGCTGATGGACCGTTAAAGATACTAACTGTGAAAGAATCAGACGTTGAAATATTTTGACCTGTCCAACTTATTATATATTTTTGACCTTGTTGAAGAATTTCACCACTCTTAGGAGCTGAAACACTAACTGAAGAAACTGGTCCTGTCACCAAACACTGATTCAGTTTAATACGAGTTTCTGGACCAACAGCACCTGTTGCTGGAAGACCAACTTTTGTTTGATAGGCTTTTACTGCAGCTTGTGTTGCAGGACCATAATACCCAACAGGATCTATTCCGGCACCTTTTATTGGTAAAAAGCTTTGGGTTGTAAATAATTCCTGCAAGGCTTTAACATCAGCTCCAGTGGAACCAACATCTAAATTTGTTGCAAAAAAGTAACACGTAGAAGTTGAAGTAATCGGTGGATTGATTGGTACAGGAGCCGGTGCAGGAATCGGGGTTGGAATTGGGTTTGGGGTTGGTACAGGCATCGGTGGGGTCGTCGTCCCTACCGGTGTGCAAATATAATTCACTGGGCAATTTGGGACATAAGTAATTGGTGCACAAACATAACCCAGCGGACATTTAACTTCTTGAATTGAAATTAGCGCTGCTGCAGAAAGATTTTGAGATGGACTTACGGCAAAAATACTCTTTACTCCAACCACTGTAAATGTAGCGATGACTAATGAGAAGATCGCAATCACTGAATATTCAACTAATTTATTATTTTTCATAATATATATTAACTAACTAATAAAGAGAAAGGGCACGCCTCACTGAGGTCGCGCCTTGGGTAGTGGTAATATTGTAACACTACAGATATTTAAAACAAACGGAGTTATCCACATTAGAGGTCACATAGATTATGAATCAGAGGTGAGAAATTAGAAAATAAAGTGCACAATACAAAAACCCCAAGCAATTGCCTGAGGCTTTGTATTTCTAATATCTAATTACTCATTTCTAATCTCTAATTCCTTACTTCCTCTTCTCGATAATCTCAGTCTCAACATTCTTTGGAACAACATCATAGTGATCGAATTCCATCTGAGCACTTCCCTGACCTGAAGTCATAGAACGCAAGTCTGTTGTATAACCGAACATCTCTGAAAGTGGAACCTTGGCAATGATAGCGATATTCTGACCTTTTGGTGCTGAACCTTCGATGAGACCACGCTTTGATGAAATAGAACCCATGACGTCACCCATGTATTTTTCTGGACAAACAACTTCGAGCTTCATGATAGGTTCCAAGATAACCGGCTTTGCCTGACGAGCGGCACGCTGGAAAGCTTGTGAAGCAGCGATCTTATAAGCGATTTCGGATGAGTCCACATCGTGATATGAACCGTAAGTGAGCTCACATTCAATATTAACGAGTTTGAAACCGGCGAGAATACCGCGATCCATAGCTTCGTGAACACCCTTTTCAACTGCTGGAATAAACTCTCCAGGAATAGCACCACCAGTGATAGAGTTGATGAAACGGAAATCATCGTAGTTACTGACGTTCTTTGGAACTTTTTCACCCTCTGGCCATGGTTGCATGGGTTTGATATTGAGTTTGACGTGACCGTACTGACCTTTACCACCAGTCTGCTTAACGTATTTCTCTTCAGCTTCAGCAGAACCGAGGATAGTTTCGCGATATGCCACTTGAGGCTTACCGACGTTAGCTTCAACTGTAAACTCACGCTTCATACGATCAACCATGATTTCGAGGTGAAGTTCTCCCATACCTGAAATGATAGTCTCACCTGTTTCCTGATTACTTGAAACACGGAAAGTAGGATCTTCATTACCAAGCTTGCGAAGTGCAAGACCCATTTTCTCTTGATCAGCTTTTGTCTTTGGTTCAATACGAAGAGAGATAACTGGTTCCATGAATTTGATCTTTTCAAGGATGATAGGTTTGTCCTCATCACAGAAAGTGTGTGATGTGAGAGCATCTTTCAAACCAACGGCTGCGGCGATCTCACCTGCAAAAACTTTTTTAACTTCTTCACGCTTGTCAGCTTGGAGACGAACGATACGGCCGAGACGCTCTTTCTTACCTGTTGATGAGTTGTAAATATAAGTGCCAGCTTCAATAGTTCCAGAATAAACACGGAAGAATGTTAGCTGACCAACGAATGGGTCGTTCTGAAGCTTGAATGCAAGAGCTGAGAAAGGTTCTGAATCATTTGCATGACGTTCTATCTCTGCACCTGTATTTGGATCGATGCCTTTGATAGCTGGCATATCGAGTGGTGATGGGAGATAGTCGACAACAGCGTCGAGAACCAACTGAACACCGACGTTCTTCAAAGCTGAACCTGTAAAGACTGGGAAAATCTTATTGGCAATAACAGCTTTACGACAGACTTTTTTGAATTCATCGATTGAAATCTCTTTTCCATCAAGGAAATTCTGCATAGCAACGTCATCTGTCTCAACAACCTTTTCAATCATGATTGCGCGATATTTCTTTGCATCCTCGAGCATATCTGCTGGAACTTCACTTTCTATAATATCAATACCCTTTTCACCAGAGAATGTATAAGCCTTCATACGGAGAAGGTCGACGACACCATGGTGATCAGCTTCTGTACCTATAGGAAGCTGAAAACGAACTGCGTTTTTATTCAAACGCTCAAGGATAGATGCAAAAGATTTTTCAAATGAAGCACCCATGCGGTCCATTTTGTTGATGAAACAAAGACGAGGAACATTGGCTTCATCAGCGTAACGCCAGTTTGTTTCTGACTGTGGTTCAACACCTGCAACACCGTCAAAAACCACCACCGCACCGTCGAGCACACGGAGAGAACGTTTCACCTCTACAGTAAAGTCGATATGTCCTGGTGTATCGATGATATTGAAACGAACTTTTTGTGAGACATCATCTTTTCCGTCTGGACCTTTCAAACCACGACGATATGTTGGGTTCCAAAAACAAGTGATGGCCGCAGCTGTAATAGTGATACCACGTTCACGCTCCTGTTCCATCCAGTCAGTAGTAGTCTCACCTTCGTGAACTTCACCGATCTTGTGAATCATACCTGTATAGTAAAGGATACGCTCTGATGTCGTTGTTTTTCCGGCATCGATGTGAGCGATGATTCCGAAGTTTCGCATTCTCTCTAGTGGGTAATCGCGTTGCATGTGTTTGTTTAATAATTCTCTGGCCGTTTATAATAAATGTGGCCTAAAAATTGATTTGTTGGGTAATAAATTAAAAAAGCTAGGGGCTCTTTAGTAAGAGATAATGTACAGGAAATGAGGGAAATAATCAAATACGACCCACTAAACTTAACTTAGAGCTTATTTAGCTACTAGAGGAAGGTTATTTTTTTTAATACAATTTTTGATTTTCTTATAAATTGACCACGTACCTGCAACTCCCATTATATAAATAATCTGACTCAAATTAGGTTTGTGATGGAAGATTCTAATAAACAAGATCCCGTGCTTTAGATAATCAATTTCGTCATACATAATCTTGTATTCCGGCAGGACACCAGGAGTTAGAAAATCAAGATCTTGAGGTATGACAATTGTTAGATAACTACTATAAAGATTCAAAGTTGCACCATACGGTTCGCTAATTTTGAAATTTCCTGGTGTACCAAGATTTGTAAGAGAATAACGACTTGTTTGCATTCCTATACCAATATTTAATGTGAGGAGTGGTGTTTCCATATATCAAAAGTATAACATATAACTTTACACACTAAACCCCATCTTTCCTTTCGGCTTTTCTATGACATGTTCAATTCCACGACACTTATCACATATTCCACCTTCACTTCCAAGAATACCTGTGCCCTTTCCATAAGATTGACCGCCAAAGGTTGTACCCTCTGTCGAATGAACAAGCGTAAAAAATGACTTACAGAAAATACAGTAACAAGATACTGCCCACTTGTGCTCTAACTTCATCGGACTAATGAATGTTCGCATATTATTTTATTTCTTTTAATTCTATTAACTCTTTTGATAAATCGAACTTAACCGAAAAATTGTCGAAGAAACCTTTTTGACCAACTATTCCATAAGAGATAATTTTACCACCCAGATTTGGTACAAATCCTGCCTTTATGTTGAAAATCTTTTCTCCAACAGTTAGTGTAATTGGGTGCACATAATATAATGATACTTTACCACCAAGACCAAATACTTCTTTAACTTCAGTACCAGTTAACGTATCAATTCCAATATCTTCAGCAACCTGAGCATCGAAGAAACAATGATCAGCACCAGAATCAACCAATACTTCACAGTCTGTAAAAGCATTTTTATGCGAAATTTTAACCGGTATGACCGGCCTTAAGGCTTCACCATAAACTTTATATTTGAATCTCATAACCATACTCCACCGATATGAGCTGATAAATTATCTGGCATTCTGGTAAAAATAGGGTGCGGATGACCATTCTTCAGCGCTCTAGTTCGTGCTTCTTTTAATGTCTTACCATAACCAACAACAGTAACTTCATCCTTGAGTAACGCTACCCAAAGACCTTTATATTTTTTATAGATTTGTGTCCAATTTATTGCTTTCATAGAATAATTTTACTCCGCAGAAATACCGAGTCAATATTGACGCACCACATATTTTATTTCTTCTGTAACAAAACTCCCTTCTCTCCGTCTATTTATATGTAGTAACAGAAAACTATATGCAAACACTCTTACATGCAGACATATTTTTCTTTATAACCAGTATCGTGGTCGTACTTATTGGCATTGGTGCAATCATTTCAATCATATTCAGCATATTGATCCTGAGAAACTTGCTTCGCCTCTCAGAAACCGTAAAAACTGAAGCTGGCTACATAGTTAAAGATATTGATGATATTCGCGCTAAAGCAAAAGGATTCAGTTGGGCTATCGCCTTTCAATTATTCCAGAAATTCATTATCAAAAGATTTATTAACAAAAAAATTAAATGAAAAACGTAATCAAATCAAAAAGTTCACACAAAATGGCCATTGGAGTTGGAATTGCCGCACTCGCCGCAGCAGCAGCTGGTGCATATTACCTTTACGGCTCAGACAAGTCAGCAAAAAACCGTAAGCAGATAAAAAGTTGGATGCTAAAGATGAAAGCAGAAGTTATGGATAAGATCGAGAATGTCAAAGACCTTAGCAAGGAGGCTTATGATAAAACCATAGATGAAGTTAGTAAAAAATATTCTCAGATTAAAAACATAGACCAAGAGGAACTCATTCAACTAGCAAAACGTATGAAGTCTCATTGGAAAGAAATTGAGGCCGATGTTAAAGGTACTGTCAGCAAGGAGATAAAGAAGGTTACTAAATAAACAAAATAATCCGTGTACAAAAAATGCCCCGGGTGGGGCATTTTTGTTTTGATAAAATTTGAAAGGAATCCGTGGACTTACCACGCAAAGTGAGCGAAAGCCTTGTTAGCTTCAGCCATCTTGTGAACGTTTTCACGCTTCTTGACTGCTTCACCTTCATTCTTTGAAGCGGCGATGATCTCATCAGCGAGCTTGAGTGCCATTGGCTTTCCTTTCTTTCCACGAGCAGCTTCAACGATCCACTTCATTGAAAGTGAGTTCTTGCGCTCTGGACGAACTTCACGAGGAACCTGATAGTTAGCACCACCAACACGGCGTGAGCGAACTTCCATAGCTGGGGTTGTGTTCTTTAAAGCCAATTCAAAGACTTCGATTGGATTCTCAACTTTAGCTTGTTCTTTGATTGCATTCATACAATCGTAAACGATAGTACGTGCAGTGTTTTTCTTACCTTCTTGCATGACGTAATTGATAAACTTTGAAACTTTGAGAGAATCAAATTGTGCATCAGGTCTGAGGTCACGCTTTATGTTTCTTTTTCTTCGCATAGTAGTAAATTAGGGATTTGAAATTATTAAATAGAAATCAGAAACTAGGCTTTAGCTGCCTTTGGCTTCTTATTGCCATATTGACTGCGACCTTTACGGCGTTTCTCAACACCTGCTGCATCTAGAACACCACGAACAACTGAATAACGTAGACCTACGTCCTTGACGCGACCTCCACGGAGGAGGACCACTGAGTGTTCCTGCAAGTTGTGACCTTCACCTGGAACGTATGCAGTTACTTCGATACCGTTTGAAAGACGAACGCGAGCGATCTTGCGGATAGCTGAGTTAGGCTTCTTTGGTGTCTTTGTTGTAACTTTGACACATACACCACGCTTGAATGGTGCTGGATAAAATGATGGGCGATTCTCAATACTATTGAAAGTACGAGTGAGCGCACCTGACTTTGACTTTCTCTTGAAACGAACACGACCACGCTTTGTGAGCTGATTTATTGTAGGCATAATTTAAATTAGTAAACGGTAAACAGTAATTTGTAATCAGAGAAGAGGTATTACTTCTGTTTACTGATTACTAATCTCTGTTTACTGTCATGTGGCAATCCTGAATTCTTCACCATTTCGAGCTTGAGTGGCTTTTTGCTTAGGCCGGCTCTAATGATTACTCACGATTGACCTTGATAATGTACTGGCTTCAATAAAGAAGCAGTGGAAACACCCTATCATACAAGTAAAATATGGGCAATATCTAAAATCTCTACGCCTGCATTCTGGTTATTAAACTGAAGATCCATGGAATGACAGGAGAGATGATCTGCCAAAGGAATAAAACTATCAATAAGATCCAGATGGGTCCATAAGCTTCTATGATATGACGTAAACGAACATGTTTTTCTGGGAGGATTGAAAAGAGGAGTTTTGAGCCATCGAGTGGTGGCAGTGGCACTAGATTGAAAACAGCCAAGACTATATTTATAACGACTATATATGAAGTAACCTGAATAAATGAATTGACTGTTGAAGAGTAAATATCATAATTCGCAGCAACAAAGCGTATCAATAAACCGAAAATGAGTGCAATTGAAATATTTGAAAGAGGGCCAGCTAGTGCAATCAGAAATTCTCCAGATCGGCGATTCTTTAAATTATAAGGATTGAAAGGAACCGGCTTTGCCCAGCCAAAAGTAAAACCTGCAAACGATGTTATAAGAGGGACCAAGATAGAACCAACCGGATCTATATGTTTCAAAGGATTCAAAGTGAGTCTGCCTTGCAGACGTGCGGTCGGATCACCTAAATAATCAGCCATATAACCGTGAGAGACTTCGTGAATGATGACAGAGAAAATCAATATGACTATTGAAAGAAATGTAAGCATATAGATGCCCTATTGTAACAGTACTTGCGAAATATTGAAACCATGTTATGATGTCCGGACATAACTTTTAAGAAACTATATGGCCAGAATCTGTCAAATAACTAAAGTAGGATCAGTTGTCGGAGGTAGATACTCTAACCGTACTCGTGCAACTCAGTTTAACCCATGTGGCAACATCCGCCGTTACCCAAATCTTCAGAAAAAGAAGATCTATGTTCCTGAACTTAAAAAGTCATTCCCTCTCACTGTTTCAGCTCGTGGCCTCCGCACTATCCAGAAGAAAGGTGCCTATAATGCCCTCAAAGACGCTGGTATCATAAAATAAATTACTGGACTTAAATCATTATTTAACCCACACGGATTTTCCGTCAGAAAGCACTTCAATAGTGCTTTTTTGTTTAAGGTTGAAACGATGATCGCTCATCATCATATAAAGAGGGTCTGTTTTATTTGGTGTCGATGTTTTTGAATTCACAGACAATACTGATTTCTTTGAAATTGCTTGAGAATAGACAACAAACTCAGGTTTTACAACATTTAATAGATTCGTTGAAAGCGAACTGGTCGCAACATTGTGCGGGACGACTAAGACATTTGATCTCATACCGATCGCGCTTTCACCAGCCAAAAATTTCTGAACTTTTAGACTAGCATTGCCTATTAATAAAAATGATGTCTCACCATAATCTAATTTTAAAATCATTTCTAGTGGTGAGGCTTTCGAATATTTAAAGCCACTATCGATATCAGGAAAAAGCACTTCAAATTTTAATTCATTCCCGAATTCAAATTTATTTTTATTGAAATTCAAGATATCTCCCCTGCCAACTCTCTGTATTGGAATCTTTAACTGCCCAATCGCTTCCATAAATGTTTCATAAATTTTATCTGTCGAACTCGAAAGACCGACTTCTTTAGCTATAATATTTGGAAGAATGATCTGGCCAATCTTGTAGCGATTAACAACATCGACCAATCCGGTCACATCATCACCACTATCACTTGTGACGATGATATCATCTATTCGCCTAGAATAAAAAGGTAAAACCTTAGTAATCTCACGAATAATCTCTGAATTTCCACCGCCGTCTATGAGTAACCTTTCATCATCCGGCGTGCGTATAAAGATTGACGGATCACCTTTTGTATCAAAAACATAAAACTCCATTTCTGTAGGCAATCTACTCACTTTCCAAATATATACACAGACCACAACTATCAGAATGGTGCCAAACAAGACATATTGAGCATATTTATTTTTAAGGATATTGATTGTCATTTAATTTAATCGTTATTAATATTTAATATATAGATTACTTTTGATAATTGATAAATAATTGATAAATTCGTAGAACCATTAATTGTGCTAAAATAGACTCATGAAACAATTCACACCAAAAACATTTTCAATACCAAGTTTAAAAGGAATCTCAACTAAAAATATTGAGGAACATCTAAAGCTCTATGCTGGCTATGTTAAGAATGCCAACCTGATCGTCTCTCAAATAACAGAACTTAAGAAAAATCTCGACTCAACAACTCCGACCGGTGGAGCTAATGTCTATTTTCTCGGCGAAATCATGCGTCGATTCGGCTTCGAATATAACGGGATGAGAAACCATGAAGTATATTTTTCTTCTTTAGAAGGTGGTTCGAAACCGATATCTGACTCAAGTAAACTTTTCAAAGTCATCACCGATGAGTGGGGGTCATTTGATGCTTGGCTCGCTGAGTTTAAAGCCCTTGCTCTCACCCGCGGTATAGGTTGGGCGATGCTTTACCACGATCGTAAAGATGGTCGTCTACTTAACACTTGGATAGACGAACAACATTTGGGTCAACTTCAGGATTGTGCGCTCGTTCTCGGACTCGATATGTGGGAACACTCATACGTTGCAGATTACCAACCATCTGGCAAAAAGACTTATGTTGAAGACTTCTTCGCTAACATAAACTGGTCTGTTATTGAAAAGAATTTTGATGAGGTGCTGAGATAAGTAGACATTGATAATTGATTTGACATTAGCGCTTAATTTGAATTAGACTTGTAACAGTAACACTTCGAAAGTTTTGAGATTCTCTAAGAGCGGAAAATTCGGCTCGGCCGCCAGCGTTCACTGCGAAGTGGATATGCAGTATGGAGGGACCCCTTTTATTAGGTAGCCGTCCTCCAGAGAATCTCAAAGTTTTTGAGGTATTTTTCTTTTGCAATAAATACTGTAATTATTATTTGCTTTCTATTTGATAATTCCAAAATTACAACAAAATACCTTTTCATATTTTTATTTATAAATGGCCTTGAAAGAGCTAAACGATTATTTCTATCTGTTTTATAGAGGAAATAAGGATGCATTAGGGTATTAGGGATGACACGAAACAACTTTTTACCTTCATCTCCTTTTTCTGCAATATGCTTAAGTGTGCGCCTGGTGAAATAAACTTCATTTACACTAGCGTTGATCAAAACCAGTATTGAGTTACTAAGTCTAAAATTGGTCTTAATAAGCTCGTCAGGTCTGTCGATAAGATCCTTCTTTGGAATCTGTTGAAATTGAGTAAACAAAATATTTAATTTGGATTGTTGTAATTTCATATTTTCTGTTATATTAACTCTCCAATTTTCCAAAAGGATTTATCATTTAAATAAAATCTCAGTGATATATATCCGACCGCAAAAACTACGTAAAACCCAACAACCCACCAAAACGAAAACTGCGGGAATGTAACTGAAGCGAATGGTATCTTTACGAAATTTTCTACTATCAAAAGCTCGTAGTTAAGTAAAAGATGGGCTATCCAGCCAAAAAACTGCGAAACGTATATAGAGATAAAAGGTGAAAGAAAACCTGAAGCGCCCGTGAGAAACACTGCGAGCATGGTCACCGGTATAAATGGTAAGACCAAAACATTAGCAAAGACACCAATCAGAGATAATTGCCCCATCATATAAAGGATGAATGGCGACACAAATATCTGTGTTGAAATAGTCGCAGCAAATATTCCGCGCATTTCAAATCTTTCCGGAATAAACCAAAGTAATCTTTCTATTGGTGAAGCTAAAAGTATAAGTCCAAGAGTTGCCAAAAAAGATAGTTGAAACGAAGGATCATGTAAAAGAATAGTCGGATTTTGTATGAGCATAAGTAGTCCAGCGAAGATCAATGCTCGAGTGACATTATAATCACGACGAATGAGATTGCCGATAAGACCGATACTGGCCATAAAACACGAACGTATAACAGTGGCACCTCCACCGACCAAGATACAAAATAGAACCATGCCAATACCGCCAATAACTATTCCCCACACACGTGGCAGTCTCGAAAGCAGTCTGCGCATAGCATCAGCGACAACTGTGATATTAAATCCGGAAAGTACAACTATATGTATAAGACCGACCGTTCTAAAATCATTTAATAAATCTTTTCCCAGAGCACTCTTTTCGCCGACCACAAGTCCAGCGGCTAGAGCTGAGTGCGGTTCTCCTAAAACCATATTTAAATTATTTACAAAACCTCTTTTAATTTTATAAAGGATTGAAGTCAACGAATCACCGAAATCATAAATACCTCTACCTCCTGGAGCTTGATCACTACTCAAGATGACTGCCCCACTTTTTATTTCATAGAAAATATCATCTTTAGCCAAATAACCTTGATAATCAAAGGTTCTACCAGTCCCACTTTTGAAATTAAATGGTGCTGAGATATTTCCAGAAAAATTTACCAAATCACCGTATTGAAATTTAGGATAAAGCTTCGTCTTGATACGAACAGATATGGCAGACGAACAATCCAAATCCAAAGAAGACAATTCCTGCTTTTTAAGCTTTTGCAAATCAAGTTCAATATTAGTAGTATCGACCACTAACACTTGACCAGCATCAGTATTTGAAGGATCTGCACTCACTATTCCTTGACCAATCACCGGTTGTTTCAAACACGAGCCCATGTCTGGCGCGATAGTATGCATGGACTGAAACACTCGCAAACATGCCAAAGTGCTAAATATCATCCAAAATAAAATGACTTTCTTTTTCATAGAAAGCCATCTTATCAATCAGAGATAAATTTTTAATAAAATAAAGTTAAAAAAACGATAAAATTTTGTTCAAAAAACGATAAAATTTACTGAAAAGTGCCAAATGTGTGTGCACATTACCACATCCTATTGAACATTCCGAGTAAATATTACAAAAACTAGAAAAGAAGGGTCTCGAATTCCTGAATTATTACATCTTCATCATCTCTACTCAGAGATTTCTTATATTTAGCCCCTTTTGCACCTTTTACCCTCTTCTCACATTCGGCCCAAGTCTTATGAGTCTCTATGATGCCACCGACCATACTTATATATGAATATGCTTTGGCATTTGATTTTGATGAGCTAGACTTTTTCTTTTTTAGACTCATTTCATCATATGAAACATCTAAAATATTTGGTAAGTCATAATCAAGAAGCTGACCCTTATATAACTTTGGTGGTACACCATCAGCAAAAGCAGTAGCAATATGATCGCAACGCTCGTTACCTAATATACCGATATGTCCACCGACGTATTTCCATTCAACTTTTTTGCCAGACATATTTTCATCCAACTTCATCCACAAATCCTTATTAAGAACATCTTCTTTTGCTTTTGTAATCCAATTATTTTTTTTCCAACCATGAATCCATTTTGTAATTCCATTTATGACGTATGACGAATCTGTATAAATCAAGATCGAATCACTCTTCTTAACATGAGAAATTCCACCGATACATGCCGTCAATTCCATTCTGTTATTAGTTGTATGTTTTTCAGCCCCACCAAGTTCAGTGATATTTGTTTCATTTTTTACTGAATTATCATTCGTCCCCGTTGCTACTTTTTCTTCAACTACGACTGCACCCCAACCTCCAGGTCCAGGATTTCCCCTCGATGAACCGTCAGTGAAGATGGTCGTTTTTGTTTTTAAACTATTCATATGATTTATATTATTAATACTATATTACCACATCAACGATTCGTAGCCGGAGCTCTGTCCTTCCTGCAAACAAAGATTTCTCAATTGAAGCGATGAGGTCGATCTGTTTAAAAATTTGCCTCCCACCAGCAGTACCACCAACCACCAAATCTTTCACCCAGTTTTCATTAGCACCAAAGAATGAAATTGCTGGAATTTTTTGACCCCCAGATCTAGCAAAAGTGACTTCAACATGCTCTTTGCCTTTACCAAATATTTTTACTGCCACCGGCACAACTTTTCTAAATAGAAAAACTGGTTTTGGATTATCCATACCAAAAGGCGCGAGCTTTACGATGTCATTATATAAATTCCAACTCACATCATTCATCGAGAGTTCCATATCGATCATTTCACTTTCGTCCGCAACACCACCTTCTTTTGAATTTAATATTTCGGATTTGTTTTTGATTTCTAATTTTAAATTCAGAATTTTACTTTGTGCCTCATTCAGGTGTTGATCCAAAAAATGTACCTGATCACGACCGACTTCAAAACCACCAGAATGCTTATGTCCTCCGTATTTGATGAAAACATTTTCAGGAACCCCACGCATGATCTCAACCACACTCGAAACACCTTCAGAGCGACACGAACCTTTTATACCACCATCACCATCTCTTCCCCAGAGGAAAACTGGTCGACCGAATTGTTCGGCGCAAGTGTTTGCGACTAAGCCAAGGAGAGATGGTCGCCAATCTGGATTTCCAAGAACGATAACGTCTGGAAGATTTGAATTTTCATCTCCACTACTCGAAGTTTGTCCGCCATATCTATCATGTAAAATTTTTTTAATCTCTTTTGAAAGAGCAGCGACAACTCCTTTCCTTTCATTATTTATATGATCCAAATGATCTGCAAAAGTTTGTGCATCTAGATCAGTCTGAGCTGAAAGTAAACTGAAAGCATCCATCGGCAAACCCATACGTGACGCGGCGTTGATACGCGGAGTGATCATGAAAGCAATATCATCTTCAGTTAAATATTTCTGATTGATCTTTAATTTCTCAAGCAATCTCACCAAACCTTTTCTCTGACTCTTTCTCAAAACCTCCAAACCATAATATGCAAAGACACGGTTCTCGCCAGTGAGCGTTACCATATCAGAAAGTGTCGCTATACCGACCATATCGAGCAACCATTTCTCGTGACCATCTTTCCATCCATTTTTTAAAATAGAATCATTCGTATTATTTTCTTTATCTTTTTTTATAATTGCCTGAATAAATTTAAAAGCTACAGCCGATCCACACAAATTCTTATCAGGATATACGCAATCTTTTTGTCTATGATCAATGATAGCAAAAGCTTCTGGAAGGATAGCTGGTGGCTCATGATGATCAGTGATGATCACTTCCATTCCCCTCTTCATGGCCAATTCAACAGGTTTCACATCAGTGATACCACAATCAAGAGTGACGAGTAATTTCACACCTTCGCCCAACAACTGTTCTATCGCTTCAATATTTAAACCAAAACCTTCATCGTGACGATGTGGAATATAAATAGAAAAATTTTTGAAACCAATACGATTAAAAAAATCATTCCAGATCACGGCGCCAGGTATACCATCAGCATCATAGTCAGAATATATGGCAATACGTTCATTATCCCTGATCGCTCTTATCACTCTTTCGGCAGACTTTTCTGCGTCTTTCAAAAGAAATGGATTATGCGTATGCAGATCATAATTTGGAGAAATAAAATCCTGTGCAACAATCGTGTCCATCAACCCCCGATGAAAAAGTAAATGCGCCAAGACAGGTGAAAACTGGGCGAGCTTTGCCTGTTCATCATTTGTAATTGTTCGACGGATTGAGTATTGCATTTTTACTGATTGAATCAGTATAAAAAAGTATAGCACGCAAAGATGTACTCAGATTATTAGACAATATTTATTTATGTTAAAATAATCACATGAAGATACAAGATGAGAACTGCATATTTTGTAAGATAATAGCAAAAGAAATTCCAACAAACGTTGTATATGAAGATGAAGACTTTTTAGCTTTTCTTGATATCAATCCAAAATCTCCAGGCCATACTTTAGTAATACCAAAAGAACATTACCGTTGGGTCTGGGATTTACCAACAAACAGATCTACAGCTCAAAACATAGAAAATTATTTTTCTATAGTAGCAAAGATCGCCAATGCACAACGCAAAGCTTTCAATCAAGAGATGGTTTTGAGTAAAATAGTTGGTGAAGAAGTTCCACACGCTCATGTTTGGATCTATCCGAGTGATCAGACTAAAGGTGACAAAAAAGATTTCAACGGTAACGCAGAAAAGATTCGTGCTTGTCTAAAATAAAACCGCCTCAGCGGTTATATTTTTGATAATGGTTTATCGTTAATAATGGTTTATTGTGGACTATTTTCAAGTGCCTCAATACCAGGAAGTGTTCCTTGTGCCAAGAAATCCAACATCGCACCACCACCAGTTGAAACAAAAGTAAATCTATCTTCAATTCCTAATTTTGAAATGGCTGAAAGTGTATCTCCTCCACCGACGATAGATCTGACTTTTGCATTTCCAACTGTTTTATCATTTTCAGTTCTCTCTGCGATCAGTCTTGCCAACTCCTCAGTTCCTTCTGTAAAACCTTTTTCGAATAAACCAAGTGGACCATTCCAAAGAATAAATTTTGCATTTTCTATTTTTTCCTTTAATCGAGCCAGGCTCTTTGGACCAACGTCTAAAATAATATCTGTCTTCATAACTGAATTTTGCCCAACCTGAATTCCAACATCTTTAACCGAATGATCCTGAATAACAACATCGACTGGCAACATGATCTGTGACTGACTAACGATATCTGAAATATCATTTTCACCATTTGAAAGTTTCGACGCACCCACTTCATAACCTTTCGCCCTGAGTGCATCATTAGCCAAAGCTCCGCCAATGAAGATGCTATCTGCATTTTTCAAAAACTTATTTATCAAAGGAAGTTTTGTATCAAACTTCGCACCACCAAGGATAAACAGAAATGGATGTGTCGGATCAAAAGCCATACTCAGATTTTCAATCTCTTTTTCCATTTGCAGACCTGCATAGCTAGGTAGAAATTCGGTTATGACACAAACAGAAGCGTGTTCACGATGTGAGACTGAAAAAGCTTCATTCACATAGATATCTGCAAGCGAAGCCAACTGCTCCGCAAACTTCTTATCATTTTTCTTTTCTCCTTCATTTTCTCGGATGTTTTCAAGGAGAATTATTTCACCATCTTTTAATTGTTCACTGGCACCATATGCTTCAGCCCAATTCTTAATGAATAAAACTTTATAACCATTCTTATTTAAATAATCCGCAACTGGAGCAAGTGTAGGCTTCTTGATTAAAGCCACATCATCTTTATTTACCAGTCCATCCGCTTGCTCTATATGACTAATCAAAATAATCCTTGCGCCTTTTTCTTTTAAGAAATTGACTGTTGGCAAGGCCGTACGAATACGGTAGTCATCTGTCACTACACCATTTTTAATCGGTACATTGAAATCAACACGCACAAGCACTTTCACACCAGAGAGATTTTGGATATCCGTTAATGTTTTCATGGAAGTAGTATATCAGATTTATAATTATTCTCGCGTATATTCAATTCCATCAATCTTATCTTGTAATTTCCAAGCATTACCATGTGATAACATTCCTAAATAGGATTTAACAGTAGCTTCTTTACTATTTTCATTAATATTTCTATAAATTATATTAAATAAAAAAATAGTGGCGACTTTCCGAAGAAAGTCGCCACTAGTGTCAAAGGGACAAGATTTCAAAGTCCCAAAGTCAGTTGCGGAGGAAGAGCTGGATGTCAGCAATCCACTCATCGTCGTGGCCGAACCTGCGGATGTAGACATCCCACCGCCCGCCATCCCAGTGGACGTGGAGGACAAACACTTTCCCCTTCTTGTCGTGGATGAAGAATAGGTTGGTCCAACCATTGTTCAGAAGCGCGACAGACTTGTCGCCGTTATGGAAAGCCGAGACTCGTTCCTCGACCTGCTTCAGACTGAATGTTTTACCAGCTTCAACGAGCTTCTTGGCAAGCAAGCTCAAATCGTCTGACGATTCATTCAGGACAACTTGCGCCATCTGTTTGAAGGTCATACGATCACGGACTAGCTTCAAGACTTTTGACTCACCGCCCTGCGTCGCAGGGATATTAGATGTGAGCCAGCTGTCCATGTCACCGTCGCGCCAAAACACCTTGTTGTCGGTGAAACAGTCCTTCGTGTCGCATGCCACGACGGCCGGCGTCATGAAGGTAGCCACGCAGGTCATGATGACAGCGACGATACTGTGCATCTCGAGTGCCTGTGCCTTTGCCGACTTGGTCGGAGGCACCCAGCAAGGCTTCCTTTGATTAAACTTGTCCAGCTCACGGGCGAAAACATCGCCGTCGTCTGAACAAACCAATAACTGTGTTGTTTGATTGAGCCGTCCGAGGTGTGCCCGGAGAGCTTGTCTGAGTTGAGGGTTCATTCCCATAATTCAGGTTCTTTCATGTGGTACAACTAAGAAACACCGAGCCAGCACAAGCTGTATCGAGGATATTGTTTTCCTTGTTTCAAATAGCTTTACCAATCTGTATTATACTATATATGATAGTGTCTGTCAATCCAACAAAAAACGGCTAATAATAAGGCTATTTCACCTCATCAACCGCCTTCAGTAACTCCACAAATCCTGGAGCATTCACACTTTCACGGCCAACCAACAATCCATCAACTTTACCGACACGGACGATGTCACCTGCATTTCGATAGTTAACAGAACCACCATAGAGCACTTTCGCTTTTACTCCGGCTTCTGGACCAAACATGTCAGAGAAAACTTTCTTCACGAAAAGAGATGACTCGTATATATCTTCATTCTTCATAGGCTCGGTGGCACCAATAGCCCAAACTGGTTCATATGCCAAAACTATTTTCGTGGCGGATTTTGCCTCAATATTCACCAGACTATTCTTTATTTGATTTTTCAAAACATTTAAATAATCCCCGGCTTCGTCGCGCACAATCTCACCAACACAAACTATTGGTAACAAACCCGCTTCCAGAACTGCTTTAACTTTTTTAGAAACCATCTCATCAGTTTCACCGCGCTTACGTTGTTCGGAATGCCCAATTATCACATATTCAACCCCTATCTCACCCAACATGGTCGCACTCACTTCCCCAGTATATGGACCACGGTCTATTTCTATAGATACAGATTGTGCACCTAAACTAAAATGTTTAACCTTATTACGTCCTCCACAAGGAATGATAAAAGGAAATGGTGGAGCTATAACTGTCTCAACAGAAGAAAGAGTTGGTGCAATACGTTTTATTTTACCAGCAATTTTTTTAGCCTCATCCAAAGTGACAGGATTCATCTTCCAATTACCGACTATGAGTCTTTTGTTCATGACAACAATTATACCACAGCATATTTGATCTTTGTGTCATTGATACTTGATTATTAAATCATATTTCCTGCCAAGAAAGTGTACTGTAATAGCTAGATATTTCAGGGAAAAATGGCGGTGGATTATAAAAGAGGTTGGCGTCATAAGTAAGATTCCTATTCATATAACCCGTACCATCATTATATGCAAAACCGTAGCGCTGATTTGTAGCAATCATACCGAAAATATTTAAGGTCGTTCTATCATAAGAGGACCCGCAATCGGAGACATAATGATACCTTCCAACTCTTCCATTTTGAGATAAAAGTGCCCCATCTACAGTTTGCACATCACCTGAACCATAACCGATATTTATATTCCCTTGAGAGATTAAACCGATAACATCACTTCCGTCTGTATTTGTATATAAAAGATTGTCATTCACTGTGATGTTTGGTTCACTACCTAATCCAGGATCTGGTGATTTTGCGGCAACTATACTGATACGAGAATGCTTGACCGTACCATCTACCCAGACATTATCTTCGGCAAAGACTAAACCATTGGCAGGTATTGGATAATTTTGTAAAAACTCTTGTGTATCGATAGTCCACAGTCCCCACTGTGTTTGATCAGAACCGCCAGAAGTACAGTCATCTCCAAGAGAAGCCTCAACTGCAGTAACCACATATAGATCGAAGGTGTTATTTGTTTTTAAGACAATATGATAACCAAAAGCTGGATTATCTTTATATTGCGAACCTGGTAGATATATTCCACCGGACTGGGCTTGCGTCTTCATTGCAGAAATATTTGCAGTGGTAGAACTAAAATCTGTAGCAGTCATTCCTAACTGTCGTCCAGTATTAAACCCTGAACCTACATAAGTTGATGATGAGTTATTGGCCAAATTATAAACAAGGGCATACTGCGCAAGAGTAGGTATAGCTTCAATGACTTTTATAGAACGTGAAATAGTCGAACTGGCTATGGTTCCTTTTGAAACTATTGTCACAGCAGTTGATCCAGCTAAAGGTGGAGTGATGGTTAAAGAATAAGTGCCAAGCAAATTTCCATCTTTATCAAAAAACTGATGTGTATAAGGAGAAGTTGCAGTACTATTTGTCCCATCATAGAAATCAGTTGGTGCATGAGCCAGATGCCAACGATAATAATCAATTCCAGCCTCGGCTATTTGTAAAGCCTGCTCACGTTGTGCAACAGTTTCCACACTTAGAAGCAAAGCTGTACCCCAATTCACAAGACCTATGGTCATAGTTACTGCAATAGCAGCAAAAATAATTACACTGACTAAAATCATGCCGGCCTGCTTCATCCTAACTTGCTTCATTCTAGCGTATTGTATCTTATTTATGATGTCCTTTTTCATAAATTATCTTTTAAATTACGCGGAGTTACTTCAGTTGTATAAGTCTTGCCATTCAAAATCAGACTTATCTCAATCAAACGTACCGCATCAGCAGAGACTGGTTGAGAAAGATTGCCTGTTGTAGTCCCTGTATATGTACCATCAAAATATGAAAAAACTGGAGTGAGGCTAGTGTTTACGACGTCTGTCAAAATCGTCGAGGTAGATTCTGCACCAGAGTACGAAAGTGGTGAGCCTGTCGGCATTAGCAGAGTTCGATACAAATCATTTCCAATTAGCGAATACCTAACACGCTCTTTCAAACCATCACCATTTATATCAGCAAAAAATTCAAGTGTATCTGTGGCCGTGATTTGCAAAGCATAAGATCCATCACTTCCCTGTGAGGCCATACGTAGATCACGAGAAATGGTTTTCAAAATAACTTCAGCATCTTGAACAGTGTTCATAGTATTTGAAGCACTCTTCTGGTAAGAAAAAATATTTGATTCAAACAAACCGACAGCTCCTATGATAATAGTAAATATTCCGATAGCTACGACAACTTCTATCAAAGTAAAGCCGGCTATACGAGAAGAGCGATTCATATAATGATTATACTACAAATTCACCTATCTAATTAAACTCATTCATCTAATTTTCGAAATTCTTTGGTGCTATCTGACCAGCTATCACAACTGGTGTAAAATTTTCACAAGTAGAACACGCTACTGATATCTGGATAAATTTATTATCATCAGGAACAATATCATTATTTGTCGTACTTCCAAATGTACCATCAAAAGGTAGATCAACGTTTCGAATAGTATATGCAACATTAAAAGTTACTCCTCCACGAACCATGGTTGTCGACGCTGGCAAAATACCACTTGGATCGCCGTTGACTATTCCAACATCTGAATATGGCATATTACGAATCACCTCAAACTGCTCATCTGCAAGATTAACAGCGAGAATGCGTGATTGATTTAAATTTGCCAGTTTAAACACTTCTGTATAAGCACCATAAACAGCGACTGCCACAACCAAAAAAACTGCGGCGCCAACTAGAGTTTCAATTAATGTAAAGCCTTTTTTCATTATTAAATTGCGTTGACCAAAGAATACATCGGCGTGATCATAGCCACAGCGAAGAATCCGACACCGGCCGCGATGATGATCATGATGACAGGTTCGATGATCGTAGACATATCCTTAGTCTTCTGATCGACATCTTCTTCATAATAACGAGCGACTCCAGAGAGCATCTCCCCTATTTTACCAGTCTCTTCACCGACACTCATCATCTCCGACAAAAATATTGGGTAAAGTTTTTCATTCTGCGCAAATATTTGTGACATGAGTTCTCCTTTCTTTATAGCTTCACCGGCCTTCTGTAAAACAGCACGGAAATAAATGTTTTGAATAACTTCCGCGGTAATATTCACCGACTCAACGAAATCAACACCAGCACCCAGAAGAGATGAGAGTGTTCTCGCGGTTCTAGCAGTATTAACTTCTTGAACCAGACTTCCTATGATTGGCATCTTCAAGATGAGTGCGTGATTTATTTTCTTGCCAGCCATAGTTTTGGACCAACGTACAAAAACAATACCAAGCAAAATCAAACCAATGATGATAAATATTCCATAACTCTGCATAACATTACTCATATTCAAAATGATCTGTGTAGTGAAAGGTAGCTGAACATTCAAACTTGCAAAAGTGCTCATCAGTGTTGGAATCACGAATATAAACATAAGTATAGCGATAAATATCATAGCGGTGACGATAACAGTTGGATACATAAGTGCACCGCGAACACGTCTCTCGAGGTTGTAATTACTCTCGAGCTGTAGAGCGATGACTTTTAATGAATCAGCCAGAGTTCCTGATTGTTCACCGGCATGAACCATAGAAGCAAAAAGTGGTGGAAATATCTTTGGATGCTTCAACAGTGCATCAGCAAATGTCGTACCTTTATCGATAGAATTCCTAACATCGAGGATAACGTCTTTCAGAGTCTTATTATGAGCCTGACGCTCCAAGACTGATAAAGCACGAGAGAGAGGTAGGCCAGCTTCGATCATCGAACCCAGATTGCGTGCAAAATTTATCTTTTCAATAGGCTTGATCCTGTTTAGAAAACCAAGAGATATCTCCATATGTAAACCCTTGCCTTTAGCTTTCTTTTCTTCTGCCGAAACGAGTTCATCTCCACTTTCACGTATCATACGATAAAGTTCATAGCGGTCTGCCGCATCCTTTTCACTGGAATATACTTCTCCGTCAGTTTTTTTTGCTTTAAAAATAAAATGTGACATTTTAATAAATTTATAAATAAAAATCCAACTACTAACTACTCAGAAATAACGCGCAAAACTTCCTCAATAGTTGTTAAACCTTGAACACATTTAAATATTCCATCTTCTATCATAGTGAGCATACCCTCTTTTTTGGCCTGAGCTTCAATATCATTTGAAGTTGCACTCTTCATGACCAAATCTTTTATAGTTGGTGTCATCTTTAGAACTTCATGAATTCCTAAACGTCCTTTGAAGCCATCATCCTCTGTACCAGCTACTGGTTTATAAAAAGAAACATCCTTCCATGTACTTTCTGGTTTTACTATATTTTCAGCTTTGAGTGCTTCTAAAACACGATTCATATCAACTCTTTTTTCAAGTTGAGCAAATTCAGCAGAAGAAAGCTGATAGGATTTTTTTGATTCAGTGAGCGCACGGACCAAACGTTGACCAATGATGATGTCTAAGGTTGAAACAAGAAGAAATGCTTCGACTTTCATATCAAGAAGTCTAGGTATAGCTCCTGCGGCGGAGTTGGTATGTAAAGTCGAAAGAACCAAGTGGCCAGTGAGAGCTGCATTCACTGCTAGAGCAGCTGTTTCGTCATCACGGATCTCACCAACCATGATGATATCTGGGTCCTGACGAACCAAAGTGCGTATACCTTGTGAAAAAGAGAAGCCAATCTCAGGACGAACTTGGGTTTGATTTATTCGAGACATCTGATACTCGATAGGATCTTCGATAGTAGAGATATTTACATTTGGTGTATTCAGTATATCCAACATAGTATAAAGAGAGGTGGTTTTACCTGAACCAGTTGGACCAGTAGTGAGTATCATTCCCGTCGTCTCACGCAAAGCTCCGTGTATACGTTCCAGTGCTTCACCGTGAAAATGTAAATAATCCAAAGTGTATCCAGAGATACTGTCTTTCAAAAGACGCATAACGATCTTTTCACCATAATATGTTGGCAAAATCGAAACACGAAAAGAAACTTTTTCATTGGTGATATCAACCTTGAAACGACCATCCTGAGGCAAACGCTTTTCGTCTAGTTTTAGATTGGCGAGAACTTTTATACGAGCGGAAACTGATGGACCAGCTTGTTTTGGCAAGACCATGGCATCATGAAGGATTCCATCGATACGATAACGGACGAGCACCTGATCTTCCATCGGTTCAATATGGATATCTGAAGCATTCTGCAAAATAGCGTGTTTTATCAACGTATCTACAATACGGATAACTGGTAAATCTTCAGCGATCTTCTTTAGATCGTCTTCTGAGTTCGCCTCGCCTCTTTCTTCAGAGACCATCTTTATAGTATCCGTCTCCTTTTGGATAATATCTCCGAATTCAGCTTTTAAACTTTTCTGATACTGCACCAAAGTTTCCTTGATGGATTCACTATCAGTCAGTCTTGGAAGTATTTTTAGGTGGACTTTCTTTTTAATAAAATCGATAGCTGAAAGATCGTTCACATCGAGCATGGCCACTTCGAGGGTGGTATCTGTTTTCTTAAAAGCCACAATGTTGTGACTACGCGCAATAGGTTCAGGTATGAGTGCAAGAGTTTCTACTGGTGTTTTTCTACTTTTGAGGTCAACGAATGGGATACCAAGAACATAAGCTTGCATACGACGAAGATTGTCAGCAGTGATCTTACCTGCAGTGACGAGAATATCTCCGAGACGTTTACCATTCTTCTCAGATTCGTCTTTAGCATTCTCCAAATCCTCTTTGGAAACGAGTCCTGAGTCTAGGATAAATTTATAGAGCTGGGTATCTTCGATGAACATTAGGGTTATTATAACACTAGAGTTTTTTATTTGCCTAGTTTCCAGAGATTATCAAATAGATTCAAATAGCCTTGAACTAAGGCTTTATTTTTTATTTTAATTGCTGTGACAGGAGTAAGCTTATTTGAGTAAATTATGCTTAGAACAACACCTATCTCTGGGTAAATATGCACTCCGGCAGGATTCTCCATCTCTGAAGGCAGGTATTTTACTTCATATATACCCTCTTTTATCGTGTGCGGCTCAATCGATTTTCTCTGTTGACCATAACCAATCATTTTTATATTAATTTTATGATCATGTGCGACTTTGTGATACTTTTTCCATAAAGGTAACATTGTTAATTCCATAAAATCCTCACCACCAGTTCCAAGAACATATTTCGTAGAACCTTTCGGCATAGATTTTATACAACTTGATAACAAAGCGAGGTATTCGTCATTCCCTTCGTGGATAGTTATCTCCTGTGGCTCAATTTTCATTCTTGCTAAAACATTATTTGAAATTTTTTCAGCAATTATCCTTTTCTCTTCAAATTCTTCAACCAACAATGCAGGAGAAATGACTGTAAAGGTTTTCTTGCCCTTCACATCCTTCACTTCGACCAATTTTCTTGAAATTAACCTGTCCAAAGAGGTGTAAACCACACTTCTATGTAGACCTGCTTTTGAAATCAATGGGTTTGCAGTAACTGTTCCAAGTTCAACTAGGGTCAGGTAAATTTCTGCATCATGTTCAGAAAAACCAAGTTTTTGTAGGTCTATTTTATTGTTGTTTTGAGCCATATTTTTTATATTATTGATTTTGTCATCTTTTTTAGTTGACAACTAACATGTAGTATGCTATACTTGTACCAGATAGTCAAGGTAGTGCAATTATAGCATTATCTCATAACCAAAACAAAGAACGTTGAAAACAACAAAAAAATAAAGGAAATAGTATGAAAAGATATGAAGTCACCTTAGAAGTCCGCCCATTCGTGGACCGAGAGAAAATTGAAATCGTCAAAGAGATTGTTGAGTACCCGAGACTTGATCCAAGATTTGCCTCGTCCTGTATAAATGAAAGTGAAAGAGAAGAAAAGGCAATTCAACAGTATCTTGAGCGAGCGGGTAATGGGTGGGACAATGTTCGTGCTACTCATTCGCATTCAATTGAAGGTCATTGCAATGACACCGTCTTGCCACCTGACTACTTTGATAAGATGCGAAGAGATCTCGAGGATAGTATAGACCGTATGCGAATGAGCCTATAATTACAAGGCCTTACAAGCCCCATAGCAATATGGGGCTTTTTTCTTGCTCGTAACTTCGATTCATGCTACATTACTCTCGTAAGTCACTGTTCGCCCACCGGCGGACATTTTGCTTGTAAAGGTCTAAAATTTAGCCTTTAAGCAAGAAAATTTAATAAAAAATTAATAACAACTAAATATATGTTTGACCTAAAAGTCATAAATTCAGTCGTTGCTCAGCTCGAAGAAGAGCGTGGTATTCCAAAGGAAAAGACCTTGGAAGCTATTGCTATGTCTTTAGCTACCGCTTATAAAAAAGAATACGGCAAAAAAGGCCAGATCGTTCGTGCTTCATTTGATGAAAACACAGGATCTGTCGAATTTTGGCAGGTTAAAGTAGTCGTTGACCGTGAACAAGTGATCATGGAAGGTGACGAAGAACCTGAGGAGGACATCAAAAACACAAACGTTGATGACATCAAGATTCGTTTTAATGCAGAACAGCACATGCTCATCGAAGATGCCCGTCGCATCAAGCGTGACGCTGTAGTCGGTGATGAAATAGTTTTCCCTCTCGAAGTTAAGGCTGATTTTGGCCGTATCGCTGCTCAAACAGCAAAACAGATCATCATTCAGAAGATTCGCGAAGCTGAAAAAGTTTCAGTCATGGGTGAATATGGTGCAAAAGAAGGTGAGATCGTTGCTGGAACAGTCGAACGTGTTGAACGTGGTACTGTTTTTGTAAACATGGGACGTGCTCTCGGTGTTATCTCATACGAAGAACAGATCCCTAGTGAACGCTGGAAGACTGGTGATCGTATCCGTGCTTATCTTTACGCTGTAGAGGAAAGTCCACGCGGTATCGTACTTAAGCTTTCTCGTGCACATCCAAAATTCCTCGCTAAACTTTTTGAAACAGAAGCTCCAGAGATCGCACAAGGCATAGTTGAGATCAAGGCTATCGCTCGTGAAGCTGGTTCTCGCTCAAAGATCGCTGTTGTATCTCATGACTCACACATTGACCCTATAGGCTCTATGGTTGGTCAACGTGGCGTTCGCGTCTCAACAGTTACTAGTGAACTCTCTGGTGAAAAGATCGACATTATCGAATGGAATGAAGATCCTGCCCTATTTATAGAAGAAGCTCTCTCTCCTGCCGAAGCTATCAGTCTAGAGCTTGATGAAAAAGAACATCGTGCCATAGTCACCGTTACAGAAGATGAACAATCTCTCGCTATTGGTAAAGGTGGTCAGAACGTTCGTCTAGCCGCAAAGCTCACAGGCTGGAAGATCGATATCAAATCAAATGCAGTTGCTAACGTTGAAGAAGATGAGGAAAATGAAGTAGCTGATGAAGCTGTAAAAGATTCTGGTGTAGAGGAAAACGTTGAAAAATAAGCAAAATATTGTTATATTTCCGCTTACTGTATTATTAAAATTATTATTAAATAAAAGAAATTAATTTATGAATTCTTATATTGTTTTCGCTCTTATAAGTTCAGTGATCGCTCTAGCTTATGGCGCTTACCTCATTTCTTCTATCATGAAGAAACCTGCCGGTAATGCTCGTATGCAAGAAATTGCTTCTGCTATCCAGGCTGGTGCAAAAGCTTATTTAAACCGCCAGTACAGAACTATTGGTGTTATCGCTATCATCCTTTTCGTAGTTCTCTGGCTCACACTTGGTTTCAAGATCGCGGCTGGTTTCCTACTTGGTGCAGTTCTTTCTGCTATCGCCGGTTACGTCGGTATGAACGTTTCAGTCCGTGCTAACGTCCGTACAGCTGAAGCTGCTCGCCAAGGATTAGGAACAGCTCTTTCTCTTGCTTTCCAAGGTGGTGCTATCACAGGTCTTCTCGTGGTTGGTTTGGCACTCCTAGGCGTTACAGGATTTTACGCAATCACAGGCAGTGTTGACTCACTCATCGGTCTAGCTTTTGGTGCTTCTCTTATCTCAGTATTCGCACGTCTTGGTGGTGGTATCTTCACCAAAGCTGCTGACGTTGGCACAGACCTCGTTGGTAAAGTTGAAGCAGGTATTCCAGAAGATGATCCCAGAAACCCAGGTGTTATCGCTGATAACGTCGGTGATAACGTCGGTGACTGTGCTGGTATGGCTGCAGACTTGTTTGAAACATACGCAGTTACAACCATCGCTACTATGATCCTTGGTGCAACTCTTTTCAAAGGATTCTCTGGTGCTCTAGTTTACCCTCTTGCTCTCGGTGGTATCGCTATCATCACTTCTATCATCGGCACATGGTTCGTCAAAATGGGCAAGTCTCAAAACATCATGGGTGCTATGTATAAAGGTATGGCAGTTGCCGCAGTTTTAGCAGGTATCGCCTTCTATCCAATCACAAAGATGATCATGTCAGGCAATGGTTCATACGGAACAACTCATATCTTTGGAGCAAGTATCGTCGGTCTCCTCGTCACAGCTGCGCTCGTCTATATCACTGAATATTACACAGGAACACAGTACAAGCCTGTTCAGTCTATTGCAGAAGCTTCAGTCTCTGGTCACGGTACAAACATCATCCAAGGTCTAGCTATCTCAATGAAATCAACAGCTTGGCCTTTGATCACTATCGTCATCGGTATTCTTGCCTCATATCAGTTAGCAGGTCTATATGGTATCGCTGTTGCAGCTATGAGTATGCTTTCTATGGCAGGTATCGTCGTTGCTATCGATGCATTTGGTCCTATAACAGATAATGCTGGTGGTATCGCTGAAATGTCTGAGCTTCCAAAGGAGGTTCGTGATGTTACAGATCCACTCGACGCTGTTGGAAACACAACTAAAGCTGTTACAAAGGGTTACGCTATCGGTTCAGCTGGTCTAGCCGCTCTTGTCCTCTTCGCTTCATATACAGAAGCTACGCACGGCCTTTCATTCAGTTTGAGTAATCCAAAAGTTATCGTTGGTCTCTTCCTCGGTGGTCTTCTCCCTTATTACTTTGCAGCTCTTTCTATGGAAGCTGTCGGTAAAGCTGCTGGAAAAGTCGTTGAAGAAGTTCGTCGCCAGTTCCGTGAAATGCCAGGTATAATGAAAGGTACTCAGAAACCTGATTATGCACGTTGTGTAGACATCGTTACAGGTGCTGCTATCAAGGAAATGATCGCTCCAGCTTTGATCCCAGTTCTCGCTCCTATCTTGGTTGGTTTCATCCTTGGCCCAGTTGCATTAGGCGGTCTCCTCGTAGGTTCTATCGTTACAGGTCTCTTCGTTGCTATCTCTATGACATCAGGTGGTGGTGCTTGGGATAATGCAAAGAAACATATCGAACAAGGTGCTCATGGAGGCAAGGGTTCAGATGCCCACAAGGCCGCTGTTACCGGTGACACAGTCGGTGATCCTTATAAGGACACAGCCGGTCCTGCTATCAACCCAATGATCAAGATCTTGAACATTGTCGCTCTCCTCATCGTTGGTTACTTGATGACGATCTGGAAGTAGTAAGGTTTAGAAAATTTCGCTAAATTTAATAAGACAGAAAATCGACTTAGAGATAGGTCGGTTTTTTGATTGTGGTAATTATAATAAGTGTTGTCTAAATTAAAAAATAGTAATACTATTTGATACATGGTTATAGATATAGAATTAACATTAAACCGCTTCGGTTTCGGAAAGATTGCTGAAAATAAATTTCAGTTCTTATTTTTAAGATTCTCTAAATGGAAAATTGCAGGCAAATACTCAATATCTTTTGAGGTGAATTGGCGAAATAAATAAATTAATCTTTTATTACATTTACCTTTTAAGAGGTAGGCTTTGGATAAACATTGAAAACCAAACAAAAGGATTACTCTATGAATCATGATTGTTGTCCCGACCCAGATGTTTGTGACTGTCCATGTCATAAACCCGAAAATCACACTATTCATTGTGCACCATGTTGTTATGTGTGCCCTGAATGTCAACAGAGGATTGTAACGCATGCTTATGACAACCATGTGTCACGTTGCAAAGCCAGCAAACAAAATGTTGCCGAACAACCACCACAGAATCCAGCAACACATGAACAACTTCATCGTGCGGAAAAGAAGTCACTCATGTTTCATTTGGCTATGACAAAGGCACTACTGGTGCCAAGAAGGTTAAATGGGTTGGTCCAGATCGTAAATGGACTGATACCAGACCTACGGACGATTTCAGACTTGGAAAGATTCAAGTCATTATGAAAATGCCACGTTACTGGTATTAACACTCACCCCACTGGAAACAGTGGGATTTTTATTTATCTACTTCCTCTCATCCGCCACTCGCCACAAAACCCTTGCGGCATAAGTACGATACGGCTTCCAGGATTTTGATAAACTCATTATCTTTTTATCACTTGGCATAGACTTTAGACCATATAGATACATAATTCCCTTTCTTAAGCCCAGATCTCCTGCAGAAAATATATCCTCACGACCAAGCGAAAACATGAGTATCATTTCAACTGTCCAAGGACCAATCCCTTTAACCGAAGTGAGTATTCGACGGATTTCGTCATCCTCGAACTCATGAACGTGATCCAAATCAATCTTTTTATCCAAAATACACCTGGTCAAATCCTGTATGGCCACGATCTTGGCATTTGAAAAACCACACAAACGTAAAGAATCTCTATTTATTTTAAATATTTTCTGTGGAGTAAATCCGTTTTTACCAACCACATCTTCCAATCTACCAAATATTGTATCTGCTGCTTTCCCTGATAATTGCTGAGAAGATATCACCCTGATCAAATCTTTAAAGATATTCCTCGAACGTGTGACATTTTTTATATCATGCAAAAGCGATGCTTTATACAAAACAGGGTCACTTTTCTTAAAATGTAGCTTGGCTTTTTTATACACAGATTGATTCTAGCACACCAACTTTTAGTACTACACAGGGGACATTTCCTCTCGCCAAATAACCCAAAAAATGCTACTATGTTTCGGTTATGCTATTTTTTAATATTCCCGACATATTCAACTTAAACAACGTCTTTGGACAGAACGATTCTCATTATACGCGTAACTTAGGCCGTGATTCGCGAAACAGTGTCTTATTGGAACCACTAGAGATCAGTCTGGCAAATCTCCTAGACATACGTTCTCGCATAGGTACTCGCATAGATGAAGAAACTGCTTCTGGTACAGATATGACCAACGTCTTGGTCGCACTTGATGCAGCGGATCGCTCTCTATTGAGTGCAGAACAGTCTGTCGCTGCAGCTACTTCAACTATATCTGGTGCGGATCAACATCCAGCATATTGGGATGTTCAAACAGCATATACAAACCTAAACCAAACACGAGATGCACTAAACACCGTCATTGATTCTATACAGACAGCAGTTGACCAGGCTTCTTCAACTAAAGCGATGGCATCTTCGACAAAACATAAGGTAACTCACACTAAAAATGCAAAAAAATAAGAACGTTGGACCAATCATAGGTTTTTTGGTAGTAGCTATAATAATCATAGTCGTAGCACTATATCTATTCGCTTCTCATATAAATAGACAGCCTTTTTCAAATTTAAATACAAGAGATATCACCTCTGGTAGATCAAACGACCTCCAAACATTGAAAAATGATCTGAATAATGCTATTAAGTAGGTTCGCTATCAAATAAATTATTATCATAAAAAAGAGAAATCATCATGAAATCATACGATTCCATCAAAACCAAAGCGCTCGAAAAATCTCGTATAGAGATCACTGGCTCTATTCCTACTGCAGTCTGGGAGAAAAATAGAGCAGAAGCTATTAAATATATAAACGACTCCGTCTCACTTGATGGTTTCCGTAAAGGCATGGTCCCTGAAAATGTCTTGGTTGGAAAAGTTGGAGAAGCAGCCGTCCTCGAAGAAATGGCCGAGATTTCCCTCTCAAAAGCTTATCTCGACATCATCATAGAAGAAAAAATTGACGCTATTGGTAAACCTGAAATACAGGTCACTAAACTCGCTTCAGGAAATCCTTTGGAATTCAAGATCGTTACAGCCGTTGTCCCTGTTGTAAAACTCCCTGATTATAAGAAAATTGCAAAAGCAGAAGTTACTAAGAGTTCTCTAGATGAATTAAAAGTTGAAGAAAAAGATATTGAAGACGCCATCTTGCGTATTCGTAAATCTCGCGCTTCGCATGAAGGTCATGACCATGAAAAGATGTCGACTGAAGAACACGAAAAAGCTATCGAAGCTTCAATGCCTGAATTAACAGATGATTTCGTTAAGACACTTGGGGATTTCAATGATATTCCTGATTTCAAAAACAAACTTTCAAAGATGATCGGTGAACAGAAGGCTGATGAGGCTCGTGAGAAAACTCGTGTCCGTATCGCCGATGCCATCTCAGATAAATCAACTGTGGAATTGCCAGATATCATCGTTGAGAGTGAGTTGAATCGTACTGAGGCTCAATTCCGTGCTGATATTGAAAGAATGAGTGTAAAGCTTGAAGATTATTTGCAGCATGCAAAGAAAACTTTAGAGGAAATCCGCGTTGAATGGAGACCTCATGCTGAAAAGAAGGCTAAGCTTCAGATCATCTTAAATGAAATCGCAAAAGCTGAAAAAATCGTACCCGCAAAAGAAGAAGTTGAGGCAGAGGTAAATCATATCGTTGAGCACTATGCCGACGCAGACCGTGAACGTGCTACGGCCTATGCTGAGACAGTCCTAACAAATGAAAAGGTATTCAAGTTTTTGGAAAAGGCGGAGAAATAATATCTCGATTCAAAATCTAAAATATTAAGTTGCAAAAATCTCAGCGACCATTTCGTTGTGATTTTTGTTTATGATTCATGTCTTGCATTTACAAGATTGGTTATATAAAAAAATAATTCTGTGTCAATTATATTAAGCAACAAAAATGCGAATTGGCTTATATATTTGGTTTTCGAGTAGGGGGGGTATGTCCCGAAACGAAAAGCGTTTCTAGAAATCTTGCTATAACAAGATTTCAAAAAGTGCTTTTACAAAAAGATAGCGTACCCCCACCTCCTTTCCGTGGCTCAAGTTCGTCGACTTACAATCTTCGTTAAAACAACTATATGAGACACACTCACAACAAAAAGACTTGCTAACAAGATGAAACTCACTATCTACCCAAACATCACCAACGACAGAGTGGCAACAACAGCTGTTTCAGCCCTTAAAACCTGTGTACCAATAGATTTTACTGGGATTTTATTTTCATGAAACAAAGCAATCTCATCAGGAGACCAACCACCTTCTGGACCAATGAAACATGCTAATGCTTTATTTCCTTTAATATCTGATACATCAAAAAGCTCTGCATCTGTATGGAAAGAAATTATTTTAATATCCAGAGCTTTATCCATTCCGGACTTCAAATCGCTAACAGCTTGTCTCAAATCAATAACCGTAGCGATCTCTGGCACACTTCCACGACCACTTTGCTCACTAGCCTCAAGGGCAATCTTCTTTAAACGCTCTTCATTTACCGCTTTCTTTTCAGTACGCTCGGCAATAACAGGTATTATCTTTGTAACACCAAGTTCTGTTGCCTTTTCGACGATCCATTCAAAAGTATCTTTCTTAACTAGTGCAGCATAGAGATAAACTTCTCTTTCCGGCATAAAACGACTCTTTGTCACACTTCTCATACCTAAAATAATAGTGTCATCGCGGAAATCCTCAATACCACAAGTAAAATCTGAACCTGAACCATCGAAAATGATCAACAAATCACCTTTCTTCAAGCGGAAGACTTTACGAATTTGGTGAACGACAGAAGAATCGTCAAGAATAATCTCAGTCTTTGAGCCAACTAATTCATTAATGTAAAAGCGGTGTAGTCTCATTCTGTTTACCGATTAATGATTACCGTTTACTTTTCCCTACTTCTTTCCATTCATCATTTCGTCAATGATTCCATACTTCTTAGCCTCATCAGCATCAAACCAGAAATCACGATCAACATCTTTTTCAATCTTTAAGAGTGACTGACCTGTATTTTTTGATAAAATTTTATTCAATGTCGCACGATTTTTAACAATTCTCTTTGCACCAATCTCAATGTCTGTAGCTTGACCTTCTGCACCACCATGGGGCTGATGAATCATAATCTCTGAATTTGGTAGAGCGAAACGCTTTCCCTTCTTTCCGGCAGAGAGAATAACAGCGGCCATAGATGCGGCCATACCGACACAGACAGTGGAAACATCGTTCTTTATGTGATTCATCGTGTCGAGAATAGCAAGACCCGCCGTCACTGAACCACCTGGAGAATTGATATAAAGTGAAATTTCTTTCTTTGGATCTTCTGATTGCAAGAAAAGTAGCTGGGCAATAACTATATTTGCGACTGTGTCATCGATAGGACCACCAAGGAAAATGATACCCTCTTTGAGCAAACGTGAGTAAATATCATAAGCACGCTCACCAAATGATGACTTTTCTATAACTGTTGGGATTAGGATGTTCATGTTTTTTGCCAATTAATTAATTTAAATTATGTAAGCAATATATCACTTTGTAAAGTTAAAATCAATATGACAGAAAAAACTGAATGGTGAAAGTTCTCAAGTAAATAATACTTATATAAAATTATTCTCTTATGAAGAATTATGCATTTATTGACACACAAAATGTTCACCTCGGAATCAAATCTCTGGGTTGGAAAATTGACTGGAAAAAATTCAGGATTTATCTAAAAGAAAAATATAACGTTGTGAATGCGTATCTATTTATTGGTTTTGTTGAAGAAAATCAAAAATTGTACAAAAATTTACTTAAAAATGGCTTTGAAATTATATTTAAGCCCGCAGTACATAATGAAAATGGCGAAATTAAAGGTAATTGTGATGCGGATATGGTTTTACATACAATCATAAAAATAGAAAAATATGATAAAGCAATAATAATTAGCAGTGATGGAGACTTCTATTCTTTAGTCAGACACTTATATGAAAATAACAAGCTATTATTTGTACTAAGCCCATATGTTAAGACCTGCTCCAGACTTTTAAGAAAAGAGGCGAAAGAAAAGATATACTCTATGGACAATTTGAAACACAAAATAGGTCTATAAATGAAAATGCACCGCGTAGTCACGAAGGCTACGAGATGCATTTTCCTATGGATAAATAAAGTTTATCAAAACTTAAAGGAATGTCAAATTCTGATTTTTTCACGATTTTGTCAATAATTTCGTGAAAATAATCGAAAAAACACACTTTTTCACGGTTTTTAGGTATGAAACAGTGAAAATTAACTGGAAATTAGCTTAAAACTTACTTATCTCTTCCTCATGTTTTTGTGCTTCTTCCCAGAGTTTTTTTAATGTAATTTCAAAACTATCACCCGCCGCGACGCTATCTAAATATATTTTCTTGAAATACTCTGTCATGCTCACATCACCAATTTTAATATTATTAAAAGATTTGTAACCCCAGCTCTTTGGCTTTATTAACTCTTTAATCGTTGGATTGCACTGCAAAATGATAGGGTCCATGATTTCACTCAATCGCCAAAACAAGTGAGGACTTTCGTATTCCTTGCGTTCGATTTCAGGAAAAACTTCTTTACATTTCTTAAACCAGAGAAAATGAAGAATTTCGTGAGCCGAAACTTCGATCATATAAGCGATGTCTCTGTAACCAATACAGAATGAATAATCATCCAAAAAACGAGGATACGCAGGTAATGCAGATATATAACCAATTATTTCATTCTTATCACTAGGAAAATCAGTTTCAAAATGTTCAGACAGTGTTTTTAAAAAAGCATCATTAATCTTCTCCCATTCTGACCGAATCTGTTCTTGTGCTGATGCGATCAACTCTTTATCACGTTCATGTATATTTTGAAAAAATATTTTGTACTTATCCATTAAGTCAGATTTGTCTCTAGACTCTTTCTGAATCAAGCGCAATTCAGGATACGCCCCATCAAAAGAAGATGACCACCTACTACTTTTCATAAATGAGTAGACCAAATCCACCTCTCTATCAATATCCACCAACTCAAACTTAGTCTTTGGTAGTTTTTCAAGCGAATTTTCTGGTGAGAATTCTGTTTTTTTCATATTTTCCATATCAAAAGCTTATCACATCAAGATTATTTTAAACACCAAATATCGAAACCTGTAATATATCCCACCAAAAACACAACTAGACAATCCTCCGCCCCTATTATATGATACAAATGTTACTTAATTTAATTTTGATTTCGCTTTGCGGAACTTCGTGACACTAAATATCATCATTTATGACACTTTTTAGAAAAACAGAATTCGTACCAAAAAAGACTCATAAAACCCATATTTTACCTTAGTTCTCTAAAGCGGATCACATCCGCATATGTATTCATTAAAACTAATAGCTGTATTCCTTAGCTTAGCCGGAGTTATCGGCGTAGCTATAGGTTACTACCTCCGTCTCATCATTTCCCTAGGAAAAAAGGGTTCGATGGAACTCGAGGTCAAAGAGATGCTTCTCTCTGCAAAGGAAGAAGCAAAAAAGATAACTTCTGAAGCTGAAAACAAAGCGCATCAGATAGCCGAAGAGAGTAAGAAAGAAATAAAAGAGAAAGAAGAGAAAATAAACCATACAGAATCTCGTCTTATTAAAAAAGAGGAGATGCTAGACAAGCGTCAACTCGATCTAGACAAAGAAGTCGAGTTAGTCAAAACACGTGTCGCTGAAATTCGTGCTATCCGTGAACAGGCTGAGAAAATTCAAGCTGAACGTACAGTTGCACTTGAAAAAGTGGCTAAACTTACACAAGAGGAAGCAAAGGATCAGATCATCAAGCTTGTTGAGAAGCAGGCCGAAGAAGATATCTTGGTTCGCATGAATAAGCTCGAATCTCAAGGCGAAGAAGCTTTGGAAAATAAAGCTAAAGACATACTCGCTATGTCAATCCAGCGCCTAGCATCATCAGTTGCTTCAGATGTGATGGCTACTTCAGTTCCAATCCCAAGTGATGATATAAAAGGTAAGATCATCGGTAAGGAAGGACGTAACATAAAAGCGTTTGAGCGTATGACCGGTGTTGAAGTCATGGTGGACGATACTCCAGGAGCTATAACTATTTCATCATTCGATCCAGTTCGCCGTCACACAGCTCGTATCGCCCTCGAAGAACTCATAAAAGATGGCCGTATTCAGCCAGCTCGCATCGAACAGATCATAGAAAAAGCAAAACAAGATATAAATAAGACCATTAAAGAAAAGGGTGAAGCAGCTGCTTATGAATGTGGCGTCGTTGGACTCGATCCGCGTATACTTCTCATCCTTGGTCGTCTACATTTCCGCACAAGTTTTGGTCAAAATGTTTTGCAACACTCAATAGAGATGGCTCATATCGCTGGTATGATCGCTGAAGAACTCGGTGCCAACGTTCAAGTTGCCAAAGCCGGTGCTCTTCTTCACGATATTGGTAAAGCTTTGGACCATGAAGTTACAGGTACACACGTTGAGATTGGCCGCCGCATCTTGCAAAAGTTTGGTGCTTCAGAAGAGATCGTGAAAGCAATGCAAGCCCATCATGAGGAATACCCTTATGAAACAGTTGAGTCACGTATCGTCCAGACAGCCGACGCCATCTCTGGTGCACGTCCTGGAGCTCGTCGTGACAATGTTGAGAACTACTTAAAGCGTCTAGCTGACCTCGAAGCAACAGCTAACTCCTTCCCTGGCATTGAGAAGTCTTATGCCCTACAAGCCGGCCGTGAAATCCGTGTCTTCGTCAAACCTGAGGATATGGGGGATGTAGAATCAAAGCAATTGGCCCGAGATATCGCGATGAAAATTGAAAAAGATCTAAAATACCCTGGTGAAATCAAGGTTACCGTCATCCGTGAAACTAGAACGATTGAGTTTGCGAGATAGGTCAGAAAAAGTCGTGAAAACTTAGTCAAAGAATAAAAATCCTAAAAATTAAAATTAAAAAACACCCGGTCTTTGAAAACTGGGTGTTTTGGTGTTTTAAACTAACTGAGCTAGGCTGGCGACGGCTCCACCGGTTTCGCTGGCGGTGATACTTTGGCCAACTCCTCATATTCTTTCGCAAGTCGACGCAATTCATTTTGTCGATCTTGATCTGAACGTTTAAGTCTTTTGACTTTTTTCCAAACTCCCACTTGTTTCTCAATGGGAATTTTGTAGAGAATCCGGAGGACATTGAAGGTAATCTTTTTCGGATCTTTGATCTTTCTGTCGACCAACGGCCTTAGATCCTCATGTAATTTTAAAACCAGTAATAAACCAAGGATAGTCACAGGATTCTCGGTAAACTCCTTTTCAGCGTAGGAAGAATTTGAGAGTCCTGATTCCGCAACTTTCTGTTTATAAACATTGGCAAAAGTCTCTGCGCTACAAGGACCCCCACAATATTTATTCATGAAAGCTACAATGCTCGGACTTGTCTTCCACATCGGAAATCGATCACGAGTGTCAGTCCGATCAGTCACCACATCGCAATCAGGAATAAAAGACGTTTCCTGTTCCACGATCTCTGTTATTGAGCTCGGTTTAACCAAGACATCAAAACAAGTCATATTTGCACCAGAAAGAGTCATTTCTGACTGCTCTCCGAGAGGTATAGTCATTGTGATTGCGCCGGTATCGATGATAGTCGGCTGGCCACGGGTGAGGCGAACCATATTGTATATTGAACAAGCAGAACTATGCTCAATGACGATCTGGTCGTCTTCTGATGCCGGTGCAACAGCGTGTAAATAACCAACAGAATCAACATTTATCTGACTAAAGCCACTTTCAATAATAAATGATTGCAAAGTGGTCTGGGTGCCTTTAAAGATTTGTGGACCCATTTTTACCTTCAAAGATAGCACCTGCACGAATTTTTTCTTATCAGCCTTTTTCTGATTGGCTTTTTTCTGATCAACCTTTGGTTTTTTCATGGAACAACCTTTCTTTTTTGGATTTTCTTGTTTTATTTGTTTAAATCTGAAATGACCATACCACAATATATTAACAATGACAATCTTTATCCCCTATTGCTCAAAATATGGCTTACTATATAATATACCCATGGTTTAGCTCGATCCGCTCGAATTGCGGGCGGGTCGAACCAAAAAAGTTGCGATTATCAGCCTTAATATAAAACACAATGAATAAAGCTAGCATTGTAGAGGCAGTCCACGGCGTTCTCGCTGGAACAAAGGTTCAGGCAGAACAAGCTGTTGAGACAGTTATTAACAGTATCATTGACTCACTCAAGAAAGGTGACGAAGTCTCAATTGCAGGCCTCGGTATCTTCTCAGTCAAGCAGCGTGCAGCTCGTGAAGCTCGTAACCCTCGCACAGGTGAGGCCATCAAGGTCCCAGCTATGAAGGTTCCAAAGTTCCGCGCAGCAAAGGCGTTGAAGGATGCTGTTAAATAAGTTTTCATCTATTTAACACATTTCTCTTTCTCAAAATAAGGAATATCGGCCCTTATTAGAGATCCAAAAAACCACCTCGATAGGTGGTTTTTTGTTATACTTACCCCATGTCTACAAAAACCCTCATTTGGATCGGCGTATTCATAGGATCAGCTGTTGGCGGCTTCATACCATCACTTTGGGACAATAACATGTTTTCTTATTCATCGATCATTGGCAGTACTATTGGTGGACTACTGGGGATTTGGGGTGCTTTCAAGCTTTCACAAATGATTTGATACTGCTATATTGATACCCCATGACTTCCTGCCACACCCTCATCATCAGTGACCTCCACCTTGGAGCCAAAATATCTCGCACTGACAAAATACTGGATGTTTTAAGTAATATTGAATTCAAAAACCTTATTATCAACGGCGACCTATTTGATAGTGATACGACTCACAGATTTCATTCTGGAGAATGGCGCATAATCTCACTATTATCTGAAATTGCTGAAAAAAAGAATATTTACCTCGTCGGTGGAAACCATGGCCGAAAGCTCGACATATTAGCAGAAAAAATGGGCATCGAAATACTTGAAAACCACGTATTCAATGTTGGTGAAAATAAATTCCTATGTATGCATGGTGACGAATTTGATATCTTCGTAAAGAAACTGCCATTAACAACCCGCGTATTTACTGGCATATACTATATGATCCAAAGGTTTGGTGGAAAAAAGCAAAGTTTCTCAATAATACTTAAAAAATTAACCAAGCAATTACTAGGTATTTCTCGTCGCCAACAGAGACTTGCACTAAAGCATGGCCATTCCCACAATGCCAACGTCATCATCTGTTCTCACACTCACATTCCTCACTATAATGAAAAGAATGGAGTGATATTCATAAATTCAGGATCATTCTGCAACAATACTTCAACTTATATCACGATCGATAAAAGTGGTGACATAAAAATGCACGAAATTTAATTTTGATTGAAACACGGGCCTACTTCCAGCTTTCTAAAATTTCTTTAGCGATTGATAAATCATTTACTCCGTCTTCTTTACAGAAATGTCCTTTCCCATTTTCTATTACGATTTTCTGATTCAATCCTTTTTCAATAATTTCTTTATTTAAATCAAGTGACACAAGTTTATCGTCATCAGAAAAAATTGTTACAAAATTATTTGACATTGTACGAATACTTGAAAAATCGATAGGTCTATCTTTCCATGGTCTGAAAATATCTTGATCTTCTTGTGTATCTAATCCAGCAACATCAAACGCTGGCGCTATCAAAATTGCCCCACCAAGCTGTGATCCTTTATTCATTTCCAAATAACGGAGAATTGCCTGACATCCAAGGCTGTGGCCTATGAAATACGTATCTTGATCAACATAGTAAACATTTTCTTCCAAATGTTTTGTCCAGGCGTCAATAGTTGGAACAGTAGGATTTGGCATACTAAGGAAGGTTGTCTCAAAACCTAGATCATGACCAACTTTTTCTAACCAAGAAATCATTGGCTGTTTTTCACCACTTCCCCAACCGTGAACTATAAAAAGTCTTTTCATGTGCAATATAATAACATATCTATATTCCTAAAAAGAACTAGTCGAAGCTCTACATCTGCTGAATAATAAAATCAACACGTTCTTCTGGTGGAAGTACTGGAACAGCGATTGGATCATACCCAAACTCTCTGTAGGCACTAGTTATTAAATCATGAATTTTCCTCGCTGATTCTGCATCCTCAAATCTTACATCATCTTTTTTATATATATTAAGTGGATCAAGCAGGAACACCTTGTAATATCTATTCTTTGCATTATCTAAAATCAATTGTGGACTAGGAATATTTCCATCTTTGCAATATGCATAACCATCAACTATTCCGCGATCAAGAAATATGACCTCACTTTTTACAGAAGACTCCAATTCTAGCTGTCTAACCACAAGCTTCTCTTGAAATTTTGCAAGGTTTTTCCATGGTAAAATATCACTATCCTTCAATCTTTCTTCTTCAATAATCAATCGAGCTGCCTCAGGAACAACGGTATAACCTCTGGAAGCCAATATCTCGATCACTGTAGTCTTTCCATTGCCTGGACCTGATGTGATAACGTATTTTTTCATATTGTAAATAATAACATACTGATTTATTAAAAAAGAGCTGGTCAGGCTCTTGGAAAATTTGAAGTATTTACTCTACAGATTCACAACACTTGTTATGAATCTGATAAAGTGGAAGATTACGGATAGAACGTAATCCTCCTGAAACCAATACCAGAATTAAATCTGGTGAAGAACGACTGCCGGCTCCTGCCAATCGTTCTTGGGCGGTGCCTCCGTTCCCATCGCTCGTTCGAGCAGGCGACCCCAATCCTTCACCCAACAAACCCGGCCTTGTTTCTGCGCCTTCCAGTGGTCCTTGTAGTCCTCAGACAAAGTATCGACAGGTTCACCACTTTCCGTATAGACGAGCCGATTAAGACTATTGGTGATAGCCACGCTTGTCTTTTGCCCCTTGAATCCCTTGAGGCTGTCTAGCGCAAATACGAAGGGATCGTCGTGATGGTTGCCTTGGGTGATAAGCCCTACCAGTGGCACACCAGCTTCAATAGCATGAAGCACGATCATAGGGCCGTATGGCATGTCACCTTGACAGTTGACTACCGCTTCACCCTTCGGTCCCATGCAAGCTGTCCCACCCTTGGGAAACATGCAATCCGTGAGGACCGCATCGAACTTATCCGGAGCTTCCACCTTACGCCGGTGATAACCGTTACGCTTGAGCGCAGTCAATGCGTCGTCGAACCCAGACACTATAGTCAGATCATGTCCCGCGAGGAACCGCTTGGCGGCCGCGATGTTTTCGGACTTGTCTTCAACGATGAGGATGTTCAGTTTTGTTGTGTTCATATTTTTATTTTGTTTTGGTTAATCTGTGCAATCTGGCAACATTACTTGCAACCAAATTGCACAAATCAACCTATGAACATTTGTATTCAAAGAACTTTCTGCTTTCGTCGTTTCCGACTCATCAGTCCAGATACACATCTGGAGAGCAGTGGTTGATTCTGTACAATCAACCATTTTAAATTTCACATGGTACAGCATGTGTTACTTTCCTTTGAGGAAAGTCACGGCATCAATAAGTCCTGGTAAGCTTCCCTTACTGAAAGCATCGAAAACTTTGAAGCGATCAGATTGTGGCAAAGTGGATGGTTTTTGTTTCCACCACAGAACTTGTGCTACACGTTTATTTGCCTGCTCTAGATATACCTCAGCTTTTGCAGGCTCATCTGTGATGATACCGTCAGCCTCTTGCGGTGTCGACACGAACTCCAACTCGCCGGCAGTCGTGAAGATCTGCTTGATAACCTTGCAAACCGGACTATCTGGTGTAGCTAGATCAAGAAATATTTTCATATGATTCCTTTATTTTATTGTTTGAAAAGAGCTAAACTCTATGGACTGACAACTTCAGTTGCAAGCCCAATAAAGTGCAGATTTTAATGGAAATCTGCTAAACCTAGAAATATAGAACTCAGTGTCCGTTACTTCGCAACGCCTTACCAATAAACGCATGGGTTTCTTCTTTACGGATTCCAAGCATAGCCTCAATCATTGTTGCCATTTTTTCTGCTTTGAGTTCATTGACAGACACTTGCAATGCCTCTGCCAATCGCAGAAAGTGATTTTCCGGCAATTCTCCACGATGCTCAATTTGCCGATACGCCTCAGGAGATACTCCGATCTTATTCGCCACTTCGACTGATTCAAGACCAAGCCTGCAACGCCGATCCTTCAAAAAGGAAGACGGGAATTTAACTTTTGACATATTTCAATCCTTTAGTTTGTTGTTTATGTTTATGTAAAGAACTACACTCTATGGATCAACAACACAAGTTGCGGATCCAACAAAGTGCTCATTTAAAGTAGGAATGAGCAGACTTGATTTTGTACGATTAATTGGTAGTGCTGACATACCAACCTGGTTCCCTCGGCGCTTTGCAACTATATCAACTAAACTGGTTGATCTAGAAAGTCTTGTGAGACTTTGATGCAATAAGTGATCAGTGTGGAATTCTAGAAGACCACGCCACTTAGGTATTACCCAGCAACGACTATGGGGTTTACCATCCTTCTGCTCTCCCTTCGCAATACTTCCAAACGTTCCAACGGAATGACACCATGTCATTACCGACGACGTTGAAGCTTCATACGAAGTAGTGGGGAGAAAGGAATACTCCCTGGCCTCACGTGCTTTGGGGATCGTACTCTCCCTGCACCTTGTATATGTTCAAAATGTTAAACAGACGCAAAGTGCAGAGAAATTTATTTAAAGAACTTTCTGTTTCGCTCTTTTGAGCTCATCAGTCGGAATTACGTTCCGAGACAGAGGGACGATTTGCACCATCCCAGTATTTATCGACTCTTCAGTCGCACACTGCATGTGAAGCTCACGCTTTTAGAAAGGTGACAAAAATTAATGCTTTTGAATAGAAGGTGGCATCATCCTTCAGCAGTCTTTCCTGCTGTCATCAGTCCATGATCACAGCGCCACCATGGCGCTGGAGATGCCAAGAGAATCTGCATAACTCATCAGTATTCAACGCAGTCAGCATCGAATGCCTAACAGTTACATTCTTCAGGGCACAAATTCCCACATTCATGAGATTTTGTGCTAAAGATTGTGCAGATTCACTTGAGCACCCCGTCACGATCTGAATATCCTTTGTTAGTCTCTCCATTGTATGATTTTCTCCATCTCCGTAACCAAAGCTACGGCTCACCTCCAGGGTTGAGGGCTCGAATCAGGCTCGTGAAAGCGCTGGTATCTGGTTTGATCCAGAATATACCTTTCGGAAGATGGCGCGGCATTTCATACGCAACCACAATCCTGAGGATCCGAGGATTTTCTTCAAACCCCTCGACAGCTTTGCGCACTTCATCATATAAAACGATGTGTGCTTCAGCATCGAGACAAACCTGTCTGCCTCGAGGCACTGCTCTCTCCCACAACCTGCGAGCGAGTGAATGTCCCAAAGGGTGAGAACTTATTGTGACAAGAGTCTTCATGTTTCCTTTTCTGGTGTATTGTTTGGGCACACCTACTTGAAACCCATTAAATTCAAAGAACATTCTGTTTTCGTCTTTTTAGACTCATCAGTCGAGATACACATCTCGAGAACAAAGGGACGATTTATCATCCCAACAATTTCCGCTCGTCAGGCGCCCTAGAATCACACTAGAGTATTACGGGCTTTTAACGACAGCCATAGTCGCACGCTGCATGTGAAGCTCACGCTTTTAGAAAGGTGACAACAATTCGCTCTTCTGGTTCGAAGGTTTGAGCGATCCTTCGGGAATCAACTAGTTTTCGCTAGTTGCCGCGAATCGTAAGCCACTCGGCATACGAAACGACGGTTCCATCGGCGAGGATGACCATAATTTCCTTTGTTAGGGTTTAGTTGCTTCTGAATGCTCCCCAAAAGCATGTCAGTCTCGATAAAATTCTAGGAGACTAGAGGCTCACGCAAGAGGAACATTCAGAAACAACGAAACTTTTCAAAACTTGATTCTGGAGAGAGTATACACGGTATATTTTATTTGTCAAGTTTTTATACCATTTCTTTTTTATAAAGCACAATATATCTATATTTATAGCCATATTTTATTATACATAATGTTATTATTTGCTAACATTTTTTATATAAAATTGACATAACAAAAAATAATTTTGCAGTAAAAATATTCTGTTATTTTAGTAAAAACAGTTAAAATACACAAAAGACCATATTTTTAGGCATATTATGGCTATAAATATGGCAATAATCGTTAAAATGTCAGAAATACTTGACAAATGTATTAGATCTGCTATACTCGTCCTTGAATAGTAGAAAACTGGTGGTGGGTAATAATCAAAAGCCCTTAAAAAATTGCCCCCAGTAACTTCTCAAGACAAGGAGGACACAATGAGCGACTAGCCCAAATGGCGTAAGCATCCTCTCCTCGGACACCTCATTGGTGCGAGGAGAGGGTGTAACAAGCCTCAAGCAAGTCGGTCCAACTTGAAGATCGCGAAATACTCTTGAGAAATTGATCAGTGAAAGAAAAAAGTTATGGGTGATGAATAATCCCAATGTTCCATTGCTAATACGCCGATGGAATAGCTCGAATCGTATATTGAAATAGTGAAGCTGATTGAGACGAATCTAACAGCGTCACATAAACATACTCCAATCATTTAGCGACGACAAAATATAGCTACTGGTTAGGAGAATTGTTCTCAAGTGCCCCGACCTTCTTGGTTGGGGCATCTTTTTTATAGTTTTCAAATGCAATACGGAATATACTTTTTAGTGTTTCAGCAAAATCCTCACTTTTTATAAAAATACCAGATATTTTTTTACCAAGAATACCGATCCTTACACGATCTTCATAAATAGATATATCACAACTCAATGGATATTTGTTGCTATCAATTCTAATACGCTCACCTGTCTGGTCACTTAATATCTCACCTTTTTCCGAGGTATATAGTACCTTTGTCTTAACTTTTTTTTCTAATCGAATATTCTTAAATTTTTCTCTCTCTTTAATTGGAAACACTTCGTTTAATAAATCCCTTGGATAAATCAGATAAGCAGTTCCTCCATTATCTTTACTTCCAAATAGAGCCTGGTTCATGCTCAAAATCCCATCTTTTCCTTCAAAATACTGAACAATCGGCTTCTCTCCAAGTTCTCTCTGAACACTTTTTATCTGTGGAATGATATCCTTGAGTTTTTTTGATTGTTCTTCAAGTAAAATTTTTCTTTGCTCAACATATGTTTCAAGCCTTTCAGGTGGCTCAGCTTGGAAATGAGTTTTTTTACCAATCGTTGTCTCACTTACCAACCCTTTCTTTGCTAAAGATTCAAGAACTATATATGTAGTAGAACGATTGATCTTAGTTTTCTTTGATATATCAAGTACGGAACTACTGTCGACCGTAAGTAAAAAAAGGTAAACTGATGCCTCTTTTTCATTCAAACCTATTTCCTGAAGATATTTTTCTAGCATAGATAAACTATAACATATTGTGCGGGACGGGAGAATCGAACTCCCCACCACAGTTTGGAAAACTGTTGTTATACCGATTAACTAGTCCCGCGTTTCTTGTATCCTAGCAGATTTCATTTAAATTGAAAACAAAAATATTGAAACAGCATCAGATGCATCATTCCCTGTCTTAACCTTCCTTATGATGATGAATTTTATTTTCTTCTTCCACAACCCCCATGATCTCATCAACTTCTTTCTTCATATCTTTTATCGTAGACCTCAATTCTTTTATCTTTGCTTCTTCTTCCTGCACATCCTTCAAAGTCTTATCAGTTGTCTTCTTCTCCCCTTTCAGACCACTCATAAGTATAGTATCACCAATGAAATATGAAACGAATAATCCAGTGAACAATAAGACAATAACGACCAATATCGTACTCACCACTGGTGAGAATATAAAACCGATCACACCTCCCTGGTCTTGGAGAATATCAGCAGTATGCCAGATTCCTCTCCAAAAAAGCACGATGGCTATACCACCTATGATCGTATATATAACAGGATAATGACTCAGATGGCTACGAATCTTTATTTCAATCTTATCAAACAAAACGGCACCTTTATGAAAAATATTTGAATTTTCTTGATTCATTTGTCGGAGCGCCGGGATTCGAACCCGGAGTCACCTCTTCCCAAAAGAGGCATGTTAGCCGTTACACCACGCTCCGATATTTAGTTAAACTATCAAACTAGCCCTTTTTCTCTAAACTTATATTCGTAATTATTTATTAAAATAATAATTTACTAGAACATCCTAGCACAAATCTTTATAAAATAACATTCTTTATCCATTTTACTCGTGCCAGACGAGTTTTTTCATTCAGAAACACAGCGAGGACATGAAACTGAAACGCATGATCAAGTCCATAATCCTTATCAACCAAATAAGTCTGAATGATTTTGCTTAATTGGTAAGTTTTGAATTGGTCAACATTTTCTTCTGGTCTAAAGGACTTTTGTTCATTTAATAGAAAATTTCTGATCACACTTTTAACTTCAAAAAAATGTAACTCATTCCCCCATTCATTTTTCTTTATGGCAACAATGTCGATCTCTCCCCATTTCTTATAATAATTCCTATCAACAACACTGAAGCCGTTTTTTATTAAAAATTTACAAGCAACATCTTCCCCAAGGTTCCCCTTTTCTCTTGTGTGTATCATAACTATAAAAAAATTAAACTAAACCTATAAAAGATCAATTTATGGCACATTTTAACTGACTTTTAAACAAATGGGGATAAAAAATGCATAAATAGAGCCATGCAATCAGTACACAACCTAAAAGACTTCTGTAAACAGACTAAAATGACGATTTAGAGCCATAATTTCTGTCTTTTATGTACCTCGTCCACATAGTTATCCACAGTTTTCATGTGAAACTCACGATTTAGAGCCATATTTTAATAAATCAAAAGGAAATGTTAATAAACAAAGCTTTTTGACCTATATAAATACTTTTTCTAACGTTTTACATTAAAACCTCTAGAATCTCGACTTAGCCGGCAGTGTGCGGGTAGGGAGAATCGAACTCCCAACTCGTCCTTGGCAAGGACGCGTCCTACCATTAAACTATACCCGCATAAAAAACTAACAAAAACTAGTATACATGATTCATTATTAAAATCAAAATTTATATGCTACTATCATTGAATTACTAGCGCACCCGTGGTGAAATGGATATCATAACAGTCTTCGGAACTGCTGTTGGGGGTTCGAATCCCTCCGGGTGCACATAATTTAGCTATAGAATGCAGTTCAGTTTTTAAAGTAAAGTATCAATCAAATGAAAAACCAAGTCATACCAGCAGAAATAACTAAAATCGTTGAAACCATCGAGAATGGCGGTTTTCAAGCATACCTAGTTGGTGGTTGTGCTCGTGACATTTTTCTCGGCAGAGCCCCAAAAGACTGGGATATCACCACAAATGCCACACCTGAGCAGATTCAGAGCCTCTTCCCTAAAACCGTATATGAGAACGTGTATGGTACCGTAGCTGTGATAAATGAAACCACTGAAGATCCTACTCTCCGAAACGTAGAAGTTACGCCATACCGCTTAGAATCAGGATATTCTGACAGACGTCACCCAGATACCATCAAATTCAGTGATAAACTTGAAGATGATCTAAAAAGACGTGACTTTACAATGAATGCTATCGGTCTTTCCCTTTCAAAAGGGGCCATAAAAGACATGGTTGATCTATTTGGTGGATTGTCTGATATAAAGGACAAAACCATAAGGACAGTTGGTAATCCGATCGACAGATTCAATGAAGACGCTTTGCGCATGATGCGCGCCATCAGATTATCAGTTGAACTTGGCTTTTCTATTGAAAAAGAGACTCTGAAAGCCATAAAGTCTCTCAGCTCCAACATCAAAGATATATCCATGGAACGCATTCGTGATGAATTCAGTAAGATCCTACTTTCACCTCAACCAAAACAAGGTATTGAAATACTGCATGAAACAGGTTTATTGAAACACATAGTTCCTGAACTTGAAGTTGCTATTGGAGTCGGCCAGAATCAAGCTCATGCATATGACGTTTGGGAACACCTTTTACGTAGCTTACAGACTGCCGCCGACAAAGGATGGGATCTGGATATACGTTTAACAGCCCTATTCCACGATATTTCTAAGCCTAAAACTAAAGGTATTTCACGTGAAACAGGTATTATTACCTTTTATGGTCATGAAGTAATTGGTTCACGTGAAACACGCAAGATACTAAATAGAATGAAGTTTCCCGTGAAAACTATTGAAAAAGTGACTAAACTGGTACGTTGGCACATGTTTTTCTCTGATACTGAGCAAATTACCCTGTCTGCCGTTAGACGTATGATCGTAAACGTTGGACGTGAAAACATCTGGGAACTCATGAATGTGCGCATCTGCGACCGTATAGGCACCGGCAGACCCAAAGAAGACCCATATCGCCTACGTAAATACCACGCCATGATAGAAGAAGCTCTTCGCGACCCTGTTTCATTATCAATGATGAAAATTGATGGCAAGAGAGTCATTGAAGTATGTAACATTCCGCCAGGACCAAAGATTGGCTTTATTCTGCATGCCCTATTTAATGAAGTTCTAGATGATCCGAAGCTCAATACACCAGAATATCTAGAAAGTAAGGCTATTACCCTTTCACGTGAAACAGAGTCTGAGCTAAAGAAACTCGGTGAGCAAGGAAAGGAAAAGAAAGAGGAAGCAGATAATAAACTTATTGAGGAAATTAAAAAGAAGCACAGAGTGTCCTAGAGTATTTTCAAATCAAAAATTAATAAAGTACGTAATCGTAGAGTTATCCACAGTATGTCCTTTACAGATGTCCTTTAGAGAAATATAATTACTCCAGATTAAATTTTGTCATCCGAGGAATTGAATTCGCAATAAAGTTTAGGATTAAATTTTGATCGTAAACTGTACTGCGAATTCAAACTGACAAGAAAATGTTCTTTCAAATCTTAGTGATCTGGGTAGGTCACACTTTTGAAGAATGCTCGAAATCGCGTAAGCGTATCGCTCTGTTGCTTAGGAGTAATGATGGTGCACTTTGTTTCAACTACAATTTTAGCTTCCATTTATTGGAAAGCACCTAACTTTTTAAAGCAGATGCACACCGTCACCTAATTAGTAGGAACAGTCCTGACAACGCATAATTAACGCAATAAATTTCTATGGTCTGTGGACCAAATTAAGCAATCTTCATTTTAAAAGGGCATCAACGTCTTCATCTCTTTTCTCGAAGCGCCACTGATGCCCTTTGTTATACCTGAAGATTAAATTTCTAATGCATCTAATTTCCGCACCACCTCACTACACCATACTGTCAAATGACAGTTTTTAATACAAAAAATGCCAAAATTTAACTTAATAAGCCTAAATATAGCCTTGTAATTATCCAATGATAATATCGATAGGACAATGGTCTGAACCCATTATTTGATCAAGGATTCGAGCTTTTGTCACTAGACGAGTGAATCCTGGAGTAGCAAAAAAGTAGTCTATACGCCAACCCACATTTCTATCTCTAGCAAATGTTTTCATGTCCCAATATGAGTACTTTTCACGCGCATCTGGGTTCAAATATCGGAACACGTCTATATAGCCTTCGTCAATTACCTGATCTATCCACGTACGCTCGATGGGGAGGAAGCCGGTATTGTTTTCATTCTCTTTTGGACGAGCTAAATCTATCTCCGTGTGAGCGGTGTTTACGTCTCCACAGAAGATAACTTCGTAACCACGCTTGCGAGCTTGTTTTATATATTTCAAAAATTCATCATAAAAGCGCAATTTAAAATCCAAACGCTCCGGACCGCCACCGCCGTTAGGGAAGTAGGTATTTATAAAGACAAATTTACCTAATCTCTGTTTACCACCAGCGACATTGTCCTTGAAAGCATCTGCAGGGAAGTAAAGTGCCAAGAAACGCCCCTCTTGATCGAGTTCGGATGAACCTAGTCCGTATTCCACATTTTCTGGCTTAACTTTTGAATAAACTGCAACACCGCTATAGCCTTTGCGACCTTTTGAATGGTCAAAATATGAAAAATAACCTGCAGGATTACGGATCCCTTCCTCCAATTGATCTGGATGAGCTTTTGTCTCCTGAAAACAGAAGATGTCAGGTGATTCATTCATCATCCAATCAAAACCACCTTTTTTCACATTGGCCCTGATGCCGTTTACGTTCCATGAGATGATACGCATGTAGATATTGTAAACGGTAAATGGTAAATGGTAAACAGGGAGGGGAAAACATATTGACTTTATATTAGTTAGAGGTAGGCTTTGATTAAACAGCTCCAACAAAAAAACAATAACAAAAAATATGAGTAAAGTAATGACTGCAATTGCACCAAAGAAAATGAAACTTTTCGGCATGCCAACTTGGTTTCACCACCATGGAACTAAGATCTCCTATATTGGATTCGATAATCAGGGTTCACCAGAAAGAATAATGCTACTCGAATCAAGTGCAGTAGAAATTAGAATACATCGAAGGGGTCGTTCTGAAAATGCCTACATTGTAGAATACAGAATTACTCAGTCACCTGATTCATTTAATTATTGTCATATATGTATGTCAAAAAAGAATCTCGAGGAAGCGTTTGGTCTTTCCAATACTTGCCCAGAATTCGGCGGACAATGGCTCGCAGACGAATACGGGGCCGACGTTGCTCAACAAGGGCAATACATTCGTTATGGCAAATTTCTGAACATCCCTGGACCTGGCACTGGTAATGATGGTGATCCAAATGTTTCCATCCTCGTTGACGAAAAGATGCAAAAAGTAATCAGGGAGATTCTCTTCCATAATCAAATAACTCGCACTGAAGGTGATTTGATTGCATTAGGAAACCTTGCCACAGGATCTGGTGAACATCATTCTGGTGGCGGTGGTCCTTGTTAACAACAACTTGCCAGATAAAAATTCGCACGCGCTGATTAGAAATGATCAGCGCTTTTTATTTCCTATTATGAAACTGCTTGTGCACACGCTTGAGCTCACTATCTGTCACGTGCGTATAGATTTGCGTTGTACTAATATTTGAATGACCTAAGAGCATCTGGACGGAGCGGAGATCAGCACCATTACCGAGAAGGTCGGTGGCAAAGCAGTTGTGTGAAATAAAGCCGTCAGTAATAAAATTGGCGTGAGGGGAAACAGTAAAATCATAGACTTCAACTTTTTTAGTTTCTTTTTCAATTTTCTTAACTTTCAACCATTTTATTTCAGGGAGTAAGAGAGACTTTAATATCATTAGGTGAGGGGAATTGAATTTCAACTCCTCGCAGGCTTCAATTACTTTTTCAATTATTTCCTGAGTTGAGCAAATTTTTGTATATCTCTGAATATGCTTAATTTTCTTGTGTGTACCTAAATAATGAATCAGCCCTCTATGGAGCAAGAACTGAGGAATAAGTTCCTTGAATATCTTTTGAGCTGGTATTTTATTTAAATCAGATCTATCAGAACTCGGCTTTACTATTATTTGTTTCTTAAGTGTTAAAATCATACGTTTGAATATCGCTTCACTTTCAGGTTTTTCAACATGTAAAACATAAATAGTGTGAAATATTTTTCTACCAGATGGCAATTTCACTATTCTGTTTCTTTTGATTAAGACTGTGTCGATCGATAAGCGTAACAAAAGCATCTGTACATCTTTAAGCAGATCCTTACTCGTTGAAAAGTATTTGATACTGCCTTTATTTCCTTCGGCATCATAATATCCAGCCAAAAAACCGCAAATTTTTTCTATAGATGCAGAAAAAAGTATTTTAGGTATTCTACGCTCTGGTGAAAATTGAGTTATACCTATTTTCCTCATTTTTTTAAGTAAAGTCACATTATATAAGTTTATACAATAACTGTTACTTGTACTGTTAGGGGTTAGAGTTGGCTTAAAATTAAAAACTTTGTATACCAGATCAACATAATAATCAGCAAAAGCCTTGTTCTTTTCACCGATTATGATCCCATGTCGTTTCTCACTCAAAGTACCATCGCCGAGGATGTAACCAACAATTCTCCAATAATCAGATGGTTTTGCGAACTCAGTTACTTTTTTTTCTTTGCCAGCATAACCAGCTAGATAATCGCCAACCTTTAATTCTTGAGCCTCGACTGGCACGACCCCAGATTCATCAACTGAAAATAATGTATGAAAATTTGAACAGGCAATTTCTCTGCCATCAGCCCATATATGTAGCAATGAGGAGACATTGTGCCTCAATTTACCAACAATTTTTCCTCTAACAACTTTACCGGTGTTGAAATCAATACTATCAACAAATCTTTTTTTATTTGCAAACAACTCCTCAATCGTACATATTTTTCCATCAGAAAATATTCGAGTTTCTTTTTCTAAGCAATGCCTAATTGTATGTGGCGTAACCTTTTTTGAAATACCGGATTTGATGGCGTAATACTTGATGATCCTCTCTACCTGGCGCGTGGAAAGTCCGATCTCATCATCCTTCATCTTTCTTTCTTCACCTGAAATTTTAACAAAGAGAGCTCCGTCCATGTCAGGGCGTTTAGCCAGATAATTTTTAATTGCTTTTCTGGCTTCATCAGAAATAAATACAACACGGATCTTTTCACCTTTACCACGAACAGAGAGCTCGTCGCTCGAAAGATCGATCTCACGAGAAAGGGAACAGAGTTCAGAAACACGCAAACCTGTAGAAAAAAGGGTCTCAAGGATGGCCTTATCACGAAGTGATTTTAAGTCAGTGCCATCTGTTGATCTGAGTAGGCGAGCAAGTTCTTCTTTTGTTATGAGGTCGAGATGACGATCACCAACTTTTGCTAATTCAATATATTCTGGTGAAACCGTTTTAACACCACGCTTGGCGAGGTACTTGAGGAAAGCTCGTAAGGAAATGAGATAATAGTTCTGAGTCTTCTTCTTAAGAGTTTCTTTTGACTTACCATTTTCACTAGCCAATTGACGGTTCAACCACAAACGAAACTCACGAATAGTGTTCTCAGTGATGTCAGAAGGGGACTTTGCCTTTGAATAGTTAAGGAAACGAGTGAGATATCGGTCATAATTCTCAACTGTCTTGATGGAACGGCCGCGCTCTATTTCAATATATTCAAGAAACTGCTGTTTTAGATCGTGTAGATTGTGCGACATGCTTCAATTGTAATCGGTAAACAGTAAACAGTAAACAGAAACGTAAAATAAAGACATATTTTAAGATACTTGACAAATATGACAGGGGGTGCTATAGTGCTTGGCGAATGAGCAAAGCCACAAGCTGAGTTCAAAGTATTGCACCGCTCTTAAAAGTTCGCAGGACTCTAGGTAAGGTCCGACTTTTATTGAGCCAAAATGAAATCGCGCCAAACGGCCAATGCTGGCCAAAGGAAATTGCCGAAGCACCTGGTAGGGATTCAAGAAAACCGAGAAATCGATTGGAAAAACCCACAGGCCCGTAGACAACAAACCGAATATCTTAGGCCAATTAAAAAATCCTAAGATTGAATCACACCGCATTCAGACAAAAAATAACCAGCTATCTTTGAAAGGAGGTCTATGAAGAAGACGAAGCCATTCTATTAAACCCCGGTTGAGGTTGGCTTAGCGAAACCAAAACTGTTGGCTCTGACAAAGACCGCAGTGCTAAGCACCCCATTCCTAGAAAACCACCACCTATCCTCGCTTGGATCGGTGGTGTTTCTGTATCTACTTGCGCGTATCCGTGGTTCATGCTATGATGTTTCAACTATGTTAAGTACACGTCAAAAGACCAAAATCATCAAAGAAATCGCTATTCACGACAAAGACACAGGTTCTCCTGAAGTTCAGGTCGCTATTTTGAGTAAGCGTATTGATGAATTGACTTCACATCTCCGTAAACACAAGAAAGATAACCATTCACGCCGTGGTCTCCTCGGTATGGTCGCTGATCGCCAAGCTCATCTTGTCTATTTGAAGAAGAGTAACCCAAAACGTTACGCCTCTGTCATAAAGAAGCTCGATTTGAAGAAATAGTAACTTAATTATCCAATTACCAATGATACAATGCTCAAATTGATCATTGTATCATTGTGTTATTGTGTTATTGATCATTTATTTCGTGTTATCATAGTAACAAGGTCATTAACAATTTAATAATCTTTTTAATACACGGGCATCGTATATTTTTATATTTATTCTGCATATGCAGACATGCCTTAATCTAATTTTTATGTCAATAATCAAACACAAAGAACAACGTGTCGGTATATTTATCGATGCACAAAATCTCTATCATAGTGGTAGAAATCTTTATCATTCAAAAGTAAATTTCGGAGCTATCGTCAAAGATGCTCTGGATGGTCGCAAACTCGTTCGTGCCATAGCTTACGTCATCGCCACAGAATCCGGTGATGAAACAGGCTTTTTCGACGCCTTAACCAAAGTTGGTATCGAGACAAAAGTGAAAGATCTACAGATCTTCAGCTCTGGTGCCAAGAAAGCTGATTGGGATGTCGGACTCGCTATCGACGCCGTCAAACTCGCCCCAAAACTCGACTCTGTAATCCTTCTCACTGGTGACGGTGACTTCTGTCCACTCGTAGAATATCTCCAGATGAATCAAGGTTGCCAAGTTGAGGTCGTCTCATTCGGCAAATCTACTTCATCAAAACTCATAGAAGTTGCAGATAACTTCATGGACCTCGATGAGAATGTAGGTAAATATTTGCTCAGGGCGGGGAATCGAAACTCAAGGAGCTAGTCCAATCGTACGAAATTGTCGTACAGTTGAAATTACAAAATAGAAAATCCTGAGGAGGAAGTTCCCAGGATTTTTTTGTTTGGTAAAATTAAAATATATTTTTTTCTATTGTGCGCGATTTAAAGCGCTAGAAGTTTAAGAAGGGGGGTGAGTTTTATTAATTGTGAGTTAACTAAAAAATAAATATGAGTAAAAAAACAAAGACCAATAAGTCTAGTTGTTGGCATGATTGCAAGAATTCAATAGTAGCAGATGAGTTTACACACATTTGTAGACTATGTAACGAAGTCATAGACCCAATGCATTGGTTCTTTGTCACACAATTTGAATCAATGGGCGCAAAGTTTATTGATGTCACACCATCAGAGAATGAAAGTGAGATTAAAGTAAGTAAGAAGCCCAGAAAAAGAAAATTAATTAAAACAGACAAATAAGGCTTATGTACCTTATGTATATTGATGAATCAGGAGATACTAGTCCTATTTCCCAAAAAGGAAAGAGGTTCTTAGTGCTGACGGGTTGTATCATCAACGAGGAAGATCGTGTTGATATCGAATCACTACTAAGAAATATAAAGAATAAATTCTTTCAAAATGAGGATGTGGAAATTAAATCTAATTTTCTACGATACGCAAATCCAGACATCAAACTGCATTCACCTTTAAAACTTAATGATAGAGAGAAATATAATAATTTAGAAGCTGAAATAGCTAATTACCTTCAAAAAATCCCAGTGGAGCTTATTTCCATTGTTATAGACAAGCCTACATACTGGAAAAAGTACCCATCACAAAATCCATACGAAATAGCTTATCTTTACCTCTTAGAAAAATTTCAAAAGTTTCTAAAGTCAAAAGAAGGCTTAGGGATTTGCATAATTGACCCACGTGAAGGAAGAGTAGATAAGACTTTTATTGGCGATACATTGGAAAAAATCCACCAAATGAATACTGGAGATTCCGTGATATATCAATGCCGAAATTGCAAAATAACGATAGTGACCTGGGTGAATATGGACTAAAAATCTTTCCGGTTGAAACAAAAAAGAGCCTCAAGTTATTTGAGACTCCCTCTTGATGGGCGCGATTTATTCGCGACCAAAGTTATTATATCATGGTTATTATATCTAATACAAATTTACAATCTACCCAACATCGTCTTCACCCCAGTTTTATAAACATCCATTTTCACCTTTTCACGGGCTTCTTTTTGTTGTGTATGCGTTTCATCTCCAACGGTCTGACCCTTAACAAGATTATCACTGACATAAACAAGTGCAGCACTTGATACCTTGAAATGATTTGAGACAGAAAATAGCGTAGAAGTCTCCATTTCAACACCAAAGTAACCCTGTTCTGACCAAGATTTAACATCATCCCATGTTTCACCCATCATGGCTTGATTGGTAATAACAGGACCTTCCCAAACTTTATATTGTTTTGGGAGATTGTTTTTTAATTTATTTGAAAGTTCAATATCTGAAAAATGTTTAAAATCTTTAGCTTGTGGCTCATAAGTACGAGTGGTGCTTTCATTACCGTAACTGTAATTTGGAACTATTAATTCCATGTCACCAATATCTGGATTGAGTCCACCACAACTACCAATATGAATATTTCTTTTTGATCCAAATAGACATGCCATGTGAACCATCTCTGAAAGAAGTGCCGAGCCGTACATTGTGGTGAACCAATATTTCTTTCCCCTTATATTGATCTCGGTAATATATTCTAAAAATCCTTCGGGTTTTCTGATAGTAAAGTCGACTCCAATTTCTTTCAAAGCTCTCAAAATATTTGAATCATGTTTTGGTCTATCCCATGCACCATATGACAAAAAAGCTTCAACAAAGTAGTTCTGGTAAATTGAACATTTTCTTTAATTCTGAAGCCGTGAAAGATTTGTACATGTGGTGATTATAACATTTCATAAGTAAAATATAAGTAGAAGAAAACCCCACATTGCGTGAGGTTAACATTGTTGAAAGGTATGTTATAACCTTGGTTGTGAATAATATTCCGCTGAAATATTGCCCGGGTTTGCATGTTATTTAGCGGCACGCTTTTTGATGAGGTTGAAGAAATATTCTGGTTCAAAACAAACTGAATCAAAAGAAATTTCTTTGAGGTAGACACTGCCTCTGAACTCTAGGTCTAACTCGATCAACTTTGCCTCAACAACTTTTTTAAATGCCTCAGGACGTCCACCAATTACAACCTTATCTGGATCTGGATAAGCTCCGGCATTTTTCATTTGCCCGTGTGAACCAATTACCCTACAAGTCACACAGTTGTATCTACCCAATTCCCCAATCTCTCCCATAAACCACTCGATAAATTTTTCTTTATTTGTCATAACTCTCCTTTTCTGGTGTTCAATGGCACACCTACCTAAAGCCGATTTTGTTTTAAAGATCTTTCTGTTTCGTCCTTTTAGACTCATCAGTCGAGATACACATCTCGAGACAGACGACAAGATTTCTCTTGCCAGTAGTTTCCGCTCACCAAGCGCTAAGGAACTTCCCCTTAGAATTACGCGCACATTTACGTAGTGCGATCACGGTACCCGGATCACTCACCGGTGGAGTCCTGCTTTTTAGCGCAGTCGCTGTAGAGCACTTAGCTCCATTCCCAGCCGCTTACGTTCCTCAGAACTAAGAGGGATAACTGCTGGCTCTCTCCAGTCGGGATGCGATCCATCTGGATGCACTTCGACGACCATCGCGTTTCTAGCGATAATGAGGAGTTTTGCCGCAGAGAATTCCTTCTCGTTGAGGGCGTAGGTGGCCCCAGCTGAATCCTGGACCATTCGCCACTCCTCCGATCTTGTGAGACCGAATTCATAGGCTTTGATGTCTGCGTCCAGGGTGATGTGTGTTTTGTGGTTCATTTGGTTTCCTTTTTGTTGTTGGTTGTTCATCATATATAGGGACTACCAACACAACATAGCAACAATAGGATACTGAACCTGCACACAAAAGATTGTAAAGAACTAAACTCTATGGATTCACAACTCCTTTGTTATGAATCCAATGAAGTGGGTAATATTCCGTCAAATATTACCCGGGTTATGCGTTTATCGACGGCGCATTCGAAATGATAGTGCGGGCGAGTGAGACTGAGCTACTGGATGTTCTGCACGTTCCAGCTTTTTTCCTTGCTCAATCCCTAACTCATACACAGTCTGCATGAGTTCTTCGAACTTGACGGTCGCATCAGAATGCAACCCTTCTAAAGCCTCAAGAAATTTCTCCGCATCCTCGTGTCCAGTGATCGGGACGTTGGTCTCTCCATTTTCCCGATACTCATTTTCATCTTTCGGGTTGTAAGCGACTTGGACTTTGGTTCCGTTCATAATAGACAACATATTATTCCTTTTCTGGTGCTCAATGGCGCACCTATTTAAAGCCGATTTTGTATCAAAGAATTCATCCTATCTGGCAACAGTATATATGCTTTGTCAAACTTTGTGCGTGATAATGACTAATATGTATATTCTAAATGGCTATAATAAGCCGTACTTCTAAACATTGATTAATATTGTTCGTACAAATTGACAAATAATAGCCAAGAGGGTACCATATACCTATGCAAATAAAGAACTACAGTCTCGTAGAAAAGCTCATAAAATCGGGGTTTACGGACAAAGAAGCAAAAATATACGTATCTGTGCTCGAATTGGGTGGGGCGTACCCATCAAAAATCGCTGAATATGCCGAGATCAATCGCAGTACGACTTACCACATCCTTACAACACTCTCTATTCGTGGTATCGTCAGTGAAATCGAAAAGAAAAGTAAAATTTTCTATCAAATTGAAAAACCCGATAAAGTCATTCGCTATTCAGAAGGTAGAATTCGTCGCGTACAAGAAGAGTCTGAACAAATGAAATCAATCCTGCCAGATATTGAAGGATTATTTGGCAATCTCGGTACACGACCAAAGGTTTCATATTATGAAAATACTGAAGGTATGGTTGCTATATATGAAGACATGATTGCAACAGACAAAAAATATGAAATGTTGGCTTGGTCAAATGCTTCTGAACTTGAAAAGGTGTTTTCAGCAAAGTTTTTTGAACATTTTAGACGTTCTAAGGAAAGAATTGGTATAACGACAAGAGGAATAATTCCAGACAAGGAAAGTGATGTAACTTATACTGAAAGATTTTTTAAAGGATACAAAAAAGAGATTATTCCACTTTTTAAAACCGTAAAAGCAGAGTCATTCCCATTTAAAGGGGAAATAACTATTTACGGTGAAAATAAAATCGCGATTATTAATTTAAATAAGGAATTTTTAACTGGAACAATCATTGAAGATAAAACTATCCACGATATGATGAAAATGATATTCGAATTATCATGGAATTCGGAGTTGGTAAAGGAATAGTCATAGCCTTATTTATTTGCTACATTTAACCTACTATGCAATCAAAACAATATTCGCTCGAGATCGGAGGTCAAATATTATCAGCAGAGTTCAATGACCTCGCAGAAAATGCAGATGGTTCAGTGATCGTTCGTTATGGAAATACAGCAGTACTCGCAACGGCTGTGATGGGGGACCTAAAGGACGGAGATTTCTTTCCACTAACAGTGGATTTCGAAGAAAGATTTTACGCAACCGGCAGAATCTTGGGTTCACGCTTCGTACGTCGTGAGGGTAAGCCTTCAACAGAAGCTATTCTCTCTGGCCGTATCGTTGATCGCACCATCCGCCCACTTTTCAATCAGAAAATGCGCAATGAGGTTCAAGTCATAGTCACAACTCTAGCTATTGATGAATTTGATCCGGATGTATTGTCAGTCGTCGCAGCCTCACTCGCCCTAGGCGTCTCTAGAATCCCTTGGAATGGACCGGCTTCTGCTATCCGTATCGCCAAAGACCATAACTGGTTCATCAACCCAGACTACGCTACTCGCGATGAGGCCAAAATAGACCTAGAACTTGTCGCTTGTGGTAAAGACGGTATGATCAATATGATAGAAGTGGCCAGTCACGAAGTTGGTGAGGAGATCGTTAACGAAGGACTAGCACGTGCCTCAGCTGAGATTGAGAAGATCCAAGCTTGGCAGAAACAAATCATCGCTGAAATCGGTAAACCAAAAGCAGAAGTTGTATTACCTACACCTACTCCTGGAACAGCTGAACTTTTCAAAGCTGAGATTGCTCCAAAACTTTCACAGTACATAATGAGTGGAACTCCTGGACACGATCGTATTAATGAAATCAATGGTATTTGGTCAACTTTGTTCGCTGAGAAGATGCCAGAAGGCAACAAAGCTATGGCGCAAGAAGTTTTTGAAGAAGCAGTTAACGAACTCTTACACGAAGAGGCTATTAGCAATGGAAAACGTGCTGATGGTCGTAATATTGACCAGGTTCGCCCACTCTTCGCACAAGCTGGTGGAATTTCACCTATGTTGCACGGCTCTGGAATCTTCTATCGTGGAGGTACACACATCCTCTCTGCTCTAACTCTCGGAAGTCCAGGTGATGCCCAGGTTTTGGATGGTTTGATGGAACAACCAAACAAGCGTTTCATGCACCATTATAACTTCCCACCTTTTTCAACAGGTGAAACTGGACGTGTCGGCGGAACAAATCGTCGTATGATCGGTCACGGTGCTCTCGCTGAGAAGGCTCTTGTCCCTGTTATTCCAGCAAAAGACGTATTTCCATACACCATCCGTATCGTTTCTGAAGCTATGTCATCAAATGGTTCAACTTCTATGGGTTCAGTTTGTGGATCAACTCTCGCTCTCATGGATGCCGGTGTTCCTATCAAGGCTCCAGTTGCTGGTATCGCCAGTGGCCTCATGATGAAGACTGACGCACAAGGCAAACCTATTTCTTATAAAGTCTTGACTGATATCCAAGGTCCAGAAGATCATCACGGTGATATGGATTTCAAAGTTGCTGGAACACGTGCAGGTATCACCGCAGTACAGATGGACGTGAAAGTTGGTGGTATCCCTTTGCAAATACTTGCGGAGGCTTTTGAAAAAGCCAAGACTGCTCGCTTCACTATCCTCGACGTTATTGAAAAAGCGATCGCAAAGCCTCGCGAGAAGATCAATCCAAATGCTCCAGAGATCATCGTTATGAGGATCAAACCTGATCAGATCGGTCTCGTCATCGGTTCAGGCGGAAAAACTATTAATGAAATCAAAGACTCAACAATGGTTGAGGATATCACTATTGAAGATGATGGCTCAATCTTTATCACTGGCAAAAACGAAACTGCTCAAAAAGCTAAAGATATTATCTATGGAATGACTCGTGAATATAAGCCTGGTGAAAGATTTGATGGGGAAGTCACTCGCCTCATGGACTTCGGTGCTTTCGTAAAGATCGGTCCGACATCAGAAGGACTAGTTCACGTCTCAGAGATAGCTCCATTCCGCGTCGAGCGCGTTGAGACTTACCTCAAAGAAGGTGACAAAGTTCCAGTCGTAGTTAAGGAAGTCGATGAAAAAGGTAGAATCAATCTCTCAATCAAACAAGCAAATCCTACTCAGTTCACAAAGAAAGAGGAGACTCCAAGACCACCAAGACCTGAATTTAAGAAAAGATATTAGATAAAATCTTCCAATGATCAATGACGCAATGTTCAATTGAGCGTTGCGTCATTGTATTATTGAATAATTAACTTATGTTACAATTATCTTCATGAACGAAGAGAAACAGAAACAAGATCCTCAACAAAATAAGACTGATCATCCTGATCACATAGTTCCTCCTCCACAAAAACCACTTCGCACATATGAAAGTGACGTGGCTGATGTTTTGGCTCAGAAAAATATTTCAACGACTAATATTGCTATGGCAGAAAGCCGTAGAAAAAGTGGCGGTGACAGGATCGGTTCAAGCGGTACAGATAAATCGAATTCGGTAAAATCGTCCGTATCATATCTGGAAGACAATTCGTCACAGACAACAAAAAAAATACTGATCGGCTTAGCAGGATTGATCTTTATAGGCATCGGTGTACTCGGGGTATTTTATTTCTATAACATGAGTCCTTTGGCCGTAAAACCCGTGGTTCCAGTGGCACCGGCACCAACATCGATAGTGCCAACTGATTCTAGAGTTTATATTTCAATAGATAAGACCAATCCATCAAATACAATAAATTCTATAAAACAGGAAATTTCAAAACCTCAAACCAATAATACAATAAAAGAAATAATTCTAACTCAAGATAATAATGGCCAAAAATTCAACATCAGTGCTCAAGACATATTGCCTTTTACGGGTATAAATCCTCCAAACATATTAACAAGATCACTTTCGAATGATTGGATGCTGGGAGAGTATACAAATAATTCTGGTATTAAGAATATCTTTGTAGTAGCAACTATAGGTTATTTCCAGAATGCTTTTGCTGGAATGCTTCAATGGGAAAGTGTTATGCCAGATGACTTGAGTCAATATTTACCAATAAATGGCGTCATCAAAGGCTCATTCGTCGATCGAATCATACACAACCGAGATGTTCGTGAATTCGTAACCCTTGATAAGAAAGTTCTATTTCTTTATTCATTCATAGACAATACAAAATTGGTAATAACTGGCTCTGAATCAACTCTTATTGAGATATTGAGTCGCCTTGAACAAAAGGATTTTGTGCGCTAGAATAGAGTTGTTATGAATAAAAAAGAAACAGAAAAATTCAAGAAATTACTCCTTGCAGAATCTGCTCAGTTAGAAGAACAGTTAAATGGTCTTGGTAAAAAAGACCCTAGTGCTGCTGGCGGTTGGGATGTTTCGACTAGTGATATGAGTATCGATAGTGCTGATGACAATGAGATGGCTGATAAATTTGAGACATTGGAAGACAATGCTGGTATTGCAGATAAACTAGAAAAGCAACTTTCAGAAGTTAAGGCAGCTCTTGAACGTATTGAAAAAGGAACTTATGGCGTATGTGAAGTCTGTGGAAAAGCTATAGAAATAGGACGCCTAGAAGCAAATCCAAGTTCAAGAGTCTCTATAAAACATAAACACTAGTTGTAAAAAGTGTAAAAGTTGTGGAAAACCTAAAAATACCCCGTTATGGGGTATTTTTTATCAAAATTTTAACTTTATTTTATCGTTTTTTTAACTTTATTTTAATCTTTCTTGAGACCGGTCGTGTAAGATTGCTTGTATGAAAATATCAAAAGCATATACAGGGCAAATATCAGGGCTAACCATGGAGAAAATAACCGTAGAGGTAGATATCTCCAATGGCCTAAATTCTTTTTCAATCGTAGGTCTAGGAGATAGATCTGTTGAAGAGGCAAAGGATCGTGTGGCGGCAGCTATTAAAAACACCGGCTACGTCTCTCCAAAACAAAAGAATCAAAAGGTGGTCATATCACTCGCGCCTGCCGATATCCGAAAGGAAGGGACATCATTTGATCTGGCTATGGCAGTTGCGTATCTTGCCGGAGCAGGTGATATAGAATTTGAATATGAGGATAAAATATTCCTAGGTGAGCTATCTCTAGATGGTCAAATAAGAAAAGTGCACGGAATATTACCGATACTGATACAAGCCAGAGAACAATGTTTTACAACGGCTTTTATACCAAAAGAAAATTTAGAGGAAGCAACATTAGCCAGAGATATCATCGTCTATGCGGTTTCTTCTTTAAGAGAATTAGTTGAGCACATTTTACATATACAGAAGATTCCACAAGTAAGAGCTCCCGAGGAAACTTGCTCGCCAACAGAGATAATCTATGAAAACGACATCTCATACATACGTGGAAATGAAACTGCGAAGAGGGCTTTGGAAGTCGCTGCAGCAGGATGTCACAACATCATATTATACGGTCCACCAGGTACAGGTAAAACCATGCTGGCTCAGAGTTTGGTCTCGATCATGCCTCCACTATCGTATGAACAATCCATCGAAGTTACAAGCATACACTCTATAGCTAGAACCCTACCAAAAGGACTGATCAAAGCTCCACCTTTTAGATCTCCGCACCACAGCGCTTCGCCAATATCTATCCTAGGTGGTGGACAAAATCCTCATCCAGGAGAAATCACCCTAGCCCACCGCGGTGTATTATTTTTTGACGAGTGCCAAGAATTCGATTCTAAAGTTCTAGAATCGTTGAGACAACCACTTGAAGATAAAGTCATAACTGTTTCTAGAGCGAAAGGTTCTGTGACTTTTCCGGCACAATGTATATTTATAGCCTCGATGAATCCTTGTCGTTGCGGAAAAGAGATTGGGAAAGGTTGTAGTTGTACACCGAAAAGTATCGAAACTTATCAGCGTAGAATATCTGGGCCAATATTGGATCGTATAGATATATGGATAAATGTAAACAAAGTAGATTATGAAAAATTAGCAGCAATATCTGAAGAAAATATATCAGACACCAGAAGATCTACGTATGAATCATCATCAAATATAAGAAAAAGGATCATCAAGGCTCGAAAAATCCAAGAAGACAGGTTTGCAAAAGATAAGTATTTCAATAGTGAGATGAAAGCTAAAGATATAGATAAATACGCCCTATTAACTGAAGAAGCTCGGACTATTTTAAAAATATCAGCTGAAAGAATGCATTTTTCTGGCAGAGCATTCCATAAAGTAATAAAAGTTGCACGCACCATCGCTGATCTCGAAGCCTCAGAATATATAAAGAAAAACCATATGTTAGAGGCGCTACAATATCGACAAAAAATATTTTAAAGAATAGGAGACTGTGGATTTGAACTCCAGAAATCATTTTGTGCACCACGGATCTCAAAGTGTACGTGTGGACCAAATGTTTTACCGGTCATACCTATATATCCGATAAGATCACCTTGATCAACATGCTGTCCAGCGGAAACAACTTGTCGGAATTGCAAATGAGCATAGAGTGTCTGCGAACCATTGTTATGTGATATAACCACGAAATTTCCATAACCACCGTTCCAGGCATTGTTGATACGACTGATGATGACTGTGCCACCGGCCGAAGCTACTATCGGTGTACCAACTGGTGCCGCTAGGTCAACCGCATTATGTAAGTGAAGTTTCTGACTGATATGTGCACCAGCAACAGGGCGGAGATAGTAACAACCCGCAGTAGCAATATTACAACTAGGATATGATGGCCAATTCTTTATATTATCTATAAGAGCTTCTGCAGAGAGAGCCTTTCGGTTTATACCGCTAAATTTACCTGAATACGTTGGGGTCGACGCTATTTCACTAGAAGAAAACTCAGCTGCTGGAATGATGATTGTCTGACCGATGGTTAATTTTGAAGTAGCTGTGACATCGTTATAACTCAAAATATCTGAAAGAGTATCAGATACGTGATTTCCTCCGTATTTCTTTGCAATACTCTGGAGCGAATCTCCACTTTTAACCACATAATTGATACCGGAGATAGGAAGAATAACGAGTGTCTGTCCTGTTTGTAGAACTGACTTACCAGTGAGACTGTTTGCCCAAAGAATTGTATTGACCGACACATTGAACATCTTAGCCACACCAGATATTGTGTCGCCAGCATTCACAACATAAGTACTGATCTGTGTACTATTTGCTCCACAACTACTAGCCTGACTCAAAGCGATATCTGGATCAAGGATGGTGCCATTTACCGGTGATACATCGGAACAATTGTTTGGATTTGGGTTTGGATTTGAAGCTGCCGCTAGTATGGCCATATTCTGGGATGTTGCCAGTGTACTTGATGACGAATCTGGATTTGACGTTGAGGCAGTATCAGCAGAAACGTTTCCGGCACCGAAAATATTTGAAATAAAAGAAAACAGATCTGCATGAGCAGTCTGTGAGTAAGTAAGAGATATTCCAGCGATAATAACAAAAGTAACCACTGCGATACGGATGGCTATAAGACTAGTATTTGGTTTCTTATTTTGAGGTGAGATTTCCATAACCGAAAGACTCTTGCTTGAATCTTTCTATAGATAACAAATGGCTCTACTGAGCCAAAGATTGTTGTAACTCATACGAGTACCTATATAGAGTAGCAGTCACAGATTTTATGTCAATCGGTGCTATACACATAGGAGTCATGCTAATATACTGCGATGACTACACTCAATTCTGAACAAAAACGCGCTGTCGAAACCACTGAAGGACCGGTGCTCATCATCGCCGGAGCAGGAGCTGGAAAAACCGGTGTCATCACACACAGAATTCTCAATTTAATTAAAAAAGGTGTACCTCCACACCAGATTTTGGCCATAACTTTTACAAATAAATCCGCAAAAGAGATGCGTGAACGTGTGAATCACCTGATCGCACAAGATAAAAGCATAAACCGACCTGTCTCAATGAATGAAAGACCTTTCATGAGCACATTTCACTCTCTAGGTGTCCATATCATCCGCGAAAATGCCGGTTTACTAGGTTTGACTCGTCATTTCACTATATATGACCGTAGCGACTCACGTAGAGCCATCAAGGAGGCAATGCTCCAATGTTCAGTCGATCCAAAAAAGTTTGAACCAAGTCTCATTTTAAATAAAATCTCACGTGCCAAAGGAGACGGCATGACTCGACTCGAATATTTAGACAAATCAAATGGTTATGCCGAAGAAACCGTAGCAAATGTTTGGGAAAAATATGATGCAATACTGGCAAAAGAAAAATCTTTAGACTTTGACGACCTCCTCTCAAAAACGTCTCAAATACTGGAGAAATATCCTGATGTTCGCAAACATTATCATAAGGTTTGGAAATATATTCACATAGATGAGTACCAGGATACCAACAAAGTTCAATATCGCATCGCAAAATATCTGACGGATGATGCTACAAAAAATATTTGTGTGGTTGGCGACGCTGATCAGAACATTTATAGTTGGCGTGGAGCAACGATCGAGAATATTTTAAATTTTGAAACGGATTATCCGGATTCTACAGTTATAACTTTGGAAAAAAACTATAGATCTACCAAAAACATCCTCGCTGCGGCCAACAATGTCATTGAACGCAATACCATGCGTAAAAAAAAGACACTTTATACTGACAATGATCATGGAGAAAAGATTTCACTCATAGTTTCATACACTGAAAACGAAGAGGCGAGAGCGATCGCAGATATTGCACGCAAACTCATCGAAGATAAGTCATCTGGTGGAAATGGTACTTCACCAAAAGAGATTGCGGTTCTATATCGTGCAAATTTCCAATCACGTGCACTCGAAGATGCCTTTATCAAGAAAAATATTCCTTATCAACTAGTCGGAGTTAGATTCTTCGAAAGAAAAGAGGTGAAAGATGTACTCTCATACGTCAAAGCTGCGCTCAATCGTGAAAGTGCTGGTGACATAGCGCGCATCATCAATGTTCCTGTGCGTGGCATCGGTAAAGTCACTGTTGCAAAAGTACTCTCTGGTCAAGAAGCTGCGCTACCACCGGCTATGCGCGAAAAGATCAAACAATTCTGGAAATTACTCGATGATATTAAAAAGGAAATCGAAGAAAAAAAGCCTAGTGAAGCTGTAAAATTCATAATTCAAAACACTGGTATAGAACAATCTTTACATCAAGGTGATAGCGAGGATGAGGAAAGACTACTCAATATCCGTGAACTTGTAACAGTGGCGGCGGGGTATGACCATATAGAAAAGACCAACGAATCAAAAACTGGAGGGATAGAATCTTTTTTGAGTAATGCCGCGCTCGCCACTGATCAAGATGAAATCTCTGAAGAAAAAGATGCGGTCAGACTGATGACTGTTCACGCATCAAAAGGTCTGGAATTCGACCACGTCTTCATCGCTGGACTTGAACAAGATCTATTTCCATTCAAAAGATCAGATGAGGGTGAGCAAAGTCAGGCCGAAGAAGAGGAAGAACGACGTTTATTCTATGTAGCCATCACCCGTGCACGCAAGAAAGTTTATTTCAGTTACACCATGCTCCGCACTATATATGGAACACAGAGGGTCAGTCTGCCATCTGAATTCATCGATGATATAGATAAAAATCTCATAGAAGACCAGGCTCCACCAGAAAAACCAAGTGGGGCAAAAGCGCTTTTTATTGATTTTTGATTTATAATAGTATTCATGACCGATAACCATGAAAATGAAAAGGGTTCTCTGCCTATGTTTTTAACTATAATAATAGCGCTCGCTATTCTCGGTGGGGGATATATCTATTTATCTAGCAACAGTCCCCGAATGGTTCAAACAAACGGTAGTGCTCCATTAGCCACCAACCAACAACCTGTAAATCCTTTTAATCCAATAAATTCATACACTGATAATACAGGCGTAGATGCTTCTAATGATCAAAGTTCACAAAATAATAATAGTGGCTTATTGACTGGTTTGGACAATCAAACTACGGGCTTAGTAAGCACAAACGCCGATACACAAAACGTAACCGCTCCACAAAACCAGCAGACTGACAAAAATTTAAATAATAATTCAGTTATATCTGTATATAATTCTGGTAAATCATCAGTCGACACACAAAGTCAAAACATACAACAACAAACAAATGAGCAGCTGCTAAACTCGATACAAGCTAGTCTGATCAGCAATGGTAGTAATCTAAATGGCCAAAATAATACTGATAATCAAGACGGTTCAACTGGATCAACTTATACAAAAACGGTTTACGATACGTTGAATGATTCAAGCGGCACTTCTTCTGGTGGCTCAAACTCAAATAGTTCGGGTAGCAACTCCTCTGGTGGTATAGATATGTCTGGAATGTTGGGAGGAATCACGTCTGGTGGTAGTGGAAACTCATCTGGAGGAAATAACAACAATAATCAAAGTAACACAAAACCTTTTGGGGGCAGTGTTACTCAAGTCACTCGTTGTACCTGTGGACCATCATCTCTCATATATATAAAATCGGTTGGTTCTGGAAGTGGAGGGGGTGGGGGAAATGGCCAACTCCAGTTACTCTATACTCCGGGTCAAAGCCAATTGTATGCTAACTATGATATAAATAGCACAGGCGAAAACGTTGTTGGTACATACAGTCAAGGTGGTAGTCAATGCCAAGTTTATAGTGGCACATCGTGCAGATCTGAAGGGAATCCTAGTGGTACCATAAGTAAAGTTGGTACGAGTCAAAGTCAAGGAATGTAAAAAGATTCTAAAAATTAATTAATAAAAATGTTTGCAAAAAAATCACTTGGTCAGCATTTTCTAAATTCCAAACATGTATTGGAACAAATCATCGATGCTGGGAAAATACAACCCAATGAAAATATCCTTGAAATAGGCCCTGGAACAGGGATTCTGACCGAAGCGCTGCTCGGAGCTGGTGCAAATGTATTGGCAATAGAAAAAGATGAAAGGGCATATGAATTGCTCAAAGAAAAATTTGCAAGTGAAATAAACTCTGGAAGATTAGAACTGGTAATTGGTGATATTTTAGATGAAAAAATAAACCTTCATGAATCTAAAATCTGGAATTTAGAATCTGGAATAAATTACGCCTTGATAGCAAACATACCTTACTACATCACTGGGGCAATATTAGAAAAATTTTTAGAGAATAAACCTAGACCAGATAGAATGGTCTTACTTGTCCAAAAAGAAGTGGCTGAAAGGATAGTGGCTAGACCGGAACAATCAACAGGTAAATCAAAGGAGAGTGTACTTTCAATATCAGTAAAGATTTTTGGTAATCCAAAGATAATAGCAAAAGTTCCACCAGGTGCTTTCACTCCACCACCAACAGTAGATTCGGCTATTTTATCAATAGAAAATATTTCAAATACAAAGAACGCTGTAACTGAAAGTGATAACATCCCTCAATTTTTTAAGATACTAAAAGCCGGCTTTGCTCACAAAAGAAAGTTCCTAAAAAGAAACCTCGAGCAAGTCCTGACGAAGGATCAGTTGGATAAAATATGGCAAGAACTCGGTTTAGACGAAAAAATCAGGGCTGAGGACATAACCAAACAGGAGTGGATCGATATATTTAAGTCTGTAAATTTGAATAACTAAAAACCTCCTCCGTTATAGATGATAGGGAAACCTTGTCCAATATAAACCGGTCCTAGAAAACATGGTACTTGAACTGTACTATACATACCAAGAAGCCATTGGCCTGGATGGGGAGGGATATTCCAAGAAAATACCAGATTTGCCGAAAACCACATGAATGGCAAGACTGCGTAAGGTGTCCTTATATAAACCAACTCACCAGTATCACAAGGGTGAACAACCGTGACTTGACCACCGAAACCCATCGGTATAGCAGCTAATGATATTGATGGTATTGATACAGATATAATAACTAAAAAAAGTAGAGTCAATATTATTTTTTTCATGTATATACAATATTAACACAAGTTAAAAAATATTGACCTAGTTAATCCACAGTTTTAGAGAAAAAAATAGCATTGTCTGATATAATTCTAGGAGCATGGCCGTAAACTACCCACAAAAGAAAACTATCTATATTGCAGTGATATGCACGGTGGCTGTTTTAGGCTCTATTGTCTATACCTACACAAACAGCTACGCACAAAATGGATCAAAAAATAACGTTATTGCTACTCCTGAACAAGATAATGACTCTCAACAAAACATTATCTCCAGTACCTCTACTGATTGGAAAAAACAATTCTTAGGCCAATCAACTAGCACTTCTGCAATAACAGACAAGAGTATTTTAAACAACTCAACAAATGACACTCCTAAGACATTGACTGATAAAATGAGCAAAGAACTTTTTTCAAGATTTATTGAATTAAAACAAAATGGCCTAGATAATAATCAACAACTTATTCAAGACGCAATAAACCAAACACTCGACAATACACTAGCTTCTGCGGCTCAACCTAAACAATATACTTTAAAAGACATAAATATTTCAGATAAAATCAGTTCTGCAGATTATCATGATTATGGTAATTCTGTCAGCCTAGTACTTGCGAATGATATGCCTAAAGATAACGCTCCAACAATAGCTGAAAATGCTTTCGAGGCAAGTGATATGAACCTGCTTTCAGGTATAGATCCTGTCATCTCTGATTATCAAACTGTTTTGAAAAACTTATTATCAACAAAAGTCCCTAGACCAATAGCTCAATATCATACAAATCTTATAAACAGTATAAGTTTCATGCTATTTATATCTCAAAATTTAAGAAACCTTCAAGCCGACCCAATGCAATCTATGGTCGCAATAAAAATATACAGCACAGCAAACACGGTCATGCAAACGTCTTTAATCAATATTCATAATTATTTTGATACAAATAAAATAATATTTAGCGCGAATGAACCGGGACAATTATTCTCAACCCTAACTCAATAATATGAATATTTATAAACAGACAAAAATTAAAAAGGTTATCGTTGTGTTACTTTTAACCACTTTCTTTATATCACCATTTTCATATTTTAAAACTGCTCACGCTATACCAGGAAAAGACGTGCCAATTGACACTATGTTCAACTACCACAACATAGAGCAACAACTTAAGGATTTCGTGTTAAATGGTCTTGCTTGGCATGTAGCTAAAATAATGGTTCAACAGATAACTGCTAGTACGGTTCAATGGATCAATAGTGGTTTTCAGGGAAGTCCTGCCTTTTTAACCAATCCTGCAGGTTTCTTTGCAAATGTTGGCGACCAAATAACTGGTGATTTAATATCTAGTCAAGGACCTTTATCTAAACTATGTTCTCCTTTTAATATTGATGTTCGCTTGAACTTAGCTCTAAACCAAGCGGGTTACGGTAATGCTTATACTTGTACCCTCAGCACAGTTATCAATAATATTGGAAAATCAACGATAAATGGCGCTAGTATCAACGGATTTATGAATGGAGATTTTAAACAAGGTGGTTGGCCAGCTTTTATAAGTTTGAGTCAACCAAACAATAACGCCTCTGCTGTATACCTCCAAGCGCAAGGGGATCTCCAAAACAGAATTGGTTCTAAGCAAAATCAATACCAACAGCAATTAACCCAGGGTCACGGCTTCCTCTCATGGCAGAGTTGTACAAATGTCAGTGCAAATCAAGTAGCTGCAACAGCAAATATGACAGGTAATGGTGCTGCACTTGCATCTTTTCAACAAAAAACGAATCAGGCGGCAGGTAGTGCAGATGTTACAAATATAATGCTCGGTGGAAATGTGGGCGGAATGGGTACAACTGTTTCAGCTCCAACACAAACACTAAATCTCAGTAACAACTCTAGTATAACAGCTAACACTGGAAGCGATGGAACTACTCAATACCAAGACTGTCAAACTAAAACTCCAGGCTCGGTGATTGAGAGTCAGCTAGAAAACCAACTTGGTTCTGGAGTTGCTCAGCTCAACCTCGCCCAATCAATAGATCAAATTGTTGACGCATTCTTAGCACAACTAGTGACACAGGTTCTTCAGAAAGGTTTGGCTGGCGGTAGCCAAAGATCCTCTGGTGTTACCCAATCATACATACAACAACTTTCAGCTGAAGCAAATAGTAGTAGCACCTATAGTCAAGATCAACAAAATATTCAGGGTACATTTGCCCCTTATATTGCAACAGCAAGCCAAACACTCAGCACATACAGTCAAATATTATCTATGTTCGACAATACAAAGGCGGCTTTGCAAGCAGATAAAGCATGTTTCCAGAACCTCATATCAAACACAAATATGAACGACAAGACAGCTTACTATAATAGCGCTAATAGTGATCAATACAACAACATGATAGATCAAATAGATACTACGGTATCCCAATTAGCTTCTACTGAATCACCATATAATAACACTTACAATCTAAGAGGAATCGATTTGGCCTCATACAAGGATCAAGCAAATAAAGCTTCAAACGTCTCTGATCCAAACGGTTTACAGTCTTCATCACAATCAGTGCAGGACTTTACAACTAACCAAGTTCCAATGATCCAAGCAAGTTCTCAAACCGCTCAGGATGATATGACTGTTGCACAGACTCAGGTTCAACAATATCAGACTCAAGAACAGCAGTTCCATAGCCAGTGTAAAGCGTCCGGAGGAAACTAGGGTATAATTAATAAACATGTTCAAAAGATATTTACCAATCTTACAGCGATACATAATACTACCGATAGTAATGTTGGTTTTATTTACTCACTTCGCTCATGCAGCAGATGCAAGTAACGGCTGGTTTGGTATACCAACCTTGGGTGAAATGTTGGCTGATGCCGCTGCGTGGATATCGACGATGATGTTGAATATCTGTTCCATCTTTTTGATGATAACAGGTGCACTCCTCAACACTTCTATCATCATGACGATGCACATAAAAGATTTCGTCGATAATACTCCTGGCGTATACCTAGTTTGGCAAACGATTCGTGACGTATCAGGCATGTTTATAATATTCATGCTCTTGTACGCTTCATTCAAAATCATCATTGGCTTCGACACTGTGGGTGGGGTAGGTAATTTGATAAAAAATATTGTCATAGCTGGTGTATTGATCAATTTTAGTTTCTTCATAACTAGTTTACTCATAGACGCTTCAAACATTGTATCTTTAGCTCTATATCAAGGCATCATGGGTGACGGTAGTGCTCAAGAAGTTAAAACTGTTGGCTCATCTAGTAACTGTCAGACTTCCAACGGTCAACCAGCTGGACCAAATAACACTTGTTCTATCATCAGTTCAATGATAGAAAATCCTTCAACTGAGACAGCTGGTATGTCTGCTATATTCTTAAACATTCTCAAACCACAAAGTATATATAAGACAAACGGTGGAGCTGATACAACCAATACACCAATAACCAAGGCCTTGATGATCCTTATACAGGGAATAGTCGGTTGTGGCCTTATGCTCATAGCCAGTTTCTCTTTCTTATTTGCCTCAATAGCTTTCATTGTGAGATTGGTGACACTCATCATCTTACTTGGCTTTTCGCCAATCTGGTTTGCTGCATGGGTTGTACCGAAACTAGATGATCAAGCAAAAAAATTCACTGATTTATTAAAGAGTAATCTGATATTTATGCCTGTGTATCTTTTGCTCTTGTATGCCTCACTCCGATTCATAAGTTCAAGTTCAATGTTTACAAATCCTGGAGCAAGTATCGCAACATCTACAACTGCTGGTTTAGGAATGTTGCCAACCAACTATATGACTCTGGCTATCAACGACTTCTTCGCTATATTCCTACTCAACTTACCACTCGTCGCCGCCCTCATGCTCGGTGGTGCTACAACTGAGATGGCCAATAAGTGGACAAACAGCGTGAAAGGATGGAGTAAGAAACAGGTACAGGGGTCAGCTAGAATTGCAGCAACTTCTACTTGGAGAAACACTGGCGGTAGAGTTGCTAGTAGAATTGCTCGTAGTGACGCATTTCAGACTTACGCAGGAAAGAGTATTATTGGTCAATACGCACTCAAAGCAACTCGTTCTGTTGGCAAAGAATTCGATACTAAACTCGATACAAGAATTAAAGAACGTGAGGATTTTGCTAAGAGTCTAAATCGTTCAGGTGCAACTGCTTATGCGGACCGTCTAACTAATTCAACTCTTTCAAAAGCTACAAACAAACTTTCAACAGGTCTTGGCAGAATACATCCTAGTATGGCTGGTGCAGTCGGTAGAGCAGATCGTGTTGGCGCAGCAAGCATTTTGAAATCAAGACAAGAAGAGATTAACGCTGAGCGAGAGAAACTTAATTCAGAATATAGAAAATACAAAGCAATTCAAACTGGAGGAAGAAGAGGAAGAGGAGGAAGAGCCTTGAATGCTTACGAACAAGAAAGAATGGACAAATTAGAAGGAACAAATATCAGTGGTACTAACACGATAGATCCTGCAACCGGAAATTACAAAAATGAAATCACTGATGCAGATAGCCAATATGTTGCTATCCAAAATCAAATCAGAGGACCAATTAATCCTATGGTTGGACCTCCTGCACCAGCAAACCCTAATAGTTTTGAATCACAGACTGGTTCAAATATAAAAGATACAACTAAGAGAAAATACTAATATATAATATATGGATTTAAAACTTGTTGAAGAACAATTAAAAAAAGTGCCTGAAGAAATAAAGAGAATGTTCTTTTCTATTGATGTTGCCCAACAAATTGGTGAAATCGGTATGCGTAATGGTTTACTCCTTGATCAGGTTGATGATTTGATTCAGGAAACCGGACTTACACTCATTGGATTAAAATCCTCAAAAGATTTTGTAAATAACATTACTTCTGTATTAAAAATTGACCGAGCAGTAGCTCAAAAGATTGCTGAGGAAATAAATTCTGATGTACTTATGTCAGTCCGTAAAAGTATTCGTGAAGATATGGAGAACCAAGGCCCAGCTATCAATACAGTCTCTGAGATGGTCGCTTCACCAGAAAATCAAAAGGTTGATGAAATTTCTGACGTTGAGCGTCTCGGGGATTTTACTATTGAACCACAACAAGGTAAGGATGATAGGGGAATAGGACATATTGAGAGTAAGGCGCGCTTGATAAACGACATTGAGAATCCTGCGCCGGTGGAGATCGACGGTTTTCCTGATACAGAGCCTTTGGTAGATCATCTTCTTTCAGGACCTATAGTCAGCACTGAAAAAAAGACTGTTGTTGAAGCTCCAAAATTCACACCAAAAACTTCAGATCCATACAGAGAACCAATAGAATAAGTTGTGATATAATAATATACGTAATGCGTTTTCAAGTTCCGCAATTCATCGAAGTTGAGGATAAAATCTTCGGACCAATGACTCTGAAGCAATTCATCTTTATGGCTGGAGGTGCTGGACTATCATTCATTATATATGTCTTCATAAATAACCTATTCTTCTCCATCATTCCAATCATAGTTATCATGGCCTCATCTGGAGCTCTGGCATTCTATAAAGTTAATAACCGCCCACTCATCAACGTCGTTGAATCCGCCTTCAAATACTTACTTGGAAACAAACTATACATCTGGAAAAAAGAAGAGAAGCCAAGACCACAAGACACTGTAACCGCTGTAAAAGATGCAAAGAATTACGCTTCGATATTAGTCCCAAAGATCGCTGATAGTAGATTGAAAGACTTGGCTTGGAGTTTGGATATTAAAGAAAGTATTTATTCCAATAAGAGACAGAAATAAATATTAATCGGTAAACACTATGGCACAAAAACAAACATCAACTCAAGACTTTATACCAATCCAAGAAATCAGGGATGGTGTAGTCATACTCAAAAACGGGGGAATGAGATCTGTCGTTCTGGCAACATCTCTCAACTTCGCCTTGAAATCCGCTGATGAACAAGGTGCTATCCTTGGAGAATTCCAAAACTTCGTCAACTCTTTGGACTTTTCAATACAAATATTTGCTCAATCAAAAAAACTAGACATCAGACCATATCTGGCTCTACTTGAGGATCGTTACAAGGAGCAAACCACCGACCTTATGAAGATACAGGTTCGGGAATACGTCGAATTCGTAAAATCATTCGTTGAAAGTACAAACATTATGACAAAAAGTTTCTTTGTAGTTGTACCTTACGATCCACCAATTATAACTGCTAGTAAAAATCCTATTTCAAACATATTGCCAGGTAAAAAACAAACGGCTGTAGCAAAAACAGCATCAGCGGACGCTAGTTTTGCTGAATACAGAACACAGCTTGAGCAACGCGTAGCTGTAGTCGAGCAAGGGCTAGTACGCTGTGGTATTCGTGCCGCTGAACTTGGAACTGAAGAAGTGGTAGAATTGTTCTACAAGATCTTTAACCCTGGTGATACGGAAAAACCAATCCAGATGTCATAAAAATAAAAACATGTCATTCATCAGTAATATATTTAAAAAGAAAGAAGAATCTCCAATAGTCTCTATCCTTCCAGAAGAGATATATCAGGCTGGCGTACTCGAACTTCGAGACGTCATAGCACCATCAGCACTCAAAGTTAGCCCAAAAGAACTCAACCTTGGTGAAAAAGTTGGTCGTACACTCTTCGTCATCTCATATCCACGTTTTCTAGAAGAGAGCTGGTTTGCCCCTATCATCAACCTAGATAAAGTCTTTGATATTTCAATATTCATTCATCCTGTTGATACGGCAAAAATCCTTCGTCACTTCCAAAAGAAAGTTGCTGAGATACAAAGCCAGATTTCCCGTAGGGAAGATAAGGGCCTTGTTCGTGATCCAGCCCTAGATACAGCTTATCAAGACCTCGAACAACTCCGTGACCAACTCATGCAGGCGCAGGAACATCTTTTTGATGTAGGTGTTTATATAACAATATTCGCTGATAATGAAAATGAGTTGGATAAACTAGAATCAGAGATAAAATCTATCCTTGAGTCAAAGCTTATCTATGTTAAACCTGCTCTCTTCCAACAAGAACAAGGCTTCAAGAGCGTTATTCCTATAGCTGATGACCAACTAAGTGTACACTCAAAACTTAATTCATCACCACTCTCTAGTCTATTTCCATTCGTATCATTTGACCTCACTTCTAACAAAGGCCTTCTCTATGGTATTAACCGCCATAACTCATCATTAGTTCTCTTTGATCGTTACGATCTACCAAACTATAACTCTGTGACTTTTGCTACCGCAGGTGCTGGTAAATCATACTGTACAAAACTTGAAATTCTCCGAACACTTATGTTTGATGTTGACGTTATCGTTATCGACCCAGAAAAAGAGTACGAATACATGTCAGAAGCTACTGGTGGCAAATATTTCAATATTTCTCTTAACTCTGAGCACCACATAAACCCATTTGACTTGCCAATAGCTCGTGAAGATGAATCTTCATCTGATGTTCTTCGTTCAAACATCATTAACTTGGTTGGTTTATTCCGCATCATGCTCGGTGGTCTATCTCAAGAAGAAGATGCCATCATCGATCGTGCTATCACTGAAACTTACGCTTTGAAAGATATTACCCCTGATTCTGATTTCCGTAATGTTGAACCACCACTCTTGTCTGATTTCGAACTTGTTCTTGCTGGTATGGAAGGTGCTGATTCACTCGTTCAGAGACTCTCAAAATATACTAAGGGAACATGGTCTGGATTCATCAATCGTCCATCAAATGTGGATATTAATAAGAAATTCATTGTCTTTTCACTCCGTGACATGGAAGATGAGCTCAAGCCAGTCGCCATGTACCTTGTCACTCACTATATCTGGAATGCTATCCGTAAAGATTTGAAGAAACGTTTACTCGTTATCGATGAGGCTTGGTGGATGATGAAATCTGAAGATACGGCTTCATTCCTGCTTGGTTTGGCAAAGCGCGGCCGTAAATATTTCCTTGGTCTTTCAACCATCACACAGGACGTGGACGACTTCTTGAACTCACCATATGGTATGCCGATCGTCACAAACTCATCTATCCAGATCCTGCTCAAACAGTCGCCAACAGTGATCGATCATATCCAGAAAGTTTTCAACCTTACAGATGAAGAAAAATATTTGTTGCTTGAATCAGATGTGGGTGAAGGTATATTCTTCGTTGGCTTGAAACACGTAGCTATCAAAGTCATCGGCTCATATACAGAGGACCAAATCATCACCACAAACCCTCAGCAAGTTTTGGATATAAAAGAATCAAAGAGGCAATTGGAGCAAGCCAGTAAGTAGGTCCGACCTTCTATAGGTCAACCTCTAAAAATAGATTTTGGTGTGTTATAATTTCTAGCGATGGCATCTAAAATAAAAAAGTCTGAATGGAAAGCTCTATATATCGTGACTGGCGCTATAGACGTATTTCAGATAGTTATTGATGTATTTCTTACTGAACTATTCGGTGGACCAGAAATATTAAATGAATTCATAGACGCCGGTGTCGGTGCTGGTCTATTGGTATATTTTCAATTGAGAGGTGTTTCGATGTTTAAAAAACTTGGCCGTATTTCATCAATGTTGGGCATGGAGGCTTTGACTGATCTTACTGGTGGAGCGGCTTCTTTTTGGATACTTGAGGTTTTATACATACACAGAACAGTAAAAATGGAGGATGCCCAAAGACAACAGGAGCAAACTATGCAATTTAGCGTAAACCAACCTTCGAATGTTAATGGTGTAAGACAGCCAAGTACTCAAACAGGAACACAGTATGGTTCTTATACACCAGGTGCCCCTAATACTGGAACAACGACAGGAACAGGTGGTAGTAATAATCATATCAGTACTTATAATGTTGGTCCCCTCAATGTTGATGGGGTACGCCTTGCTTCAAAACAACCATCGGGTGGTGATAAATAATCTTGTCAGTTAGGTTATTTAAAGCGCTTGACTTTTAACAAAATTACGCTAATATAATTGTATACCTTCTACTGCTTCGGCGGTAGAACGCGAAACCACAACATTAAGTTGTGGTTTCTGCATTATAGGAATAAAATGGTTCAATGAAAATAATTGTTTACATTGATGGGTTCAATTTATACTACGGATGCCTGAAGGATACACCGTATCGCTGGTTAGATTTGTATAAAATGTGCACTCTACTATTTCCAAATGATGAAATTATTAAAATTAAATATTTTACTGCCCCAATAAAAGTCAAAATGAATGCTGAAGACCTAGACAGGCCTAATCGTCAGCGAATATATCTACGCGCACTCAAGACTCTAGGTAATCTTGAAATAATTGAGGGTATATTTTTAAGACACAAAGTATCAATGAAATTAGCAAAGGGGCCAGGATATGCGTTGGTCATTAAAAACGAAGAGAAGGGCACTGACGTCAACATTGCTACCCACTTAGTTAATGATGCACACAACAAAGCCTTTGAAAAAGCTGTTGTGATCACAAATGACTCTGATTTAGTAACTCCAATTAAAGTTGTAACCAAAGAAATCAATCTGCCTTTAACAATAATAAGTCCTTTTGAAAAAAATAATATTCAACTAAAATCATCCGCTACAGACGTAAAGCAAATAAGAAACGGTTTATTAAGCGTTAGTCAATTTCCAGAAAAATTAAGTGATACGATTGGTGAATTCTGCATACCAGAGTTATGGAAAAACACTATAATTACGAGCGTGAATAACTCCACATCGCCAACTTCATATAATCTTGATACAATATAGTTAATGAAATTTTCTAGTTTCTTAAATTTTAAGTATTTATTGCTATCTGTTTTCACAACATTTCTATTTACTTTTTACTGTTTACCATTTACTGTGATAAATGCTCAAGGAGTTCCTGCTAGCCTAAACAGTATCACTCTATCAGCCTCAACAGATAACCCTATACCTGGACAAAAGGTGACTATCACTGCAGTGAGTTATAGTTTTGATATAAATTCAGCAACTGTCATCTGGTCAGTAAATGGAAAACAAGTCCAAAAAGGTATTGGTCTCACGACTTATGATGCAAAAGCTCCGGCACTTGGTAAAAAGACTACCATCAATGTCTCTGCGGTGGTGCCTGATGGTTCACATTTTGATAGCTCTATAACTCTTGGATCTGGTTCTATTGACCTCATCATGGAAACAGATGGTTATAAACCTCCATTCTTCAAAGGAAAGATAGATCCTGTCTTTCAAAATATAGTCAAAGTTATAGCCTTTCCTCATCTAGCAGATAGTTCTGGTAAAGAATACGATCCAGCAAATCTGATTTATAATTGGAAAAAAGATGACGGTACAGTTCTACAAGACCAAAGTGGTTATGGTAAACAATCCATATCTTTAAAAGGGAATATAGTACCTAGACCATATTATCTAATAGTGACAGCTAGTACTCGTGATGGATCAGCCCAAGCTCAGAGTTTGATACAAGTGGCTCCATCTTCACCATTTATAACTTTTTATAATAATGATCCTCTCTACGGTCCTTTGTTTAACAGTGCTGTATCAGGTTCATTGCACATTGGCTCACAGAAAGAAACAAGTATCTTCGCATCATTATTTGGTTTTAATTTTTCAAATACTATAGCTAATGATTTAACTCTTGATTGGATGATAAATGATACTGAACATCCAGAATTGGCATCAAGCAAGTCAATAACTCTCCGAGCTCCAGATGGTGTTGCCGGAGCATCAAATATCAGTCTGGGTATCAGGGGAGTGAACAATATCCTTCAAAGTGCAGATGGTGCTCTAAATATAAGCTTTGACGCAAGTGGTGATACATCATCTACACCCGTAACTTTCTAATAATATGAAAAACTTTTCAAAAATAACTTTACTTGTAACAATATTGATCAGCAATTCTTTAATTGTTTCTGCTGGATTTTATCCTGCAAAGGCGCCGTCTGCACCAGCTCCAGCACCAGCAACGCAAACTGATACGACTAACCAAGACGCAAACACAGCTGTAACGGCACCAGCTCCAGCAACCACACAGACACGTAATTCTGTTTCACTACCTGCAAATGTTCCAAAAACATACACACCTCTTGCACCATTACCAAACTTGGAAACGATGCAACCAGAGACTAATCCAAATATCAGTACTTATGTTCAGGACATGTTTAACCTGCTCATAGCTATCGGTGCTGTAGCGGCGGTCTTTATGATCACTTGGGGAGGGTTTGAATACATGTCTAGTGACGCAGTTAGTGGAAAAAGTGCTGGTAAAGAGAAAATCCAAAATGCTATTTATGGACTACTGATGATCCTTTGTTCTTTCTTAATATTAAAAACCATTGACCCAAGATTCGTAAATATCCCCGCTGGCCTGGTGACACCATTGAATCTAGCGACGACCAGTAGTGTGAGTTTGGAGACTGTGCAGAATTCAAATCAAAGTATAATGAATAAAGTATCCGCGACAGCACAAAGTCAGGCTGATTCAGCAATTTACACAAATAATCAAGCACAAGACAAAGTTAATACACTTAGTCAACAACTTAATGATGCTTATGATGCGGAGACCGTGGCTTGTGATAAGACTCAGCCGGATTACACACTAGAAGGTTGTAATAACGCCACAGTCCTTAGCACTAAATTAGAGGATCAATTGAACACGGCTCGAGCTACCGAGGCATTAACCGCTTATAATAAAATGAGTTTGGATGCACTTAATACAATAAACTCTGGTGGGGAAGCTGGTCCAGGAGTAAATGGCCCAAATACGAACACTTTTCAACAAAGTGATCTAGACTCAATAAACCGAGCAGTGGCATCAGAAAATTCTGCTTATAACAAGGCTCTGACAACAGCGCAAGAAAATGATGCTGACCCAACGACAATTCAGACCTTGCAACGGTCACATGATGCGAATAGTTCTCAATTACAAATTCAGCAGAATCTTGTTTCTAGTCAACTTGATCATACACTTGCAAGTCAGAATCTAAAGAACATTCAAAATATTCAAGCTGCCATGGATGCCGAATTTGCCCCAGATTCAATACAGAGAACACAGATTGATAACACCGCAAATGTTGCTATCGACCAATTAAAATCTATGCAAAGTGGTCGTCATGGAAAATACAAGTAATTTCAGATATGAAAAAATATAATTAAAAACAACACATGTCACGTAAAACATCACAAATCATCATAGCTTCGGTCATCATCATTCTGCTAATAGCAATGGTGGTATTTTGGTTCTTGTTTATGCGCAATCCTGGAGTAAACAAGGGTGGAGGAAACTCACAAACTAGTGGCTTCTCTCCATTTGGTGGAACTGGTGGCAAACAACAGGGAACAATGACGAGTAGTGGAGCTGGTTATCAAAATGGAAACCCAACTGAAGTTATTATCCCCGCCCTAAGAGAGCTATCTACGACTCCTATAGGTGGTTACGGGGCATCTACAACAGCTTCTACTACTATAGTTCACTGGATCGACAGGGGAAGAGGCAATGTCTTGGAAGCGAAAGAAGATTCATTGAACATAACCACACTTTCAAACACATTATTACCAAAGATGTATAACAGTCTCTGGTCAAATGATACCTATTCATTCATCGGACAGATCTTGGGTGATGATAATTCAACCGTTTCAACCCTCTACGCCACATTATCAAAACAGGCAACTTCTTCATCAGCAACACCTTATACTCTCAATGGAAAAAATCTACCAAACAACATAGTTGCATACGCAGTCTCACCTAAAAAAGACAAAATCTTCTTCTTGGTCGTTCAGAACGGTTCTGGTATTGGTTACATAGCCCCATTCAATGGAGGAACTGCCACTCAGATCTTTTCAACACCATTTACTGAGGTCAATGTAGATTGGCCAGAAGACAATACTATCGCCATAACCACAAAAGGCTCAGCTGATCAATATGGTTATCTGTACTTCGTCAGTCCAAAAACTGGTGTCTGGAAGAAAATCGTCGGCCCTCTGCCAGGGTTGAGTACCTTAGTTAGTCATGATGCAAAATACGCCATACTTTCTGTAGCAGGTAATGCTAATAACGTCATAACAAGTATATATTCAATAGCTTCTTCTACCGGCAACGACGCTATCATCCGAACTTTAGCTGATAAATGTGTCTGGGGAAACTTCTATAAAGATATGGTTTATTGTGCAGTACCATTCCAACCTGTCTCTGGCACATATCCTGATGATTGGTACAAAGGAACACTCGCTACAGTTGATAAGATCTGGTCAGTCGATGCAAAAACTGGTGAGGTACACCTAGTCTCTACTGTCTTTGCAGACGCCAACAAGCTTATAGACGCCTACAACATGGGTCTAGATGATAAAGACAACTACCTATTCTTTATGAATAAATACGACCTATCATTCTGGTCATTGGATTTGGTAACCTCAAGTAGTACTCAGTAAGAAAATAGAAAAATATCCGTGGCAAAATATTACTTACTTTTCTTATTTTTTGTTCTCTAAATGCTTCTTACGTATATACAATTCTTGTCCAAGAGTAAATAACGCACTCACTGACCAATATATAGCTATGACACATGAAGCTTGAGGGAAGCGTGCTGGGATGATCCAGTATGTTGAAGCGAAAGCGATGATTGGTAAGAGATACTTCATCTGTGAATTCATTGAATTGGACATATTTGAAGCAAAATCATTACCGATCTGTGACTTTCCGCCGTTTTTAGCCAACTGTTCACGATATTGACGTGAGGCGAGCGAATAATGCATTTGAAAAAACTGAATCAACGCTGTTATGGCTGATAAAATGATATTTGGCTTTGTCAGATCAAGACCGAGTAAATAGGGATTCGTATGTGGAACATGAACAAAACTATATAGAAGTGTTGGATCAATAGTAGGGATGATTTTATAGAAAACAGAGATGAGTGCCAAAAGGATTGGAAGTTGTATGATCATCAACAAAACACCAGAAAATGGCTTTATACCTTTTGAGCGATACAATTCCATGATCTTCAAACCTTGAGTCTGACGATCTTTAGAGTATTCAGCTTTTATTTTATTTGCTTCAGGTTCAACTTCTTTCATACGAACCTGGGTTAACAAAGCGCTCTTTGAAAGAGGAAAGATGATGAGACGCACAATACAAGTAAAAAGTATGACAGCTATACCAACATCGATCCATGGAAGTAAATCCATGAGTCCTACGAGACCATTATAAAGAGGTATAAAGATAAATTGATGATACATATAGATTAACTATACACTAATTTTTGCTTTAGAGAAAAGATTCTTTAAATCTGGAGTTAAATCAGCGAAGTTGGCTTTAGCTGTCTCTGTTTTGGCAAAGATGATCATAGAAACCCCAGGAATTAGTTTGCCCCGGAGAGGTGATACTGCTTCATATATCTGGCGACGAAGTTTACTGCGCTCGACGGCGGTTGCAGCCACTTTCTTTGGTGCCACTGCGGAGATACCGCCTCTAGGAAAATTTGATCTATCTTTTGGTTTGTCAGAGACCTGGTTTATATATATACGCACAACAAAAAGGGGAGAGGTGTAAATTTTCCCTTTTTCCATGACTTCCATAAAATCTTTTGTGGAGAGCCTATGTATGCTTTTTAGCATGTGTATTAAGTAGACGCTTTATAGGCGTTTATTTCGCGCTTACAGAGAGCTTTGCTCGTCCTTTTGCACGACGCTTTGCGAGAACCTTACGTCCTGTTGGACTCTTCATGCGAACACGAAAACCATGAGTCTTAGCACGCTTGCGTTTGTTTGGTTGATACGTAAATGACATAGCAAGTACTATAGTAGAAAATACACAAGAACGCAAGGGTACACAAAACAAAATACAAATTCGTCTACTTGCGTCTTTAAGCTTTTTAACTTGTAACTTGCTGTCCACAACATATCAACAGTTTTTTTGACTCTCCACAAGTTTGCAGAATTATAAACAAGTATATAATGTCTCGTATGAACGACTACTCACAAATCTGGCAAACTGCTCTTATAGAGATAAAAGGTACGATCTCTGCTGCAAATTACTCGACTTGGTTATCTACAACTAAGATTATCCGTGAAGATGAAGGTGTTATACATCTCGGTGTTCCAAACGAATTCACTCGAGAATGGTTAGCAAAGAAATGTCACAACTCTATTTTAAAGATATTACGTCAAATCAACGGAAATGTTCGTGCCCTAGAGTATGTCATCATGAAAGATAGTGAACGTAAGGATATTAACCCAAAAAAGGCGGTTTCTTCACCAACTATGGCTATGCCTTTGCAGGATTTCTATATAAATAAAGAAGATAACCTGAATCCTCGCTATACATTTGAGAACTTTATAATAGGTCCATATAACGAACTCGCTCACGCTGCGTCACAAACTGTTATAAAAAACCCTGGTCAAACATACAATCCTTTATTTGTATACGGATCGCCTGGCCGTGGAAAAACCCACCTCATCCAAGCGATAGGGAATGAGATAAAAAAACTATATCCAAATAAAAAAATCTTCTATCTTACATCAGAAAAGTTTGGTTCTGACCTTTTGAACTCATTCCAAGAGAATAAAACCCAACAATTTAAAGAGAAGTATCGAAAATACGATGTTATGATCATGGATGATGTTCAATTCTTCTCAGGTAAGGAAAAATTCCAAGAAGAACTCTTCCATTTGTTCAATACTTTCCACGACACTGGTCGCCAACTCATCTTTTCATCAGATAGACACCCAAACGTCATCCCTGGTCTCGAAGATCGCATCCGTGGTCGTTTTGGTGTTGGTATGACAGTAGACATACCAGAACCTGATCACGAATCTCGTACAGCCATCATACGCAGTAAGGCTCGCACTCAAAACATAAGTCTACCTGATGAGGTTGTCGAATACTTGGCCTCAGAAATAGAAGATAATATCAGAGAAATAGAGGGTATTGTGAACGTTGTCGCTTGTCAGATACAACTAAAAAAGAGGGATTTGAATTTAAATGAAATAAAAACTCTTTTAAAGAACAGTGCTAAACCAAAGAAAAATATTTCTGTTAAAGAAATGGTTAAAATTGTCTCTGATTTTTATAATATAGATGAGGAGAGTATATATAATAAAACCAGAAGAAAAGAGGTGGTTAAGCCACGCCAGGTCGCTATGTATATTTTGAGAGAGGATTTTAATATTTCATTTCCTTCAATCGGAGAGAAAATGGGTGGAAGAGACCACACGACAGTCATTCACTCTTATGAAAAGATAAGGGAAGATATTAAAAACAATCCTCTTTTAGCACAAGAGATAAGTCAGCTTCGGACTATGTTATAAACCTGTGAATAAGTTTCTGATAACTATAGAATAAGTCGGGTATAAGATGTGTAAATAAAAGATTAAAAATTAGAAATCAAAAACAATTCAAAAGATATTAACAATATAAAAAATAAAAAAATCTCAATCGACTAACAAACAAGCCATTTAAAAACTTTTCCCCATATCCACAACACTAGTAGCAATAAACTTTAAAATAAAAAATAATTACTAAATACTATAAACAAACTTTATGAAAATCGAATTACATTTATCACAATTCAAAAAGATGATCAGTTTGTCAGAGAAGGTTGCAAAGAAGAATATGACCTTACCTGTACTTTCTTGTATTATCTTTGAGGTTGGTAAAAATTCTTTAAATATTAAAGCTACTAACCTAGACGTTGGTGTTGAAATATCTATTCCAGCTAAATCTGATGGGGAAGGGGTGATCGCTGTGCCAGCACATACTATTTCCGCCTTCGTTTCTCAATTAAATGATCAAGATGGTGTTGTAAAGATGGATTTGGTAAGTGGAAACCTCCACATTTCATCAGCTAAATCAAAAGTTATTATAAAAACTGTTCCAGCAGAAGATTTTCCTTCAATTCCTAAAGTGTCAGAAGGTAAAAGTAATACAATTTCAGGAGAATCTTTAATAAAAGGATTAAAATCAGTTTGGTATAGTGCTTCTATCTCAAGTGTTAAACCGGAACTTTCAAGTGTTTATATTTATAAAAATGGAGATTTTGTAACTTTTGTTGCCACAGACTCATTCCGTTTAGCTGAAAAGAAGGTTAAATTAAACAAACCAGTTGATTTTGATGATATTTTGATTCCATTTAAAAACATAAGTGACATCATTAGAGTTTTGGAGGATATTGGTGGTGAAGTTTTAATGAAATCAAATAAAAACTTGATCTCTTTTGAAAGTCAGGGTGTTTATCTAACTTCACGTGTTATAGATGGAACATTTCCTGATTATCGCCAGATAATTCCAAAAGGTTATACAACAGAAGCTATAACTTTGAAGCAGGATGTGATCAATTCTTTGAAAGTTTCAAATGTTTTCACAGATAAATTCAATCAAATCAAATTTATTATAGATCCAAAAGGAGGTTTGTTTGAAATTCAAACAAAAAATGCTGATATTGGAGAGAACAATACACAAGTTGACGGTGCTTTAACTGGAGAAAAGGTTGAAATTAACTTTAATGGTAAATATGTGGCCGATTGCTTCCAGTCTATAGACGCAGACAGTGTCTCTTTTCAACTCGGTGGTATGAATAAGCCAATGGTTATAAGGCCAGCTTCTGGAGATGGAAGTTTCTTATACTTGGTGATGCCAATGAATAGATAAAATGCAAAGCATAAGCGAATTCTTTAAAAGAATAGGAAACGTACAAGCTAAAGAAATGGCTCTACGAGGCTCTATACAAGCCGTAGTCAAAGAATTAACCAATATTGATATTCCGATAGGGGATATAACCTTTAAATCAGGTATAGTCACGTTTAAAAACATTCCACACAGTGGTAGATCAGTAATCTTTATAAAGAAGCAGAAGATTGTTGAAAAACTAAACTCAGTCTTAGGACCGAATCAACAGGTTATAGATATTAGATAGTTGAGAAATCCAAAGAGCTAGTAGCTTGATTATAAACACTATCATAAGAGTTTATAGAAATTGTGTTTGTTGATGATAAGCCACCTACATCATTTGGGACAAAAGAAATATTTAAAGGATCAGAAGTGTTTGTTAAAACATATTTTCCATTTAAATAAACTTCTGATTTTTGAATAGGGTAAATACCAGATCCTTGTAAATTGATAGTTAAGAGTTTAGATGGATCAATGATAGAGTCCTGTGAAGGTGAAGTTATCTTAACTGTTGGCATTTTACTTGGGATATGAACGTCGTCAGTAGCAGTTGGTATGGTGAAATCAGTTACTTCTTTAAAATCTGGATGTGTTGTTTGATAATCAGTAAACCATTTCCGCACAGAATATTCCCAATTTACATATTGAGAGTCTTGTGAAGGGTTTGTTGGAATAGGACCTAAAGGGTTAGTTTTATCAACCCATTGCAGTATCGAATGAACGCTTGGAAATACAATCTCTTTTTTAGTTTCGGCCGGAGTGTACTCTGTAGCAACTTTTCCAGATACAGTGTCTATGAAATAAGAGACTCCACCTTGCCAGACACCACGTAAGACAGGTTTTATATCAGTTGGAATAGCTGTAGGTGCTGTAAAGCTTTCAGGAGGGAAGTTTTGGGCGACCTGTGACATGAAAGCTCCCCAAACTGGAGTAATGATAAGTGCTGATATAGCATCTTTCATTGGATGGTTATCATTGTTTCCAGCCCAAGCCCCAACTACGAGATTTGGTGTGTAACCCATAGTCCAAACATCACGATAGTCGTTCGTTGTACCAGTTTTTATAGCGACTTGGCGTCCAACACTCTGGGCTATTGGTTCAATACTAGTCATTCTATGACTGTCATCAGATAGAACCTGGTTAATCTCTCGTGCGACCTCGGTTGGTATAACTTGGCTAGGATTGGTCGTTGATTTTTCTAAGACATTGCCTTTATTATCATCAACTTCCAAAATAGAACGGTATGGATTTCTAACACCATCATTTGCAAATACACTATAAGCACTGGTTAATTCAAGTAAACTAACTTCACCACCACCAAGGACAAGTGTTAAACCATATCTATCTGGTGTTGTAAGACTGGTTATACCCATATCTGTCGCTGTTTTTATGGAATCATTTATACCTGCTAGATACAACGCTTGGATAGCTGGAATGTTACGTGAGTGTGGGAGAGCGTCGCGTATATCCATAGGACCAGGATAAGAGTTGTCATATTCAACTGGGGAATAACAAACTGATGATGAAGCATTTGGATCTTTTGTTTTGCCATCAGGAGTACATTCAGATGAAAACTCCATTGGTACATCGAATAAAACAGTATCTGGAGTATAGCCTTTTTCAAAAAGAGTAGCGTAAACGAAAGGCTTAAAAGTTGAACCTGGCTGACGTTGTGCTAGCGCAATATTGAAATTTCCATCTATAGAATTATCAAAATAATCTCTTGAACCGACCATGGTTAGGATGTCGCCAGTCTTTGGATCTATGGCTACCATAGCCGTATTACTTGCATTGAAGTTTGACTGGAGTGTTGGACCAAAACGATTTATAGTATCTTCAGCTTTTTGTTGAATATCATAATCCAAAGTCGTTACAACTTTTAAACCACCTTGAGACACAGCATCATCGCCGTATTTTTGGGTTAAATAATCCAAAACCATCATGACAAAGTGTGGTGCGCGAATACTTTGTGAATTTTTCGCCAAGAAAGTAATTTTTTCTTTTACAGCCGAGTTATATTCATCGTTCGTTATCATTCCCAAATCTTTCATTCTACTCAAAACTAATTTTTGTCGGACAGTTAAGTCGGCTAAGTGTAAACCGTATGGTGAAAAATATGTTGGAGCCTGAGGAACAGCTGCTATATAAGCCGCTTCTGCCAAAGTTACATCTTTAGCTGGTTTACCAAAGAAAGTTTGACTAGCTTCTTCAACACCATAAACTGTTCCACCGTAAGGGGTTTCGTTTAAGTACGCTTCAAGTATCTGGTCTTTACTCAAGATGCGAGTAATTTTGACTGCCAGTATCAATTCCTCAAGCTTTCTTGAAATAGTCTTATCTTGCGTCAATAAAGCATTTTTTATGACTTGTTGGGTGATAGTTGAAGCACCTTGTCCAAAACTACCAGTCGCTATGTTTGCAAGAAAGGCACGTATAATAGAAGTTGGTTCAATGCCTATATTTCCATAAAAATTTGAATCTTCAATAGCGATAGAAGCTTTCTGAATATAAGGAGATATGTCAGTAAGCGGAACTACTGTGCGTTTTGTAGCTCCACCGGTATCATAAAGTAAGACATTTCCAGTACGGTCATATATTTTAGTTGATTCAATGACTTTTCTGGTCTCAAATGAATTCAAGTCTGGCATCTGGAGAGATGACATCCACAAAGCTCCACCACCGATCAGTATAAATAGTAATGAAAAAGAAACAGCCAATATCGTCTTTATGTGACGAATGTGTTTTTTGTGCTTTCTAGGTTTAGTATTACGATGTGCCACGATGTTGCTAGTTAATGACGTACATTATAGCACTTAAACACAGAGGCCTACATCTCCCACTTATCACCAAAAGGATTTAGATCCTCAGAGTCTATACCTATTGATTCATCAGAATCCTCATCTTCAAGGCCAAGTAGGGGACTTTCTTCTTCGAGAACCTTTTCCTCAACTTCAGGGAGTATGTCGGCAGCGTCTATTTCTATAGTCTTTTTAACTTTACCTTTTCCATCAGAGACTTCATCAACATCTATCTCTATTTCATCTATCTCTTCTACATCCTTCTCAATTTTTTTAATAGGTTTTTTTACAGGTTTAACAACTTTAGCGGCACTTTTTTTAGTGTTTTTAGCTGGAACCTTTTTTATTTTTTTATCTTTTTTAGTGGTCATAATTTTCTGTTTCTATTATTAAAATAGGACTTATCCTAAAGTGTTCTCATTTGTAACAAAACAGCTGAAATTTTGCAATCACTTGGGGCTGTGGAAAACTGTTTATAACCACAATATTCGATATGTCCGTGTATAACGGTATTATTTTTACAGGCGCACATTAGCAGAGTGGGTAAGTGCAACAGCAATAGCATCGTATTCATCATCTAAAGCTTTCTTTGAAATTTTAGAGAGATCGACGAGTAGGGGAATCATTTTCATTATTCTAGATTTGTCACTGGTACCGTCGCTGGCTACGGCCATTTTTATTTCCATAGGGCTGTATTCAAATACCGGAATCTCTCGGCGTAATGCTTCATAGATGATGATTCCACGGACTTCCGACACTCGCATAGCCGTCTTTTGATTCTTTGTAATAAAGAGAGTTTCTATGGCGAGGGCATCTGGCTTATGTTCGTCTAGAATTTTACAAACCTGCAGGCCTATTTTTTTAAAACGATCATATATAGTGTCTTTGGCAGAAGTAGTTACACAATCAGAAAAAAGGACAACATCTTTTGATTTTGATGTTTTTTTTATTATGGCTACACCAAGACGGTCATAGCCCGGGTCGATGCCGAGGATTTTCATTTAGGTATTATAGCAAAAAACCGCTTGAGACTTTTGTATTGCTACTAAGTCTAAAGCGGGGTTGTCGGTGTTTATCTTATCGAGAGTCCTACTCACCAAAACACCTTTTAACGTGAATAGCTCTGAAGGTTCAAAAGCATATTACAATTTATTTATTTGTTTTGCAATCAACTACTCCGCATTCGTAAAGACTTCCTGCACCTCATCGTTATTCTCAAGTTCCTCCACAAGTTTTGTAAGTAATTCAATATCAGCATCTTCGAGTGGCATAGTGGTTGTGGCAATCCATTTACCAGCCTCTTTCTTAAAAGCCCATGAAGCACTACCTGGTGAAGCGAGTTCAAAACCATTCAAAGAAAGGATGTGCTTAATTTCCTGAGCGGCCTTGTTGCGATTGTCTGTGAGGGCTTCAATGAGGATGGCGATGCCCCCAGGACCGTAAGTCTCATAGATGATTGACTCCATCTCGGCACTATTATCTGTCGTAGCCTTCTTGATAGCACGATCGATGGTGTCGTTTGGCATGTTTTCACCACGAGCTTTTTCTATGGCAGCCATGAGTCCTGGGGAAGTGAGGACACCTTTAGCCTTTTTCGCCTCTACTGTGATGAGGCGAACCAGTTTGCCAAAATTCTTACTCTTTTGAGCATCATTCTTGGCTTTGATGTGTTTGATCTTTGAATATTTATTGTGGCCTGACATGGGATTTTGATAATTAAAGATTGAAAGGCAAAATTTAAAAATTAATAACTATTAAACTGTACACCCGAAGGCTTATTAAATCAATTTACCTTAATTTAGCCTTTACAGCCTTTATTTCATCGTTTTGCCTCTTCTTTAGTTCGCGCATCTCTTTTTTATGTCTTGTTTGCATCTTTTTAATATCTTCCGCTGGAGGGAGTGACTCAGGGTAAATACCTGTTTGTATCAAGGCATTCCTTACAACGGAATTATTATTTACATGCTCACCTAAAATACGACCTTTACCTTGAAGATTTTTCTTCCTAGTATTTTCCGAAGTTATCGCCGTCGCAAATTCTTTAGCTGAAATTGTAACCTTTGGCAAAACATCTGCTAAAGGAGTATTTTTTCCAGCACCAAGCCTTTTCTTCATATCATCTGTTGTCTTGCCACCAAAGAGAGCTTTATCACCAAAGCTTCTAATCTCAGATAAGCCACGACCATCTACACCTCTACTGAATACCAATGCGGCAAATTCCTTTTCAGTAATACTTAACTTTTCTCTAGCTGTGAGTCTGTCGAGCTCTTCCATTCTCTGTTCAATAAGTTCCATCTTTCTAGTTTGTGTAGCGAAATAAGCTTGAGTAAAGGCTATCTCGGTTTTACGAGGGTCACCGTTCAAAGTAATCAAATAACAGGCATACCTCGTTAATTTGATATCAGATATCTCTTGTTTAGCTTGGTTTCCTACCTCGATCAGCTTCGTGACGTCACGAAAGTGTTCAGGGGTATTTCCACTCGACTTATCACAAGCATGCTTCGCTCGATCTATAGCCGTTTGAAAATTCTCCCAACGCAGATAACCGAGTAGGGGATACAAATCTCTTGCATACCAAAATTCCACGCCGTTTTGCCGGCGGTTATCATCAAAAGTTTTGTATAAAGTTTGTAATTGATTTGCTTCCATACAAATAATTTTATCACCAGAAAAACAGCTGACAACTTACCATGAATAATTATTTGTTCTGTAGTTTTTATAAATAAAAACCTCGTAGTATTTTCAAAAATTTGAATATTCTACGAGGGAGTATAATTTTAACTTTTTAGTGATTTAACCAAAAACAGTTGTTAGATAGATTCTTTTTCCAGAGTTATGGTATATGTCGCAAGGTGAACAGTCTTTGGCACGTTTTCCTGATGGAATAATTTCGCTGTAAAGTGCCATATGCTTGCTGGCAGCTACAATTTCAAATTCATAGCCATTTTCAAGGTTTTTTGTAATTGGTTTAATAATACAAAGTGTTTCACTTCCCAAACCTCTTAATTGTAGCGTTCCATTTTTTATCACGAACCTTTTCTATTTTTTGGATTTTTCATTAGAACACCTTTCTCTGTTTTATATTTTAATGATTTTTTTGTTCAAACCTATTCGTATTGAGTTTTAATGTCGGCAAATCGCTATTTATCCGATTGAAAAAACTCTTTGGGCAATTCAATTATTTCCTCATGAGGCGCTATTTTTGCCAATAAGGATTCATTTAACTCAGTCCTCTGAACTCGTTTCCCAACCAAGACAAGAGTTTTTCGGTTTGATCTGTAGACAGCCGGACATGGGCCGACGCCACAACGCAAGTGTTTTGGTGTTATTTCGGTTAATTTTAATTTTTTCATATATGACTTTTAGTTTGTTTTTTTTGTTAATGTTCAGTTAAACCCTAAAACAATCATGTATTATTTGTTTTGTACAAGCACATGTTTTTAACAAATTTATAAAAAGCCTTATATATCAACATTAAATCAGCAAAATGTTGACAAGAATCTTGTTACATTTTAAGGTATGTATATATATATGAGACGTATCATATTTGAAGCTTTGGGTTTATCTGATAAAGAACATTCTGTTTTGAATGTACTTCAACATCAATCCTTGGCCCAAAAAATCAGCAAAATATCCTTTCAAACAAAACTGCCTCAAACTACTACAGCTTTTATTCTAAGAAAATTAGAAAAAAGAAAACTTGCAATACGTAAGAGACATAACAACCATTTCGTCTGGGGGTATCGTAAGAGTATAGATTTATTTGAAACCATTACAGAGAATTCCACAAAAAACTCGTTTATAAGTGTTGTGTCTGGAATTAGAAACATAGAACTTGAGCTTAGAAAAATATTAGACCTCGGTTCATCTGAACGACTGCTTTCTATACAAGGGGCTGGAATTTCAAAGAATATTTTAAAAAAGATTGATGAAAAATTTATGCATACCTTTCATGATGAAATAAGAAAAAGAAGAATCATTGTCGAGGGGGTAGTTGCTGAGTCGGTTTATAATTTATTTGAAAAGATGACTACACCTCAACTTTTTAGCCACCTCGATAGGTTGACTATCGTATATGTTTTACCAGATGAACTTATAAATTTTCCTTTAAACATTTTTATCTTTGGAAACAGAATAATTCTTGTTGATTATGAAACTGAACGATTGGTGCGCATAGAAGACCCGGCATTACAAGAGTCGTATAAGGCTTTATTCTTTCTTGCAGAACAATTTGGTAGAAAAATCAATCTTAATAAGTACATTCGTGAATTGATTGTAAAAAGAAATTAGTTTTAGACTAAATAAATATTAACCAATATCATTTTTACAAGAGTTTCGCCGCACCCTTCTCACCCAAATGCACATACGCTTTATCAGTCGCGATACGTCCACGAGGCGTGCGCTCGAGCAGACCAAGCTGAATCAAGTAAGGTTCATAGACTTCTTCAATAGTAGCCATCTCTTCTGACAGGGCAGCAGCGACAGTATTGAGTCCAACTGGACCTCCACCAAACTTCTGGATGATGACTTTCAAAATTTCACGATCAGCGGCGGTGAGTCCGAGTACGTCGACACCGAGCATACTCAAAGCCTTCTCAACCACTTCGCGAGTTAAAGAAGTTTTATGAATTTGGGCATAATCACGACATCTCTTCAGATGATAGTTGGCAGTACGTGGAGTAAAACGTGAGCGAACAGCGATTTCACGTACAGCATCATCATTTATCTCAATACCAAGAATTTTGGCGGATCTCTTTATTATCTGACCGATCTCTTCATTACTGTAAAATTCAAGCTTGAAAACACCTCCTGAAAAACGGCTACGTAGAGGGCTGGAAATCATAGCCACGCGAGTTGTAGCGGCTATGAGGGTAAAAGGGGGTAAATCGAGCTGGATAGTCCTTGCTGAAGGACCCTTGCCTATGATAATATCTAGAACCCCGGACTCCATGGCTGGATAGAGAACTTCCTCTATAGCTTTGTTGAGTCTATGAATTTCGTCAATAAAAAGAATGTCTCCGGAAGACAAATTCGTCAAAACTGACGCAAGGTCACCAACCTTGAGTATCGCTGGACCGGAGGTTACTTTCATTTGAGCGCCACTTTCTTTGGCGATGAGATGAGCAAGAGTAGTTTTACCTAAACCTGGAGGACCATAAAAAAGTATATGTTCAGGTGGGTGAGAGCGTTCCTTTGCTGCGGTAAGAAGAATATGAAGGTTATCTTTTATATTTTTCTGACCAATATATTCATCCCAACGTGAAGGACGAAGAGTTTGGTCGAGAAAACCAACTTCTTTATCATCGGTAGGGGAAATATGAGGTTGTTGTGAGGTACTTGACATTTAAATAGTTGTATGCTAGTGTTATGAGGAATTCGAATTATATGAGTCAGTTACGCATTAATTCATTCGCTTTACATTCGAGCCCATAATTCTCTAAGCAATGGCCTTCCCAGGTTTGGGTATAGTGCTAAGGACATTTTGGTTGCAATACTTCGGTATCGCGTACTGAAATTATCCTCGGGACTCTACCTCGCTTGACTCATCACGAGACAAGATTTTGCTTAGAGAATTCTGTGTTCGACTTATTTTCAATCGTTCGTATAAAGCGTCTCTACCTGTTTTCTATCCTAGCGCTATGCACAGGAAAAAAGCAATTGACACGCTATATTTTTTTCTGTTTTAACTAAAATTGCCACTCGAGTTGGCATTTTTTAGTCATTTAGTATGATCAGTCGGTGAGAGTGATTAGTCGGTGAGTGTAATCACGCGCTCGAGTTCTTCTAGGGAAGTGATGCCTTCCAAAACTTTTAATACACCATCTTGCTTCATAGTGAGAATTCCTTGACCTTTAGCTGCTTCCCAGATCTCACGTTCACTAGCACTTCTTTGCACAGCTAGTTCAACTTCTTTATTCATTAAAATAGCTTCATATATACCGATACGTCCTTTATAACCAGTGTGATTACATTTATCACAACCAACAGGAGTCCACATCTTTGAACGATCGGTAGGAACAACAGACTTATCTTCGATACCGTTCACTGTTGTCTCTATTTCATTTTGATTTTGACCTTCCAAGATGACTTCTTTTTTACATTCTTTACAAAGACGACGAACGAGACGTTGTGCCATAGAGACACGTAAAGCAGAAGGAATGATAGATGGGTTGGCACCAAGATCTATCAAACGGGGGAATGTTCCAGCGGCATCGTTCGTGTGCAATGTTGAGAAGACGAGGTGACCAGTGAGAGCAGAGTTGATTGCGATATTTGCTGTGTCACCGTCACGTATTTCACCGACCATGATGATGTCTGGGTCTTGGCGAACTGCAGCACGTAGACCTTCTGCGAAAGTATAACCTTTATCATTGACTTGAGTCTGAACTATACCTGGTAGGTGGTATTCGATAGGGTCTTCAAGAGTGATGATCTTAACACCAGGGTTGTGAACTTTTTGCAAGAATGCATAAAGGGTTGTGGTTTTACCAGAACCGGTTGGGCCAGTAGTGAGTAACATTCCATCAGGACGATTCATCTCTTCATTTAATATAGCTAAGAGTTTTGGATTTATACCCATTTGATCGAGTGAGACTTGGATAGATCTTGGATCAAGGAGACGCATGACGATGGATTCGTTGTATGCACCAGGTAAGATAGAAACACGAACCTCAATATCTCCAGTAGCGAGACGGATACTGAAACGGCCGTCTTGAGAATCTTTTTTTACATTCAATTTCATTCCAGAAATTAGTTTTATGCGTGAGAGGATGAGAGCATAAGTTTCGTTGTCTAGACGAATGAGTTCTTGAAGTACACCGTCTAAGCGGTAACGGATGAGGACATAACCTTCTTCTGGCTCTAGGTGAATATCGGAAGCTTTAACAGCGAGTGCGCCGGCCACAAGAGTTTCAAGTATACGAGAGATGCGGTAACTTTTTTTAGCTGACATCGTATTTTCCAAAATGGAGATGACAGTGGGAAGGCTCTTTGCTTGTTCGATGATCTCGGCAATCTCATCACTAGAGATCTCGAGGGAACCAGCCTTACTTTCATAAGCAAAAGATAAGTCTTTATAAATCTTCCAAGCTTTTTCTAATCCTTGGGTTGAAGTTATATACAATTCAGGCTCATAACCTTTGTTTTTTAAAGATTCTAATACATCGGCAACTTTTTGGTCTCCAGGGTTTCGTGCAGCAACTTTTACTCTTTTATTAATAAGGGCGAAACCAGCGATGAGGACACTACGAGATGTTTGTTCATCGATCAAACGTAGAGCATCATTATTCACTGGTGTATTTACTAAGTTTACATATTCAAGACCGTATTTAGCGGATAGGATTTGAACAAGATCCTCTTCTTCTTGGTGGAGTAGGTTGTCGAGGCGTTGCTTCTGCTTGTCTTCATCGAATTGAATAGTCATTTTATTTGGATAGATTTATTTAGGTATGCTTTTTACATCAGTAAGTATAACAGATAATGAGGCTTGGTTAAGCGGGGATATTCAGGGTTTAAAAGGCTTGACAAAATGATATTTTCTGCTATAATGCGAGTAAATAGATGTGGGCTTATAGTGTTGGCGTGTTGCTGATAAAATAGGCTCACTTGGAAGGAGAAAATTGAAATATGAAAATGATCAATAAGTGGTCGGTTATGGCCGTGGCACTGTTTGCTGTGGCGCTGATTAACACTGGTTGCCTGGTTGATGGCAACTATCACAACAAGGTTGTGTCGAGTCACAATGTGCTCCACCCAGAGGGTGAGCCTCCAACGAAGGCAAATGCGGTCGTCGTTGATGCGGTTGAACACCACGAAAGCAGCCGCGAGGTAAACGTATACGGACCACTAACGGTGACTAAAAAAATCATTGGGCTACCGTTCGAGGTGCTTGACGGCATGTTCAACTGTGAAATCAACGTTGGTTGCAACAACGTTGGCAACGCTGGTTACTCTGGTCCAGTTAATGGGCCAGTGGTCGTTGACTATATATATGTTTACTCGACCGACGATTTCGGCCGGAGGCATTGCTTCAAGGCTCCACGGGACCGCCAGATTCAGTGGCGTCATTGCCCCGACGGCGTTAAACGGCCGTATTGGAAGCATTGAGCAGGGGTTAAAAGGACTTGTTGCTCCATAGTTTCAATTGGTCGGTTTCTACATCTTTGTAGGGACCGGCCATTTTTATTATTTAAATATTATTGCTTATAAAATAAGCTTGATGTTGTGCTATATTATTTGAATGAAATCATTTACTTCACATTCTTTGGAAGAGACGGAACAGATTGCCAAGGATTGGTTGGTGGCTGTTTCTAATAAATATTCTGACAGAGATGAGGCTTTGGTCGTTGGTCTATCGGGTCATCTCGGTGCAGGAAAAACGGCTTTTACAAAATGTGTCGCAAAGCTATTGGAAGTGAATGACACTGTTACAAGTCCAACTTTTGTGATCATGAAGATCTATAGTCGTGGGTCAAATGGTGGAAATGAGCCACGAGGTTTTGATGAACAGATATCAGAAAGAATTGAAATCCCGTGGAAGAGATTGATCCATATAGACGCTTATCGACTCGAGAGGAGGGAAGAGTTGGAAGTTTTGGAATGGGAGAAATTGATAGAAGATAAAAACAATCTTATCTTGATCGAGTGGCCAGAAAATGTTGGTTTAAAAGATTTTGAATCACTGGCACATATTTATTTTGAGGCGGAAGGTGAGGGGAGGAAGATAAGTTATTGACTATTTTTTAAATAATTAATTACCACCTATTGAAGCACAACGGACAGCGACGTTGTTGTTTGTCCATTGATCAAGTCCAGTTTGAACCATGCCGTTAGGACATTCAGCGTCATCGGTTGTGGCGTTTTGTGCTGGTCCAGCAGCTGGGCAGTTACCTGGTGTACATATAAGCACTCCTCCTTGACCATACCAACCTTTGTCTGTGAGGGTGGTGTTTCCACCACAACTTCCACCTGAACTACTAGTTACATAAACATAACCATTATTTCCAGCTTGGCCGAGAATGAGGTAGACATAAGTCGTTTGTGTAATCGTAACACTTGTTCCTGTTGGAATAGTCCACGCTCCATCATTGTTACCATTTCTTTCAAGGAGCCAGATCAAAGGATTTCCAGTTCCATAATAAAACTTATATTGTGAACCTGTTCCACTAGTTACACCAGAATATTGAGATACCTCAGTTGGAATTGGTGTTGCTGTAGAATACTGATTTGTTGATAAGAACACACCAGCTAAGCCACCACCACCTTCATTATTTGTTGTTCCAGATCCTGAAAAAGTGTAAGTACCAGGCTGCAAGACTAAAAGAGTTTTTATGATTGTTGCATTATTTCCGGAGTCTCCAGAAACTGGAAGGGTATATGATTGGCCTCCTGAACATCCACCGTTTCCCCATCCCACCGTTCCGTTATTATCTAAAGCCGTTAAGACTGAACCTGAAGCTACGTCACCTTGAGTAAGTGTTGGATTGAAGATGAAGTTAGCCAAGGTCAAGAAACCTGTTTTGGTTTGTGAATAGGAATTACCCGCGGCTCCACCACCAACACTGATCGGTGCATCCACATTACCATTTGGAGGTGTTGCTGTAGGTGGATTCCAGCCAACTGTACCGCTAGCTAATACTGAGAGGGCAAAAGCGCCGAGTGCGAATCCTGTGATGGTTGAAATTTTTGTGAGTGTTGGGTTTATTTTTTTCATAATCATCTAATTAAGATTTTTTTAATTTATTTATAAATTTATTTATGTTTTTTCAATTGACTAATAGCCATCTCATACTGTTCTTTAGTTGCTGGTGGTATTGGTTTTAGTTGAGAGATGGCTTGGTCTAACATTTGCTGATGTTGAATTTCATTGGCCGTAGAAACTGCAGATTGGTTAGTCTGTGCAGTGTTTTGCGAATCGTTCTCCAGTCTATTCCACAAATATATAAAAGCGACGATTATTAAAATAACAATGACTATCAAAAGTGAAATACGCTCTTTATTATTTAAATACATATGAGCTAAGTATAGCAGACATTTTTTTCTGATTATAGTGTACAATTGAGCCATGAAAGACAAACAGAAAAGTTCAAAAAGACTCATTCTCCTAGACGCGCACGCCATCTTACATCGGGCATATCATGCTCTACCGGACTTTGCTACTTCGAAAGGGGAGCCAACTGGAGCCTTGTATGGACTTTCGACGATGCTGATAAAGATAATTGAGGATCTGAAACCTGACTACATGATCGCTTGTTATGATTTGAAAGGTCCAACTTATCGTCACGAGATCTATAAAGAATACAAAGCTGGTCGCCAAAAGACTGATGATGACCTCGTCCTACAGATCATACGCTCCCAAGATGTTTTCAAAGCGCTCAATATTCCTATTTATAGTAAAGAAGGATTCGAAGCTGATGACATCATTGGGACGATAGTGGAACAGGTAAATAATAAAGAGGAAATCATCATAGCTTCTGGTGATATGGATACGATGCAGCTCATCCATGGTACAGATGTAAAAGTCTATACTTTGAAAAAGGGGATCAAGGACACGATCATGTATGACGAAGATGGTATCAAAGAGCGTTTTGGTTTTGAACCGAAGTTGATCGCGGATTATAAAGGTTTGAGAGGTGATCCTTCTGATAATATTCCTGGAATAAAAGGCATAGGTGAAAAGAGTGGTACGGCTCTGATCGTGGCTTTTGGAACTATTGAAAATATGTATAAAGAGTTGGAAGCTGGCCATGAAGATAGATTTGTGAAAGCTGGTATGACTCCGCGCTTGATTCAATTATTAAAAGATAATAAAGAAGAGGCTGAATTCAGTAAGATGTTAGCCACGATTCGTCGTGATGCGCCTATCGAGTTCATCTTGCCTGAGAAGACTTTCAAAGAAGATTTGGATCTCAAGAAAGTCTCGTCTTTTTGGAATGAATTGGAATTTAGGACGCTTTTGCCAAGATTGGAGAAAGTAGTGAACGGTAAACCAGCGAAGTTGTTTGGTGAAGATGGGGTTGATGAGGAAGGGGTCGGTGATGGAGGTATTGATGGAATTAAAAAACCGGAAGAGGTGATTGATCCTGTTGAACTAGAAAAAACCGCTTTGGCTCTCTGGGTTGTCACTTCAAATGTGACCAATCCCAAGCTCGAAGATGTTTATGCTTTTGCTAAGGTTGAAAATTTCGTCGAGGCATCAAAACTTATCTTTGAGGAATTGGATAAAAGAGGTTTGAGAAAAGTTTATGAAGATATTGAATTGCCTTTGATTCCTATAATTAAAAAAATGGAAAAGCAGGGAATCAAGATTGACAAGAAGATGTTGGCAGATTTGTCGAAAAAATACAGTGCGACTCTAGCGGATCTCGAAAAGAAAATTTGGGATTTTGCTGGTATGGAATTCAATATTGCTTCACCAAAACAGCTTGGAGAAGTTCTCTTTGATAAGTTGGGCTTAGTGACTAAGAATGCCAAGAAAACTGGCTCTGGCGCTCGTTCTACCAAGGAATCTGAATTGGAGAAAATGCGCGATATGCACCCGATCGTGCCATATATATTTGAATATCGAGAGATCGCAAAACTTTTGTCGACTTATATAGATGCTATTCCACCTTTGCTTGATAAAGATGATCGTCTACATACACATTTTGTTCAATCTGGTACGACGACTGGTCGCATGTCTTCACAAGAGCCAAACCTGCAAAATATTCCTATAAAATCTGAACTCGGCAAAAATATTCGTTATGCCTTTATTCCGGAAAAAGGTTTCAAGTTGGTTTCTTTTGATTATTCTCAGATGGAACTTCGTATCGCTGCTTTTATGTCAGGAGATGAAAAGTTGATTGAGATTTTCCGAAACGGGGAAGATGTTCATACTGCTGTTGCATCACAGGTATTCAAAGTTTCACCTGCAAGTGTTACTCCAGAGATGAGACGTAAGGCGAAAGTTATAAACTTTGGAATTATTTATGGTATGGGAGTGAATGCTTTGAAACAGAATCTGGGTTCGACTCGTGAAGAAGCGCAAACTTTTTTGAATGAGTATTTTGCTACGTTTTCGACGTTGGCAAGTTATCTAGATGGTGTAAAAGCTGAAACAGCACGCCGTGGCTATACTGAAACGTTCTATGGTCGTCGCAGATATTTTGAAGGCATAAAGTCCAAGCTTCCATTCATCCGTGCGGCAGCTGAACGTATGGCCATCAATGCGCCCATCCAAGGAACAGAGGCTGATGTTATCAAATTGGCGATGATAAAAATTGATGAATACATTCAAGCAAAAAAACTTGAAGAAATAGTTTATCCTTTACTCCAAGTGCATGACGAACTCGTCTGTGAGATTCGTGAAGATAAAGCCACAGAGATATCTGCAGAAATTACTAAAATTATGGAGGAAGTCATGGATCCAAAAGAAACCAGCGGAGTTATTTTAAAAGCGCAGGCGTCGATAGGGGATAATTGGGGAGAATTGAAGTGAAAATTCTAAAAATTCTAATTTCCAAACATGCTTTACGTTTATCACGGTTCAGAAATAAATAAATCTTTAGAAAAAGCACGAACTTTGGCGAATTCACTGCGTGCCAAAAGAACTGATGCAACTTTTTTAGAAGTGAGCGCGGACAACTGGTCACCTGCAATAATAGAAGAAAATATTGGTGGTCAAGGGCTTTTTTCGAGTAAATATATAATCTTTCTAAACAGAGTTACAGAAAATGCTGAAGCAAAAGAGTCTTTACCAGATTTGATAGAAGTGATGAAAGAGTCCGCAAATATCTTCATTTTACTTGAAGGTAAATTGAATGCAGATCTAAAAAAGGCCGTCGAGAAATATTCAGATAAGACGGTGGAGACGGGAGGAGTGGGTGATACCGCCGGTGCTAAGAGTGGTTCCGGCAAGCCTTCAGGTGGAAAAGAGAGTTTCAATGTATTTGCATTGGCAGAAGCTCTTGGTTCTAGGAATTCTTTGAAGTCGTGGACTATTTATAGGAAAGCGATAGATGATGGTCAAGAAATCGAGGCTATTATCGGTATGCTCTTTTGGAAAGTAAAATCTATGCTGACAGCATCAAACACTAGTAATTATTCTGACGCTGAGTTGCATAATTTATTGACCGATCTGATCAAAATCTACCACGAGGGGCATAGAGGTTTGGTAGATGCTGAACTGGCGGTGGAGAAGATGATGTTGGGGTTGAGGTAAGATGAAGCCTACGGTGTTTATGTTTGCACCATTTTTGCATATGGAATCGTATATAGGTGTGAAGTGACATTAACATGGATTTATTATTAAAAATAACCAATTATTGTTTAAGTTTAACATCAAATTTTATGTCTAAAAGTATAAAAACCCTAGTTATCTTAGTTGTGTTGGTAGTTATAATTATTTTAGGTTTTATTTGGTACCAATCATCAAGTGGTGGCCCAGTTAATACTATCGGTACAGATAATAGTGGTGCTATGGATAATTCTTCAGCTTCTAATCCAACAGACAATTCTGTTGATAGTGGCCTAACTACATCTCCTTCGGATAATTCAGATGCTGCCTTAAATAGTGATCTAAATAGCGCTGATTCACAGATGAATAGTGTTAATGCTGATGCCTCAAGTACTGACGCATCTTTAAATCAATAATTTAGTAATTAATCATATAAATATATGAAAAATATAAATTACGTCTCAATAACAAAAGTAATAGCTATAGCAACTGCAGTTGCAGGTCTAGTCTATGTAATGCCTGCTTCGGCTCAAGTTAATACCTCTACAAATACTTCATCTACAACTAGACAGGAAAGGATGATGATGCGTCAGGAAAGACAAGCAAGCACGACTGCTACGAATATTCAAAAACGTCAGCAAAATGCAGATAAGTCGATCACACAACGTATAACAAGTTTAAATAATTTAATTAACAGAATTCAGGGTATGAAGAACGTTTCAGATACTGAAAAAGCATCATTACAGAGTACTCTTACTACAGAAGTCACTAACTTAACAAATCTAAAGTCACAGATAGATAGTGATACTAGCACTACTAGTTTGAAGAATGATGTTACTTCAATCACACAAGCATATCGAGTCTTTGCTTTGGTTGAACCACAGGCAAATATAGTTACATCTAGTGATCGTATTTTAAATACAGTTTCAATTTATAATACTATCCTCATTAAGGTAAATACTCGCATAGCCTCAAGTACAACGATTCAGTCATCAATCACAGATATTACAAGTAAATTGAGTGACGCTACAACTCAAGCAAATGCCGCTACAAATGAAGTATCTTCATTAGTTCCCGATAATGGAAATACTACGGTCGCTACATCAAATAAAGCTACTTTGACAGACGCTAGAGCAGAGTTGAAGACTGCTCAGAATGATCTGAGTGCAGTTAGAGCTGACATAAAAGCGGTTGTTAGTGAAATAAGAGGCAAGTAATCTTATTTAGGAGTGTGCGCTCAGCTCAATGAAGTTAGAACTGAAATCATAAGGATTTTAGGGTTGTCAACGTTTGGGGTGGTGAGAGATTGGTAATAAAAAGGGCCTGTATTTCTACAGACCCCAGGTATCTTTTTATTCTTCAACATTAAATATTCCACTGAAGCCTCCGACTGGGCCAATGAATCCACTGATTGCTTTGCCCTCTAATGGCTCATCCCAAGGGAAACGGAGTTTGAGATTCTTCAGTCTCCCCTTAAAGAATCCACTCTCATCTAAACTTGAAAGTTGGATCGAAGCCGTGCCACCGTTTCCGACTAATTCGGTCATCACGCCGAATATATGGTCTGATTTGTTTACCATTGATTCCGAGATTTCTTTCAAATCAGCACCACGAGATGTTATGAAGAGCTGGAGTAACTACAGGTTTCTCTAACGGTTTGTTCATATAAAAAAATAACAAGTAAATCACTATTTGTCAAGTAGTTGTGCGCCCAGTTGGATTCGAACCAACGACCCACTCCTTAAAAGGAATCCGAAGGAGGGGTTTCTCCTGAAAGTGCTTGTATTATCTAGCTATAATGCTATTTCGGTATAAAAATGAGCGAACTTTGAACGACCTGTTTACCACCCAAAAACTCAAGGAAGAAATCTTCGTTTCTGACTGTTAATTGCTTATAAATTGTTCTGACTTCTGGAGATATTATACCATATGTTGCAAGTAATTTCTGGCTCAGTATTCTGGTTGTGATCACCGTAGAATACCTGAATTAAAGCCATTTCTAAGCATTTTATTAGGGTATTGACATATACCTATTTAAGGTGTATACTACTACAATAGCTCTTTGATACTCTAACTTGCATTCGCCATGGCTTTTAGTGACTTAATTTTAAGTCATTGAGAGCTGTGGCGAAGAGTCCAGCAAACATAAACCCGCAACGTCGTTCGATAAGAACATTGTTGCATACTGAAAGATAAAACTATGAGCGAACTAATGCTCGATGTTGGTCAGGCAAACGAATTCAAACTCGCATGCCGTCGCGAAGGATTGGACAACGAGGACATCAAAATCCTCTGCGAACAAAAGGGCCTCCTCGCCCAAATCAAAGGGACACTGCGTGGTATCTACGAAATCAAACCCGTCGAACATGCTGTTGACCTCGGTGCCGACCCCTACCTGCCTGATGGTTGGAAAGTGGAAGAACACCAGAAGGGCAAGGTTGCCAAGCTTGAACGCAAGGGCGACGATCTCTACATCGACGGCAAGAAGATTGATTTCTATTTGTCGAAGAAGCAGAAGGGTGGAAGCATCGGTGGCAATGATCTCCGCAAGGAACTTGTGAGCAAACCTGTGCTCAACGCCAACGTCGGTGACTACCTCCTGAAGAATCCGCAACTCATTCCCGAGTCGTGGAAAAAAGATGAAAACGGGAACTCCCGCTACATCTTCTTCTGGGGAACTGTTTACCGCAATTCTGACGGCCGCCTCTGCGTCCGTTACCTCGGCTGGGATGGTAGTAGTTGGGTCTGGTCCTTCCTCTGGCTCGACCGTGGCTGGCGCTCCTTCAACCCGGCCGCGGTGTCGGCAAGTTAGCACTTGGACCTCGGTCACTCTGTCCTTTGGACACTTTGACCTTTGCCCTCTAAAACAAGAAACCAAACGCTCTGAAGATATGCGTATAACTTCACCCCAGACAATTCGGTCTGGGGTTTATTGTGTTCAATATGATACAATCTTGCACGGTAGTAGGTGAATATGCGGGAGATCAAGGTTTCCCGCTACCGAGACCAGTATCCATGCGCTGAGAGTATCCGCGATTACGATTTCGGATAGAGTGGTGCATGTAGACACTTCACAAAAATGAAGATACTTGGTGCAGAGTGCTATGGCATTATTATGCCGAATACGATACAGCTCTGAGAGTATTCAAGGGGCAGTGGCACGGATGGCATTCTGTACAATACCGCAATTCTGACGGCAACCTCTACGTCCGTTACCTCAACTGGAATGGTAGTAGTTGGGACTGGAACTACAACTGGCTCGACAATGACTGGAACTCCAACAACCCGGCCGCGGTGTCGGCAACTCTCTCATTTCTCTCCTGTATTGGCAGGGGAGTTTTGTTTTGCAAGCTGACCCATCCAACCACCGATCATGCGTCCGATTTCCTCCATCTTTACGGATATAGCTATGTATTGCTTGTCATCGAATGATTTCGTCTCCCAGAGGACCATGAGGAGAACTTGTAGAGTATCGTTCTTGCGTGCTGCTAAACGCACGTACGGAGCTTTTTCTTTAGGGGATAGGAAGCTTGCTGTTGCAACTGCTTCCATGAGTTCAATAAAAAGGGTATCGATTCTTTGCCCTAATGAGTGTCTGTGTGCTTTAGGTAAAATCTGATAATATCCATACCACACCAGATATACGTTCTTCACTTTCGCCAAAAGGGGCAGTATTCGTGTGTGTGTGTGTGTGTGTGTGTGTGTGTGTGGATACTCCCTCATTTGTATGTCCAGTATTCAATTTAATCATGGTTACCATCATATCATTTCCCTCGAGAATCTCCTTGTCGCATGGAAGGAGTTTCTAAAGGGTAAGCGGTCCCGAAAGGACGTACAGGAGTTTGAGCTTCACCTGATGCGAAATATCATCGCTCTTCATAATGACCTTACAACAAAGAAATATCGACACTCTGCCTACGAGGCATTCAACATATCTGATCCAAAGCCGAGATCTATACACAAGGCGAGCGTACGCGACAGACTGCTTCATCATGCCATCTATCGAGAATTGTACCCATTTTTTGATAGGGTATTCATCGCAGACTCTTACTCATGTCGCTTTGGAAAGGGGATGCACAAGGCTATAGATAGATTTAGGACCTTTACTCGCAAGATATCACATAACCACACTAAGACTGTATGGGTACTCAAATGCGACATACGAAAGTTCTTTGCATCCATTGACCAACGTGTACTTGCCGACCTTATCAAAGAATATATCCCTGACGCTGATATTCGTTGGCTCATATCCGAAATTGTCGGCAGTTTTTCTTCTACAGCGGATGGTATTGGTTTGCCACTCGGTAATCTCACCTCACAGCTTCTTGTGAATATCTACATGAATGAGTTTGATCAGCACATGAAGCACAAGCTCAAGGCAAAATACTATATCCGTTACGCCGATGATTTTGCTATCTTATCTGAAGATAGGGAATGGCTTGAAGGTCTCATTCCCAAAATACAAGCTTTTCTTAGTGACCGTTTACGCCTAAAACTTCATCCAAATAAAATATCGATACGTACCATTGCTTCAGGTGTTGATTATCTCGGTTGGACTCATTTTCCCGATCATCGTGTCATACGGACTGTAACTAAAAGGCGCATGATGAAAATGATACGGAAGAAGAAGGGTAAGGTTGAGACTGTCCAGTCATATCTTGGAGTATTGAGTCATGGGAATGGTAAGAAGTTGAGGTTTCAAGTTGAGAGCCTCATCTTCGAAACGTAAAGATACTATTTGGCAGTTATGTTACAAGGCTCAATATGATATTTTTGCTACATCCTCAGCCATTGATTCGGTTTTTGATGATCTTACATACCTTTGTGTTGTTGTTATGCTCTCGTGACCCATCAATTTCTGTATTTTGAAGGCACTTACATTATTTTCATCAAGTTTTATTGCATAATTATGACGAAACATGTGGAGATGGAAATTAACACCAGACTTTGTTTCTATAGATTTTGTCCAATGTTTTATACCCTCATGACTTAATCCTCTGTCACTGTGATTTGAAACGATTAGAAATGAAGTTTTTAGATCACGAACTTTTCTTTCTAAAAGATAATCTTTTAGGTGCATATATAGTGTTGGTGGTATAGGAAGAACCCTTTTCCTTTTTGATTTTGATGTATCGGGGTTGACTGTTAATAGTCTTTTTTCCATATCTATATCCATTACTCGGAGACCTATAATCTCACCCTTTCTTAAACCACAATATAGAGGAATACTGACCATAAGCGCATCTCTTCGTCTCATGAATGAATTTTTTGAGTGCATATTTATTGCGCCATATATCATTTTAACCTGTTCATCCGGTAATGTTTTGTAATCATCGTATCTTACTGAAGGGGTTTTCATTCCTGCTAATGGATTTCCACCATCTTCGAGGTAACCTTTTCTCTCAAGCCATTTATAGAATGGATTCAGCTTATTCCATTGTGTTTTTATTGTTGAAGATTTTACACCACTTACAATAGTATCCTTTCCGACCAATCTTTTTCTCTCCTGAATGCGTTTAAAGTACAAGGTCATAACTGCCTCAGAAAGCTGATTGGGTAAGGTGATCTCGGGCATCACTTTCTCAAAAAGTTTAAATACAGCTTTATATCCTCGGATAGTAGAAGGCCGTAAACGTTTTGAATAAGTCATTTCATATTCAAAAAGCTCAAAGAGATTTTGTAAGGTTTTCTCAGTGGATGAATTAATTGTTTTTGGATAATGCAGGGATTTTTTACTATCTGCCCCTTGATGGGGATCTATATTCTGTTGTGAATTAGGCATTTTGATTGATGATAACCCTCTTGTTGGTAATCATTCTCCTAAACACAAAAAAAGACACTACGCATAGCGCCGTGCCAGTGATGAATTCGCGGATTTTACTCCGGCCGGACGTGGGGAAGGTTTGAAGCTTCGCCTATCCGGTTTTCTTGCGACATCGCCGCATAAATTTAGGGAGGGTTTTTTCTTGATCCCCTCAAAACATAGAATTGTTCTTTCACCTAAATCTGCTATTTGGGTGAAATTTCGATTCTCAATTTATCAAGAATCGCATATCTCATTCAAATGATTCAGTTATTTAAGGGTAACGCCCTACACTCACGACGTCAACGGTACTTATGCACAGTCTGTCATTTTTGTGGTAGAATGTTTTTACAACTGAATATCATTGTGACCTAACCCCTATGAGATTGGCGTAGGGTATGGTTAAAAATCGTTGAGAACAAAAAACCCGTTATTAGGGCGTTCTCAACGTTGTGAGGGGAAACTCTCATAGAGGTCTTCGGACCTTCCTAGTAACGGGCTTTGTGTTGTCGGACAAAGCCTCGTTAAAATAATTAACTTTGGCTTTTATGAAGGAGAATAAAATATCAAAAATTATAAAGAGATTAGTTGGCGTACTTTACTATACATGGGCCATAATCTATTCTCTTTTTGTAGTACAAGATATTATATTATCTTTTCATGGATTATCATGGAAATCCGGACTACTGCTTTTTGTTACAGGTCTTATGGAATTCCACATTGCAATTAATATATTAGGTCTATTTATTTTTTGGGCTGCTTATCAGCAAATAACAGATTGGGCCAAGACACAAGGTTCTCAGTTAGGAATGCATTGCGTAATAATCGGTGGTTCGTTATCTAGTGTCCTTTTCTCATTGATTTGGATGCATCTCTTTTTCTAATCATAAGATTTTATATTAAATGTCCTATCACATCAAAGTCGAATATCAATGTCCTAAATGCACCATGCCATACGTGCCATTCAAGAAAGGTATGATATGTCCAGAATGTGGCTTTTGTGATTCAGAGGACCGCTATCATGATTTTATTGAAGAAGTTTTGAAGAGTTTAACTATCAATAAAATAGCTTATGGACGATATCGTCCAGATGCATGGTATATCGGGACCATATCGGATGCGCTTCAAAGTACCTGTTTTCACTTCTTTGACTTACTTGAACAACAGAAACCTGCTGATCCATTAGCTCTATTAAATGAATATACAAGGCTTATGAAGATAAGTAACGAATCTGATAGGAAATTTATCACTAGCGTCCTTTTTGAGATGTATAAGAGCTATAGTAAGACCAAGATACCACGGCTAATACGAGGATCAACGCGTATAGGAAGAAAAATCAGTTACTTTGCACATAGAGGTTAATTGAAAATTAGGATCATGTCTGTATAATGACAGTCCAGTCAAGTAGAAATATATTATGGAAAACAACAATCAACAAAATGCAATACAAGCCCAAGAAGCTATGTATCTCGGCTATATTGAGGATCCAGATAACTTTCAAAGAAGTGCTGTCGTAAAACTACCTCAATTTGATAAGCCTGTAGTGGTCTTTTCGCCATCTTTAACCCTAATGGATATTGGTGAATTGGCGTATTCAAAAGATCATCCTGAAGAAGTAGGAAGTCGTACCTCAGTTCTGTCGCTTATTGATCCATCAGGTGATACCCCTAGTCTGAAGAGTGGCGATAAAGTGGCGGTCTATTTCAGAACAGGATGGTGGCCAGTGTCACTCATCCCAGATGGTTCACCAAAAAATAAAGGTATCTTTATCAGCGATGAACCATCAAGCTGGTTTGAAGATGGTGCCACATTTCAACCACTATCGTTGGAAGACATGCATCTTCTTCCACACCAATGGATTACTATGAGCGGACAGGTTACAAGTGAGGATAAAACTAATTTCGTTGTTGATGCTACTATGCTTGTTTTACTACCTAACAATCTGAAAGATGATCAAGGAGAAAAACTCAAAATTGGCGACTGGGTTGAGGGACGCATCGGGCAGATTTATTTTCTTGGAAAAGATGAAAAAATAAACTAAAAAGACTTGAAGTTTAACTTCAAGTCTTTTTATACCTTGGGCGAGGCTCCCGTTCCCGCAACGCCGTCTAGTGGCTGTAGACTGGGGAGACTTACTGCATCCGAAGGTGACATAGATACTCTAGAATAAGAGTAAATATGTCTAATTTCGGTACCCCCGGAAAGATTCGAACTTTCACCTTGAGCCTTAGGAGTGCTTTGCTCTTCCAGTTAAGCTACGGGAGTATGGTGTCCTCGGCCGGATTCGAACCGGCGATCTTCGCTTAGAGGGCCGAAGGTTTATCCTATTAGCTTACGAGGACAGAATAGATGGAACGGACCACAAAACAACAACTAGAGAGTTGCCTGTAAATTGCGGTCTGTCTTCTTTTTCTGGTGTTTGTGAACATATTGTCGTTTATTTATATTTCGATCGAAATTGACGTATCCTTGAGACCTTTGAGAGGAGTCGAACCTCTATCTTTCGTTGGAGGCGCTGCTCTATCCATTGAGCTACAAAGGCATATAACAAAAAACCACTAAGAATAACCGCGAGAGCGCAGTTGTCGTTAGTGGTTACATCGATCTTCTAAAGCGTTGCATGATATGTATATAGTAGCGAATACAATGTTGGCTGTCAACGCGTAGTATACTTTTTTATAGATAAATCGTATAGTATATTTATGAGTATAAATAGCAAAAAAGATGATGATAAAAAGAAACTCACACCTGAGGATGTTGAGAGTATACGCGCGGAAAATCAAGAAAGAGGTGAAAGGGTAGGACGTCTGCTTGTGGAGGGTCTGAACTCACTCGGGGGGACAAAGGATTATCCAGATTTTCTTAAATAATCATGTCAGCAAATGAGGAGATCTTGTTGTTGGTAGATGAATCTTACGCTGATAATTTTTGTGCCATTTGCGTTGTTTGTATCCAAGGTAAAGAAAATCTTACATTACTTAATGATCAAATTCGGCAGATCTCCGTTGATCCAGCTGTAAATATACACGATCTAGCAAAGATATTTCATTACAATGAGGCTAGTATAGGAGGTCGTCAGAGTATTGCATCATGGATATATAGAATGCCCATCTCGGTTTACTGTGTCATTAGTAAGAGTAATGTTTCAAAATCCAAACAAACCCAAGATGAGTTTGCATATAAAACCCTTTTTCCTGAGTTAGTAAAGCCTCTCCGACAAAAATTTTTTAATAGATTTCATGGTGAAAAGATATCGATTCGGTTCGAAAACCTTAATAATAAACTAGATACAGATACCCTCTTTTTCAAAGAAGTTTTGAAAGATATACCTGAGATTAGTGTTAGTGTAGTTTCTAAAGAAAATGATCAACTCATATTTTTACCAGACTATTTTCTCGGCTTCATTAAGGATCATCTTTCTAAAGGTAAATTGGTTACTTGGCCGACGGATTTGCTTAAGTTACTTTCAGGAAAAATCGGCTTGCTTCTTTTTAAAGATGCTTCAGAGACAAGACGTTATGGACGTGGAGATGAGATTGCAAAATTCCTTAGTTGAAAGAATATGAATCTAGAGTACAATCTAATTGAGACTCCCAGCTAAACTAGACGAAGGCGTGAGTTCGCGCCTGAAGTTATGGATGTTCTTGTTTCGTAGCTGGGAGTTTCGATTTACCAAATATGTTTTTATCAAAGATAGATATAGGTAAAATAAAGAACCCAGCTGAATTGGCAGCACTATTTTCTATTTCTGAAAAACAGTTAAAGCGTTTCCTTATTTCAAAAGACGAACTTATTCATAGGGGAGTAATTTTCAAGAGAAATGGTCACATCAGAAAGATTGTTTCAATTAAAGATGATTCCTTTAAACATTTTTTACAACGTTTATCGATTTTTATAAATAACCAATACAGTCCCTTCATTCCAGTTTCTGTTCATGGCTTTGTTAAAAAAAGATCTATAATCACTAACGCACAACAACATACTCAAAAGAATTTGGTATTGAATGTCGATATAAAAAATTTCTTTGGTTCCATTACAGATCAGCAGATTGAAGATGTATTTATATCTTTTGGGTTTAATAAAGACATGGCACACATTCTGGCAGAAATAGTGTGTGTCGATAAAGTACTTGCGACTGGTTTCCCAACTAGTCCAGTTCTTTCGAATATAGTTTGTATTGTTATGGACCGTGTATTTCAAAAATTATCCAAGAAAAAAGATATCGCCTATACTAGATATGCAGATGATTTAACTTTTTCGTCAGACACCGCGTTACCTTCTAAGAAGGGAATTGAGGCTACATTGGCTGAATTTGGTTTTAGAGTAAATCCTGAAAAGTATCGTATCTATAGAAGAGGTGGACCTCAATACGTTACAGGACTAACTGTTGTTAGTGATCGACCAAGGATTTCTCGAAGACTTAAACGGTCAATTCGTCTAGAGCTGTATTACATCAAGAAGCATGGTTTCATGGATCATTTTAATAGAAGTCTTCAACGTGCCTCAAAACAACACGAATTACCGAGCAAATTTACTCTTACTTTATTCCATGGTTATGGAGCTGATGGTTTCGTTTCCTTTCTACATTCGATTGAACCGGTGCTTGCTGATAAAATAAGGCGTGTCTTTTCGGTAAAAGGAGAGGATTATTCTATTTCCATAAACTGATAAATGTCGCGATAATACTTAGGATAAGAGAAATTAGACTTAGTAATTTTGTTAGGTCGTCATTCAAAAATCCCCAGAATTTCTTATACCAAGGGTTGAATTCAGCATATCCTTTTGCGGTTAATTCTACATAGATACTTGGACCAGCACCGATTAAAAGAGGTTTCTCTTCTTCCATTGTAATCAATAATTCCCCTTGCAGGACTCGTAATGTATGAAGGATTTTTGGTGTAAGAGATGAGAATATCCTACCAGCATCTTTGTAATGGTATTTATCTTTCAAAGTGTACTCCAGTAAATCTACTTCTATACGAGCCTTTTCGTCTCGTAGGATTTTGAGGATATCTTTTCTGAGCTTCTTGTCCATAAAATGTTATGAAAACTTTAATCTAGGTCTAAGACTAGATAGATTTTTCCAACCAACTTTATTTTCGTGACCAAGTCTACCGGCGACAATACATGGATGAATGTTAAGGCTATTAGCAAAATCAATTACACCTTGTCTTGTTAAACTATTTTTTATAAATTCAGAGTAGTTCTTTGAAGGTATGAGTTCTTCACGAGCAAAGTTATTAGCTTCTTCTTCCTTGGTCTGTACTACTGACATTTCCTTTTTATCAAATTCTATAAAACTTTCTTTTTTTCCATGTAGTATTAGATGACCAATTTCGTGATACAGATTGAACCAAAAAATATCGGCACAAGCATAGTATATACTCAATTGAATTAAGGGATTATTGCCAATCCATCTAACCGCCCCACTTACTCCTGTACCATGGAAATGCGGGACGTAAACTAATCCAACACCTGCTTCATTTAGTTTCTCAACCAGTTTGGTTGAGAATTCGGGCGGCTGTTTGATCGAAAGTGTTTTTAACACAGGTAATAGTTCTCTCAATTTTGATTCAGAATACTCAGGGAGTATATTTTTCTTTGTTTCTATTTCTCCACATCGAAGCCATGCAGAAATGTATCCGTTTTTTATTTTTATGTCATTACGTTTTCTATAAGCGACTGGATCTGTATTTGCGACGGCTAGTAATGAATTTACACCAAAAAATCTCCAAAGGTTTTCAACTTTTTTTGAGCGATTACCGGTTTGTTCGATGTAGCCTCTTTTTACTAGTTCACTATAGGGGAATTCAGATATTAACCCAATTTCTTTTTCAACTAGAGATAAGCGTTCTAAACGAGCACTTATCTCTTGGTAGTTCTTCTCTAGATTTATCCAAAATGAAGCAGTACCGCCGAAGACATTTTCAAGAAGTAGCGCTGTTTCGACAGTGACTGATACTTCACCGTTCACTATCTGGCTTATATGCTTTTCCGTAAGACCAGTCCTCTCGCTCAGTTTTTTTTGAGTCATACCTTCTCTTTCCAGCACTTTAGCTAGAGTGTATCCAGGATGTATCGCTTTGTTTGGATTGTAGCTCATATGTTTAGTGATAGTTTTTGAAAATTTCTAGTATAATAATCGCTTTAATACTTTTTGGATTATCTATTCTAAATTCTGGATCGTCTTTATGGTCTGGCTTAAATATCACACGATCCTTTTTAGTCACATTGGCGCCGAAACAACCCTTGTATACCCCTTGGAGTGGGTGAGGGTGATATGTGTGCGGTAAATCGGATAATGAATTAGCGGCATATAGTGCATTTATGGTGTCCAAAATGTCGAGTGCATAATCAATTCCTTTACCATTGTAACGCTTACAAAGGGCAGGGTAGTCGTTGATCAGTGCCTCGTGTTTTGGATTATCAAAGGATATTTTCATAATAGCATGAGTGGTATAATAGTGCAATTTTTATTTACCAAGTTGGTAAATAAAAATGTATCAAAATAAAGACTAAAAATCAAGCTTGAATAGGTATTATTGATTTTATTCACACATTTTTTATATAGACGACAATAGTTCATTTTCATCTTTTATGCGGTTTCTCTCAATTTTCTTAGTACGTCTCCTATCTGTGATAGTTCACTGACATGACTGGCATTAGTCTGTTCTTTTTCACTACCAGCAAGTAGTTGAATATCGTGTGTCAGTTTGGATACGATACCAGCTAATGTTAGTGGATTTAACTTGTGAAAAGATTTAGCTTGTTCTAGCATTCCAGCTATTGCGAGTGCCCTCACTTCTTTCATTGGTCCAACAATAGACTCTATCTCTTCCTGAAATGATTTGGTATTTATTATTCGTGATGGTTGTTTGGCTATCCAGTGAGAATATCCGTGATCAAGAAGTATACGATACATACTTATTTTCTCACCTTTACTCACCTTTTCTTGCACTTCTTTAGCCACAGCTTTTGCCTGAATAGATCTTTTATTTTTAGCATATGTATTATCATTAGGTGCAGACATGGTATTTATGAGTAATTTATTAATTTGATTGGCTCGTATTTATATTTATAATCTTTATGGGTCAGTTATTTGATCGTTCAATGGATGTTTTGTCATCTGAAATCGTAAATGTTCTGCGCTTGCCGCCAAGTAGATTGTGGTAGTCTTAATATCTGAGTGTCCCATCATGCGAGATAGACTGTAAATGTCAGCTCCACCTTCAAGCATAAGAGTGGCAAATGTATGTCTTAGCTTGTGTACTGTAAATACAGTCCCTGATACTTCTCTCATCTGCTTCACAAGCCTCTTAAGACCATTTGCCGTAAATCCTGTATTTCCGCGAAGTGAGGAGAAGAATTCGGGATTAGTTTTGTTCAGCCTTTTTCTTTCCTCGGTGTATTTCTTTAAGCTTTGTGCCAGTGTGTAGCTTATTGGTACCACTCTATCTTTTGCTCCTTTTCCTTGTCTTACAAACAAGCTCAAATTGTCCAAATCAATATCTGTAAATTTGAGATTTAGAAGTTCTTGTTTTCGTAGTCCAGCAAATATGAATGTAGAAAATATGGCGTGATTTCTATATCTTAGGAATTTGTACTCATACGGGAAGTTGTAGACGATCTCCAGTAATCGCAACGTATTTTGTTTAGTGAGTTTTGGTGGAAGTCTTTTCTCTAATCTTGGCTTCTCTATTTCTAAGATTGGGTTTTTATTCATATACCCTTGCTTTACGCACCATCGGAAGAAAACCAACAAAGTCTTATGATAGACGATGAATGTATTAACCGACCAAGCTCTTTTTGTTCTCCCATAGTAGAAGAGTGTTCTCGTATTTTCATCTGTTACTTTATTGATCTCATTCACACCCGTAAACTTGCAGTAGCATCTTATGACATATTTGTATCTTCGTATGGTATCTTTGGAATACCCACGGATAGATAGCGCGTAGTCGCAGAATTTTTGCGACAATATCTCTATATTCATGTTTTTGTCTCACGAATACTTATCCCCAGTTTTATTTTGAGCTAACGACCTGTTTCCTACAGGAGCTGGTCGTTCAAAATAGCTTCTTTTCCGAAATAACCCTTAGAATATAATGTTTGTGCGCCCAGTTGGATTCGAACCAACGACCCACTCCTTAAAAGGGAGTTGCTCTACCACCTGAGCTATGGGCGCATGATTTAATTGAAATGAACGAAGAACCTTCTATGGGCGCGTGGAAGAAACTATACTTATAAATCGACTTCAACGCAAGTCCGCATAGTTTGTAAAAATTGGTTTTTAGTCTATCTGTACTTACAAATGCAAATCAAAAGACAAGAAGCCTGGACCCATGAAGATGACAGCGATAGCCATTGTGAGTAGTAGGACGTAGTAGTTAATACCATCAGTGAAGAGTGCTTTGTCACGTGCTTTGAAACCAATCTTGATGACAAGGATGATTGCATTCAACAAAGCGGCCAACTGAGTGAAGAGTCCGATGATGAGGAAAATGGCGATGATGATCTCAACAACACCATAGGCTCTTGCATTACTACCAGAGCTCATACCCTTATTCATCATTTTGCGGTAACCGAAATAAGCAAGGACGATACCCAGGACTAGTCGGATGACCATTGGGCCAACTTGTTCATAAGCTAGAAGAGATGGAAAAATTGAAAGCATAGATTTGATTATTATGATTATGAGGGTATTATAACACTAATTCGTCAATGATTAACTTAATTTTAGATAATATAAGAAGTATCCACAATGTTGGCTCCATATTCCGTACCGCTGAAACATTGGGTATTTTAAAGATATATTGCATAGATACAACCCCAACTCCGTTGGACCGTTTTGGTAATAAAAGAAAGGACTTCGCTAAAGTGTCGCTTGGTGCAGAGGATTCTATAAAATGGGAGCATGTAGGAAACGGAGATACTTTTGAAGTTAGTGAATCGTTAGAGCTGATTAAAAAACTTAAAAAAGATGGTTTTAAAATAATTTCACTTGAGCAAGCGCCAAATTCTGTTGATTATAAAGATGTTGATCTCAGTAAATATTTTAAAAACAGTTTAGAGATAAAGGTTGCAATCATTCTTGGAAATGAAGTGGAGGGAGTTTCAAAAGAATTGTTAAAAATCTCTGACATTATTGCGGAAATTCCTATGAGAGGACAAAAAGAATCTTTGAACGTTTCAATTTCTGCTGGAATATTTTTATTTAGGTTGCTGGATAATTAGACCACAAAAATTATGAAATCTAGAGGTCCGACCTCTGGTGAACAGGACAAAAGTGCGCACTTCTGCCACCAACGACTTTTCTCTCGATAATACCTTTACATCTTTTAGCTTTGCCAGTATCGCTACTGATGATCATAGTGCAAGGTTCACCTTTACGCCTATAAACTTGATGTTGTTCTTGAAATTTTCCACGTTCACCATCAACATTTCTATAATCAGACATCGAATCACCACCAAAATCTATTCCTTTTTTTAGTACAGCCAATGTCGATGTATAGAGTTTTTTGAATGAAATATCTGGTAGATCTTTTACATGTGTCTCAGGATGTATACTCGCACGCCACAGAGCTTCGTCACTGTAGATATTACCTATACCGACGACCGCACTTGGATCCATAAGTACGGTTTTTATCCTTCCATTTGGTTTTAAATTTAGACGCTTTTTAAATAAATTAAAATTAAAACTCTTATCTAGTGGCTCTGGGCCGAGGTTTCCTAAATGACCTTGTTTCATTGTATCATTGATCATTGAATCATTAACTAAAGTAACTTTGGCGAATTTTCTTGTATCAGATAAGACCAGTTGTTTCTCTTCCGAATTTTTTTCATTTGAAAGAGTTAAGACAAAATGAATAAATCTATTATATGGATCATGCAAAGCTTTTCTTTCATCTGGAGCAGGTACCCATTTCTTATTGAACTCATATCTACCAATCATTATATGGCCCGTCATCTTCATGTGGATCAGAATCGTGTCGTCTGAACCAGTCTTTTTTGAAGCTTCTAGATGGATCAAAACATTCTTGGCACGTCTACTTACCCCAATGATTTTTCTGCCAAGAATTTGCTTCTTAAAATACGCAAAATACTCAGGATCTTTGATAGTGTCTGACCCTTTGAAATATGGACTATTATAATCAGTCCAGACATCGATGATCTTATGACCAACGATAGTTCTGGATAGACCCGTGACAGTTGTGTGTACTTCTGGAAGTTCAGGCATATAAGGTATATTCGCTTCGCTTATATATAGTCTGCGCTCGGATTTTATGCAAGCAAGCTTTCACAAATCCTCGCTTGCCGATATAATACGCAGGTGCGTTACTATCTTGCAACTCTTTTGGTTTTGACATTATTTGGTGTACCAGCGGTCACCACACATTTTGGTGCGCAAATAAAAGAAATCTCATCTCTAGTTGGCGAAGCGGGAAGTCAGTTGGCCGCTGTCATTTTGAGTCATAATCCAAAAACTATTTCAGATCTTCAGGCTCACTATGATCAGTTTTCAACTCTGAATGCCACTTCATCAGCGATCAATTCATCAACCACCGGAGCGACGGTATCTATGAGCACGTCGGTTCCTCCAAAAGTCCGCATATTGATAGTCCCAGGTCACGAACCAAGTTTTGGCGGTGCTGAGTTCAAAGATTTAAAAGAAAGAGATATGACAGTTGAGTTAGCAAATGACTTGTCTTCATATCTAAAGACAGACGCACATTATGAAGTTTTTCAGACGCGCGATGCGAAGAACTGGAATCAAGATTTTGCGGATTATTTTAAAAATAATTGGAATGATATCATCGCTTGGCAGAGAGCTTCCTTAAATGAGACTCGCGAGCTCATCAAAGTCGGGTTAAGTGTTAGTCATTCAGCAGGTGTTCCGACAAAACCTTCACTAAAAAAGATTATTATTAGACACAATGTCGCACCAAGAGATGTTGCTTATAGACTTTACGGCATAACTAAATGGGCAAATGATAATAATATAGATATCACTATCCATATTCATTTTAATGATGAAATAAATCATGGTCAAAATATACCTGGAAAAAATTCCGGTTTCGCTATCTATGTTCCAGATGGACAGTATGGAAATAGTACAACCACAAAAGCTGTGGCCATGAGTGTCTTTAAAAAACTTTCAGAATATAATCCTGTGAGTGATTTACCTGGAGAATCAACTGGTATTGTGAATGAACAAAATTTGATCGCTATCGGTGCCGATAATACAGCAAATTCCGCCAGTATGCTCATAGAGTATGGTTATATTTATGAACCACAGTTCGCCGATCCTACTACACGCAGTTTAGCTTTGAAGGACTTGGCCTACCAGACTTATCTAGGTTTAGAAGATTTCTTCAATCCATCTGTAGGTATAACGTTGAGTCGTTCGTATGACACAGTGGCACTGCCATATTCTTGGACAAAACCGATTTTGAATGCAAAAACGAAAGGTCCAGATATTTTTGCTTTACAGACAGCATTATCTTTTGATGGGGAATATCCACCAGCAGGTCTAACTAAAAATGATTGTCCACGAACAGGGGCAATCGGAGCTTGCACGGAAAAAGCTATTAAAGATTTTCAAAACAAATATGGCGTAAAAAAAGATAATGGAATAGTTGGAACTAAAACTCTTCAGCTGTTGAATCAGAATTTTGGACTGCAGATGATTTAGTCATCGATCGTTCTATCTCTTCGCGTGCCACACGAGCGTCACTCCAAGGTATCTTTGATCCTTCAGGTCCCATGATGTATGGGTCAGTACCTTTACCAGTGATGATGACTGTGTCACCAGTTTGCGCCATCTTTATACCTTCGCGAATAGCCAAACGTCTGTCCATGATGATGGTTGGCTCATAAGGTATACCTTTTGCTACATCATCTACTATGCTTCTAGGATCTTCATCGTAAGGATCTTCATTTGTGAGGATGATCTCATCACAATATTCATCAGCGATACGCCCCATCTCAGTTCGCTTCCAAGTATCACGACCACCACCGGTACCTCCGAGTATGCAGATATTCCTAGATGATTGGAAGACTTGATAAAGTTTTTCCAAAGAATCCGGCGTGTGCGCGTAGTCAACTATGACAGAGTAGTCTTGACCGGCCTCTATTCTTTGCACACGACCAGGGATACCAGCAAATTTATCTAGAGCTTCAATGATAGCTTTATCAGACACGTTCTGACTTTTTGCTGTTTTTATTGCAGCTAAAATATTATAAAGATTGAATAATCCAGAGAGGTGAGAGTGAACAGTTTTTCCGTTTAAAGTGAAAGTCAGACCATGTCTTTTTATTTCATAAGGCTCTACCTCCGATGCAGAAAAAGTTATTTTTTGATCAGCATCATATTTTAAGAATCTGTGACTCTCTTTATCATCTCCGTTTACGATCAGTGTGGAATTTTTCTTAGTGGATTTTGAAATACATTTAGCTAGAGTTAGTTTTGCGTGAATATAATTTTCATAAGAGCCGTGAGCTTCTATGTGTTCTGGTGAGAGGTTGGTAAAGACAAAAGCGTCCATATCTATGAAGAGGTGACGGTAGGTGATAGCACCCTGAGAAGTCATCTCGAGGATCGCATAATCACATTTCTTTTTGACAGCAGATCGAAGGAACCTTTGCATGAAGAAGCGTCCAGGCATGCTCATCTTATAGAGGTTTTCAGATGAGACGTCGCCAACCTTAAATCGAATAGTGTTTGTAAGTGCGGTTTTGTAACCAGCTTCTTCAAGGAAAGCGTTTATGATTTCAACAGTTGAGCTTTTACCTTTTGTGCCGGTGACAGCGATAACTTTGATCTGTTTGGAAGGGAAGCGATATATGACTGCTGCTAAAAGAGCTATAGTCCAATGATAGATAGGGTTGGCTAATTTAAAGATTGATGACGGAATGAATTTGCGTGTTTTGAGGAGTAGTGTGTCGAGCATGTTGGCGTATTTATATTACGCCTTATTATGGCTTATTTTAAGTCTTTTGCAGATATTGACAAATCACAATTTTAGGTGTATACTTTGGTCGTGTTACATTCAAACCTCGCGTTGTACACAAGTTGTGTCACGCGAGGTTTTTTCTTTTTCAAAACCATAGAGTTCTACGTACAGCGACCAAACCATTAAACAAAACTACGACAAAACCTTGAGAGCTGCTTTCACCTTCGCGCCAGTAGCAGTAATGCTCTTATCAATCTTCTTCAGAGCTTCACGTGCTTCATCCTGACCAAAACCAAGTGCCTTGAGGGCTTCGATGGCATCCATGTCACTTGAGACATCAGCTGAGAATTCACTATTACCATGATCATGTGCGAAAGGAGCGAGCTTATCTTTCAATTCCAGAACGATCTTTTCAGCGGTTTTTCTACCAATACCAGAAACTTTTACGAGATGAGATGTTGAACCAGAACGAATAGCTCCCACGAGCGTGTCACTGGAAACGAGTGACATGATATTGAGAGCACTCTTTGGGCCGATACCAGAAATACTGATCAGTAGTTCAAAGAAGTCGCGATCTTTACGAGAAGTGAATCCATATAGGTCGCTAGCATCTTCACGGATGACGTGATGAATAAAAAGATTTGTTTCAGTAGTATTTTTATTGTTTTTGAGTGAATGAATAGAGTCTTCAGTTAAAAAAACTTTATAACCAATATTGTTAACTTCGATGACGACATATCTGTTGCCAGTCTCGGTTATTTGTCCGCGTAGGGTAGATATCATGTGGTAAGTGTACAGTTAAAAGTACGCAAGGCGCAAGCAGTGGCAAGTTCTTGCCATTTTTTAAGCATTATGTTACCTTTCAAGGACATTTAAATCATATGGCTATAACATCTTCAGCAAAAAAGGCTCTTCGTGCATCAAAGAACAAGCGTGTTTTTAACATACGCCGTAAGTCTGAAATAGAAAAGAACATCAAAGCTTTCCGCAAGCTCGTCTTGGCAAAGAACAAGGTTGAAGCTACTAAACTCGTACCAGTCATTTATCAAGCTCTTGATAAAGCAGTTAAGACTGGTTACATCAAAGCGAATGCTGGTTCACGCAGTAAATCTCGCGTGATGGCCGCTTTGAAGAAGCTCGCCTAAGTTTTAGGTTAGTGTAAAATACTGTGTCAGCGCGTAGTGGAGTGATGCCCTCGTCGTTCAATGGATAGGACGCAAGATTGCGGATCTTGCAATGTAGGTTCGATTCCTACCGGGGGCACAGTTGATAGGTTGGTAAATATGTCATCTAATATCGCCGCATTGATTTATCTGATAAAAACTGATAATATCTATTATGTCATAAATTAGCATATTTATTAGGCTAAATTGGCATAAAAACATGGAAGAATATAGTAATAGCCGAAAATTTGATCACAGAATTAAGAACCTAGAACCTCATATAGTTGCTCTTTTAGCGGCAATAGATGAGATCAGAGGAGTTTTTCGTGTTGGTCTTCGTATGACACCACAGGCAACAATAAATCTACATAAGTCAGTGCTAGTAACATCAGCAGGTGCCTCTACTCGTATTGAAGGAGCAAAACTTTCCGATGAGGAGGTGAAGAAAATTTTGGAAGGTTTTTCAATTCAAAAATTCTCCGATCGTGATTCTCAGGAAGTACAAGGCTATTTAGAAACACTGAAAAATGTTTTTGATAATTATAAGGATTTGCCATTACGCGAGAGTATCATAGTCTCACTTCATAAAGAGCTTCTAAAATACTCAAGCAAGGATGATCTCCATCGTGGAGGATATAAACATAAAGAAAATCTTGTAGGTATCCTTGATGATAAAGGTAAGGTGGCAAAGATCATGTTTGAAACCACACCAGCTTATCTCACGCAGAAAGAAATGGCCGAGCTTGTTTTATGGACGAAAGAGGCCTTAGAAAAAGAGCGCTTTCACCCACTGCTCGTTGTGGCTAACTTCATTATTGAGTTTTTAAAGATCCATCCATTTGAAGATGGTAATGGTCGTCTTTCACGTGTTTTAACAAACCTTCTTCTTCTTCGATTAGGTTATTCTTTTGTTCAATATGTATCCCATGAACAAATTATCGAACAACGTAAAGATCAATATTATCTTGCACTACGATCTTCACAATCAACATTTAGAAGCCAAACTAAGCCTGAGAAGTCAGAAGAGACTATTGCGCCATGGCTTAACTTTTTCCTTTCAGTTGTAAAAGAACAAGCCAACAAATCAATTGTACTTGTGGAAGAAGAAAATCATGATGATACAATGTCACCAAAACAAAACGCGGTATTGGAGTACCTCTCAAAGGTTAAAGAAGCTGGTCCAGCAGAGATAATGAGGGAGACTGGAATCATTATGCCGTCTGTTCGAAAATCATTAAAAAGACTTGTCGAACTTGGTAAAGCGAAGAAGATTGGACGAGGTCGAGCGACTAGGTATGTGGTGATATAAATTATATTGCATAGCAAATGTATATTGTAGAAAAGCCAGAAGGTCAAACACCGCTCGAAACTCTCGAGCAGCTTCGTCTTGATGAGAGTATCGATGAGTCTGTACCTATGACTTATGCCGGAAGACTAGATCCGATGGCAGAAGGGTTACTTTTGATACTTGTCGGAGATGAATGTAAGAAAAAAGATGAATATCTAGGTTTAGATAAAGAGTATGATGTTGGGGTACTGCTTGAAGTCTGGAGTGATACTGGTGATGTGCTCGGAATGATTGAAAATGAAAAAAATCCTTCAACAGGATTATTAGAAGTAAATTTTACAGCTGAAAATATTAAAATGAAGCTCGCTGAGTTGGTTGGAAAACGTACTGAGAAATATCCAGCATTTTCTTCAAAGCCGATAAATGGAAAACCGATGTTTATGCATGCAAAAGATGGAAGTTTGGCAGATATGAATGAAGATGAAATTCCACAAAAAGAAATTGAAATTTATTCAATAGATTTTTTAGGTATGGAGTCTGTCGGTAAAAATAAGTTGATTGAAACAGCTATAGAACGAATTAAAAAAGTTAATGGTGATTTTCGTCAGACAGAGATCATTAAATCATGGCAGGAACTTGGTTTGGATGTAATAGATAATAAAAGATCAGATCAATTTCTAATAATTAAACTTCACGTAAAATCTTCATCAGGTGCGTACATGAGAACTTTGTCTCAAAAGTTAGGTGAATCACTCGGCACAAAAGCGCTCGCTTGGAAAATTAGGCGCACCAAGGTCGGCAATTTTAGTTTAGAAACCAAATCTTTCTAAGAGATGTTTCAAGAAAGGTTCATGGTGTTCAGTCTCTGCGATGTATTTCAATAATATTTCACGCACTGATTCAGGATCTATTTCTTCAATAAATATAACCAATAGAGGCATAACTACTTTTCTTGATTTCAAAATAAGTTTATGAGGGAATTCGTCGTGTGGTATCCAGAATGATTCTAGGGATAAGAAAGGGTAGAGGATATTATCAACGATGATTCCGCGGTCATTTATCTCACAGCGGATCCTCTTTGGTGGATGTGAAGCGTGGAGTACCAAAGCCATTGCAGCGACAATGACGAATATGCCAGAGATGACTTGTCCGAAGATAATACAAACTGCAGCCAAAGCTAGAGTGATGATGCCAACCACCCAATACCAATCTTGTTTTTTTTCAACATAGAAATGCGCAGGGGCATTCCATGAAATGAGAGCTTCTGTTGCCATGGAAAGATTATATCACCAGCTGCGGATGGTGTCATTAGGTTATACTGGATATGGGAAGATGATTCTGGCATCTCTTCATAAGAAAACATGTAGCAGAGAATGCTCAAACAAGAACAGGACTGGAATAAAATACGGAATACGAAGACCTAATGATAAAGTCAGGAATCAACAGATTATAAAAGATAGACTTATGGAAATAAGGGGTATGAAATGTGAGTCGTGTACTTATCATAAGTATGAAATATTACATATCCATCATAAAGATAGAAATAGAGAGAATAATGATTTTGATAATTTAGAACTTCTTTGTCCAAACTGTCACTATGAAAGACATCACACTGAGAAAAACTTGAAAAGTATATAAAAATATGAGAGTATCTAATATACAATATTTGATAAAGAAATGGAGGAGTGGCTCGAGTGGTTTAAGGCACCGCTCTTGAAAAGCGGAGTCCGGGCAACTGGACCGTGAGTTCGAATCTCACCTCCTCCGCACTATTGACAAACAGGCACGTAGTGTGCTATGATGTATTTAGGTAAAAATAGGTGTGTCACTACACCATAAATCGCTCAACAGAGCACCAAGTGACATAAAGGAGTTCTTATGAAAACGAAAATATTGAAACGTTTGTTTTTGGGCGTCTGGGGGTTTGCGGTAGCGCTGTTCGTGGTTATGAGCTGCAATGCCAACTCCTATAACCATCAGTTCAAGCAGATCTTCGGTGTCTCGGCGCCGACCACTATCGAGCAACGCGAAGCCGTCCGACCGATCGTCACCGCGAAGTTGGCGGAGATGGTGAAGGAGAATGCGGATTTTAAATCGTTGACTGATGTCCGTATCGGTATTTCCAGTAATATCCTTAATCTGATACCGGCATCAAATACTTTAGAAAGGATTGCATTTATGAAGGGAATTGATGAATGCAATGAGAAGCAAGTGTTGCATGATCGTGTTTTTTCCAATCAATTACACGTTGCAACTCTTCTTGCGAAACACTTCGGCTGTCAATGACATTCTTTTGTCTAAAGTGGTTAGATAACTCAAAGGGTGTTAGGAAACTGACGCTCTTTTTTATTGTGCAGTCAATACACACATAAACTATTTAACTATATAGAGCACCTTTTGCATTTCCCGCGGGGGGGGTATAATCATATCGATATTAATAAGTCTCCACGATTCATCCTAACCAAATGAAAACCACCCTCAAATTCTCCCTTGCACCCCTCCTCCTCACCCTCATCTTTCTAGTCTTTGGAGTCCATCAAACACACGCTCAGGTGGTGACAACGAGTAGCAGTACGGTTATCGGATCCATGACATTTGATCCAATAGAATTTGTATCTCTAGAAAGTTATTGGGGAAAAGAGAACCACTTCAAATTTGAAGGCTCTAAGGTGCCAATATATGAAGAATATGGCATTCCTCAAAATCAATGGCAGACATGGTCGGATTTTTGGAATTCTCTGACCATGGATAATTTTTATGTAGATGATTCTGGTGGGTATGAAGAGGATTATTCAATGACAAATCCGTTCGGATTTTCTTGCTACTACGATACCTACTTATCTGTTGATAATATATCGTATATAACTACTAATTGCGCAGGTTCATTGGAGTGGTTAGCGAACGGTGGCCCAAAATCTATCACTTTGAGCACCAAGAACAATGTCACTATCGGTGTTTGTGGCAAAGTCTTGACTGGACCGGGTACGTGGACGGTAAACGATTTGCCAAGTGAATGTGTCACTGATACGTCATCGTATTATGATAGTAATGGTTATGGAAATATTATTGCCGGTCCAATCACAGTTACCCAAGTCGTCACACCACCACTTAACTTAACAGCTAAGCCAAGTAATGATTATAGTCACATAGATCTTAGTTGGACACCTTCAACATCCACAGACCAAACAGCTCAATTTATTGAGAGAGCCACCTCAACGAACCCTCTTACTATTTATAGTACGACTAGTATAAAAACAACCGCATACACAGATAGTCATATAAAAGAACCACTTAATTATTATGACATAGATGCGCATTACCCAGCTGTTCAACCAGATGGTAGTACTATTGATGATAAATCTAGTCACGGTAATGATGACGATAATTATGCTAATAATGCTATTAGTAATAAAGTTTGTGTCTCAGAATTAAAAATGATCTACGATCTGTTACCAGATACTCTGTCTGGTAAAATTCCTTTACCAGCTAAACTTAGCACATTAGCTTCCTTAAATTCAGGTACAATCAAGCAGGCAATCGCTGATGCTAATTTGAGTGGACAGCCTTTGAATACTGCTCTACAGAACGCTATTGGTTCGATGTCGAGTCTAGATCCGGGCGTTGTTTCCGACATATCTAGAGAAGTTACTGATTCTGTAATAAATCTAGGTAAAAATTATGGTTTGACACCAACCGAATCAGGATTATTATTTTCAGGAATTATAAGTGGGGATACTCCTTTTAATGTTATTTCATTCAGTTTTAAACCTGGCCCTGTGATTGCGGCTGGTTTTTATAGTAAATTCTTATATCAAGTGAAGAAATCTGTTCCAACTATAGATTGTATAGGACCATCTGGTAATTTATTTTATAATCCACCATCAGTCACCAAGTCTTCTAAAACTAGTTCACCCAATACTCACACATTAAACGGTTCAGGCTTTTCCTCATCGAACAATTCAATCAGTCTTACACCAAGTGTTTCTGCAAGTGGTGGTTCATCTAGTTTAGCTCCATCCAAAAACACCGGTCTTCTAGCGTCTATTGGTGGTGCATACAAAGCCGTCACTGGTATCATACAAAGTGTCATAAACGTATTACTACCTTCCAACAGTGCTTCAGTAGCTAAAGACTATCAAAGCACCACTACTGCTAATCCAACTCCCACACCTGTTACAACTGAACCAGCCACAACTACACAAGTCTCAAATCCTACAGTTAATGGTTATTATGAAATAGATGGTGTACCAAGTGATGATGCTGATGGAACAAGTATTACCTTCACTGTTCCAAATACTGTTCCAGATGGTGTTTACACAGTTGGTGCAGCCTCTGAAGCTAGTGACTGGACACAGACTCCATTCACCATCACTGTCACTGGTAATGGAGTAGGGGATCCAACGACTATCATTGGAACTGACACTGGTAGTGCACAACCTCTAGTATCTATCGATTCAACTTCAACCACAGCTACATCAACATATCTTGTTTGGTATAGTCCATCTACTACAACATTGGGTTATGAAGTCAGAGAGACTAGTCCAGATGTAGCAACTATCGTTGGAACCACCACAAACACTAGTTTCCTGTGGTCAGGATTGAAGCCTGGTACAAACTACTGTGTCTACGTATATACACTAGATAGTAGTGGTACAAATGCAACGAGTTCAACTTGCTTCACTACACTCTTGCTACAACCAGGCACTCTTACTCTCAAATCTATCAATTGGAATAACTTGGGAAATATTATAGCTGATTCATACTATAATCCAAAAGTTAATTTCGGAGGAGATGATTCGTTACCATACAATGACGATGTAACTGCTACAGAGTGGTGTAAACATGTCTCTGGTCAGTCATATACCTCAGGCACATCACATACAAATTGGGCTAATCCTCAAGATGGTATCCACTACAGCTTCGATGGAACAAATTGGATCGCTCATGATGGTGGTGATTACCCTAGATGGTATGAGTGTACAGGTAGTGCTGTAGCAGCTCCTGTCAATGATCAGTCAACAGGTGTCGATGTCTATGCTCCTGTAACTATCACTACTTTGCCTGTTGATACCACAACAACTACTCAGACGTGGACGCCTGCATTCAAGAATATATTTGTGCCATCATCAACGACCACAGTTTCAACCTCAACTTCTGGACCAGCCCTATTTGCTACAAGTACCACAGATGCATCGACGATATATGTTTGGGATGGGGGAACAGTTACGACTGATTGTGGCTTGGGTTACGTTATGGTTAATGGTGTATGTCAGTTTGGTACTGATTCAAACACTTTGTCTTCAGGTGGTAGTAACAATGAAAATACGGCCCCAGTTATCAATGGTGCGGCAAGTACTACTTACACAGGCGTTTATGATAATAAATATTATAATAATGGTGCAGCAAGTACTACATATACTGGTATGGGTACTGATGCATCAGGGAATAATTTTAATGTACTTAATGGTGTTACGTGTCCTTCACCTTCAAAACATTTTAACTCAGCCGGAAACTGTGTCGCATCATCATCATTGATTGAAATATAATCTTAAGTAAAAACACTATGAAAACCACCATCAAACTTTCCCTCGCACCCCTCCTCCTCACCCTCATCTTTCTAGTCTCTGGAGTGCATCATACACACGCTCAGGTGGTGACTACGAGCTCTACTACAGTTATTGGGTATATGACACTTGATCCATTAGTACATGATTCTCCAGAAAATTACTGGTCTCCAGAAACACATGTTAAATTCGAAGGAGCAA